>JADMIO010852301.1_pt1 | contig 78379 bp, 68 predicted proteins | sample 8958161 | NCBI WGS metagenome assembly JADMIO01 (sample SAMN16585339, study PRJNA669376) | soil metagenome | isolation source: Crop rotation soil | place: USA: Cullars Rotation, Alabama | collected 2011 | reverse complement strand
GGCGGGTTTGCCTTTGGAAACAACGCCGCGATCCGCGAGTTGCTTGCCGGGCCGAACCCGCCGCGTTACATCTGGCTGCTCAATCCCGACACGCTTGTCCGACCGGGTGCAGCGACGGCCCTGATTGATTTTCTCAATCAGCACCCGGACGTCGGGATCGTTGGCAGCCGGCTCGAGTTCCCGGATGGCACTCCGCAGACGGCCGCGTTCCGGTTCCCGTCGCTGGTCGGCGAGTTCGAAGATACGGTCCGGTTGGGGATCGTGTCGCGGATCCTCGGCCGGTTCCGGGTGCCGGGCCCGATTCGGGACGTGCCGCACCGCACCGACTGGGTCAACGGGGCGAGCTTGATGGTTCGCCGCGAGGTGTTCGAGTCCGTCGGTCTGATGGATGAGGGCTATTTCCTCTACTTCGAGGAGACGGACTTTTGTCGGCGGGCCCGCCGGTACGGGTGGCCGGTCTGGCATCTACCGGCCAGTCGCGTCGTCCACCTGGAGGGACAGAGTACTGGAGTGACCGGCGCCAATTTAGCGAAGAAGCCGCGGCCGCGGTATTGGTTCGACTCGCGGGCCCGTTACTTCCGCAAGCACCTGGGCGTGACGCTTGCCCTGGTTGCGGATTTGGTTTTCGTTGCTGCGTTCGGGAGTTGGCGCATTCAGCGGCGATTGCGCCGCAAGCCAGACCCGGACCCGCCGGGGCTGTGGCGGGACTTCGTGCGGCATGCGGTGGGTCGGTGGTCCCGTTAGCCGCGACGCGTCAGCGGAGCGCGTCACGTCACCGGCGGGGGGACGTGACGCGCTCCGCTGACGAGTCGCGGCTAACGGCTATGTCACTGTCCCGCTACCCGCCTCAGCGCACGCTTTGGCCACCAAATCTTGATCCCGCCGTGTCGTCTCGTCCGCATTGCCCCATACGACCACGCGCATCCGGCCCGGCTCGCGGCGAAGCGTGAGCATCGCTCCGCTGAGGCTGATCCGCAACTCGCGCCAGCCGGCTTCGGGATCCTCGTCGGGGAAGGCCGGCATGTTGTCGATCATCCGCATCTGCACGGCAGCGCCGCCGGCGGTTATCCTGTCCCGGACGGCCGGCCAGGACGGAGCGTCGCCGGCGAACGTCACCACCCGTTCCATTCCCATCGCCAACCCTCCGCGCCTCATGATCGACTTCACGACCGTCACCCGCGAATTCCGCTCCCTGGTCGACCGCCGGCGGGACATCCAGACCTTCCTCGGGTCCGGGTTCGCCGCCATGTCCGTGTTCCTGGGCAACGGGCTCGAGGGCAAGCTCCCGCCCACGCTGCGATCGATCCAGGAGCACCTCTTCGCGTTCTATGCGTTTGTGCTCCTGGTGCTCAGCCTGATCCTGTCGCTCCGCCTGGCCCGGTTGCACGGCGGAATGGTCCTCAACGGTGTCCTCTACGCACGGCTCATGCAGGCCAGCGGCCAACGCGGCGACCCGGCGAGCGCGGCCCGCCATAATGTTCTCGGCGTGTCGTTCCTACAGTTTGTGTTGGTTGACCTGGTCGCCGGGTTCTCAGCCGTGATCCTCGGCCTGTCGCTCAACCACCCGCTGCCGACGGCCCTCGCCGCCGGTGGAGCAATCTTCATTTTGTGGATGTTGCTCTACTACCGCTTTCACGGCAAGGCGGCCCGTTTCGCCCTGGAAAAGGCGCGGACCGACGAGGCCGGCCCGGTGCCGCCCGATCACTGGCGGGAGCACGTCTCGCTGTCGCTCGCACAGGCGAATCACGGGATGATTACGGAGATCGCTTTCGCCGGGCTGATGGTCTTTTCCGGCTTCGGGGCCCTGTCGAGCCTGGGCAAGATCGAGGCCAAATCGACCGACCTTCCGGCCAGCTTCGTCGAGACGAATGGACCGCTATGGTTCGCCGGCCTGATGGTCGTGACCTGCTTGTTCGAACTGGTCATCTCACTGCGTATTCGCATCGCGATCGGACGGTTCTCGCTCCAACTCGACCCGACCGACCGGCCGTTCCGACCGCTGCGGCTTACGGACTCCTTACTCGGCTACTTGTTACTCGCGTTCCTGTTTGCGGTGTCGCTGCACGTTCTGCTCGTGCAGGTATTGACCGACCTGAAGCTGGAAGTGGTGTTCGGGATCGACGCGGCCGCGTTCGCTGCGGCGGTGTTGTTCGAGCAGGTGACACTGGTCGTGGCCGGGCGGACGCACGGTTCAGCCGCGACGGGACCAGTCTGAATGCGGCAGAGGCCGAAGCGAAGCGAGGACGACACCCGCGAGGTCGTCCTCGCTTCGCTTCGGCCTCCGACTCATTTGCCGGACCGTTTGCTCAACTCGACCGCGTGGGCCTTGGCCTCGGCCGTCGTGGTCAGCAGATACAACACATCCTTCCATGCTTCCGGTCGGTCCGTTCGCCGGTGGAGGCCGTCGAGAATGAACTTTCGCTCCGTCTCGCTCGGGTAACGAGCCATGGTTGCCAGGCACAGGGCATTGAGAATCTCGTCGTCCATTTTCTTGGTGTCCAACAAACCCGAGAGGAGCCGGTCGAGTCGATCGGCGGACTCCTTCTTCATCCAGGCGGCGTGAGCGGCCTGGATTTGCTCCTGGTAGAGCTTCTGTTGCCAGAGCTGCATCCACCGCTTCTGAACTTCGGGATCGGCCATCAGGTCTTGCACGAGCTTCTCGCTCGCGGTCGCCGGCTTGTCGGTGGCGACCATCAGCCTGAGGACCTTCTCGCGCTTCTTCGGGTCTTTGTCGGCGACGAAGTAGTTCATCTCGATCAACGATGGTGGGACGCCGCGGATATCGAGGCTGAGCCGTCTCATGAATTCGGCGTCCGTCGGCTCGGGCTTGGCCACGTCGATTAATTCGTCCAGCCACCGGCGCTCCAGGCCCTTGTCGACCGGCTTGGGCTGGGAAGGCTGAGCCTTGGCCCAGGCCTCTGCCGCCTTGGCCTGATGTTCGGCGACGTGCGCGGTGGCGCGGGCGCCGGCGAGTTTCGCCCGAGCCTCGTCGACCTGCGCATCGGTCACCTTGGGGTCGCTGGCCGCCTTCTTCTGTTCGAGCAACTTGAGCTGCACCTCCGCAGCCTGGACCTCCGCGGCAGCCAGCTCAGCCTGCTTCGTCAGTTTGTCGGCCGCAGGTGGATCGCCGAGGCTCAGCTTCATGCCGAGCCCATTGGCGACGAACATATCCAACCGTCCGTCGTTATCAAAGTCGCCGACTGCCACCCTGTGTGGGTTTACGAAGAGCCGGTTCAGGTACGGAATTTGACTGAGGGCCGGGGCCGTGTGGCATTTTTGACAGGCGTCGGTCGTCTTCAGATGCCCGTGTTCGGGCAGCATCCAGCGGACAACCTTGTCGCGCTTCTGTGGGTCCTTGTCCGTCAGGAAGTAATGGGCTTCCAGGGTCGACGGGAGGGTGCCCCGAAGGTCGAGGCTTGTGCGTCGCAGGAACACTAGGTCCTCGGGCGGGGGCTTGGACGGGTCCGCCGGCCGCTCCGGACTCTTCGGGGCAATGGGGACCGGCTTCGGCGGCTGGCCCGCGGGGTCTGCCCGCAGCGACGGCGCGGCCACAATGCCGAGAGCGGCCAGCAGCAACAAGCCCGTGGCAACCGCGCCGGCAACGGTTTTGAGTTTGTTCAGGACGAACATGCGCATCACCCCCTCAGACAGTTGAACCACTGGGATCGGGAGTCCAACCGCCGAGCCCGCCGCTGCCGCGCACGCTGCCTTGACGGTTGTCATGGCCAGGGTCGCGGGCACCGCCGACGTGGCCGCATGCCAGCCGAGGGCTGCGGCAATGGCTCCCGCAGAGAGAACGACCCCCCGGTCCGTTAGCCGTTTCGCCAGGAGCCGTCGGGCGGCCGCCAGGCGGTTCGCCAACGTGGCTGGCGGCAGCCGGAGTTCGCGGGCCACTTCTCGCTGCGGTCGGCCGCCCAGGTCGCACAGCACGACCGGGATGCGGTACTTGTCCGGCAGCCGGGCCAGTTCCGCATCAAGGACGGCTTGAAGGTCGGCCCAGGCCTCGTCCGGGGAAACGGGCGGCTGCGGCATGGCGTCCACCTGCTTCTCCTTGGCCGCCCGACGTGCCGCCGAACCGCGGGCCTTGAGAGCCGTGCGATAGGCGACCCCATACAGCCAGTGCCCGACCAGGTGTCGTGGACGGACAACGGCAGCACGGCGGGCGAGGACCAGGAACGTTGCCTGGAAGGCATCCTCAGCGAGGTGCGGGTCTCCGATCACGCGGCGGCAGACGCCCAGGACCATGGGCCCGTGCCGGCGGACCAGGGCGGCGAATGCCGCCTCATCATGGGTCGCGACGAACTCTCCGAGGAACTGGGCGTCCCCGGTGTCGGCGTCGCGGCCCAGGGCCGCCCGGCGCAGGTGCGGCAGCAGCCGAAGGGCCGCGGAATCGGTCGGCATGAAGGAACTCCCGATGGGGGAGAACAACTCCCCATGAGAGTATTGCCCGGCGCCGGGCCGGCGCTCCATTGTCTTGGTCCGGTTCGTGTTACGCCGGACGCCCGTCCGGCTGGCGTTTTCCGGCCCGTGCTCTATGATCCGGGTAGCCCGAGTGTAAGATGGGAGCGTGCTGCCGCTTCGGTCTTGCGGCCGGGCGGCTCGCGGGTCGGAAGTCCCGCCCACGACCCGCCGCGCGTGGTGCCATGGAAAAATTGGTCGACACGGTCATCCAGCGCGCGGACAAGGCTCCCGTCTCGTCCCACCGCGACGCCTGCCTGGTCCACATCTACCCGACCGGGCCGTGGATGGGCACGCGCCACACGCTGACCGACAAGCCGCTCATCGTTGGCCGGGGTGAGGACTGCGACATCCGCGTGCTGGACACGTCGGTCAGCCGCCGGCATGTCCGCATCGAAAAGATCGGGGACGACTTCTACGTCCTCGACATGCAGAGCACCAACGGCACGTACGTCAACGACAAACAGTCGCTCCCCGGCGACCCGATCCCGATGCGGGACGGGGACTATGTCCGTGTCGGCAACTGTATCTTCCGGTATCTGGCCAGCGGCAACGTCGAGGCCGATTACCACGAGGAGATTTACCGGCTCACGATCGTCGACGCCCTGACCCAGATCGCGAACGTCCGGTACTTCAACGAGTTCCTCGAACGCGAGGTGTTGCGGACGGTCCGGCACGGCCGACCGCTATCGTTGGTCCTGTTCGACATCGACCGGTTCAAGGCGGTCAACGACAACCTGGGCCACCTGGGCGGCGATTTCACCCTCCGTGAGCTAGCCGCCTGCGTCAAAAAAGTGGTCCGGCGGGAGGATCTCTTCGCCCGTTACGGAGGGGAGGAGTTCGCCCTGGTGCTGATCGAGACTTCTCAGAAAGAGGCCCTGTTGGCCGCGGAACGAATGCGGCAGCTGGTCGAAGCCCATCAGTTCCGGTTTGACGAGAAGCTGTTCAACCTGACGATCAGCCTGGGTGTTGCGGAGTGTCCGCTGGATGGCACGGCCACCCCGCGAGAACTCATGCGCCGGGCAGACGAGAACCTGTACGCCGCCAAACGGGCGGGGCGAAACCGGGTCGTCGGGTGAGCTTCTTCAATTCGACTTCGCCAGTTCGACTGCCAGTCGGCATCCTTCCAGGAACTCCGGCACGTCGACCCACTCGTTGACTGTGTGGATGTCGTTCTGCCCGGCCCCGAAGGTAGCCGTCGGGATGCCGTGGCGGACCATCCAGTTGGCGTCCAGGCCTCCGTTCGTCACCTTGGTCGCCGGCTCCCGGCCAATCGCTCGCACCGCCTCCATGGCTCGCCGCACAACTGGAGCGTCGTCCTTGATCCGGAACGGGAAATAGTCCGTCCGTGTGGTGAACTTGACCTTCCCCGACTTCCCTTCGTGGTCGCGGACTTTGCACGCGGCGTTGGTGAATGCGGCCTTGTAGGCGGCGGTGATCTCGCGGAAGAACTTGGCGTCGTGGCTCCGGGACTCGCCTTTCAGGTGAACGAAGTCGGTCACCACGTTGGTCGCCTCGCCGGCCGCCCGCCCTTGAGCGTCGCCGAACGGGCCGATGTTGCTCGTTCCGGCACGACCGCCCTTGACGACCTTGCCGAACCAACCGCCTTCGAAAACCTCGGCCATCGCCAGGGCCGCGATCATGGTCGCCGAGATGCCGCGGTCCGGGTAGACGCCGGCGTGCGAGGCCTTTCCCTGAATGTCGACCTCCCAGCGGTCGGCACCGACCGCCCCGATGGTGATGTCGCTCGCCGACCGGCCGTCGAAGTTGAACGCCATCGCCGGATTCTTCAACGCCGCCAGGTCGATGTAACGTGCCCCGAACAAGCCCGACTCCTCGCGAACGGTGAAAAGCAGGGTGATCGGCGGGTGCGGTAACTTGTGCTTGAGGAGCGTGGTGGCGAGATTGACGAGGACCGCGCACCCGGTTCGGTTGTCGCCGCCGAGGGCCGTCATGCCCTGTGGGACAATCCGGCCCCCCTTGCTGACGGGGACGGCCCCGGCACACAGGGGGACAGTATCCATATGGGTCATGAACAGGAGTCGCGGGGCGTCCACGGTGCCAGGCAGTTCGGCGACGAGGTTTCCGGTCTGGGTCGGGACCGGGATGCGGGTGTGTGCGTCGTCAAACCGGATGTTTCGGCCGGGGACGCCGGCCTCCTTGAGGGCGGCGGTGATCTCGCGGGCGATGTTCTTTTCCTGCCCGGTTACTCCCTCAACGGCGAGTAGGCGCATCAGCAGGTCTGAGGCGAAAGTCTTTTCGATCATGAGAGGGGTGGGGGTTCAGTTTGTGAAGGGTGAGTGTACCGCCGGTTGGGCCAATTTCACGCCGCGATGGACCCGGAGTACTCATTCTTTGTGCGAATTAGCTCGGTATAATCACGGCGGCTTACCGCCGAATCGGGAGAAGGGTGATGCCAGTCCAGACGTCCGCCAAGAATTCGATCTTCGGGGTCGTACTGGTCGCGGCTGTCGCCGCTGGCGGGTTTGCGGCCGCCCGGTATCGGTCGAACCCGTCCCCGGACCCGGAGCCGGCTCCGGTTCGGAAGGGCCAGCCCGGCTTGACCTATCAACCTCGGAAGCCCATCGATACGGGAGGATTTTCGGTGGTCGTCCAGATGCTGCCGGCGCCCGACCCGGCCGGCAGCATGGAGTGGGGCCGGAAGGCATACGATCGGATCGGATTCCGCGCACTCGAACAACTCGACCGGCAGATCAATGCCCCGGGTCGGGCCCCTGAGCCGTCGATCCAAGAATCGGTCGCACGGGCTCAGTACCTCGGTTTCGAGGGCCAGTCGGTTCTCTCCTACGAGTCTCTGGAACGGGCACGGGTCGCCGCCGAGGCCGATCCCGAGTTCGCCCGCGAGTGGTTGTATACGATCATCTATTTCCAGGGTGTCATGTCCCTCCGGCGGGGGGAAGACGAGAATTGCGTCCTCTGCCGGGGCGAGAGTTCCTGCATCCTCCCGATCTCGCCGGCCGCCGTCCACACCAAGCCGGCTGGGTCGCGGCAGGCGATCCGCCACTTCACCGAGTACCTGGACCGGTTCCCGGATGACCTTCCGGTCCGCTGGCTGCTCAACCTGGCCCATATGACCCTGGGCGATTACCCGGCCGGAGTCGACTCGCGCTACCTGGTTCGGATTGATCCGTTCCTCAAGTCCGAGTTTGACATCGGCCGGTTCCGGGACATCGGCCACCTGGTCGGGGTGAACCGGCTGAACGAGGCCGGCGGGGCCATCATGGAGGATTTTGACGGCGACGGCCTCCTGGACCTGGTTGTCACCACCATGGAGCCGACAAAGGCGATGGCCTTTTACAAGAACAAGGGGGACGGGACGTTTGAGGAGCGGACCGAGGCCGCCCGGCTGACCGACCAGCTCGGCGGTCTGTATTGCGTTCAGACCGATTACAACAACGATGGCTTCCCGGACGTTTTCATCTGCCGTGGGGCCTGGTGGAATCAACCGTTCCGGCCGAGCCTGTTGCGGAACAACGGCGACGGGACGTTCACCGACGTCACCGAGGCAGCGGGGATGGCCGCTCCCCTCAATTCGATTTCGGCGACCTGGGCCGACTTCGACAACGATGGGTTCCTCGACGTGTTCGTGTGTAACGAGACTGGCCCGAACCGGCTGTACCGCAACAAAGGCGACGGGACGTTCGAGGAGGTGGCCGGCCGGGCCGGGGTCCGGGGTCGGCCGGGACTCGTCTGCAAGGGAGCTGCCTGGATCGACTACGACGGGGACGGATATCCGGACCTGTTTCTGTCGCACATCAACGGTCCGGCTCGGCTGTTCCACAACGAGCGGAACGGCACCTTCACGGACGTGTCCGAGGCGATGGGGATCGATGGCCCGCACATGGGCTTCTCGTGCTGGTCGTTTGACTTCGACAACGACGGCTGGCCGGACATCTTCGCCACCGATTACAACCGGGACATGGCCCCGCTGGTCATGGGGCTGGAGGGCCGGCCAAATCCCGCCTCGTCGTCCCGGCTATATCGCAACCTCCAGGGCAAGGGCTTCCGGGACATGACCCGCGAGGCCGGGCTTGAAGGGGTGTACATGACCATGGGAAGCAACTTCGGCGATCTGGACAACGACGGCTACCTCGACTTCTACCTTGGGACGGGGAACCCACTGTACGAGGCCCTGTGCCCGAGCCGGATGTTCAAGAACGTGGGTGGCCAGCGCTTCGCCGAGATCACCGCGTCGTCCGGGACTGGGCACCTACAGAAGGGGCACGGTGTGGCGATCGGGGACTGGGATCGGGACGGGAACGTCGACTTGTTTATGCAGACCGGTGGGGCCATTCCCGGCGACCGGTATCACAACGTCCTGTTCCAGAACCCCGGGCAGAAGAACCGGTCGCTGACGGTCAAGCTGGTCGGGAAGAAGTCGAACCGGCCGGGCGTCGGAGCCCGGATCAAGGCGGTAACTGCCGGGCCGGACCCGCTCACGGTGTATCGGCACGTGTCGTCCGGGAGCAGCTTCGGGGCCAACCCGTACCAGCAGACGCTCGGGCTCGGATCGGCCGATCGGGTGGCCGTGCTGGAGGTGTACTGGCCGACGAGCGGGACGACCCAGACGTTCCGCGACATCCCGGTTGGCGGGGCCATCGAGGTGACCGAGTTCGCGACCGAGTACAAGACGTTCGACTGGAAGCCGATCCCGGTGCCGCGGTAGGGGTCGGCCTCAACCCGGCCAGTCCGGGAAGTGGCTGCGGGCCCGGGCCGTCGCCTTCCGGACCACCAGGCGGATCGCCTCCCGGCTCTGTCCGGTCCGGCGGGCGATCTCGGTGTACGTGTACCCTTCCCCGTAAAACAGGCGGATCACCCGATACCACGAGGCCGGCATGGCCCGGCGGATGCGGTCGCACATCTCGCGAGTCGCCGCCCCGGTCGCCGGATCTGGGGGCGTCCGCCGGTCCTCGGCCTCCCACGGGTCGTCGTCCCACGGGCGCTCGTCCCCGACCCGCGGACGGCCAGTCGGGTACGGGACCAGCCGGACCCGCCGCCGCCACCGCAGGACCGCGTGGATCAATTGGTGCCGCACTACCATTGCCGCATACGGCCCGAACGGCACCCCGCGAGCCTCGTCAAACAGCCCGGCCGCGTAGGTCAGCCCGTACAGGGCCTCTGAGATGAGTTCGTCCGGGGGCGGCACCCCGCGGTCTCGGTGCCGGACGAACCGCCAGGCTAGCCGGTAGGCGAGCGGGGCCCAGGTCTCGACTCGGGCCTGGCCGACGGCGTCGAGCGGGCGCTCGGGGGCCGTCCGGCGGCCTTTGGTGGGCCACCACCGAAGGCGCGGGAATGAGGAGCGAACCCGCTGCGGGCGGGGGGGATCGGCAATCGGTCGCATGACACACCGGCCTTCGGTATGGGGGAAGAGTACACCCCGTACCCATAACTGAACATGTGTACACTGTCAACTCGTTCGGCCAGAATTGATGCCAGTTTCCAGACGATCAGCTGGAAATGTCGGAGAAACGCGCCTGAAAACTGCCGCGGTTCCGAAGCGGGATTGCCGAACGGCAGCGTCAGCTGACAGAAGACGGCTCAGAGGGCCGGACAATGAGAAGGGGTTCGAGTTTGCGAAGCAGTGGAAATCGATCGCGTCGCGGAGCGACGCGGCTACGTAACCGCTTCGCTCCGCGACGCGCGGGCGAGCGGCAAATGAATGCGATCTCGCTCAGCCCGCCAGCAGTATGCCGGCGATCGACGCGTTGATCAATGTCGCCAGGAACCCGCCAAGCAGGGCCCGCATGCCGAGCCGGGCCAGATCGCTTCGCCGGTCTGGGGCCATCGCCCCGATGCCGCCGAGTTGGATCCCGATCGACGCGAAGTTGGCGAACCCGGTCAGCGCGAAGCACGCCAGCATGTAGGCGTGTGGGCTCATGCCGTTCTCCATCCCCGGCTTGTAATTGTCGGTCAGCGACTTGAACGCGACGAACTCGTTGAGCACCAACTTCGTCCCGAGTAGCTCGCCCATCTTCGGGACGTCGTCCCCCTGGCAGCCCATGAGCACGGCCACCGGCGAGAATACCCAGGAGAAGATCTTCTGGAGCGACAGGTGCTGCATCCGCTCCTCGGACCCGGCCTTCTCCAGCCACACGTTCACCTGATCCGACCCCAGGCCTAGCACGTAGTTGAACAGGGCAATGAACGCAATGAAGGCGATCAGCATGGCCGCGATGTTGATGGCGAGCTGCATCCCCTGCGACGCCCCGGCGGCGGCGGCGTCGATCACGTTCGCGTGTTCCTTGTCGCCGGACGGCTTGACGTCCCCGAGCGTCTCCGGCAACCCAGTCTCCGGAACCAGCAGCTTGCCGACGTAGAGCGAGGCCGGGGCGGCCATCACGCTCGTACACAGGATGGCGACCGCGTCCGCCCCCATCCCGATGTACACGGCCATCAGCCCGCCGGAGATGTGAGCCATCCCGCCGATCATCAGGGCCAGCAACTCGGACCGGGTCATCCGCGGGATGAACGGCTTGACGATCAGGGGCGCCTCGGTCTGCCCCAGGAACACGTTCGCGGTCACGGATAGCGTCTCGGCCCCGCTGGTGCCCATGACCCAGCGCATAGCCCGTGCGAACCCGCGGACCACGACCTGCAGCACCCCCAGGTGGTACAGGACCGTGAAGAACGAGGAGACGAAGATCACGGTCGGCAGGACGACGAAGGCGAAGACCGTCCCGCCATTCGGAGACGCCAATCCACGTTCCAGGGCTTCCCGATCAACCAACGGACCGAATACAAACTTGGCGCCCGCGCTGGCGAATTCAAGGAACTGTTTGGCTGCCCCGCCGACCCACTCGAACGCTGATCGGACCGGTGGCACCTTGAGGATCATCAGCGCCAAGAAGAGCTGGAGCCCGATCCCGGTGAACACAGTCCGCCGGTTGATCGCCCGAATGTTGGTTGAGAACGTCAGCGCCACGGCCAGGAAGCAGAACACGCCGATCAGGGCTTGCCCACGAGCGCCCAATGCCTCCTGCCCGACGTAGGCGACTGTCGTCAGGGCCACGATGCCGATGGCGAGGCCGAGCCGCCACGACCAAGGCGTACCGGGAGCGGGGGTCATCAGGGGAGGGCCTTTCGGGAGAGGCAGACGGCGAGGCGCGAATCGACGGGGGCCGTTCTATTTACCGGCCGGGCGGGCGCCAACCCGAACCAGCCTGTTACCTTCCGCCGGCCGCCGTGGTATCCTGGTATCCTCCACCACGGAGTCCGCCATGCGCCTCTGCCGGATCGGCCCCGAGAGCACGCCCCGCGCCGCCTTCTACCTCGATACCCAGGTGGTCCCGGTGGCCACCGCTGTGGTCGCCCACAGCCAGGCCCGCGGGACCTCGGTCCATTTGCCCACTCGCGACGACCTGATCCCCCTCTTGCTCGACCCGAGCGTCCGCGAGATCGCCGCCTGGTTGGCTCGCACGCCGAACCCACCGGGGGCGATCCCGATTGCTCAGGCCGAACTGCTTGTCCCGGTCCCGAAGCCGCCCAAGCTGTTCTGCCTGGCCGGCAACTACGCCGAGCACATCAAGGAGGGCGGGGGCACCCCCGCCGAACGGGCCCAGACGTTCCCGTACGTGTTCATGAAGCCGCCGAGCACCACGCTCACGCACCCCAACCGGCCGGTCACGATCCCCAAGGCGGCCCCCGACGGGGTCGACTGGGAGCTGGAATTGGCCGTCATCATCGGCCGCAAAGGGAAGAACATTGCGGAGGCAGACGCCCAAAGGCACATCGCCGGGTACACGATCGTCAACGACGTATCCCAGCGCCGCTACCGTCCGAACCCGAGCCGGACCAAGCGGGAGAAGGACGTCTTCTTCGACTGGCTGCACGGCAAGTGGTTCGACTCGTTCTGCCCCGCCGGCCCATGCGCCATCGCCGCCGCGACCGTCCCCGATCCGCAAAACCTGACGATGGAGCTGTCGGTCAACAACGAGATCAAGCAGAAGGGGAGCACATCCCAGATGGTCTTCCCGGTCGGGGCTGTGATCGAGTTCATCTCGAAGATGGTCACCTTGGAACCGGGCGACATCATCTCGACCGGGACCCCAGCCGGGGTCGGCAACGCGACCGGTACGTTCTTGAAGCCCGGCGACGTGATGAAGGGGACGATTCAGGGGATCGGAACGCTGGTGACGCCAGTGGTGGCGGAGAAATGACGAGGTGGTTTGGTGGTCAAAAGACACAAACCACCAAACAACCCCGCTACCGACTATTTCCGCCGGTCCAAAAACACGAAGATGCTGACGATCCCCACGACGATCATCACGCCCGCGACAATCAGGCCGACGTTGCCGTAGTTGCCGTACACCCAGTCGTACGCCCGGCTTGGTAACGAGGTGAAATTGTCCATGACCCGCGTACCGTTCCCTATTCCGATTAAATGGGCACGCTAGTTTGGGTCAAAAATTCCGGTTAAGCAAAAGAATCGTGCCATCAGCGATCCTGCCGGACCGGCGTTCCTGCCGGACCGGAAAAGTCCGCCTGTATTGCCGGGGGCGGTCGTACCGGCACAACTTAACAAGTTCTCCAGGCTCCCCGGTCGCCGGAAGTGGAAAATCCGGGAGGGCCATTCCAGATTATCGCATCCCCCCTCGCCACCCGGAGTTAGCCCCATGCAGGTCTCGCACACCCGTCGGCGCACCGTGATCGCCCTGCGTCTCGCCCTATTCGCCACCCTGTTTGTCGCACCGAACGCGTACGGCTTCGGCCGGGGCGAGCGGATGATCGACGTCCGCCAGCTGAACACTCAGCTCGCGGGCCACGTGGACGACTACACGGCCAACCACGGCGCGGACCTCCGGATTCCGTCGATCGCCCTCGGTCAGCCGCGGGACATGTACGTGTACACCCCGCCCGGGTACGACGCGGCCAAGCGCTATCCGCTCATGATCTGGATGCACGGGCTGGCCCAGGATGAGGCGAGCTTCCTGGAATTCGTCCCGCTGTTCGACCGGGCTATCCAGAGCGGACAACTGCCGAAGCTCGTGATCGCCGCCCCGGACGGATCGGCCTACGGTCGGGCAGCCATGAAGGACCCGCCGACTCTGTATCTGAACTCCCCGCTCGGCCGGTTCGAGGACTACATCACGCTCGATGTTTGGAACCACGTGGTCAAAAACTACAGCATCCGGGCCGAGCGTCAGGCTCACGTCCTGGCCGGAGCCTCGATGGGCGGGTTCGGAGCGTACAACCTGGGCATTAAGCACAAGGCCGACTTTGGGGTTGTCGCCGGAGTGATGCCGCCGCTCAACCTCCGCTACGCCGACTGCTACGGGCGGACGGACACCGACTTCAACCCGAATTGCTTCAGCACCTTGAACGAGTACCGGCCGAACGCGACGGTCGCCAAGTTCGCTTGCGGGCTGGTGACGATCCGCCAGCGGCAGCTTATCGCCCCGGTGTTCGGCGAGGGCCCGGACGTGATCGCCAAGGTGACTGCCGAGAACCCGGCCGAGATGATCGTCGCCCACAACATCAAGCCCGGCGACCTGGAGATGTTCGTCGGCTACGCCCAGCGGGACGAGTTCAACTTCGATGCCCACGCCGAGAGCTTTGCCTACCTGGCCAAGGCCCGCGGGCTGACCGTGAACACGGTCATGGTCCCCGGCGGGAAGCACAACAAGGAGACCGGCATCCAGATGTTCCCGGCCCTGGTGGACTTCTTGAAGCCGCGACTGGAGGCGTATTCGCCGAAATAAGGGGAACCTATCAGAGCCGCGCACGAAGCTCCGGCGGGTTCGGCTTTGCGAACCCGCCGGAGCGGAGTAAGCGGTGCGGGGACGTGGACCCAAGGTGAATTCCCTCGGGTCCACGTCCCCGCACCGCTTACTCCGCTCCACTTCGCTGCGGCGGCTGCGCCGCCTGCGCTCCGTTCCGCTTCGTGCGCGGCTCTGATTAGGGGTCGACACTCGCATCGTTCAACGCCAGCGCAATCCCGGCCCACGGGCTCAGCCCTCGTGGCGTAAAGCCGAGCGTCGCGCCGGCGACGTCGCCGAACAGGCACTCGATGATCGTCCGCTTGTCCGTCGCGTTCAGAAACGGCGCCAGCACTTCCCGTGTGTAGTCGATGTCCTCGTCGACCAACGTCGGTCCCGTGCAGCCGGACTGTGTTATCACCCAACCTTCCTGATTCAGGACCTCTCGTAAATTCTTCGGCGGCCCGTGTCGCTGCATGTACGCGGTCCGATGGACGGCCGTCAGTACCGCCTCGCGGGCGGCCTGTTCCGACGGCGGCTCGCTGCTCCATAGCAATCCGATCGGCCCCCAGAATCGCTTCCCGTGAGGCCCGTAGCCGACCCGAAAATCGAACTCGTAGGCCCAGCGGTTGGTCCAGCCGCCCATCAGGTCGTCCGATACCACCAGACAGGTCTGGTAGTCACCCGCCTCATCGGCCAGTTGATCGGCAGCCTCGGCAGCGGCACTTGCCCCGATGCCATCCGCGTCGAGGGTGAGGAGGCTCTCAAGTAGGACCGTGACGTGTTCCCTGGCCATCGGGTTCATCGCCAGCATTGGCAGGATGTCCACGTCGTCCCGTTGGCGGTTGAGGGCAGTGCGAAGATACTGCTCGAACCGCGACCGACCTCGGGGGATGTCTTGTAGGTCCCGCTGAATCTTCAATAGGGGAACGTAGTTGAGTCTCATGGCCGCGGTTTTGGTCGGAGGTCGGATGAGCGTTCAAACGACCACCAACCCCCGCCGGTGGTTCACATACGCCGCAAACGACAGTGAACGTTTGTATGGAAATCCAAGAATCCAAGTCCAGGTGCTGCAAACCCAAGTCGTCGCCGCGTTTGCATCACAGGTATATTGCGGTCGTGAACCGCGGTCGAGATGCCTAAGTTTTGCCTGGGAAGTCACTTGAGGTCGATCCGCATCCCGTTGTCGTGACGTCGGAAGCCGACCTTCTGGTAGAAAGCGAGATTCTCGTCCGTGCAGCTCAAGATGACCTTGTAGCAGCCGGACTGACGGGCCAGTTCCACGAGATTGCGGACCACGGCCTTGCCCACACCCTTGCCCTCGTGGGCCGGGTGGACGGCGACGTCCTCGATGTGGCCGATGGTTCCGCCGCGGTGCAGGAACTTGTGTTCGAGGATCAAGCTGGCGGTGCCGATGACCTGGCCGGTCTCGACGGCCACCACAGTCCGCACCCCGGCCGCGTTTCGGCCGCGCCAGATGTGAGTGGCCTCCTCGACGGTGAGGTTGACGGGGACCAGGTTCTCCAGTGTCTCAATAAACCCGCGGGAGAAGTCACCCTCCTCCAGCGGGCGTAGCTCGAAGGACATCGATTCCCTCCGTGGGAGCGGTGGCGGGCACATGGTACCACACACGAGCCGCCCCGATCAGGCCTCTTTCCTGAACCCCCCGGTCCCCCTTGACGGGACCGCCGGGTCGGGGTATCCGGACCAGGCCAGGAGGGCCGATCCAATGACCGCCCCGACCGCCAACCCCGTGTACCCGTGGAGCGTGGTGCCTGCTCCGCGGCCGGTCCCGGTCCACGAGCCGGAACCCGATCCGTCCGAGGCGGAGCTGCTCGCCCGACGGGACGTCTGGCGGGTCGGCCCGTCGAACAAGCCTGCCGGGGGGCCGCTCGAACCGCTCACGGCCGAGTGGTTTCAACACCTCGACGGCAAGCGTTACCGCCGGCACGGCCATTGGGTGCCCGCCCTCCTGGAGTTTACCAAGCACGCCCGCGAGAACATGATCGCCGTCGGGGACGGCCTGGGCCTTGACTGGGTGCGCTACGCCGAAGGCGGGGCCAACGTGACGGTGGTGGACCCGTCGTCTGATCGAATTCGCCAGTACAAGCAGCAGTTCACTGTTCGCGAGGCACAGGGCCAGTTCATTCAGGCGCCGTTCGATCACCTGCCGGCCGTTGACGACCGAGTGGACGTAGTCGTTGCCGTGTTCAATGACCCGCCAAACGTCCCCTGGATGGACGCGCTGGCCGAGGTTTATCGCATTTTGCGGCCGGGTGGAAAGGTGCTGGCCGTTCTGCCTTCGAAGTACAACGCGGCCAAGTGGCAGGACATCCTGATGCCCTGGCGGACGTGGTTCCGCAATCGGCCCAAGGGCCCGCCGCGGTTCACCCGCCGCGAGTTGTACGAGGGTTTTTCGGGCTTCCAGGACGTGCGGGTCTTCAAGCGCCACCTGCGGCGGTCCGAGTTGCCGTACCTCTGGCGCTGGATGTTGCTCCCGGTCGCCGAGCGGCTGATGGGGAGGTTCCTGGTCGTCAAGGCGTTCAAACCACTGTCAGCAGCAGGCGTCATTCGGGCGGCGGCTTGAACGCCGGGAAATGGTGCGTAGAACGCCCGGGAATCGACTTCACAATTCTTCCGCTTGCCGCAAGTTCAACTCAGCGAAAGTCTTCGGATGAATGTCGCCGCGAATAACGCCAACCGTGCGAAACGCTGGCGACCTTCGTGGCGACCTTCATTTGGCATCCTTCGATTTGCGCCTGGTTGTTAATTGTCTGACAACCGTTCTCCGAACACGTGCCGGAGCTTGTCGAGCTTCCTCCCGATGACGTTCTGGCAGTACGGTGTCCGCTTGTGCCGCGAGTAGAAATCCTGATGGTCAGCCTCGGCCGGGTAAAAGGCCGCGAAGCGTTCGATCTCGGTGACTACCGGCCGCGGGAAGACGCCAGCCTCGTCGATCTTCTGGCGGTAGCGCTCGGCCAGCTCGCGCTGCCGGTCCGAGTGGTAGAAAACGACCGAACGGTACTGCGAGCCCACGTCGTTCCCTTGTCGATTCCGCGTGGTCGGGTCGTGGGACCGCCAGAACACCTCCAACAGCTCGGCGTACGAAACCGCCTTCGGGTCGAACGTCACCTGCACGACCTCAGCGTGCCCGGTGTCGCCCGTGCAGACCTGCTCGTACGTCGGGTTGACGGTCGTCCCGCCGCTGTACCCCGACACCGCGGACTTGACGCCCTTCACGCGCTGGAACAGCGCCTCGGTACACCAGAAGCACCCCGAGCCGAACGTGGCGACCTCGGTACCATCAGCAGTCGGCGGGGCAACAGGCGTGTCGGCCGGTTCGAGGACGGGAAACGACTCCGGCGGTTGGAACTCCGATCGGCCAACCAGGACTGCGGCAAGGACAACGAGCGCACCGGCCGCGGTGATCAAGGCTATGGGCTTCATGAGCAGATCGGGGCAAGGGAGAGACTCAGTTCAGTTTACACTGCGACCGAGTGTCCTGATCAGCATTCAGACCCTATCCATGTGGCTTGCGACCGGTTAAACTCCACCCGCCCACCCCGAGAAGTCTCCCATGCATACCCGCCGCTCGTTCCTCCTGTCCGCTGGGGCCTCGGCCGTTGCCGTCGCCGGCACATCGGCCACCGCGTTTGCCGCCAACGAGATGCTCAATGTCGGCCTGATCGGCACCGGCGGCCGCTGCCGGCACCTGCTCCGGTCGCTGGTCAAGATCCCCGGCGTCCGCGTGACCGCCATCAGCGACGTCCGCGACGACGCCCTGGCGGAAACCCAGAAGCAGCTCGGCAAGGAAGTCCCAGCGACCAAGCGCTACCCGGACCTGTTGCAGCGCAAGGACGTGGATGCGGTCCTGATCGCTTCGCCGGACCACTGGCATGTACCGATGACCGTCGACGCCTGTGCGGCTGGCAAGGACGTGTACGTCGAGAAACCGTTGACGCACGAGCTATCCGAGGGGGCGGCGGTCATCGCAGCCCAGAACGAGCACAAGCGGATCGTCCAGGTCGGCACCCAGCAGCGGTCGATGCCGCACATCGCGAAGGCCCGGCAGATCGTCCAGGCCGGGGGCATCGGCAAGGTGGTCAAGGTTCACATGACCTGGAACCGAAACACCGACCGTGTTCGGCGATTCAAGGACACGCTCGATCCCAAGGCAGTCGATTGGAAGGCGTTCCTCGGCAAGGCCCGCGAGCAGCCGTACGACGAGTACCGGATGCGGAACTGGCGCTGGTTCTGGGATTTCGGCGGCGGGCTGTTCACGGACCTCATGGTTCACTGGGTGGACGTGGCCCACTGGGTCCTCGGCGCCGATCACCCGGAGAAGGCAGTCAGCCTTGGCGAGCACGTCGCGGCCAAGGACGTGTGGGAAACTCCCGACACGGTGCAGACCGTGCTCAGCTACCCAGGCGGGCTTCAGATGCACTTCGAGGGCACGTTCGCCAACGCCCGCGAGGGGGCGCACATCGTTTTCATGGGCACCGAGGCCAACCTGTACGTCGACCGCGGGGCGTACGTCCTGACCCCGGAACTGCGATCGAAGAAGGCCAAGGCCGAGGAAATGGTCCTGAACACGGAGCCGAAGCATCGCGGGGCCGACTTTTATGACAAGCCGGACGGCGAGCTGTTGCACTTGACCAACTGGGTCGAGAGCATCCGCAGCCGCAAGCCGCCGACCGCCCCGGCCGAGGGAGGAGTCGGCAGCGCCGCGGCAGCCCACCTGGCGAATCTGGCCCTACAGAACGGCGGGAGCGCGACGTGGAAGGCCTGACCGTCCGCCGGGCGACGGTTGCGGACGTGGATCTCGTCGCCCCGCTGTTCGACCGCTACCGCCAGTTCTATGGCTGCTCACCCGACATTGACGCCGCTCGCGCCTTTCTGCGCGAGCGGCTCGAGCGTGAGGAGTCGGTGATCTTTGTGGCGTTGGCGGACGGGATCGGCGTCGGGTTCACACAACTCTACCCGACTTTCACTTCCATAGGGGCGAGGCGGGCATGGATCCTGAATGACCTGTACGTATCAGTGGAGGCCCGACGGAAGGGCGTCGGCCGCCGGCTCCTGGACTCGGCTCGGACGATGGCTGAGGAGACGGACTCCGCCTGGGTCGAACTCGCAACCGCGCGCGACAACGCCAGGGCGCAAGCCCTGTACCGATCGTGCGGATACAAGAAGGATGAAGGGTACGACCGGTTCAAATTGACGCTGAGATGAGACGGGCGGGGCTCCAACGAGCCCCGCCCGGCAATGTCGTCAGAAGTCTTTCCGCGAGAACCACCAGCACGCGAACGCGAGAAGGCCGACAATCCACACCGCGGTGACGCCGATGGTGCCGCCCCAGGTCGGGGTTTGACGCCGGGCGGCCGCAGTACCCTGGGCCTCCTGCTGTTTCGCGGTCATAAGCGACTCGGCCACCACCTGAGTGGTGAGCGCGTCGATGTCGTGCCAACGTGGCAAGGCCCGGTTCAATCCGCCGGACACCTGGGTCCACGCCGGGTACTTTGGCTCCTCCTTCTTTAATTCTGCAACCGCGTCCGCTTCCATTCGGAAGATGGCGGCGAAGGATTCCACCTTACCGACCAGCCACAACAGGCCCCCGAACGCGACGGTGACGAGGATCGCGACAATCGAGTTCCGCGTCAGGACCGCGGCGACCGTCGAGACGGCATATAGGATGGCAAAGCTCAGCGTCAGTAGCGGCACCACGGCAAACACGCCTGGGGCCCAGACTCCGGCCCGGATCCCGGTAATCAGCCAGACCCCGCCGACGACAAATGTCGACAAGATCAACACAAAGAACAGCCCGCCAACGTATTTGAACAGGAGGAGGGTCGTTCGGTTGATTGGCTTCGAAAGAAGCATCACGACCGACCCCGGTCGCAGCATGTTGGGGATGAAGAAGGCGGTGACAATGACCGCGATCAGGATGATAATCATCCCGCCGACCGAACTGATCACAATATCCTGGATCAGCCAGAGGATCACCCCGAGCGGCAACGGGAGTTCCGACTGGAACAGACCGAATAACAGTGACAACTTGACCGGCCATAACCGGGGCTCGGTCGAGGGCCCGGTCCGAACACGGTAGACCCGCTCGTTGGGCTTTTCGCCCGGGAGTCGCTCCAGTTCGTTAATTGGTATTTGAGTCCGGCGTTCCAGCTCCGTGTTCAAGTAGTCTCGGACCATCTCATCGGAAACAGCCCCGATTAGGACCTTGATCTTGCTCGGGTCTCGTTCGTTCAGGTTGTCGATCTTTACGAATCGTCCGGTCCCGTCCTCGTGCCACAAGGCCACGGCGGTGTCGAAGCCATCCGCTTCGGTCGGGTTCGGATCGGCCTTCTTCGGGTCATTCTTCTTGGCATCGTCCTTCTTGGGCGGCGCTTCCTTATTGCCCCCCTCTTCGCCCGGCTTGGTGTTGACCACCACCGTGAACTCGTACTCGCCGTTCGGCGCGTGTGCCGCGTCCTTCACGGTTCGGAACGAAGTCACCTTGTAGGTAGCCAGGGGCCGGGGTGGCCCGCCGTCCATGCCGCGCTCCATGCGGACGATATTCTTGCCGCGGTCGAGCCGTAGGACCGGGGCATCCATCTCCCGGAAGAAGTTCTCGACCACCGACTCGGGGGTAGCCTGCGTGTACCCGATGCTGGCGATGATGACGAGAAAGAGTCCGGCCAGGATCAGCATGACCAGCAGGGTCTTGCTGTCCCAGGCCTCGCGGAGCGAATCCTTCAAAATGGCGAAGGGCTTGATCATCGGTGGTCCTCCCGGCGGCTCCGCCGGTCGTCGTCGCGATACCGGTCGTCAAGGCCATCGCGCTCGCGGGCCGCGGCTCGGCGGCGGCGGCGGTCGTCCACCCCCGGCTCGGCGGCTTCGACCAGCGAAACGAAGATGTCTTCGAGCGTTTGCTTCTTCTCGACCATGTGAGTCAGCCGCAAGCCCTTGCCCCGAACCAGTTCGAGCACCGGCTCAATCGACTGCCCATCGGCCAGAGTGATCTCGTAACGGTCACGGACCCGCCGGAAGTCGTAGCCCTTGGCCCGGACCTCGGACTCCGGGAAGTCACCGTCGACCCCCAGGACGAACACTCCCCGCTGGGCGGTCAGCTCCTGGACCGACCCCTCGCGGATCAACTCCCCCTTCTGCATGATGGCGACCCGATCGCACATCAGTTCGATTTCCCCAAGCAAGTGGGAGTTGACGAACACCGTTGCTCCGCGGCGTTTGCGGTCGTCGATGATCTCGCGGATTTCCTTCCGGCCGACCGGGTCGACGCCGTCGGTCGGCTCGTCCAGAAAGATCAGTTCGGGGTCGTGGAAGATGGCCTGGGCGATCCCGGTCCGCTGCTTCATGCCCTTCGAATAGGTCCGGATCTTGTTGTTCATCCGGCTGGCCAGACCCACCTGATCGAGCAACTCGGGAATCTTCTTCTTTCGGTCGTCCTTGGTCATCCCGTACAGCGTTCCGTAATAGTCGAGAAGGCTGTAGGCCGAGTGATACTCGGGAAACCGATGGTCTTCGGGCAGGTAGCCGACCCGTTTCCGCACTTCGGCCGTGCCGGCCGGGTGGTGAAACAGAGTGGCCTCACCCTCGCCATGCTTCACGATCCCGAGAAGGATCTTGATGAGGGTCGTCTTGCCGGCGCCATTCTGGCCGAGCAGGCCAAAAATCTCGCCCGGCTCGACTCTGAGAGTGACCCCGCGCAAGGCTTCGATCTGCCCGTAGCGCTTGCGAAGGTCGCGTGTTTCGATCACGGCCACGGGCGCGGTCTCCGTGGTGAACAGGTGTTGGAGAGGGAAGATTGTAGGGGCCGACGGGTGGTTCGCCCGGCAGCCGCCCGAATTTCAGTTTGCCGAGTCGGCCGCTAGCCCCGCGGCACCCCGTTGCACCACGTTAATTCCCTGGGCCACCACCAGCCGTCGCCACTCGGGCGACTCCGGGCAAAACAGCCGTCGGAGTCTTGCCCGAGCCCGGTCCGACCACCGATGGCCCGGCCGGCCCCAGTGGACCGACCGGTTCTCCTGTCGCAACCCGGCGAGCATCTTGATCAACCCGTAGGTTCCGAACTCGACGACGGAGTAGAGGTACTCTGGCGCGAACTTCTGGGTCACGCACCAGGGACCGAACCCGCCCCGGGGCACGTAGGACGTCTTTCGCGGATCGTCCTCCTCGTGCGTGCCCGGGCCAAACCAACGGTCCATTCGGTCGCGTTGTCGGTCGCTCACCGGTGCGTCGAGCAGCAGCATGTACGTCCCGAACCGGCCCAAGCCCGTGTGAAAGTCGAGATGGAGCACGTCGTCGGCCGGTCCGATCCAACCGCGGAGCCGGTCGCGAAGGGCCTTGTGCGTGGCCGTCGGCCCGTGGCCGCCGAAGAAGATGCCTTTCGGAAAGTCGTACTGACCGCCGACGAGCGCCTGTTTTAGCGCAGGGACGCCATGCCACAGAACGGCCAGCCAGGCTTGCGGCATAAACAAGTCAAACCGACCCGGCGGGGTCTTGGGATTGAGTAGCCTGTCGAATGTCCGGTAGGTTGCTGGGCTGCCGTAGTACTCTTCACCCGGCAATAGGAAATTGCGATTGGGATCCACGTTGTCCGCGTCGACGCGACGGCCCCAGGCATACCCGTGCGGATTTAAGGCATGGAGGAAGACGTACCGAACTTCGGTGGGAGGGGGGCTCATCGCCCATCGGCCCATGACGGCCAGCTGGACGGCCGAACCGAACGGGCCTTCTGCACCGTGAAGTCCACTGGATACGACCAGTACGCGATGCGCCTCTGGGTTCGGCGAGATCGCCGCGTCGATCGACAGGTCTTCGCCGGCCGGTCCGGTCCCGGGGATTGGATGTTTGTGAATCGCCCAGCCGAGTCGCTGAGCGGCCTCCCGGAATCGGCAACGTGCCAACGGGTAATCGGAAGAGAATTCGTCCGGCGCGGCGGTCACGCCCGCGCCTCCCCTTGCCCGGCCGTGCGAGCGGCCTCGATGGCCAAGTCAAGGTCCGGGTAACACGGGATCAAACGGATAAGGCCAGTGATCTTGAACGTCTCGCGGACCGGGTCGGTCACGCACATCACGAGCGGTTGGCCGCGCAGGCGGAGCGCCTTCCAGACTTTGATGAGCACTGCACATGCCCCACTGTCGATCCAGTCGACGCCACGCATGTCGAGGACTAACGGGGAAAGTGAAGCGTCGGCGGCCGTCATCAGATCGTCGCCCAGGTGAGTCGCCCGCGCGCTCGGCCCAGTCTCCAGCCCGGCGACCAGACGGCGGTCGGCAGGGGTGACCTCGGCGACGGACACTCCGGCCGGCGGGTCGGCGAACAGGCTGATCCGGGCCGGGTGGGTCGAAGACATGGAAGAGCCTCCGGCGTTTGACACCCGGACATGATAGCCGTTGCGCTGGATGTGCGGCCTACCGGTCATCCCTCGGAGCGCGGTCGCGGGTCATGGCCTGGTAGAACCACCATGCATAAGTGTTGGCTTGCGAGTTCACGACAGACACCCCGCCGAGCGGCGTCCACCCCTCGCGGATCATCTCATTGACTTCGGCTTCCAGGCCCTCGGTGTCTTTGGCTTCGACGATGCGGTAGTGCATGGCAATGTTCCCCAGTGTCGCCGGCATCGTAAACGGTGAAATGTCAAACGGGAAGGTATTGGCTACCACCAACACGGGTCCTTGTCGAACTCGATCATCCCGTAGTCCTGCGGCTCCGGCGGTGGTGGGGCGGTCGCCTGTTCTCGCTCGTATTCTCGCCGACCCTTGAGCCGGTCCCAGGCCCGTTCGAGCAGTGATTCCGGCTCGGCCTCGCCGCGATCCACCTTGAGGAGCCGTTCGTCCTCCGTGGTCTCGGGCGCGATCTCGCCGGCGGCCAGCGCTTCCAGCCAGGCCCCAAGTTGGGCCAGGATCGCGACTTCGTCCGCGGGGAAAACGGTGGTCGAGCAGCCGAATGCGAACGAACGGTCAACAGATGTCGCGGCCATACGCATGCCTCAAAATGAGTTTCCGGGCCGTCGTCTGCAAACTCAGTGCCCGGTCAGTCCTTCTTGAGCATCCCCTCGGCGGACAGAAACTCCAGGAATCGCTCGGGCCAGGAATCGACCGGCCGGCGAGTCTTATTCTCACGCAACCCGAACCCGTGTGGCGTGTTCGCATAGACATGCAACTCGCTGGACACACCCGCCTTCTTGAGGGCCAGTTGGTGGTTGACGAGCCAGGTCGCGGCACCGTCGTTGTCACCGACCAGGATGAACGTCGGCGGCAAAGCCTTGGTCACCTGGGCGTCCCGGATCCCGAGCGGCCCGGAATAGACGAGGGCCTGAAAGTCCGGCCGAGCACTCTGGCGGTCGATCGCGTCCGGCGCGTCTCCGGTCCCGGTTGCGGAGGCGTTACAGACCATGGCCGCCGTTTCTCCGCCGGCCGAGAACCCCATGATGCCGACGCGAGTCGGATTGACGTTCCACTCCGCCGCCCGACTGCGGACCAGGCGGATCGCTCGCTGAGCGTCCTGGACCGGGTGGATATCGAGCTTGTACGGCGAGCCCTTCTCGCGGCCGAGCCGGTACTTGACAACGAAAGCGGCCACCCCGTGGTCGGCCAGCCAGCGGCCCGGATTGATTCCCTCGTGCATCATCCACAACTCGCGGTGCCCGCCGCCCGGCAGGATCACGACGGCCGCCCCGGTCGCCTTGTCTTTCGGGGGGAGGATCACCGTCACTGTCGGGTGGTGGACATTGGTCACCTTGTACTCGCCGCTCTTCTGAACGTCGCGGACCTCTTTCTCGTCCTTGCGGTCCTCGAAGCCCGGTGCCCCCTTCTCCCAGAGCGGGATCTCGACCGAGTCGGCAGCGACGACGGGCGTTGCGAGGACGAGGAGGAGCCAGATATTGCGATACATCGGGTGGTTCCAGCGTGGTCGAGTTTCCAGCCATTCTGCGCAGCTGTATGGCCGACGCCAATGGGTGCGGCGTGCCCGTAGCCAAAATCCGTTCCAAATCGAGTTGCGAATTGAGGGGCCCCGCAATACCAGACTGGTGGGGAGCGATGTGCGCACCCGCCTGGAAACCGGCCAGTGTCGCAAAATGTCGCAAATTGTCGGTCCAGGAAAAAGGTGTCACGGACGAGCGCCGGTTCGCCGGACCGGTTCCGGAGGAAGTTCTCATGACTGCTCGACGATTCATCGTCTTGTTCTTCCTGACCGCGGCGGCACCGGTGTCGAGCGCGGCCCCGGAGGCGTGGACCGATGCCAAGCTCCCCGTGCGCGATGGGCTCCAACTGTGGCTCGATGCCACGCGGATCAACGGCGAGATCGTTGGGGATTGGCGAGACGGTTCGGGTCATGGCCGGCATGTCCGCCAGGAATTGGCGGTCGCCAGGCCGACGCTGGCAAAGCTCGGCGGGTCAGCCGTCGTTCGGTTCGACGGTGTCGACGACCACCTCCGCGCGGTCCAGCCCGGCGGCGAACTCAAGACATTCACCGTCTTCGTCGTCGCTGCCCCGCGGGCGAACCCCGGCTTCTTTCGCGGGCTGATGGCCTTTAACGCCAAGGACCGTCGTGACTATGAGACTGGGCTGACCATCGATCTCGGCCCCGCCGCCTCGCCGCGATTTTCGTCGCTCAACGTCGAGGGCCGCGGATTCGGCGGAGCAGCCAACCTTCGCAAAGCGGACGACCTATTCGGCGGCTTGCACACTCTCGAAGTGACCGTGACAGAAAAGGTGACTCGCCTGGCGGTGGACGGCAAGGCCGAGGGCGAGCGGCCGCGGGACGGCAGTCCGATCAGCCTGGCCGAGATCACGGTCGGGGCCCGGTACTACAACAACGGGCCCGGTCCGCAGCGTGTTGAAGGCCACAGCCGCTGCGACATCGCCGAGATCCTCGTCTACGATCGCGTCCTGACGGCCGACGAGGCGAAGGCCGTGCGCGGCTACGTGGAGGCGAAGTATGCCGGCCTCAAGGCTGCGTTACCCCCTGAGCCCGACGGCCGCGGCGACATCCTGACGCCGGTGAAGGACCCTCCGCCGGTTCAGATGTTTGTGCCCGGCTTTACGGTCCGCGAACTGGCGGTCGATCTGACCAACATCAACAACGTGAAGTATCGACCGGACGGGACGCTCGTCGCCGTGGGTTACGACGGTCGCGTCTGGCTGCTCCGCGACATGGACGGCGATGGCATCGAGGACAAGGCCGACTTGTTCTGGGACAACAAGATCGGCCTACGGGCGCCGATCGGGATGGATCTGACGCCACCAGGCTACAAGCACGGCGACGGGCTGTTTGTGGTTGGCAAGACCAAATGCCTGCTCATCGTCGACACCGACAAAGACGGCAAGGCCGACAAGGTGATCGAAGTGGCTGGCGGTTGGAAGGAAAGCTTTCACCAGGTCGACGGACTCGGCGTGGCATTCGACCCGCGAGATGGCAGCGTGTACTACGGTCGGGGCACGTACAACTTCGCCGACCCCTACCTTCGGGACAAGGATGGCAAGTCTCACTACTCGCTCAAGGACGAAGCTTCGGCCATCATTCGAGTGTCGCCGGACTTCAAGACTCGCGAGATCGTCGCGACCGGGATCCGGTTCCCGGTCGCTCTGCGTTTCAACCGGCACGGCGACCTGTTCGCCACCGACCAGGAGGGGGCCACATGGGTACCAAACGGCAACCCGCTGGACGAACTGCTCCACATCCAGAGGGGGAGGCATTACGGGTTTCCGGCCCGGCATCCGAAGGACCTGCCGGACGTGATCGACGAGCCGAGCACGTTCGACTATGGGCCGCAGCACCAGTGCACATGTGGCCTGAACTTCAATGAACCAGTCGTGAAGGACGGCCCGATATTCGGCCCAAAGGCGTGGGCCGGTGATGCAATCGTCACCGGCTACTCTCGCGGCAAGCTCTATCGCACGCAGCTCGTGAATTCCGCTGCTGGGTACGTGGGCCGGACCCAGCTCCTGGCCTGTTTGAACATGCTGACGGTCGACGCGTGCGTGGCACCGGACGGCAGTCTGGTCGTCGCCAGCCACAGCGGCGGTCCGGACTGGGGGAGCGGCCCGACTGGAAAGGGGAAGCTGTACAAGATCACCTATTCGGGTCGCGATCTGCCACAGCCGGTGTACGCGTGGCCGGCCGGTCCCCGCGAAGTGCGGGTTGAATTCGATCGGCCGATAGACCCGCAACTCCTCCGCGACGTCCTGAACAAGGTGAAGCTGACTGCGGGGTCGTATGTGCGGGCCGGCGACCGGTTCGAATCACTGTGGCCGGGCTATGCCGTTGTGCAAATGCAAAAGGCGGCCGCACGGTTCGACGTCCCCGTGCGGTCCGTCCAGCTTACGCCAGATCGGCGGACACTCGTCCTGGCGAGGGACCCACACCCGGCCGCGGTTCACTACGGTCTTGAGTTGCCCGGCTTTACGACGTCCCAGCCAAAAGGTGCCCAGCGACAACAAGCGACCATCGACCTCGACTTTGACCTGACCGGCTGCGAGGCGACCTGGACGCCGGCCGACGGCGGCCCGTCCTGGGTCGGGTGGCTCCCGCACCTCGACCTCCAGGTCGCGCGTGAAATGACCGTAGGCAGTGCCCCGCACGACGCGCTCTGGGCGGCGATGGTGAGACCCGGCACGCTGACGCTCAAGGCTCAGCTCGATCTCAAGAACATGCTGCGCCCGGCGGTCCAGCCGGGTTCAACGCTCGATTACGAGTACCCCCCGGAGGACGTCACGCTCGCGTTCCAATCATCGTGCTCGGTCGAAGTCAAGTCTGCTGATCTCCGTGGGTCCGAGATGCAGTTGGGCGGCGGCGGTTCCCGAGGAACATTGCAGTTGCGAAGAGTGCCCGCCCGGACGGTGTCGGTGGAGATCCGCTTGTCGGACAATTCGAACTTGCAAGGTCCGCTGTTTGCGCTCTCGTTCTTCACTAACGAAGACAAGCGGCATCGTCCGCTGCAACTGCATCGCATACTCGTCCGGTGGGCGAATCCATCGGCGAAGGCATTGGAGCCATCAGTAGTCGCGATTAGGCCCACGGAACTCGACGGCGGGAGCTGGGCTCGCGGTCGGAAGGAGTTCTTCGGTGAGCAAGCGGCGTGTTCAAAATGCCATGCTCTCTACGGTCAAGGCGGCGACATCGGTCCGGACCTGTCGAATCTGGTCCACCGCGACTACCCGTCTGTCCTTCGGGACATTGAAAAACCGAGCTTTGCCCTCAACCCGGACCACCTGACGTACCGCGTACAGCTCAAGGACGGCCGGAGCCTTACAGGCGTCGTGCGGACTTCGGAAAACCGGGTGCGAATTGGCGACATAAAGGGCACGGTGACCGAGGTTAGCAAGCAAGACGTGGAGGAAATGACACCGTCGGCTGTTTCCACCATGCCGGAAGGCTTGTTAAAGCAACTTGGCCCCGACCGCAGTCGTGATCTGTTGACGTTTCTTCTGACGTCCGCTCCAGCAATGCCCAGGGATAACCCCGGGCCCCGGCCGAAACCGCGAACGCGCGCAGAAGTATTCGCGGTCCTGGCCGGCGCGCCAACTTCGACGGAGAAGGCGCGGCCGATCCGTGTAGTTCTCGTCGCCGGGCCGAAGGACCACGGACCGGGCGAGCACGATTACCCGGCCTGGCAGAAGGCGTGGGCCGAGTTGTTCGCCATCGCGGACAATACGACCGTCGTCACCGCCTGGGAGTGGCCAGCCAAGGACGAATTCCAGAAGGCCGATGTGATGGTCTTCTACCAGCACGGGAATTGGGACGCAAAACGAGCTGCGGACGTTGACGCTTACCTGGAGCGAGGCGGTGGGATCGTATACGTCCACTGGGCGGTTGACGGTCAGAAGGGCGGACCCGAGTTTGCCAAGCGCATTGGGCTAGCTGCGGCGGGGGCAGTCGGGTTCCGGCACGGGCCGCTCGACCTCAAGCTCAACACGGATACGAAGCACCCGGTCCTGCGGAACCTGCACACGCTCGCCCTGGTTGATGAGAGCTACTGGAAGATGCTCGGCGACCTCCCGGCCGGGCGGGTGCTCGGCACGTCCGTCGAGGACGCGAAGCCGCAGCCGCAACTCTGGTCGCAAGAGCGCGGCCGCGGGCGCATTTTCGTATCGATTCCTGGCCACTACTCTTGGACGTTCGACGACCCCCTGTTCCGGGTCCTGCTCCTGCGCGGGATCGCCTGGGCCGCGAAGGAGCCGGTCGACCGGTTCAACGAACTTGTCTGGCCCGGGGCCGACGTGGCCAGGTAGCGGTGTCAGTCCTTGGCGATCACGGGTTGCTTGGGCTCGGGCAGTTTCAGGGACTTTGGGACGAGCGGCAGAATCAGGTCCTTGGCAGGGCCGTTGTTCATCCCGGCCCCGTCCACGAACACCCATGACTTGCCGCTGTCGCTCGAGAAGCCCAGCAGGTAGGACTCGGTCACGATCCGGCCCTGGGGGGCGGTCATCTCCAGTTTCGTGGGAAGAACCATGAACGCGTTTTTCCCGTCGACGACCGGCTCCTCTGGCCTGCCAATTGTGTGTGACTTGATCGTGATCCCCTGCGCCTTCAAGGTCGTCATGACCTGTTCGATGGCTGCGATCATCTTCTCCTTGCCACCCATGGCCTCGATCACCTTTGGGTGGGTCAATTCAACGACCTTGGCGGGCTCGCCGGCGAGGACGGCCTTTTCCATCGCCTTGGCCAGTTCGACAGCCTTGTCGACGTCCACCTTTCCTTGGGCCGGAGCCCGGGTGGAAAGGAGGGAAAAGACGACAAGGGACAGCAAGATGCGCATCGATGTCCTCAACGTTGATAGCCGGTCAGATGCCATATCGCGCGAACGTTCCCAACTCCTCCTCGATCCGGAGGAGCTGGTTGTACTTGGCAATTCGGTCGGTCCGACTGGCGCTTCCGGTCTTGATCTGGCCGGCGTTCGTGGCCACCGCGATGTCGGAAATTGTGGTGTCCTCGGTCTCGCCGCTGCGGTGGCTAATGACCGTCGTAAACCGATTCCGCTTGGCCAGTTCGATGGCATCAAACGTTTCGGTCAGGCTGCCAATCTGGTTGACCTTCACCAGGATGCTGTTGCCGCAACCGGACTGGATACCCTGCTCGAGCCGCTTGACGTTGGTCACAAAAAGGTCGTCGCCGACAAGTTGGACCTTGGCCCCAAGTTCAGCAGTCAGTTTCTTCCATCCGTCCCAGTCGTCCTCGGAAAGACCGTCCTCGATCGACCGGATTGGCCACTTGGCGCAAAGCTGCTTCCAGGCGGCGATCATCTCGTCGGAAGAGATGATGCGACTCGGCTCGCTTTTGAAAAAGCAGTAGCCGGTCTTGCTCTTCGACTTGGCGTGCTCGAACAACTCGGTGCAAGCGGCGTCGAGAGCGAAGACGATGTGGTCACCGAGTTTGTACCCGGCCTTTTCGACCGCGATGGAAATCGTCTCCAGGGCGGCGTCCGCGGTCGGGATATTGGGAGCGAACCCGCCCTCGTCGCCGACCGCGGTCGACAGGCCTTTGTCGTGAAGGACCTTTTTGAGACTGTGAAACACCTCGGCACCCATGCGAAGACCTTCGCGGAAGGTGGGTGCCCCGACGGGCATGATCATGAACTCCTGGAAGTCGATCGTGTTGTCCGCGTGAGCCCCGCCGTTGACGATATTCATCATCGGGACCGGCAGCACCTTGGCGTTTGTTCCTCCCAGATAGCGATAGAGCGGCAGGCCGGCAGCCTTGGCAGCCGCGTGGGCAACGGCCATCGAAGCTCCGAGGATGGCGTTGGCGCCGAGCTTGCCCTTGTTGGCCGTTCCGTCCAGGGCGAGCATCGCATGGTCGACGCCAACCTGGTCAAACGCGTCTCGACCCGCAAGGGCCGGGGCGATGATCTTCTGGACGTTTTCCACGGCCTTGAGGGTGCCCTTGCCGAGGTAGCGCCTCTTGTCCCCGTCTCGAAGTTCGACGGCCTCGTGGGCCCCGGTGCTGGCCCCGCTCGGGACGATGGCCCGGCCGAGGGTGCCGTCAGTCAGGACGACTTCGACCTCGACGGTCGGGTTCCCGCGGCTGTCGAGGACTTCACGGGCACGGGCGGTGCGGATGGTGGCGGTAGACATCAGTGGTTGGGTTGGTGGCCAGGTGGTTTGGTGATTGGGTCGCGGTTGATGGCGATAACCACCGAACTACCCAACAACCAATTTCACCGGTGGGATAGGGCCGCCACGAGGAAATGCAAGGGACCCCGGCGGGCGGGTGGCGGGCAGCACCGGGAGACCGGGCCGAGCCACGTCGCCACAACCGGGGTCCCGGCCGAATCCGGAAGTCCCCGCCCCCACGAAGTCGGGGGTCAACGCGAGGGCGTTTGGAATGGGGAGGCCGAGGGTTGTCGGGGTGGCGTCTCACCGTCGCCGCACCCGTCGCCCGCGACCCTTCCGCACCGGCCTGACTTGTCAGGGAGCGTTGCACCCCTGATATCGGCCGGGCGGTGGAAGGGCCTTCACAGAATTGGTGCGGACGCGGAGTCCTCACTTCGCGACTGGTCGATACACCCGAATCCAGCCGCCGGCCAGCTCGCCGGGTCGCATTGTCCCCTTGGTGACTTCTTTCTTGCCCTGCATGTTCTGTTCGTAAACGATTAGTTCGCCAGTCGACTTGACCTCGGCCACCACCGAGGTGTGCTGGGCAAACAGGTAGATGCCGCGGGAGCTGCGGAACATGCAGTCGCGGTACTGAATAATATCGCCGGGCTTGGCCCTGGCGTCCGTCGGCTCGCGTTTCCGCTTGCCATCCTTGACATCCAGGACAAATACCAGTTCACCCCACGCGAAGTCGCCGGATCCCGGACTCTCGGAGAACTCATTGACCGGTTTGGCCCCCGCTTCCTTCAATGCGGCCTGCGCCAGCGTTCCGCACTCGCCGTCGCCAATCTTTTGCCCCAAGTTGTCCTTGCAGAACTTGACGACCTTGGCCCGAAGGTCGGTCGAGGGATCATCCTTGTCTGCCACGCCGGCGACCGGGACCTTGGCGGCGGTCAGCCTCGCAATCAACGCGGTCCGGTCGACGACGGCCCGGACGCGAACCTGCACCGCGCCATCCGTGGCCTTCTCAGTCTTCAGGACCTCATGCGACTTAACGGCGTCGATTGCCTTGGGAGCAATCTGCTCGCGGATGGTCGCCTTATGTTTGGCAAATGTCGGATCGTCCAGGAGCGCGACAGCCGCCTGCACGATTGCGTCCGTAACGGCAGCCTTTTCGGCGGTCGCTACGTCCGGTCCGGTGCCGACACCGCGAACCGTCAACGTGGGCGTGGATTCCGCAAAAACCGGAGTGCTGAGGAACAGGAGCAGATACAGGTAGGACCGTCTCATGGCCGTTTGACTCCGTTTGCCCTCACGACGGATTCGTTTCATTCGCAACCACACACACCCCTCAAATGCAGTCGCACTTCGTTCGGCGTGGATGGTCAGTTATGTCAGTTCATAAGCGAAGCCTTCGCGCCGGGAACGCTCGAACCCGTGGCCCAGCTAGCTCTTGCGTCTCGACCAACGCCGGTCGGCTTTCGGTGGTCTCGAAGGGTATGGGTCACCTCACTCGTCGGCGAAACTCATTCAGCCGATCAGCGCGAACGAAACCTGGCTCAAACGGTTGCATTGGTGATTCATCATCAATCAACGTGATGGTCCAGGTTGACCGAGCGCCGAAATCTCGATCGTAAATGTAAACGTGCCCGCGACCCCGCAGTTGGCGCCGGGGAGACCGAGTTTCAGAGTTTTCCACCCTGACGGCGGGACATCGAAGACGAGCAGGTCGCCGATCGCTTTGCCGGGGGTCAAGGTGTCGAGGACCGTCCGGTCCTTGACGTTGTTGCCGAACCCGAACGTCACCCGCTTCAAGTCGGTCCCGCGGTCGTCGGTTAATCGGGCCACCGTCTTGGCAGCATCCAGATCCGGGACCCATGTGTTGTACTCGGACCGCTTCTTGTCGCTGGTGTTCTCGATCCGCAATGCAAACATCAACCGCGACTCTTCGGAGTATGTGATCGAGCCGTCCGCGGACTTGAGCGGCACCTTACCGATCCAGACCTTCTTGATCGTCACCCGAATGTGACCGACGGTCGCTGATGGGTCACCTGCTGCGTGGTGTTCCATTTTGGACGTCGTGTCGATGACGTCCGAAGGTGCCGGGGTCGAAATAGTCGTGTTGGCGGTAGAAGGCTGACTCGATGAGGCGGACCTATCGTCGCAAGCCGGCAACAAAATCAGGATTGCGGCGAACTGGTAGGCATGTGGGCGGGGAATGGGGCGGCTCCGGTCGGTGGTCAGCGGAACAGCAGTGTCCAATGGTTCAATTTATTGGCTCAACCGACCCAGACGTACGCCGTTTCGATTTGCCGTCAACTCTCGTTAGCCGCTGGAAGATCTGAACGAATCATCCGAAAAGGCGGGTCGATTCCACCTCATGCAAAGACAGATTCTCAATTTGCCAACGAATAACGAAGCAAGTTGGGCAGCCAATAAAAGACCACGGCCTGGCGGAAAGCCCACGAGGCCAGAGTTTACGTGCGCGGGATCGACAGCAGTTCGGTGACCTGTTCGCCGGGGCAATCCGTTTGCGGCTGTCGTGCAGACGAGGGAAAAGGACCACCCCGGATACAGTCCCCCGGGACCAAACCACGTGTTCCGCTGAACGGCTGTCCGTCTGGCGTAACGGTTCTTCACCAACTCAAATCGTCCCGGTGGTCTTCGGACTTACACCCGGGGTGGTCGGTGAGACTTGGTGCAACGGCCATGCCAGTCCCTTGGGGAAGTTTGAAAGTGTCTTGAAGGCGATGAACCTGGAGTGACCGGCGGAGCATGCGGCGGCTATTGCCCGACGCGCCGCGGCTGCCGGGCCTCGAGGACCGGCTCGTCCGGCAGGTGCGGGAATGGCCGGCCGACGCGTGTGTATCCGGCGCGCGCCCCCTTCAGGGCCATGGGCAGGACCTCGGCTTCCGCCGCCTGCAACAGGTCGTTCAGCCCGGTCACGAAGGCATGGACGCGGATGCGGTCGCCATCCCGGCCGACGAACTCAAACCAGGCGTTGACCGCGCTCCAGACGACCGATTCCACATCGTCCCAGGCCAACGTCCGGACCCCGCGCCAAGGCGACCGACACTCCAGGCCCGTTGGTGTCACTCGCAGGTAATAGCGGCTGGACTCCCAGACGAGCGGCAGGGTCACTAGGCCCAGGACGATGTATGCGGCAACGAGATACGGGACCTCGGGACGGGTGGGCGGGTAAAAGCGGAGCAGGGCAGTCAGCCCGACGGGCAAGACTAAGGCCGCCAAGAGCGCAAGCCATCGGAACAGCGAATTGTGCCGCAGTACAAGGACGCGGTCGCCCCCGGTCGGCTGGCCGTGGTGGGCCGCGGCCTTGAGCATGAGAGCCAGGGCGATCAGGCACCCGGCCATCAGGACGAAACTGAGCGTCGAAACCGGTCTCATCGCAACGTTAGACAGAGATCAGTTCACTCGACTTACGGCGGCGCTTGGCCATCCACCCGCGGGTCGCCGCGATCAATACAGGGCAAACCGATAGGAACACAACGAGCAAGATCACCTTTTCGACGTGCTTGGCAGTCTGGAAATCATCGCCGAACACCCGCTTGAGCGGCTGGTCCAGCACCGGGGTCAGGATGTAGCCGATGCCGAGCATGCTGCCGACCCACAGGAACGCCCCGACCACAGTGAAAGCGACGAACCGCCGGCGACTCATCTGCCCAATGCCGGCCACGACCGGGGCGAACGTCCGGATGATCGGCACGAACTGGGCCAGGATAATCGTCTTGCCGCCGTGTCGATCGTAGAAGGCCTGGGCCTGGAGCAAGTACGACTTTCGGAAGAAGAACGATTCGTCGCGGTTGAACAATCGCGGTCCCGCCTTGGCCCCGATCGTATATCCGCAGTTGTTCCCGAGGATTGCCGCAGCCGCTAGCAACAAGATCAGCCAGTGCAGTTCCCACCCCGAGTTCCACGCCACAATCCCGACCGTGACGAGAAGCGAGTCGCCTGGCAACAAAAACCCGACCAGGAGGCCCGTTTCCGTGAACACGATGATCGCCAGGGCGATGAATGCGGCCGTGGTGATTTCACGTTGCGACAGTACCTCCATCAGACCAGGCATATCCCAGTGGAAGATGCGGCCGAAAACGTTTCCGATCTGTTCGAACAGGCGCCCCATGCGAGGTCCTTTCGGGAATGCGATCAATCGCGACAGCGTACCCGACTTGCCGCGCGTGCGCGAAGGCCAACCTACTTGGCCTTCTTCAACACCATCAACAGGTGCCTATTCTCCTTGGTCGAGGAGAACTCCTTCGGCCGGTCTGCTTTCCCATCCCGATCGCCCCAGCACAAGGTAATTGAGTCTTTCTCCAACTTGACGATACCCAGGACTGCCTTGCCGGCGTCCGGCCCGTCTTTCGGCGTCATGTCGATAGCGGTTGGCTTCTGGGCTGGGTCGACGACCAATGTGGCCGACTTGTCCTCTCCGGTGTCGCCTTTCTTGAAGTGGACGGTCACGGTGTCACCCTTGAACATCACGGTGACCGACTTGGTGAACTCGTCCAGGGCAGACTCGCCCGAGCGAGTCATGTTGGCGAGTGTGTACGTCCCTTCCAGGTCCTTCAAGAACTTCTTGGCGGCCGCGTCGTCGGCGGTGGAAATGCCCGCGACCAGGACGAGGGCGACAACGGGTAGGCGCGTCATGCTCGGCTCCAAACCACAAGGGCGACGGTTACAAGATAGCGATAGCTCCTCACAGTAGCCCCGCCGTCTCTTGGTACCCGAACATCCGGTTGAAGTTCTGGACTGCCACGCCGCTCGCCCCACGAACCAGATTGTCCTCGCAGGCCAGGACCACGATCTTGCCGCGGGCTACTTTAACGCTCACGTCGAGGAAGTTCGTATGGGCCGTGTCCTTGGTCGCCGGCATCGTCTCGCGGACGCGGACGAACGAGGCGTTCGCGTAGTAGTCGCGGTATAGGGCAGTAAGTTCGGGTTCCTTCAACGGACGGACGGGTGTGGCGTAGATCGTGCTGTGAATGCCCCGGTCCATCGGAACGAGATGCGGGACGAACAGAACTTCGACTGGCTGGTCGGCCAGGTCGCCGAGGGCCTGTTCCATCTCTGGCGTGTGCCGATGCTTGCCGACGTTGTAGGCCATCACACTTTCGTTGCATTCGGGGAAGTGGTACGTGAGCTTGGGCGTCCGCCCGGCCCCCGAGATGCCGCTGACACTGTTGACGATGATTCCCTTCAACTCGATCAAGTTGTTCGCAACGAGCGGAGCGAGGCCGAGGATGCCGGTCTGCGGGTAGCAGCCGGGATTTGCGACCAGAGCCGCGTCGCGAAGGCGATCTCCATACAGTTCCGGTAACCCGTAGACGGCTCGGCTCAGGTTCCCAAGGTCGTGTGGCGGCTCGCCGTAGTAGGCTTCGAAGACCTTCGGGTCGCGGATCCGATAGTCGGCACTCAGGTCGACCACGCGAATGCCACGTTCCAGCAACGGTTTCACGCTCTCGGCACTGACGCCATGCGGGAGGCAGCCGAACGCACATTCGACGCCTCGGCGCTTCAAGGCGTCCGGGTCGAACGGCTCACAACGTAGGTCGATCCGGCCCAGCAGCGATGGATGCAACTCGGCAACGGCCGGCGTTCCCTCCTGCCGCGACGTCACCACCTCGATGCGGACACGCGGGTGGCGGAGGAGGATCTTGATCAGCTCGGCGGCCGTGTAGCCGGACCCGCCGAGGATGGCGACTTTGGTCATGTGTGACATCTAGGCCTCGGGCGACTTTGTCTTCTCTGTTCAATCTGGTAAATCCTGTTCATCCTGTCCAAACGGTTTTCGGTCATGCAAACGATCGCGTCGGCCGCCGCCGCCTTTCGCCGTGGAGAACTCACCCCTGTCGACTTGCTCGACGAATGTCTCGAAAGGGTCGACGCCCTGGAGGATCGCATCCGGGCCTGGGTGCTCGTGGACAGGGAGCGGGCGCGGGCCGACGCGGTTCGGCTGACCGACGAGCTGAAGCGTGGCACCGATCGCGGGCCATTGCATGGCATCCCGATCGGCGTCAAGGACCTCTTCGACGTCTTCGACTGGCCGACCGCTGCCGGGTCGAAGCGATGGGCCAACAATCTTGCACGCCAGGATTGCCCGGTCATCGCCCGACTCCGACAGGCCGGGGCGGTACTGATGGGCAAGACGGTGACGGTCGCCTATGCCGCCTTCGACCCGCCGCCGACGCGCAATCCGTGGAACGCGGATCGAACGCCCGGCGGGTCGAGCAGCGGCTCGGCGGCGGCGATCACGTGCGGCATGTGTCTGGCGGCGCTGGGGACGCAGACCGGCGGCTCGATCACACGGCCGGCGTCGTATTGCGGGGTCTACGGGCTCAAGCCGACCTTCGGCAGCGTGAGCCTGGCGGGCGTCGTCCCCTTCGCGCCGTCGTTCGATCACGGTGGGATGATCGCCGGCAACGTTCGTGACCTGGCCTTGTCGATCCAGCCGATTGCTTGCACCGGCGAGCCGGGTCCGGGTCCATCGGACTACGCCGGCCGGATTGGCACACCAGTCGAAAAGGTCCTCGGCCTGCCCGGTGGCTTCTTCGACAGCCAGGCCGAACCAGCGATGGCCGAGGCAATCGGCTCACTCATCGAACGGTTGCGGGGCAAGGGTTGGCGGATCGAACGAACGCCGCTGCCGCCCGCGGTCGCCGACATCCCGCGGAACCACCGGCTCATCATGTCCGTCGAGGGCCTCGCATTCCACGGCGAGCGATGGCGGCGGTATCCGGACGACTATCCGCCTAAACTGACGGACCTGCTTCGCGAGGGCGATCGCGTCCCCGCGACCGAATTCCTCGCCGCACAGCGGCACCACCGGGCCCTGCGCGCCGAGATGGTAACGCGATTCCCCGGCGGGATTGCGGCGTACATTGCCCCGGCGACGACGGAGGCGCCGCCGGACCTGACGACCACCGGGCCGAACCTGTTCCAGGCCCCTTGGAGCTACATCGGACTGCCGACCGTTTCGTTGCCGTTCGCGTGGACCGAAGACGGGCTGCCGCTCTGCGTCCAGGTCGCCGGCCGAGCGTGGGGCGAGGCCGAGTTGTTGGCGGTGGCGGCAGCGCTGGAGAATGACATTGGGTTCGAACGACGCGAGGTATAGTGGTGACCCTTCCATAGCCGGATTTCGAGCCAATGGTCGAGAGGCGAGTGGCGGTGCCATAATGAACGGCTGGTCAAACTCTGCGCCCCACGGATGGAATAGGTAATGCTCACCCTGGAAGGAGTCCGCGGTCCGGTGTCGGCTCTTGCCTTTGCGCCGGACGGCGCCACGCTTGTCGGGACGGGGCAGGGCGGGCGCATCTATCTCTGGTCGCCGCCCGCCGACATTGGGGTGCGGTCGGCCCACTCCGACACCGTCCAGGCCCTCGCGTTTTCGCCGGACGGGCGGTATCTGGCTTCGGGCGGGCTGGACCGTCTGGTCAATGTGTGGGACCTCAACGAACCGCGACGAATGGTCGCGGCCTCGTCGCAAAAGTCGGCAATCAACTCGGTCGCGTTTGTTGGGCCGAAGAGCGTCATGTTCGGACTCGCTCAGCGGTCGTCGCCGTCGCCCCTTTCGATCCTCGATCTCCCGGGAGGCTCGGCGCGACCGATGTCCTACAGTCTCTCGGGAGGCGTCCGGGCCCTGGCCGCGCTGCCCGACCGCCGACTCGCGGCCTGGGCCACGGACAACAAGCTGCTCCGTGTTCAGGACATCACCCGCCCCGCCGAGAGGGATGTGGTTCTCCGGAAGGACTGCCGGGCACTCGCACTGTCTCATGATGGGCGAAGGCTCGCGGTTACGTCCGACTGGGAGGTGCTGCTGTTTGACCTGGCCTACTGGGGGCAGGACCGCGGCACCGGGCTCGGCAGGCATCTGGGTGTCGTTACTTCCGTCGCCTTCGGGCCCGACGGGCAGACACTGTTCTCCGGCGGTCAGGATGGCGTCGTACGAGTCTGGGACCTGGATCGGATGACCGAGCGGGCCGCGTACACCTGGCCCGTTGGTAAGTGGGTTACGTCCGTCAGCGTCTCGCCCGATGGTCTGCGCGCCGCCGCCGGTGGAACGGATGGGCCGATTGTCGTTTGGGACCTCGACTGAAACGGACTATTGCAGCGCCGGTTCAAGAAGGCGGAGAAATGAGCTCGGCCGGACCGGACTCGGCCTCGGTCACCCGACGTGTCTCGGCGTCCAGATAACGGGCGCCGAGGATCCATAGGACGCCAGCGACCAGGATGAGGGTGGAGACCACGAGCAGCGCCGTCCGGAGATCCGACCGGTCCGCAATCAGCCCGATGAGCGGCGGAGAGATGACGTCGCCGAGGGCGTGGATGATCAGGATGTTGATGGCAAAGGCGGTCGCTCGGATGCGGTGCCGGGTGACATTCGCGAGGATCGTGTTCGCCGGCCCGGTGTTCACGAACAGAAAGAAGATGGCCAGGAACATGCACCCCCAGGCGTACGGGAATGGGATGAACAGCATGGCCACGAATGGCGGGAACGCCAGCAGGGCCCCCCAGCCGCAGACGAGGAAATAGGCTCCGCGGACGCGCTCTCGCAAGCGGTCGCCGAGCCAACCTCCGAATAGCGTGGCGACCAGCCCGCCAACCACCAGGATGCCGCCGAAAACCGTCCCGATAAAGGTCAGGCTCTTCGAATTCGGGGAAGTCACCGCCTCGAAGACACGTCCCTGGTACTGTTCCCGTTCTTCCTTCGTCAGCGTGCTGGCGGCCAACTTACCTTTGAGGCCGGCCGCGTCGAGTTCGTCCGGGCCCTCCAACTCGTGGAGCTTTGCTATCACCGCCGGCGGGACGACCGGCTCGTCGGCCGTCGTCCGCACCGCGGCCAGGGCGTCGAGGGCCGCCGGCGTGATCTGGAATCGGGCCACCTGTTCGAAGACGTACGAGGTCCCCCAGTAGCCCACACCGCCGAGCACGAACGTCGTACACGTCATCCCGGCGCAACAGAGGGCGAACGATCGAACTCCCTTCAGTTCGCGGATCACTTTTCCCCACGGCTCCGACGGAGACTTCCCGCCGATCCGGGGCGGCTCGCGCATGAAGAAGCACAGGACGCCGAGCGCCAGCCCGGGCAAGACGACGACCTGAAAGGCACCCCGCCAGCCCAGCGTGGAATCGGCCACGATGCCACCCAGCACATATCCGAGTGCGCTCCCCACTGGGATGGCCATGTAGAACCAGGCCATGATCTTGCCGCGCTGACGCTCCGGGTACAGGTCGGACAACATGGCCGGTGCGACCGGACCGTAGGCTGCTTCGCCGATGCCGACAAGACAGCGCGTCAGGAGTAATACCCAGAACCCGACCGCCAGCCCGGACGCTCCGCTCGCCAGACTCCAGACGATGACCCCGATCGCGACCAGCCCCCAGCGGGACCACTTGTCCCCGAGCCGGCCGAACACCGGGGACATTAACATGTACGTAACGAAGAAGGCCGTCCCCAGCCACCCGACCTTCGTCTTGAGGTACGGGTCGCCGGGGTCGAGCATCGACGCGTCCAGTTCGAGCTTCGGGACGACTGCCGCGAGGACTTGCCGGTCGATGTAATTGAACAAGTTGATGGCGAGCAACAGGCCGAGGGCCATCCCGGCCCGCGGAGCGATCTGGCTCGGGCCGGGCGAGGCGGTGGGCGGCAGCGACATGCGATCTCCGGTCGGTCGGCCTTCGAGTCTGTTACTTCCCCGCGGCTTTCTCGACGGCCCGCATCACACGCATGAAGTTCTCGCCGAGCACCTTGCGGATCTGGTCCGCCTTGTACCCCCGGTTCAGCAACTCCTGGGTGATGAGCGGGTACTTCGAGACGTCCTCCAGTTGCTCCGGCGTCGAGTCAATCCCGTCGAAGTCCGAGCCAATGCCGACGTGGTCGATCCCGGCGATCTTGATGACGTGTTCGATGTGATCGACGACATCGTGGATGCTCCCGCGTGGGATCGGGTTGTCCTTGCGGTACTGGTCGAGGGCGGCCTGGAACTCCTTCTCGTCCGTGTGTTTTTTCTTTAGGTCGCGGGCCACCTCGAACATCTGCTTCCGCAGCCGGGCCGCTTCCGGGACAATAAACCCGCTGTAGAAGTTGACCATCACCAGTCCACCGTTGGCCGGCATCTGCTTCAGCACGTCGTCCGGCACGTTCCGTGGGTGCTCCGCCTTCGCAAATGCGGACGAATGGGAGAAGATCACCGGGGCCTTTGTGACCTTCAGAACGTGTCGCATGGTGTCGGCCGAGACGTGCGAAATGTCGACCATCATGCCGATCCGGTTCATCTCGCGGACGACCTCCTCGCCGAACGGCGACAGGCCGTTCGACTTTGGCTTGTCCGTGGACGAGTCTGCCCAGTCGGTGTTCTCCGAGTGGGTCAGCGTCATGTACCGGACGCCGAGGTCGTAGTAGCATCGCAGCACCCCGAGCGAATCGTCGATGCTGTGCCCGCCCTCGACGCCAATGAGAGACGCGATCTTCCCCGCTTTGCGGATACGGACAATGTCGTCGGCTGTACGAGCGAACTCGAACGCGTCCGGGTACGCCTTCACGAACCGGTGGATGACGTCGATCTGCTCGAGCGTCATGCGAACTGCGGAATGGTCCTTACGAGTCGAGACCGAAACATAAGCGGCCCAAAACTGGGCACCGACCCCGCCCTCGCGGAGCCGCGGGATGTCCGTATGAATCGTCTTTTGTAGACGGGAGATGTCGAGCGTGCGGAAGCCGAGGTCGTTCTTCTCGCGGAACTGGTACGGCAAGTCGTTGTGCCCGTCGATGAGCAGGCAGTCGCGGTGGAGCTTGCGGGCCTCGTCGGTCAGGACGACGGGCTGGCGCTTCGGCGACTGGGCGAGGACTGTTGCCGGCAGCAGGCCGAGAAGGATCAGTGTGCGCATGGCGGTAGCGTATGAGGTCGAAGCGAGCGGAACCGCGTGAGCGGCCCGATCGTGCCATCATCGGGCCGCTCACGCGGCTCCGCTCGCCTCAGCGCTTCTCGTTCCACTCCCGCGTCGCGTACTTGGTCTGGTCGAGTCCGTCCGCCGCTTGCAGTTCCTCCGGCGTCCAGTCGCATGGCTCAAACGTCCAGTCCGTTGCCCTCGTCAATTCGCTCACAATTGCCCCCTGTAGATCCGAGACTTCAACATTGACTCCCGCTAATTCGACGATGCCCGGCAGGGCCGGGGCGAGCGGACTTTGCCGAAGCAGGATGCTGCCGTGCTGCATGGTCGCCCCATGTGGGCGGCGCTGGGCGCTGCCGACGACCTTGTGTCCACCGATGCGGAGGTCGGCCGGGGTTTGGTGCTGGAAGCACAAGAACGGGCCGAGTCGCTGTTCCTCGCCGCAGACAACCGGCCTGGCTTCGACGCCGAACGTCCACAAGGCTGCCTCGATCGCGTGATGCATCCGGCACAGCCAGCTCTCGGCCGTGTGCCACGGCTGTCCCGAGGGAAGAGCGAGGGTGTAGGTTAACTCGTGGTGATGCAGGATCGCGTCCCCGCCGGTCGGCCGGCGGACCCAGGCGACGGTCGCCTGCAGCGGGTCGTTCAACCGGTCGCCATGGTGCTGGAAGTACCCCAGGCTCAGGGTCGGTTCACTCCAGGTGTAGAAGCGGAGGGATGCGACGTGGCGATCGACGGCGGACCGGAGCAGAGCCTCGTCGAAGGCCATGTTCATCGACCCGGACGCGGCGGCGGTGGGTAACAGTCGGCAGGTTGGCATACCCCTATTGTCGCTCACCTGGTCACGGCTGACGAGTCGAGGACAATCACTGGACGGCAGAAGGCTCCGGTGTGCCCCTTCAAGTTCACCGGCAGGCACATGAATGTGAATGGTGCCCGGATGGCAAACGCTTCCGATGGGAATCGCAGTTCCTCCACAATCCAGACGCCGGCTCCGAGCAAGGCCGTGTGCGTTTGTGGGTTGATGTGGTCGGAGATTCCGCCGATTGAATAGTGGTCGATACCCACTCCGCGGACTTTCTTCGCCACCAGCCACTCGGCCGCGGCCGGGTCGAGGTAGGGCGATTGGTAAAGCCACTCATCCGTCTTGGCCCTTCGGTCGCCCCAGCCAGTGGCGAGCAGCACGATCTCATCTGTCAACGTGCCGGGCAATTTCGTCCGTAGCAGGTCGATCGTGATCGGGGCCGACTGCCCGATGCCACGTAGGTCGGCGATGCGGGCCGGACCGGCAAAGCGTTCGAGTGGGATGTCATCGAGGCTGGCACCCCCGGCAACCTTGTGCAGGGGCGCGTCGACGTGCGAACCAGTATGGTTACTCATGGTCAATAGCTCGACTCGCCAGCCGTGGGCCGGGTGATCGCGCAAGATTTCGGACTTCACCGGAGGGTGGACCGGGCAGTTCGGGCTCGCGTCGTAGATCGGCTGGGACAGGTCGATGAACCGCATGGTGCGCCCTCGTTATTGACAGCCAGCCTATAGATGCGACAATGCCTCCACGAGTGCGGTGTCCTCTCAGGGAGACGAAACATGGTCGCGAAGGTGTTGGCCGCCGTCATGACGGTCGCCGTGCTGGTCGTCGGGGCGGTCGTGTACAAGAACCAGACCGGCTGCTGCCCGATCGCCGCGCCCCACGACGCGGTGTCGAGCAAGCCGAGCTGCGCCGCGGCCGAAGCACCGCCGTGCTGCCAGGAGCCGACGCGCACCAGCTGCTTCACGCTGTCGCCCGAGACCCCGGCCTGCTGCGAAGACGTCGATTTCAACCCCCCGGCCAAGCCCGAACAATTGACGATCCAGCCGCGGGAAGTGAACTGAACCGCCATCTGTCCGGAACGAACCCCCTCGGACGAGGGGGTTCGTCGTTTCCGGACCTCTCCCAGGAGCACCGATGCGATTCTCTCAACTCGCTGTTCTGCCGCTCGCGGCGCTGCTGCTCGCCGCGCCGGCCCACTCGGACGATGCAAAGCCTCCCGAAGGCTTCAAGTCCCTGTTCAACGGTAAGGACCTGACCGGTTGGAAGCCGACCGGCAAGGCCGAAGTTTGGGGGGCCGAGAAGGGCGTCATCTACGTCGACAAGGGCGGCGGCGGATGGCTCCTGACCGAGGAGGAGTTCGGCGACTTTGAACTGCGGGTCGAGTACAAGCTCTCCAAGGGTGCCAACAGCGGTGTGGCCCTACGGACGCCGCGGGACGGCGACCCGGCCTATGTGGGTATGGAGATCCAGCTCATTGATGACGAAGGTTGGCCGGGCAAGCTGGCCGACTACCAGCACACGGGGTCGATCTACGACGTCGTCCCGGCCTCGAAGTTAAACAACAAGCCGATCGGTGAGTGGAACACGATGCGGATCGTCTGCACCGGGTCGAAGGTATCGATCGAAGTCAACGGCCAGACAGTTGTGGACGCGAACCTGGAAGACTCAAAGGAGAAGAAGGGGGCCAAGCACCCCGGTCTGAGCCGCGGCAAGGGGCACGTCGGCTTTCAGAGCTACAACACGCGGGTCGAGTTCCGGAACGTATTCATCAAGCCGCTGTAAACCACGAACAACACGAATCCGACGAACAAAGGCCGAAGGCCGGGCATGCGCCCGGCCTTCGTGGCTTTCCGCTCGCGATTCACTTGCCAGGAGCCGAAGTCCGAATCACGCTCGGCGGCGGCGCCTTCATCCACTTCGGCGTCCAGCCATCGGGCATGCCGGGGGCCGCGAAGTCCTTGACCGTGAACTTCTTCTGCGTCGTCATGTTCTGGAAGTCCCACATGATCTGCTCGCCGTTCGGCTGCTTGTACCAAATCCGGGCGGGCAGCATCCAGCGGTCAAAGAATTTTTCGTCGGTGTTGTTCTTCCACAGCACGACCTCGGCGCGCTCGAAGTCTTGAGCGTCCGCCTTCGACCTCGGAAGCACCCGGAGGTAGACGTAGTTTTCGGTGTGCCGCTTCGGGTCCTCCACATCGATGCTCAGGTCGTATCGCTTCTTGAGGTTCGCGGCCGAGGTCATGAACAGAAAAGACATCATCGAGTCGTCGCCGACGCCGTCCTTCGGCAGCGGGTCTGTCAAGACAACCTTTTGCGTGTAGTCGTACTGTCGGAGGAACTTGCCGTCGGCCGAGAAGTGCATCCACTTTTTCGTGTTTGTAGGGTCATCGGCCAGTTTGAGCAGCATCTTGGCGTGATTCGGCTTCAAGATGGCCGCGTCACCGGTCCGCACGACTTTGTTGCCTTTCTGGTCGATCTCGGTAAGGGCGATTTTGGTTTCGAGTCCCTCGATCTTGGCCATCCGCCGCTCCCAGGCGGCCAGGTAACCGTCGAGCATCTTCTGGTTTTTCTCGCTCATCTGTGTCGCTGGGGCGACCGGCGGCGCGTCCTTCTTGGGCGGCGGGTCACCGGTCGTGCCCTGGGCGAAGGCGGCCGTCGGCACGGCCAGGAGGGTGGCGAGGAGGGTTCGAGCGAGGGGGGTCATGCGTCTCTCCTTCCCGTCGGCAAACGGGGCTTCATCGGGCACCGTATAACGGGAACGCGCCCAAGAATGAAGTCGAACTCGGAGAGTTGGCAAAAAGGGGTAGGTGGGTGAGGGTAGAAACGGTGCGAGTTGCGCGGCTTGCCCAGATTGACAGCCGCTCAAATCCCAATCTGCCCTCGGACATCTCCGTCCTTGTCGATCCGCGGCAGGTTGGGCGGCAGCGCCTCAATGTACTTCTGCGCTGCCCCGGTGTTGAAGACGACCACCTCCTCGTCGGGCCGGACCCACTTCTCGGCAACTAGACGCTCCAACACATCGAAGCAGACGGCCGTCTCCGGGCAAATGCTGATCCCTTCGGCGCTCCCCGCCCGGACCATCCACGGGCCGATCGCGTCTTCTCTTCCGGCGACGGCCCGGCCGCCGCTCGCCCGAATGGCGTCGAGCATCATGAAGTCGCCGACCGCGGCCGGCACACGGAGCCCGCTGGCCGCCGTATGGGCGTTCGGGAACAGTTCGGCGAACCGTTCGCCCTTATCGAAGGCCCGGACGATCGGGGCACATCCCTCCGCCTGGCAACTGACCAATCGGGGCATCTTGTTGTCCTTCAGCCAGCCGAGTTCCTTCAATTCGTGGAACGCCTTCCACATGCCGATCAGGCCGGTTCCACCGCCGGTCGGGTAAAGGATCACGTCTGGCAACCGCCAGCCGAGCTGTTCGGCCAGCTCCAGACCCATCGTCTTTTTCCCCTCGATCCGGTACGGCTCCTTGAGGGTCGAGAGGTCAAACCACCCGGCGACGTCCTTCAGGCTACCGACGATCTTGCCGCAGTCGTTGATGAGCCCATTCACCTTGAAGGCCTTCGCCCCGAACTGCATGACCTCCATCTGGTTGACGCCCGGCGTATCCTCGGGCATGAACACGAATACTTCCATGCCGGCCCGCGCTCCGTAAGCGGCCGCGGCCCCGCCGGCATTGCCGGCGGTCGGCAGGGCCAGGCGTTTCACGCCCAGCCATTTCGCCATGCTGACCGCGGCGGTCATCCCACGCGACTTAAAGCTGCCGGTCGGAAGCTGCGATTCGTCCTTAATGAGCAGCCGCTTTAATCCGAGCGATTCGCCGAGCCGAGGGCAGGGCAGCAGTGGCGACATTCCCTCGCCGAACGTGACCGGCTCCATTTCGAGTGGTAGCGGTAGTAACTCGCGGTATCGCCAAAGCGTCGGCGCCCGGCTGACAATGACGTCTGGCGTCACCGCTCGGCCGACCGCATCCAAGTCGTAACGGACCCAGATCGGCCGGCCGTTGTGCAAACCGTGAAGTTGGCCGTAGGGAAGCCGGGTGCCGTCTATGGCCCCTTCGAGGTGGGAAACAAAGTGCGTCATGGCGGGGAGGATACGAAACCCGCCGCCTCGCGGCGGCGGAGTTGTTGGCTACTTCGGCGCCATTGTCTCCAATGCAGCCTTCGCCTCTTTGGTCAGCGGGGCGTCGGGGGAACCCCTTCTGGCTTCTTCGAGGATGGCCCGTGCCTCTGGTCCGCCAATGGACTCCAGGATGCGGACACCGCGGATGGACCGAAGAGGTTCGCCATACAGCCCGCTCTCGGGGACATGCAATCCCTGGGAGTCGAGTGCTTCCAGGATCACCTTGACACGCTCCTCGCCCTCCGCATCGAGCTTCCGACGAGCCGGATCGGTCAGGACCGCGGCCGCTCGCAATCCGGCCTTGATCAGCGACCGCCGGGCGGCCTCGCGGGTGCGGAACTCGTCGTGGGCCAGCTCGGCGACCAAGCGCTTGATTCTCGCTTGCTCCGCGGCATGGCCGGAGAAGCCCTTACCGATGGCCTTTGTGGCCGCGTTCGGGTTTTCGATCAGGGCGCCCATCGCCCGGTAGGCGGCCGCGGCGTCGAGCGCGTCGAGCGACTCCCAGGCATCAGGCACGGTCATCGTCTTGCCGCCGGTCGGACTTGGTGGGGCCGTCCACAACAACACGACCTGGTCGGTCCCGGCCGAGGCGAGTGATTTGCCATCCGGAGCAAACACTACAGCATTGATGTCGCCCGCGTGCCCGGAGAACGTTGCGAGTTCGCTCCCGGTTTCCACGCCCCACACTCGCACAACCGGCTCCGGCCCAGCGCTCGCGGTGGCAATCTGCTGACCGTCGCGGGAGAACGCAATCGCCCGGATGTCTCCTTCGCCGAACTTGCGTTCGACGGCGAGGAGTTGCCGGCCGGTCGCGCTTTCGAGGATGGCGACCCGCCCTGCAGTCGTGATGGCCACCAGACGGCCGTCCGGTGAGAACTGAATGGCCGACCGGTCCGAGCGGGCGACGCGCTTGACCCATTGGAGTTCGACGGTCCCATTGGCCATGAGTGTGTAGACACGGGCCGCCCCTTCTCGCGTAATGACCGCCAGGATTCGTCCATTGTTATTCAGAACGGCCGCGATCGGTTGGCCGCTGAGTTCGACGGTTCCGGTGGTGTTCCCGGACTTGGGTTCGAGGACCGATAGCTTCCGGTCTCCAGCGGTGAACACGGCCCGACGGCCATTCGAAGCCGCGGCTACCACCGACACTCCGTCGGCGGTCGAGTCCCATGACCGGGCCGGCTCGGCCATGGATGATTCCATTGGTTCGACGGAGTGGAGCTTGCGACCCGATCCGATGAACAGGCGTTCGGAATCGCGGGCCGCGGTGAAGACTGGCCCGCCAACTGGTCGAGGTTGCCGCTGCTGCTTCTTCTGGAGGTCCCAGGTTGTCCATCCGCCGAGCGTGCCGACGAACAGCGAGTTGTCGCTCAGGTACACGAGGGCCGTCACGTCGCCGGGCCGCGGCTCGCCTTTGGTCGGGGACGACGCCGTGCCGAGTCGGCCAATAACGCCGGGCGGCAAATCCGGTTTCTGCGGTGCGGCGACGACGGACGCGGCGGACAGGCACAGGCCGGCAAGTAGTCGCATGGCAGACCCTCGACGAATCGGGTTGCCAGGTAGACGCCCGACTTGTCGCAGATTCACGCCGCGTTCATGGGTTCGCGTCGCGGGCCTGCTTTAGAACCCGCTGGAACTCCTCCTCGAACTTCGCAGCGACCGCCCTGTTGTAGATGATGAGCAGGTTCTCGTCGTTCGACTTGTCGGCGCTCTCGCTGAAGTTAAACGACCCGAGAATGACAATCTCTCCGTCGATCACGATGACCTTGTGGTGCATATTCCGCGGGTTGCCATCCAGGTAGACCGGTAGCCGGACGTCGTGCAACTTGAAGTAGGCCGAGGAACCGGCCGCGGTCTGCGTCTTCTCGAACACTCCGGTAACCTCGACGCCGCCGGCGGCCTTGTCACGCATGGCCTGCTCGATGCCGGCGTGAGTGAAGCTGAAGGCCATGAAGTGGATCGACTTGCGGGCCAGCTTTAGCGTGTCAGTCACGTGCGCCGCCGGCCGATCGTGGGTTGAGAAGTAGTTCTCGACTTGCGTGCCGTCGGCCAGGGTCAGAAGTGGATTGGGGATGCGGTCGGTCTTGGTCGGCGCGGCCCCGAACTTGCGCTGTTCGAACATCCACGCGAATTTGGTCGCATAGTTCTCCGCCAGCCGCGTGTCGGCGATGTAGACGCCGTTGTTGTTGTTACGGTAGGCGCAGTTCTCGGTGAAGTTCATTGACCCGGTCCAGACCGCCTTGCGATCGAAGACCATGAACTTGTTGTGCATGAGGGCCGAGTCACGCTTGTCGTCGACGACCGGAACGCCGACGGCCCGCAGAGCCTTCACGCCGCTTTCGTCGATGTAGTTCGACTCGGTGACCAGCCGGACACGGACGCCGCGGCGGGCGGCCTTGACCAGGGCGTCGGTAATGAGTCGGTTGTCCAGCTCGAACGCAGCGACGTCGAGGGATCGTTCGGTAGCGTCGATGTAGCCGACGACGGCGTGGGCGATGTCGCCGACTGTCTCCGGAGCGTGGTCGGGCCGGGTGAAGTAGACGCGGACGGCACCGGTATCTGCGTCGGAGGCCGGACCCTGTTGAGCAACCGGCGCCTGGATGATGCGGTCCTTGAGCAGGCGCCAAACGGTCCGAATCCAATCGTATTCGCTTGCACCGGCGATCCCGCCGCCGCCCGTGAACAGGGCGACGAGCATGAGCACGACCCTGCGTAGGTTCGACTTCTTCGCCGGGGCCTTCCGCTTTTTTTTCCGCCCGAAGATCCAGCCCAGCAGGCCGGGAGAAGATTTAGTGCGTGCCATCCGTGGCTCCGGATTGAAGTCAGTGGGGGCGGGCGGCTAACTCGGCTAACTGTCGGCGCAACTCGGCCGCCGACTTGCGCGGGTCACTTTGCACTGTGATGATGATCGTGCGTGCTTGTCGGCAGAGAGCATCGACCTGGTTCCGAGCGGTGGCCACATCCTGTGTGCGGGCGGCGATCTGTCGTACCCGGTCGCCGAGTGTCCTGACGACCAGCGCCGCGTCCGCCTCGTCGAGGCCGGCGGTCAGCCCCTCGTCGTCGAGGACCCGATCGAGAAGTGGTCCGGGATCCATGAATGCGCCTCAATCGAAGGGGCGGTCATAACCCGGGCAGGTAGGGAAAGCAAGCGGACCCGCTGGGCGGGAAGGCAGAGTGGGTTGTGGCGACAAGATGGGGAGAATACACCCAGAAGGATTCGAACCTTCAACCTTCGGTTCCGTAGACCGATGCTCTATCCAGTTGAGCTATGGGTGCATGGACGGCCGATTGCCCATCCGAGACTTGCATGATAGGCCGGGCGTTCAGTGGTGTCAACTGCCGCGACCAGGGCGGGTTACGGTCGGACCGACTGTAACGATTGTGTCGGTCGTGCCGGTCCTCCGGCCGGCCCCGACAACCGGCGGGGATTGAACTCCCGGCCCCACTCGTCTTACCCCTCCCGCCCGGTCGAACTAAAGGGTCGTGAAGTGACCGGATTGCCGTCGCTACTGGAAACAAGGAGGTCCCCGTGACGGTGCGCAAACTTATCCCGCTGGCTGCGGCGTTCGGACTGTGGGCCGGAGGCCCGGCCATGGCCCAGGAACGGGGCGACTCCGCCGCCGTCCAGGCGGCCAATCAAAAGCTCGCCGACGCCGTCGCCGACAAGCTCCGGTCCGCCGGGGTGGCCAAGGGGGCGAAGGTGGACATCAACGTCCAGGGCGGGCTCGTGACGCTGTCCGGGACGGTGACGTCCGAGCAGCAGCATGACGAGATCCTGGATGCTATGAAGAAGGTCCCGGGTCTCCGCCGGATCGAGAGTAACCTGCAGGCGGCCGGTGCCCCGGTCCAGCGGACCGGTGGTCAGTTCGAGGGCGGGGTTGGCCCCGTCCCCGGCCCTGGCTCGCCCTACGCGGCTCCGATGCCGGCCGGTCCGGGAGCCGGGTTCGGCGGCCCGCCCGCTGGATTCGCGGGTGGCCCGGACCCGATGCCGCTGAACGGCATGCCGGCCATGGCTCCGGTCGACCCGGCCGGCCCGCGGCTTCCGCCGTACGCCTGGCCGACGTACGCCCCTTACAACAACTTCAGCCGCGTGGCTGCCCCGCAGGCCTACCCGTACAACGCGTTCCCGTACATCGGGCCGTACTACCCGTTCCCGAAGGTCCCCCTCGGGTGGCGGAAGGTCGTCCTCGAATGGGAAGACGGGCACTGGTACTACGGCAAGTTGTCCAGCCCGAACGACTACTGGCGGGTTAAGTTCTGGTGACCAGTTAGGTGGTTAGATTGTTGGGTGGTTTGGTGGTTTGAAACCACCAAACCACCCAACTACCAAACCACCTGTTCCATCATGGAACGGGTGGCGATAATCCCTTCATGTCCGTCGCATCCGTTCTCGGGCCACGCGGGTCGATCGCCCAGCTCTGGCCCGAGTTTGAATCCCGCACCGAACAGCTCGACATGGCCGAGGCCGTGGCAGATGCGGTCGCGGGCCCGCATCACCTGATGGTTGAGGCTGGCACTGGCGTCGGCAAGAGCTTTGCCTACCTCGTTCCGGCCATACAGGCAGCCCTTGCCAACAAGGACTGCCGGGTTGTCATTTCGACGCACACCATCAGCCTTCAGGAACAGCTTCTCCGCAAGGACATCCCGTTCCTCCAGTCGGTCATCAAGGATGAATTCCGGGCCGCTCTCGTCAAAGGTCGGTCAAACTACTTGAGCAAGCGCCGCCTGCGGGTGGCTCAGCAACGATCGTTGACCCTGGCTCCGGACCGCCAGGGGGCTGACCAGCTCGTCCAGATCGGTAAGTGGTCACGTCGCACCGCCGACGGCAGCAAGAGCGACTTGCCGTTCATCCCGAAGCCGAGCGTCTGGGACCTGGTCGAGAGCGAACACGGGAACTGCCTCGGTCGCAACTGTCCGGATCACTCCGAGTGTTTCTACTTCCGGTCGCGCCGGGGGATGCTCGGGGCCCACATTCTGATTGTCAACCACGCCCTGTTTTTCAGCGACCTGGCTCTACGGCGAACGGGGGCCAGCCTGCTGCCGGACTACAAGGTCGTGATCTTTGACGAGGCACACACGCTCGAGGACGTTGCGGCGGACCACCTGGGCATTCAAGTCAACCAGGGCGGCGTCGAGTACCTGTTCAACAAGCTCCTCGCGCCGCGGCAGCATAAGGGCTTACTCGCCTCCTATGGTGACGACCAGGCGATCGCTCAACTCGAACATGCTCGGCAAGCGTCGGAACGGTTCTTCCACTCGGTCCGTGATTGGCAAGACCGGCAGGGCCCACGCGGCACCGGCCGGGTCCGCGAACCGGGGATTGTCGCCAACGGGCTGTCCGAAGAGCTGACCAAGCTCGCGAGCAACCTGACCCGCTGTGCCGGCAACCTCAAATCCGACGAGGAGAAAATCGAGGTCACGAGCGCCGCCGACCGCTGCGACGGGTTTGCCGTCGCGGTCACGCAATGGTTGACGCAGGCGCTCGATGATCAGGTCTACTGGGTCGAGACCCGCGGCGAGCGGCAGAACCGGGTCGTCCTGGCGAGTGCCCCGGTCGAGGTCGGCCCGGCCCTCCAGGAGCACCTGTACTCAAAGGTCCCGACGGTCGTCATGACCAGCGCCACGCTCAGCGCTGGCGGCTCCGCTGGATTCAAACACACGCAGCAGCGACTCGGGTTGACGAAGGCGACAACGCTCCAGCTCGGCAGCCCCTTCAACTACAAGGAGCAGGTTGAGCTGCACTTGTTCAAGAAGATGCCGGACCCGTCGGCGGTGCCGGCGAAGTTTGAGGAAGCGGTCCTCGACAAGCTGCCCGAGTACATCGAACGCAGCGGCGGCCGGGCCTTCGTGCTCTTCACCAGCTACCAGTTCCTCCAGCGAGCGGCCCGGCAACTCCGGCCGTGGTGCGAGAAGAACCGCTACCCGCTGCTTTGCCAGGGCGAGGGGCTGCACTCGTCGCGGTTGCTGGAGCAGTTCCGGACGACCCCGCGGGCAGTGCTCTTCGGTGTGGACAGTTTTTGGCAGGGCGTCGATGTGAAGGGCGAGGCTCTGTCAAATGTGATTATCACCAAACTGCCGTTCGCGGTGCCGGATCGGCCATTGACGGAGGCCCGACTTGAAGCGATCGAGGTCAATGGCGGGAACGCGTTCTTTGACTACCAGGTCCCGCAGGCGGTCATCAAGTTGAAGCAGGGGTTCGGCCGGTTGATCCGCACCAAGACCGACCACGGGATGGTCGTTCTGTTTGACCCGCGGGTTTTCACCAAGGGGTACGGGCAGACGTTCCTCGACGCCCTGCCCGAGTGTCGAACGTTTATCGACGGGATCGAGACCATCCGCCGTCAATTCGCGGGGACGAAGTTCTCCGAATAGGTGCTGACGTACTTGTAACTGCTCCCCTCGCCCTGATGGTTCTTCAACGTGCGCTCGGTGCGCAGACGGGCGCCGTAGTAGCGCCCGCTCGGGGCGTGGAAGAAGAGCGTGCCCTCCAACAGGTTTGGCAGCAGCGGCACCCGATCGGCCGCCTGACCCGGTAGGTCCTTGATCGTCGTCGCGACGCCGACGGTCAGAAACCCGCCCTTCGGCTCCTGAACGGTGTATTTCTGGGTCGCGGTGTATTTCTCTCCGGTGCCGTGCGGCGGGTCGATCTGAATCGTGAAGGTGCGGTCCCAGCTCTCACCGACCTTCGGCTCGGCGGGCGGCAGCGTCATCTTGAATGGCAGCTCCATTTCAAAGCTCTTTGGAGAGCCGATCTTGCAGTCGTTGACCGTCAGAAGGTGTCCCAGTGGGTTGAACTTCAGGACGGCCAGCACCGGGCCAACGTGCTGGGCCATTTCTTTCCTGTTCAGGTCGTCCGGCTTCTCCGAGTCGAACACATCCTCGTCCGCCCCGGCCTTCCGCTCCCACCGCAAGGCGGCGATGGTGAACTCCAGAGTAGCGATGGCCTTCGTGTCAAATTCGGTGACCTTCCAGCAGCGGGTCACGTCCATCTTGGTGGTCACCTGGGTCTCGACCGGCTTGGCCGTCTTTTCATCAAGGATGGTTTCCGTGACAACGGTCGTTCGGACCATCCGATAGGTCAGCGTCTCGCCCTTATGGAACCGAAACCGCGGGTCGTCGGCCGACGCGATTGACGCGGCAAGGACCAGGGCGACGAGGCTGAGTGACCGGGACATGAAGACTACCCTCCTGGCAGGAACTATCGTCCGAATACCCGACGCCCGGACCGGTTCGCAACGTCAAAAATCGAAGGCCGCCAAGTAGACCGCCACACGTATACGAATTGGCGACCTTCGTTAGCGAATATCGACATAAATCTTTTATCTGCAATGACTTAATGTCGGCATTTTGAATTGTGAAGTCGACAAATCAACGGTGCTCGAACGCCATCCTGGCAATCAAGGTTTGATGGTCGTCAAAAAGTCCCGGAGCCGATCCCAGAACTCGTCCGGCAGCGGGTCGTTGTGGTCGCTCCCCTCGTCCCGGAAGAACTGCTTGGGCTCATTGGCGGCCCGAAAGTTCGCTTCCGACAACTCGAACGGAACGACCCGGTCGTCGGTTGCCCCGGCGACGAAGACCGGGCAATGGATGTCGGGCAGCTTGGAGATCGTGTCGAACCGATTGGACATCAGCCAGTAGCACGGCAGCCAGGGGTAATGCCGCTTGGCCGCCGCGGGGAGCAGCGTAAACGTCTTGACCAGGACCAGGGCCCGGCACGGGTGGCGATGGGCCATCTCAGTCGCCACTCCACCGCCGAGCGACTCGCCGTAGAAGATCACTCGCTCCGGCGTGACCTTCTTTTCGTCCCGCAGCCAACTTTTCGCCCCCTCGGCGGCGTCATAACAGTTTGGCTCGTTCGGCTTCCCCTCGCTTCGGCCGTAGCCGGGGTAATCGAAGATTAGGACTGAGGTGCCGAGCCGGTCGGCGATGCGGACCAGGCTCTCCCCGCGGCCGCTCAGGTTGCCGCTGTTGCCGGGGAACATGAGCAGGACGCGGTCGTCCGGGCTCCGCGGCAGCCACCAGGCGTGGATCTTCCGCCCGTCCGGCGAGGTCAGGTAGACGTCCTGGATGCCGGCCGTTGCGGGCGGCTCCTTCCACCCCTCGGTCGCAAGGACCGGGTGGAAGACGAGTTTGTTTTCGAGGAGCCAGATCACGGCACAGACCACCACGTAACAGATGCCGAGACGGATCAGCCAGCGGCGGATGAACCGCTCAAGCCGCCGCCGGGGCGACGACTCGGCGACGGCGGACGATCCCACGGATGGCTCCCCCGAAAATGACCAGCCAGCATGCGACCGGCAACCAATCGCCGAGGCGGGCGTAGAGCGTGGTCCCCGACCCGATCGGGACGGCCCCGCGGACGACGGCCGCCACTTTCTTCGACTCATGCCAGGTCGGACCGGGCAGGGCGACGACCTGGCCGTCCGGGTCGACGATGGCTGAGATCCCCATGTTGACGGCCCGCACCACGCTCCGTCGTGTCTCGACCGCCCGGAAGCGATCGATGGCCAGGTGCTGTTCGTGCTGCTCGGTCCCCTGGAACCAACCGTCGTTCGAGATGTTGACGAAGAAGTCGACTCCCTCGGCCCCGGGCCGGACGTACTGCCGGGCCAGCGTCGCGTCCGTGTCCTCGTAGCAAATGATGCAGGCGAAGTGGAACGCCTGCCCATCGGCGGCGGTCAGCGGGAACCGGGTCCACAGGCTGCCGGGCTTGCAACTGTACTCGGTGTTGTCGTACGGAGTGAACCAACGCATGAATGGCAACGTCTCGGCCGCAGGGACGTACTCACCGAGAGGGACGAGGTGCATCTTGTCGTATCGGCCGGTCTTCTTGCCGTCCTTGTCAAGCAGCAGTGCCGAGTTGTATCGCCAAATTCGCCGGTCGCCTTCGCACTGGTATGTACTGAGCCCGAAAAGCGTCGGAGTGCGCCACCGGAGGCGCATTTCGTCGCCCAGGATCTTGGGCATCAAGTTGGCATACCGTTGGAAATCGTAGTCAACGCCCTGACGATCCACGACATCCGGAGTGAACTCAAACCAGCTTTCCGTGTACGAAGTTTCCGGCCAGACTACGAGATCGGGCCGGCGAGTTTGCACTGGTGGATGCACGGCCTGGTCGGCCAGACTCTCGAAGTGCTCGGCCATTTGCTGTCCGTGCGTGTTCTTAATGTCTTGCGGCAGATCGCCCTGAATCAACGCGACCTGCGGGCCGTCCGGGTACGGATCGTGCTGGAGACGGAGGGTGCCGTACAACACCGCTAGCCCGACCAAAACCGCGGCGACTACGGCCGGGCGGACCGAGAATGGGTATAGTTTGAAGCCCGTGGTCGGGTTGGGAATCACTACTCCGTTGGCGATCCGACCAGTTGCGGACCATACCGCTACGTTGACCATCGCAACCAGAAACGACACCGCGTAGACCCCGGCAAGGTCGCTGATCTGGATCAGCGCCGCCCATTCGTGCTGGGTGTGGCCGAGCATGTACCAACCGAACCCGATCGGATTGCGGGCGTTGAACCACTCGAGCCAGGTGTATCCCGACGGGAAGTGTGAGCGGAAGTACTCCATCGCCACGAAGGCGATCGGGACGCCAAGCCAGAACGGCATTCCGGCCCGGTTGAGCCGTCGGGCCAGCCACATCGACATCACCAGGAAGAATGCACAGCAGACCGCCAGGAACAACCAGGCCCCGTACATGGCCGGGTGGGCAACGCGCATCCACTGAATGGCGGGGACGTAGAACGCCAGCCCGCCGACGAACGTGGCGAAGTAGATTCGCCGTGGCCGGGCATTGGCCCGCAACAGGGTCAGCAATGGGACGAGGGCGACCCAGGCCAGGAGCCCGAGATTGACTGGGAAATAGCAGAGGTAGAGCAGCACCCCGCTCATGATCGCGGGGAGGAAGACGCGGCTTTTGGGAAGGTTCGGGTCGTACATCGCGCAGTCCTTGCGAAATCCGTCAATTCAGTCCAACAGGGCATCACCCGGTCCGAGGGAGGAGACACCTATAGCCTCAACGTTGGCAGCACATCGCCGGCCTTCAAATCTGTCACCCCGGCCGGCACGCAAACGAGCGCGTTCGCTGCCAGCAATCCACGGAGGTCCGCCGAGCCAAACCACGCTGTCGGCCGCACACGAATCCCGTCGGTGGTTTCGATCCGGGCCGGGGCGTAGGTCGGCCGGTCGCCCTTCGCCTTCACGGGAGCTGCCAGCGGCATATTCACGAACCGGGGGCCGATATCCGTATGCCCCATCATCTTCCTCAACGCCGGCCGAACGAACAACTCGAACCCGACGAACGAGCTGACTGGGTTGCCCGGAAGTCCGAACACGAGTCGGTCGCCGTGGCTGCCGAAGAACAGCGGCTTGCCAGGCTTCATCTGGATCTTGTGGAAGTGAGCCGTCACGCCGCAGTCTGCCAGCACCCCCGGCACCAGATCGAACTTGCCCGCGGACACCCCACCGGCCAGGATCAGGACGTCAGCCGTTTCCAGGCCCCGCGAAATCAGTCGATGCAGGCTCTCACGGACGTCAGTGGCGATGCCCAGGTATTCGACGACGGCGCCAGCCTGCATACCGAGGGCGACGAGCATCGGCCCGTTGCTGTTGCGAATCTGACCGGGGCCCGGCTTCGCGTCCGCTTCGACCAACTCATCGCCCGTCGCCAGCACCGCGACCCGTGCCGCCCGATGGACGCGGACCGTGGCGCGACCGACGGCAGCGAGCAGACCAATGGCTTGCGCGGTCAACCGCGTCCCTACGGAAACTACGACCTCGCCGGCCCGCATTTCGTGGGCTCGTTCCAGGATCGACTCACCGGCTCGGACCGCCCGGCGGAGCTGGACCGACGACCCGTTGGCATCCGTCTCCTCGTGCGGGATGACCGCGTCGGCCGCTTCGGGGATCGGGGCCCCGGTCATGATGCGAGTGGCGTGTCCGGCGGCGAGCGCCTTCGTCGGCATCCGACCCGCAGCCACTTCCTCGATGACCGTCAGCGTTGCCGGTCCAGTGCAGTCCACGGATCGGATGGCGTAACCGTCCATCAGAGCCTTGGTGTACGGCGGGGAGTCGATGTCGCTCGCCACCGACTCAGCGATGACCCGGCCGACAGCCTGGGACAGCGGCATCGTCTCGGACGAGAGCGTAACGGCCCTGCCAACAACGATTTCGAGCGCGGCGGCGACTTCGAGCATGCAACAAGGGGTACGACGTTTCGGGCGGCACCATAGTAAGATACGGAGGCGAAGAGGTCAGCCCCAACTGGACTGTCATGACTGCCGGCCGGCCGATCTACCTCGACTACAACTCGACGACCCCGATCGACCCGGCCGTGCTCAAGGCCATGCTGCCCTGGCTGCAAGATGGCTACGGCAACCCGTCCTGTACGCACCTGTACGGCCGTGAGGCCCATGCTGCCGTCGACCGGGCCCGCGATCAGGTGGCCGAGTTGCTCGGCACATCACCGGACGAGATCGTTTTCACGGGCGGCGGGTCGGAAGCCAGCAACCACGCGATCAAGGGGACCGTGCTCCGACCGGAGACTGATTGGGGCCGCAACGCCCATGTCGTCATCAGTGCCGTTGAACATCCGGCAACGATGTTGCCCTGCGAATTCCTGCGGTCGTTGGGCTGCGAGGTCACGGTCCTTCCGGTGGACCGGTTCGGGATGGTCGATGCCGACGATGTCCGCCAAGCGATCACGCCGCGGACACGGCTCGTCAGCATCATGCACGCGAACAACGAGGTCGGGACGTTCAACCCGATCCGCGAGATCGCGGCCGTGTGCAGGGACCGCGGCGTCCTGGTCCACACGGACGTGGCCCAGTCACTCGGCAAGGTGATTGTGGACGTGAACGACCTGGGGGTCGACCTGTTAACCGTCGCCGGGCACAAGTTGTACGCCCCAAAGGGGGTCGGGGCCCTCTACATTCGCCGCGGAGTCCAGCTCACCAACTTGATCCACGGTGCTGGTCACGAGAACTCGCGGCGAGCCGGGACCGAGAACGTCCCCTACCTGGTCGGACTCGGCACAGCCGCCGAGTTGGCGGCTCACTCGCTACCCGCCGCGACCGACCGGCTGCGGACACTGCGGGACCGGTTACACGGCCAATTGACACAGGCCCTGGGCGAGCGGATCGTACTCAATGGGCATCCCGAGCAACGTCTGCCAAACACGCTGAACATCAACTTCATTGGGCACATCGGCGAGGATTTGTTGACCGAGGTGCCCGGCGTTGCGGCCTCAACCGGTTCGGCCTGTCATGCCGGGCTGGTGACCGTGTCGCCGGTCCTGAAGGCGATGGGTGTTCCGGAGCGGCTGGCTCGCGGGGCGGTGCGATTGTCGGTCGGGAGATTCACGACGGACGACGAGGTTGATCGGGCGGCGGTACAGCTGATCAGAATGGCGAAGTAGGCGAGCGGAGCCGCGTGAGCGGCCCGATGATGACCTGCTGTCCTCATCGGGCCGCTCACGCGGCTCCGCTCGCCAAAGACCACGAAAAAACCGACAATACCCCCAGGCCGTCCGGCGAACAACGGGGTGTGAAACCCCGCCAACCCGGGTGGGGTAGTCACGTCCAGAGGGGTCGCCGTGACCGCCGACGACGCCGCCCTCGTCCGCCGCTGCCTGCGAGGCAAGGCGGACGCGATGCGCGAGCTGATTGAGCGGTTCCAGGCCGAGGTGTTTGGTCTGTCGGTCCGCCTACTGACGCACCGCCAGGACGCCGAGGACGTGACCCAAGAGACTTTCCTGCGGGTGTTCCGGTCGCTTCGGCGATGGGATCCCACCCGGCCGCTGCGGCCATGGGTCATGGGGATCGCGGTCAATCGCTGCCGGACCTGGATGGGCCGGCGGGCCCGTCGGCCGGAACTGGCGGACTACCTGCACGAGACGCCGGCTCGCGACGAGACGGACGACTCGGTCGAGTTGGCCGCCGAGATCCGCCAGGCACTGGCGGAGCTGAGGTCGGAGTATCAAAGCGTGTTCGTCTTGTTCCACGAGCAGGGGCGGTCGTACGAGGAGATCGCGGCCGCCCACGGCCGGCCGGTCGGCACCATCAAGACGTGGCTGCACCGGACCCGGCTGGAAGTCTTGACGCATTTACGCCGGCGCGGCATGGTGCCCGCCGAGGAGCCCACGGAACCCCCGACCGCCCTTCGATGACCGACTTTGACCCCACCACCGACCCGGACCCGTCTCGCCCTGGCTGCGAGGCCGGTCAGGCCGCGCTCCAGTACTTTCTCGATGGCGACCCGGCCTGGGACACGCCGGAGTCGACTACCCACCGAGCCGAGTGTCGGACGTGCCGGGAAGAGTTCGCGCTCGCACGATCGCTCAGCACGCTAGCGACTCCGGTTGTAGTGCCGGTCGAGTTGACGAGCCGATTGTTGACCGCGATGGTGTCCGCCGATCGCTTCCGTCGTCGGGTACGATACGTCGGGGCCGGCTTCGCGGTCGCCGCGTCGCTCCTGGTGACTGTCATCCTGACGCAGCCCGAACCTCAGACAATCTCCGAGGCTCGTACGGTCGCTCTCGTGACGCCGAAGGCGGAGCCTTCGCGGCCGCTTGGCGAATCGATGTCCGAAGCCCGCGATGCCCTTGTCCAACTGACGAGGCGGACGGCCAACGAGACAAGGCAAACCTCCACGAGTCTGATTCCGAACCCAAAGCTAACCGACATGCCGGACCCGGGCGAGGGGCTCGAGCCGCTGTCCGACGCCCGGTCCGGTGCGGTCCGGAGCGTCGAGCCGCTCCGGACGTCGGCCCGCCGGGCGGTCAACCTCTTTCTCCGCGCGGCCGACCCGCCGAACCGGGCCGCCGTCCAGTAGCCACCCATGCCAATCCGCCTCGCCGCCCTCGTCGTCGCTCTGGCCTTATCGCCCGCCGTGCTGGCCGGCCCACGCGACGATCTTCTGCGCGTTGTCCCGGACGACTATACGTTTTGCGCCGTCGTGCAGAACCTCCGCGATCACGCGAAGGGCGGGTCGGACACCTCGTTCCTCAAGGGCATCGCCGAACACCCCGTCCTCAAAGGCTTGCAAGGAACTCCGGAGGCGGCCAAGTTTCAACGGGTCTTCGATGGACTGATGAAGGACCTGATGGTCACGCCGGAACAGTTCTTTAGCGAACTGTTTGGCGACGCCGTCGTCTTCGCTTACCGGAAAGGACCCACGGGGCAGGAGGGGAAAGAGGACGGGCTCATCCTGGTACATGCCCGCGACGAAAAGCTACTCGCCCGGTTCGTCGACCGCGTCAACGAGCTACAGACGAAGGCCGGTGAGCTAAAGGCAGTCGAGACGATCGGCGCCGGCGCCGGCGAGTACCGTAAGCGGGTGAAGGCGGTCGAGACCGAGCCGAGCGAGTACTACGCCCTTCGCGGCAACCGGCTGGCGTTCTCCTGGAACGAGTCGCTCCTCAAATCGACTCTGGCCGGGCTCGCGTCGCACGGCACGGCTGAGGCCCCGATTGCTCGGCGCATGCGGCAGCTCGGAGTCGGCGAGTGTCCAGTTTCGGTCCTCGTCAACCCAAGGAGCTTCGACGCGGATGTGGCCGCCGGGTTCCAGGCGGGGAAGGGGTCGGAACAGGCTTTCGTCCGTGAATTCGGCCGGTACTGGAAGGCGGTCGACGGTCTGGCGCTCTTCGTCAACTTCCGGCCCGCAATCGAGATTGGCCTCTCAGTTAACGTCCGCAAGAGTGACTTGCCCAGGGACGCCGCCCGGTTCTTCACCGAGGCTGGGAAGCGCAGCCCCCTATGGGACCGCATCCCGGATGACGCCCTGTTCGCCGCCGTCGGTCGCGTTCACGTCGAGTCGATGGCTGCAATGCTCGGCGCCTTCCTGACCGACCCGGACCGCAAGAAAGTCCTCGAATCAATCGCGGACACGGCTCGGCCATTCCTGGAGACGGAGGACTTCGGTCCTCTCGCTCGCGGGATCGGCCCGGATGTCGGACTTTGGGTGACGGCTCCCGAGGCAGGCAGCAAGTCCTGGTGCCCAAACGCGACCTTTGCGGTGAAGGTTGGCGACGGCCTGGATGGTCAGCAGGCCGAGCAAGCGGCCTTGCGGGGACTCGATTTTTTGGCCCGGCTCGCATCCCTTCAGCACAAGGGTCTGCGAGTCCAAACTCTAAGGCAGGGCTCGGTCGAGGTCCGCTTTCTGACGCACCCAAGTGCCTTCCCACCCGGCTTCCGTCCGGCGTTCGCGTCCAAGAGCGGCTACGTGCTGGCTGCCGACTCGCCAGAGACAATCGCCCGGTTCGAAGCGCCGTCGACCCCGGCCGTCGACGCCGACGAGATGCCGATCCTTCGCATCTCGGCGACTGCCTGGCGTAGGTATCTTGCGGACCACAAGACGCCGCTGGTCGAATACCTGGCCGGCCTGAAGGGGACTGACCCGAAAGAGTTGGCCGGCCACATCGACTCGCTGTTGCCGATCCTCGATGGGCTCGATCGGCTGGAACTCGTTCAGCGTTCAGGCCCAGACCGGGCGATGCTCGTGGTCCGGCTGACGGGGACGAGAAGGTAGGATGGCGGAGGTCGAAGCGCAGCGAGGACGACGCCTGTCGGTGTCGTCCTCGCTGCGCTTCGGCCTCCGCCAACTCCTACTGCCGGACGGCGGTGCTGCCGACCTTCCCGTCAAGCGTGTTCGTCCCCTTCCCGCCGACCAGCCAGTCCAGGCCGCCGCCGCCGGACAGGTCGTCGTTGCCATCCATACCCCACAGGTTGTCGTTTCCGGTCCCGCCGTCGAGCTTGTCGTTCCCGGCCTCGCCATTGAGCTGGTCGTTGCCGACCCCGCCGGTCAGGGTGTCGTCCCCGGCCCCGCCTGCCAGCTTGTCATTGCCGTCGCCGCCGTCCAGGTCGTCGTTCCCGTCCCCGCCGACGAGCAGGTCCGTGCCGTCGCCCGCGGTGATCAGGTCATTGCCGGCGTCCCCAAACAGTTGATCCAGCCCGGCCCCTCCGGACAGCGAATCGTTCCCGGCCTCGCCCTGGACCGTGTCATTCCCGTCCCCGCCGTCGGCGATATCGTCGCCGAGCCCGCCCTGTATGCGGTCGTCGCCGGCCTCACCGCGGAGGTCATCGGTCCCGGCCCCGCCCCACAACTGGTCGTTGCCGTCGCCGCCGGTCGCCAGGTCGGCGCCGTCGCCGCCGGCCAGGCTGTCCGCCCCGCGACCGCCGACCAGGCTATCGTCACCAACGTCGCCGAAGAGCTGGTCGTTGCCGTCCCCGCCATCGAGCGCGTCGGCTCCGCCGCGGCCGGCCAGCACGTCGTCGCCCGCATCGCCAGTCACGAAGTCGGCCCCGCTGCCGCCCCAGACCGAGTCGTTGCCGTCGCCGCCCGACACCTTGACCGACAGGCTGGTATCGTTGAGGATCGTGTCGTTGCCAGCTCCGCCATTGATGCCAATGGACTTGACCTGGGCCCGTGGCAGAATCTTCGACTCGATGGCCGACCCTGTCTGCCGGACGACGGCGACGCGGGAGGCGTCCGCCCCGTAGAAATACACCCGGATGGTGTCGGCCGCGGCGGTCCCGTCGACGACCACATTGCCCTGAGTGACGCTGATGGTCGCCGGGGTAGTTCGGGCCTCGAGTTCGGCGACGGTGGGACGGGAGCGGAACGGGGCCATGGGAGTCCTTTCGCGGCCGGAGGCGATTCGCCGGTCGTCATCGACTCGGCGGCTCGATGGACTTGAAACGCTGGCCGCCGGCCGGAATTGCGCAGACAGGAAAAGTTGACGACGTACCGCTTTCTCACCGGGGACGAGTCATGAGGTGCCTCGCGGTTGGTCTGGTCGTGCTGGCCGTGCCGCAGGTGCCGGCCCGGGCCGAAGAGCGGTTGGTCACGGTCACCGCGAAGAACGGCATGGTCGTCTGCGTGTCGCCCGAGGCCGCGGAAGTCGGCGTCGCGGTCATGAAACAGGGCGGGAACGCGGTCGATGCATCGGTCGCCGTGGCCTTCGCGATGGCCGTCACCTATCCGGCGGCGGGAAACATTGGCGGGGGCGGTTTCATGCTGGTCCACCCGACCACGGGCGAGCCGACCGTATTCGACTATCGCGAGACCGCCCCCGGCGCGGTCACGAAAGACACGTTCGTGAAGACTACCGACTGGCACAAACATCAAGCGGCAGGAGTCCCGGGAACGGTCCGCGGGCTGGAACTGGCTCACAAGAAGTTCGGCAAACTGCCGTGGAAGGACCTCGTGATGCCGGCCGTCTGGCTGGCAGATGAGGGGTTCGTCCTCGACGCCCCGATGGCACGGTCGCTCAACGGGGCTCTCCTTGGCCGAGGAGGTAACGACGAATTCCGTCGGCTGTTCGGCAAGGATAGCAAGCCGGGTTGGAAGGTCGGCGACCGGCTCGTACAGACGGACCTGGCCAAGACCTTACGGCGAATCGCCGAGCAGGGGCCGGATGCGTTCTACACCGGCGAGTCGGCCGACCTTTTGGTCGCCGAGATGAAGGCCGGCGGAGGGTTCATCACCAAAGACGATCTGGCCGCCTACAAGGCCAAGGGGCGCAAGCCGATCCACGGCACCTACCACGGGCATGACGTTTACGGTGCCCCACCACCCAGTTCCGGCGGCATCGCGGTCGTCGAGATGCTCAACATCCTGGAGGGGTATGATCTCGGTAAGCTTGGGGTCGGCTGCGCGGAAGCCCGCCATCTGATCGCCGAAGCCATGCGGCGGACCTATGTCGATCGGGCCCGGTACGTCGGCGATCCGGACTTCGTCAAGGTGCCCGACTTTCTGACCGCCAAGGAACACGCCGAGAAGTTGCGGGCGACGATCGATCTCGCGAAGGCGACTCGCAGCACCGCCGTTGCCGAGGGAATTCCGCTCGCCAAGGAAAGCGAACAGACGACGCACTTCTCGATCGTGGATGCTGCCGGGATGGCAGTGTCGAACACCTACACGTTGGAAGACAGTTACGGCTCGAAGGTCGCGGTCCGCGGGGCAGGGTACATCCTGAACAACGAAATGGGCGACTTCAACAGCCGGCCCGGCGTGACCAACACCCGCGGCCGGATCGGCACTGAACCGAACCTTGTCGCGCCGGGCAAGCGGATGCTCAGCTCGATGTCGCCAACGATCGTCACGAAAAACGGGAAGGTGCTGTTGGTGACCGGCAGCCCCGGCGGGCGAACGATTCCGAATACCGTGCTCAGCGTTATCACCAACGTGATCGACTTCAAGATGGACGTCGGGGCCGCCGTCGCGGCCCCCCGGCAGCACCATCAGTGGTTCCCTGACGAACTGCAGATCGAGAACCCTGACGCGGACTTGGTCAAGAAGCTCGAAGCGTTGGGTCACAAGGTCAAGGCGGTCCGTCAGCAGGGGGACGCCCACTCGATCTGGATTGACCCGGCAACGGGCCTATATCACGGGGCCGCGGACAAGCGGACCAACGGCAAAGCACTGGGTTACTGATTAGAGGTCGACCCACCGGCCGATGCCGGCGTCCTTCGCCTTCTGGAAGACCTTCATCGCGACGGCGATGTCCTCCAGTCCGATGCCGAGCGACTTGAAAAGTGTGATGTCCTCGGCCGACTGTCGGCCTGGCGACCGCATGGCGACGACCCGGCCGATCTCGGCAATGTCGATCCACTCGATGACGTTCTTGTCCAGCGCCGCGACCAGGTCCCCGGCTTCCAGACGGCCCTGATCTTTGCTATCGATGGTGACCACGTTCGACCGACGGACCACCTCCGCGTCAATTTCGGCCTTGGCCAGGTAGTTCGACCCGATGGCGTTGACGTGCTGGCCGGGCGAGAGCCACTCGCCGAGAAGGACCGGCTCGCGGGACGAAGTCGCGGTGCAAATCACATCGACACCGCGGGCCGCGTCCTCCGGCCCGGCCGCCGGCACGACTTCGATGCCACAGGTTTCGCTTAACTCGCGGGCGAAGGCCCTCCGCCGCTCCTCGTTGGGGCTCCAGACGACGGCCCGCGTCAGCTTGCGGACCTTCGAGATGCCTAGTAGCTGGGTTCTCGCCTGCTTGCCGGTCCCATAAATGCCGGCGGATGAACTGTCCTTTCGGGATAAATGTTTGGTGGCCACGGCCGAAGCGGCTCCGGTTCGCATCTGGCCCAGATGGTCGGCTTGCATGACTGCCAGCATCTCGCCGGACTTGCCGTCGTAGATGGTGACGTGGAACCGGGCCCCGGTCCGCGAAGTGACGTAGGCCTTGTACCCTATGACACCGAGCGTTTTGGCCGCTGCCGGCAGGACGTGAAGCATGACGTGGTCGGTCTGGCAACGGGCCCGCGGGACGTTGAACGCCTCCTCCAGAGCCATTTTTCGCAGCCCGGCCTCGACCGCCTCGACGGCCATCTCCATCGTCAAGAGGCCGCGGACCTCGTCTTCGGTCAAGTGGAGTACGGGCATGGCGATGCTCAGTCTGCGGGTCGGTCCTCCGATTGACGCCGAGGAGGCACCGAGGGACACGATGATTGTAGTTGGCTACCTGGATCCAATCGTAGCAGGCGGCCACTTGCCATCTGTTTCGAGCACCAATCGAAGCGTCGCCGTCTGACGGGCAAGGGCCTTGGTCGCCGCGGGCTGTTCCTGGGGGTCCTTCTGGACCAATTCCAAGGCCCGCAAGGCGTCGGCCGGTTCGAGACCGGCCGCCTCGACGGCAGGAATGTAGGTGCCGCGGAACCATTTCCGCTGGCGCCCGGCGTCCGACCAACCACCGATGAGAACTCCAATGACTGCTGCCGCGAGGCTTGATCCGACGACAGATGGAAACGCCCAATTCAGCGCTGCAAGAGTGACGCCGGCCGTCGAAATCGCCAGGCAGAGCGCGAGGCCAATCGCAAGGACCCCGGTCCGTGGCCGCGTCCCTGCGATATCGCGCGTCAGCGCGAGGACTGCGTCGAGCCGCTTTCGCCGGGCGAGGTATTCCTCGACCCGATCGAACAGGATGTCCCGCTCCGCCGGCGGCATCTTTGGAAACTCGCGGAGTTCCCGCGTCAGTACCACGGCCTGCCGATCGAAATCCGCGAAGGGGGCAAGCTGACGGATCGCTGTCGCCTGGCGCTCTGAATCGGTATTGTCGAGCGCCGGCCGGCGAGGTAGGTCCGGTATCTTGGATGGCGGCGGGGCGGGTTCGGGGCCAAGGGAGGTGTCGCGTACCTGCCGCGGTGAGTCCTCCGGGATGTCCTCGTCTTGCCGATCATCATCCAGGTACTCGTGTAGCTCTGGGTTCGTGAGGCGGAGCAATCGCTCTACACCGAGATACCGGGCCGTCGACTCGTCCACCATTCGCTCGTAGTCGCGGACGTTACAGTGAAACTCGCCACCGCAACGGAAGCACTCTCGGGCCGTCGCGATCCAGTTCCCCTTTCCGAGGGGAATGAAATAGATGTGGTCTACCCGGTAATGATCGACGACCATGTGCGGACGAATCTGGCGGCACCGTGGGCAAACGTCTGCTACCACGCCCCGTTCTTCTCGCCTCGAGTTCGACCCCCAGAAGAAAAGGAAAAACATGGCCGCTCCGATGAGCCCGATGTCGGAACCGCGCGAACCCTTTCAAAACTAGTCTACTTGCCGAACCCGTCCGGGTGTTTGCGGTGCCACTCCCAGGCCGTCCGGACCACATCCTCCAATTCGACGTACCGCGGCGTCCATCCCAGTTCCTTCATCGCCTTTGCGGGGTGGGCCACCAACTCCGGCGGGTCTCCCGGCCGGCGGGCACCCAGCTTAACTGGAACCGACAGGCCGGTGACTCGCTCGACGGTCTTGATCACTTCCTGCACGCTGTACCCGTGCCCGGTGCCCAGGTTGAACGCCCGGAACTCGCCGGGGCGGGACTGTTCCAACGCCAATGTGTGGGCCTCGGCCAGGTCGTCGACGTGGATGTAGTCACGGATGCAGGTGCCGTCCGGCGTGGGGTAGTCGGTTCCAAAGACTTCAATGTGCGGCCGCTTCTTTGTCGCGGCCTGGATGACCAACGGGATCAGGTGCGTTTCGGGCGTGTGGTCCTCGCCAATCGACCCATCGGCCGCGGCCCCGGACGCGTTGAAGTATCGCAGGGCAGTGCAGGCCCAACCGTAAGCGGCCGCATAGTCGGCCATCGCGTGCTCGACCATCAACTTGGTCCGGCCGTAAGGGTTAATCGGCCGCTGTGGCGTGTCCTCGGTGATCGGCACCGTCTCGGGCGTCCCGTAGGTCGCGCAGGTACTTGAAAAGACGAGTCGGTTGACCCCGTTTCGTCGCATTCGCTCGAACAGTGTCAGCGTGTTGGCGACGTTGTTCTGGTAGTATTTGGCTGGGTTTGTAACCGATTCGCCGACGAAGGCGTAGGCGGCGAAGTGGATCACGGCCTCGACGCGGTTGATCAAAAGCGTGTGGTCGAGGAGGTCGGCGTCGCGGAAATCGCCCACCGTCAGTCGGTCGACCGGCACTGCGGCCCGGTGGCCGAACACCAGATTGTCGAAGACCCGGACGTCGTGACCGCGGGCCAGCAGCGTCCGCACCGTGTGGCTGCCGATGTAGCCGGCCCCGCCCGTCACCAGGATGCGCATAAGAGTCCGTTCGTGTGGAATCGACCCGTCCTACTTCAGTGGGGTCACGAGCCGCAGGGCCGTCGCGTCGGAGATCGTCTGACAGATCTCCTTGGCCTGGATCTCGTTCATCCCCCGATAAAGATAGGTGTCTGGGTAGTCGTGGTCCCGTGCCAGGGCGGCGTAGAACCGATCGGCGCGAATGACAAAGAACCAGAACAGCAAGGCGGGCAGGATACACGCGGGCAGCAGGAGGAAGAATAGAAACCAGTCGACGAGGCTAGTCGCGTCGTAGTGTCCGAACACTACCCCCTCAAACTCCCGCCAGTTGACCTTCTTCCAGCCCAATGGGATGAACGCGATCCGCCATTGGGTCGTGAGTTCGGCCTGCCCCTTCTTGTTCCGGCGGATACGGACCGAATCGTAGGTGCCAAGGAGAAACGCCTGGAGGGCGATGTAGAACAGGACTCCGCCGACCGACAGCGGGGCCGACGCTCCGCCGGTCATGCTGACGGCCATCGAAATGATGTCCAGCGCCAGGATGCCGAGGAACAGGCCTATCCGCCGCGGGAATGGCCAGCCAGCTTCCCAGAGCCGGTCGATCGGCGTGTAGGTCCGCTCGGCTTTCTTCTTGGCCTGAGCGTCGAATCCGCAGTGGACGCAGACGACGGCGAGCAGGTCGATTGCCTTGCCGCAGGCCTCGCACGGCCGGGTTTTGGCCTCTTCCTTTGGAAGTGCGTAGGGCTGGCCGTTGTCGTCCTCGTCGTCCGCGTATGGATGGGGGAGTGGCTTGACCGGCTCGTCAGCGACGAGAGGCACGGTTTCACCCTGGGCCGCTGGTTGAGGGCTTGAAGCGGGAGATGGGGATGGACTTGGAGCGGGCTCGACCTCGGCCGTCGGCGGGATTACGTACCCGCACCAGTTGCAACTCAGCCCGTCCTTCGGCATCCCCGCTTTGGGGATGCCGAGGACGGTGCCACACGCGGGACAGGTGATGGTGCGGGCCATGCGTGGGGACGGCACTCAGTTCGTGATGCCCTTAGTGATCCCCATGAACACGTCTTCGAGGTCGATCTCCTCTTCCTTGAACATCCGGATCTTGAACCCGGACGCGATCAGCCGCTCGGGGAGGAATGAGCCGTCCTCGTTGCCGTCCCTCAAGGCCACCTTGACGACCTTTCCCTGTTCGAGCAGATCGACCGCCTCGACCTCGGGGTAGCCGGCCAGGGCCCGGGCCCCCTCCTCGTTCCTGTCGGCCCCGACAGACAGCAGGAACACGTGCTTCTGGCGGACCTGGGCGATGGCGGTATCGACGTCGCCATTGAACAGCAGCTTGCCCCGCTCGATGATCCCGATCTTGTTGCAGATATCGGCCAGCTCGGGAAGGATGTGGCTGGAGACGAGGATCGTCTTCTTCATGTTGCGCAGCTCTTTGAGCAGCTCGCGCATCTCGATCCGGGCCCGCGGGTCGAGTCCGCTGGCCGGCTCGTCGAGCAGTAATACCTGCGGCTCGTGCAGCAGAACGCGGGCCAGGCCGAGCCGCTGAGTCATGCCGCGGCTCAGGCTCGTGACCAGAGCGTCGCGCTTGTACCCGAGGTCCACCAGTTCGAGCACCTGCTCGCACTTCTTCTTCCGCTCCGGCCCTTTGATCCGATAGGCGGCGGCGAAGAACTCGAGGTACTCGACTACCTTCATGTCGTCGTACACGCCGAAGAAGTCCGGCATGTACCCGATCGACCGGCGGATCTCCTTCGACCCGGTGTAAATCGAATACCCGCACACACTGGCCTCGCCCCAGCTCGGGTTGAGAAGGGTGGCCAGGATGCGCATGGTGGTCGTCTTGCCGGCTCCGTTGGGCCCGATGAACCCGTAAACGTCCCCTGGCTCGAGCCGGAGGGTGAGCCGGTCGAGGGCGTACAAGTCGCCATACTTCTTGGTCAGGTCGCGGGTTTCGATCATGCGCGCCGGTGGGTTTGTGGGGTAGTTGGATTCACTTCTTGGCCGGCTTCACCGGAATGAACACCCGGATGTAGGTTTCCTGCTTGAGCGTCCCCTGGAGGGCCGGGCGGGTGCCCCCGTTCGTGGGTAGGTCGCCGAGCCAGAGTCGCGATGGCGACGCCGGGCTCTGGGCCATCTCCTCGGCCTGGGCATTCTCGCGGGTTGCTACCCGAAGCACCAGGATGGCCTGTTCCGGTCGGTCCTCGCGCACCCGCCAGGACTGGTCGAGGTAGCGGAGGGACGCATTCGGAGCTTGCGTGACGTCGTTCGGTGCGGCCAGGTCGGTAAACAGCGTCGCCCACAGACGGAACTTCGGGTTACCCTGAGTGCCTCCCGCCTCTTGGCCGTACATCCCCCCGTAGGTGGTACGGTTGGTCGTTGTCCCGCGGACGGGCCCTCCGCGTTTGGTTGAGTCCGTCAGCCACTTGGCCGCACTTTCGGACTGGTTTTCGACGGAGAAGAGAATGGGCTTGGGCAAACCGGTCGGCAGCACCGTGCCCAGGTCGTAGGCCTTGTCTCGCCATAAGAGGGCCGCGTCTGTGAACTCCTCGACCGGCAGGTTGTTCGTAATCGTGCCCGTCAGGACCCGGTCGTTCGCGTTGCTGATCGACAGCTCCGAGCTGATCGGTGGTTTGTTGGGGTCGATTGGTGCGGTCCACTGGGCGGCAAACGCTTTGGTGGTCCAGACCTGGATCGGCACGCCGTCGAGTCCGCTGGCATACAGGTAGCGGTTCGGGTCGGCCGGGTCGTCGGTCGCCTGGTAGCGGTACCTCTTCGAGAAAAGCCCGCCGCCCCCGCCACCGTACCGGTTGCGGTCGACGGTCCCTTGCCAGCTCATCAAGGTGTCGTGGGCGGCCAGGGTCGGGTCGGCCGGTGTCCAGACCGGGCCGGCCGGCTCGACGGCAATCGTGTAGTTCTGAATCCGTGGACTGAACAGAGTGAACCAGGTGTTCCCATCAATCCGCTTGCCGGCGAGGTCGATGTCGACGACGTCGACCTTGTTGGTCTTCAGGTCCCGCCCCTTGATCGCGTAGGCCGCGAAGTAGGCCCCCGCGCTGACTGTGATGACGATCACCGGGAACGTCACCCACGTCCACTCCAACCGCTTGACCACCTTCTTGAGGAACAGGTAGTCGACCGGCCCGATGAGCACGATGTAGATGAGGATGAACAGGGCCACCCAGCCAAACGACACGACCGGCACGCCCTCAAAGTAATCGAGCCCGCCTTGCAGGGCGCGCAGCAACTCGTCGTCGTTGCGGTTGTACTGGTTGTCCTGGATCTTTTCGCTCGGGCCCGGGATGTGATAGCCGCACTGGTTGATCAGGTTGTCCCAGAACTCGGCCCGCTTGTTCCAGTCGGTGAAAGGTCCGCGGTCGAGGTCAAAGCCGACGACCGTGATGCGGCCCAGACCGTAAGGCCCCTGGACCGCGACCGGCCGTCGGCCGTTTGCGTCCTCAGAAACAATGACCTTGTGAACCCGATCTGCGCGGGCCTCAAGAGGGACGACAGCGAAGGGACTCTTGCCGTCCGGGAACATGATTTGTCCGGTCGGGTCCTTGACCTCTGCTCCGCGGAGGAGCCATGTGTATGCCTGGGACGAGACCGTCTTCTTTCCCTCTCGCGACGGGACCGCCGGCAAGATGTCCTTGATCTCCTTGACCGCTTCGAGGACGTCCGGGTTGGTGCCCACGCTTACGATCGCCCGGCCGCCACGGCGGACCCACTCGGCCAGCGCTTTTCGCCGACGTTCGTGGGCCGGTTGGCCAAGCGTCTCCCAGAACTCTCGGTTGCCCGTCCCGATCACCACCAAATCGGCCGCACCGTACCCGAACCACTGATCCGGCAGCAGGCCGACGTCGGAGAGCTGAGCAGTCTCCACCCAGCCGCCGCGCAGCTCGCGAGCCTGCTGCATGTCCTGGTTCGCCTGGTTGCCGCCGCCGGTCGACGGGAGCCGGAGCCCGTTCAAGTTGTGGCCGACCCCGAGAACGACGAACCGCGGACCGTCGACGGCCTGGAAGGTGCGCTCGCCGGACTCGCCGTAGACCTTGCGGGATTTGGCCCCCTTTACCCGGACGGAGAGGCTCGCGTACGTGTAGCCGGGCTTCAGGTAGGCGAGCCGGCCGAACTCGTTGCCAGCCAGGCGGTCGCCCTTGACCATGGCCTGGAAGGGGACTTGCCCCTCCGTGATCGCCTCGTCGGCATCTTTCGTCTCCACTACCAGCAGCAGATCTTCTTCCGTGTCCTTGGTACATTCGAGGTCGACGTAGATCGGGGCCCACTGGCCGGCCTTGAAGAGCGTGGTCCGCGACCCATCAGATTTGAAGGGACCGTTTGGCAGGCCGAGGCGGATACCGGTCACCTTGACGCGCTCCCCGCCGAGCTGGGCAACGGCCGCGCTCGGTGCGACGAGGGCCAGTGTCAGGCAGGTGAGGATCAGACCACGTGGCATGGAATGCTGGGGGTCAGGGCTTCTCGGCCGCGCCGCAGGCGCACGGGATCCGGTGACACTCGGGGCACCCGGCCCCATACTTTTTCTGGACCGCGTCTTCCAGGTCTACGCCGGCGATGTTCGCCAGGGTCGCCAGCCAAGCAAGGACGTCGGCAAACTCGGCGGCCGTATGTTCCTTCGAGTGGCTGCCCCGTAGGGAGGCGGATAGCTCGCCGACTTCTTCCATGAACCACATAAAGGTGCCAGCAGTCCCCCGGCGGCCGTCCTTCGCCCCGAACGTGTCCCGGATCAACGTTTGGAGTTCGGACAGAGTCATGCGGTTCAGTCGGGCACAGGGTCCAAGCGATTCTAGCACTTCGTTTGGGCCGTGCCAGAATTGGCCGCATACCTATTCAGACCCGAACCGCTTCTTGTACTCCTCGACCTGCTTCGTTTTGTTCTGCCCCTCCAGGGCGTCGATCAGCGTCTTCTGAGCGTCGGTGTCGGTGACGTCAATCCGCAGGGCGTCGAGCGCCACGTTCTCAGCCTGGACGTACTTCTTGGACGTGTTCAACAGGCCAGCCAGCTTGATCCGGCTCTTGAGGTCATCCGGGTCGTTGCCGACCTGCTCCTTCAGCACGTCGAGCAACTTCTCGGCGTCCTCAACCATGGTGTAGATCTCGATCAGGTTCGGCAGCCAGTCGCCGTCAACCGGAGCGATCTTGCGGCCGCGCTCGAGCAGCTCGGCCGCCTTGGTCCAGACCTTGGCCTCCATCGCCATCCGGGCCAGTCCGGCGAGCAGTCGAGGGTCGTCCGGGTTGGCCTTACTGGCGGCCTCAATCGCCTCCCGGCTTCCGTCCTCGTCGCCGGCCGCAGTCAGGAGCCGGGCCTTCACAATGGATGCCAGCGGGTGGCCCGGCTTCTTCTTGAGCACCTCGTCGGCCAGCTTGCGGGCGTCGGCGGCCCGCCGGCGTCGCGAATACTGGTCGGCCAGTTTGGCCGCGACGTCCAGATCGTCCGGGTGGTCCTTGTGCGCCTTTTCCAGCTCCTCGACCGTCATCGACTTTTCGGTCGGGTCCTTTTTCCCGGCCGACGGGATCGCTTTGACGACCTCGGTCACGTAGGCCTTGTACCCCTTTTCGAACGCGTCCTTGTCGACTTTACACACCTTCTGGATGGCGGCAGCGGTCTCGAGCCCTTCGCGGTAAGCGTTGAGCATCGGGCCGATGGCGCCGATCCCGTGCGTCTTGATCAGGTACTCGACGTACAGGTGGCTTTGGCAGTACGCCAAGGCCCACTCCTCCTGGTTCCGTGGGCGGACGAAGGCGAGCATGATGTTGTCCAGGTCGAGCAGATCGTTCTTGTCGAACCGGTCCCGTAGCACCTGGCTCCACTGCGGCGGCCGATTGCCACCTTCGTTCCGAACGGCCAGCCCCTCGGTCAACCAGTGCGGGCAAAGGAAATCGGTTTGGGCCAGGTTGAAGATGTGGACCAGTTCGTGCCGGACGACTCGGCCCCAGTTGAATGGCCGGGCGATCCCCTTTCCCTTGGGCGAGGCGATGGTGACCACCTTCCCGGTGCAAGCGCCGATTGTGTGCAGGTCGGGCAGGCCGACCGTTCGCCCGCTGAACATCTCGTGGTTGTTGAACAGCTCGACCAGGATGCGCCCCTGGGGCTCGTAACCGAAATCCTGAGCGAGTTGAGCGTGGGTCGCCTCCAGGTACTCGGACAGGAACTCGGCAAGCAGTTTATCTTGCTTCGGGTCGAACCGCAGGTCGTAGTGCCGGGACTTGATCGTCTCGTACGTCTTGAGGTGTCGGAGCACCTTGAGCGAGTTTGACACGCGGACGTTGAATGAGTCGCCCTTGAACGCCTGTTCGAGCAGCTTCTCGGCCTCGGCCTCGTTCCCGAGCCGTAGGTAGAGCATCCCGAGCCCGGCCTTGGACGAGGCCAGTTGATCGCGGGCCTCGATTGACTTCTTGAAGTAGACCTCGGCGTCACCGTAGATCTTGCGGTCCTCCAGAGCCTGACCCAGGTCGTGGTAGAACAGGCCCGGCTTTGGGTTGAACGCCTCAACCTCGGCAATGACTGCCTTAACCTCGTCCGGCTTGTTTTGCACACGTGCGCAGGCGGCGAGTCGGGCGAGCGTACTCTCGTCGCGCGGGCCGGCCTCTTTCGCCTTCTCCAGGAGCTTGCGGGCGGCGGCCATATCGCCGGCCAGGAGTTGCACGTCGGCCTTGAGGCGAAGGGCGGCCGGCAGTCGCGGATTGATCTTCAACGCCGCATCGGCATGGGTCTCCGCGTCCTTCATCTCGAACTGTTGGATTGCCACGAGCCCCCTGCCGACATGGGCCTCCGCGGCGTTGGGGTTGATCTTGAGTGCGTTCTCGAACGCCTGGTTGGCCTCCGGCCGGTTGTACTTTTCGAGCAGGAGCATGCCAATGTGCCACTCGGCGCGCCAGTCGTCCGGGTCGAGTTTGAGTACGTCCGGGTAAAGGTCGTTGATGAGGAATCGGAACTGCTCGGCGAGGCTGTGCCATCGGGCATTTTCGGTGGCAGCCAGGCCGACGAGGAGCAGCTCGTCCGGGTCCTGGATTGGCTTGTCGGCGTTTTCGCGCTGGGTGTAGGTGCGGACGAACCAGCGAACTTCGCCGTCGGCTTTCTTGACGTCCCCGGTGTCACGGATGAGCCGGGCCCGGACCCAGCGGGCCAGGAAGTGATTGCTCTTTAACTTGATCGCCGCGTCGGCATCCTTGGAAGCCTCATCCCAGCGGCCGAGGGTGAATAGCAAATCGGCCCGGGTTGCCAGCAGGTCCGGGGTCTTGGCGTCCTTCTTCAGCGCCTCCTCGACAGCGGCGATTGCCTTGGCATCGTCTCCGACGCTCTGGTACGTCCGAGCGATGCCGATCGCCGCTGGGCCCCGGAGTTTCTCATCATCGAGCAGCTTTTCGTAGCCGGCCCGGGCTTCGTCGTAGTTGCCTCGCAGCCACCGTTGCCGGGCCTCAGCGAGCGGGCCATCCGGTTTCTTGGCCTTTGGCGTCTTCAGTTCGTCATCGGCGAATGCAAGGCAGGGCAGGAAGAGGAACAGGCAGGTCAAGAGGCGGATCATGATGGCCTCGGGAACGGCAAGCAGGGTCCTACATGATACCTTACGGCTGGCGGAAAGTGGTGCCCGCGTGCCGGGTGGGAGACTACAGTTCGATCTTCATCCAGTCCGGCTCCGTCGTGATCGTCAACCAGTCCGCGGCTTTCATTCCCTTGTAGACGCCGGCCGTGAACTTGAACGCCTCTTCGAGTTCCTTTTGATTGAGCTTCTTGCCCAGTGGCGACATGCCGCCGGCAATGACCAGGTGCCGCCTGGCGACCAGGCCGGCCAGATGGGGCACGTCGCCCGCTTTCAGAATGCCGGGGGCCAGGAGGCCCATTGGAGTACCCGCAGCATAGGGGTGGTCCGTAACAAACGTTGTCATCGAGTCGATCAAGATGACCGTCTGTGGGCGGTCGGACTCGGTGACGGCCAGAAGGGCGATCAGGGCCGCCGGGCCAATGCCGACAATCAAATCCTTGCCATTTCCGCCGCGGCGGCCCTGAAGGAGCCGCAACAACAATCGGGCGTCGGCGATCCACTGGCCGAGGAGCGGCTGGCCGGTCCAGACGCCGTGCTCGGCCGAATTGTGGTCCGGCGCCCCCTGGATGGCGCCGGCCTTCGGCCTTGAGGCACCCGTGAGTCGGAGGTCGGCGGTCAAGACGGAGTAACCGCGCTCGACCATGGCTGGAACAAACGGGTGTTTCTGAGCTGCGTCCTGGCCGTCCATGTGAAGGACCAGACAGCCCGGAACATTCCCACGCGTCACTTTGAACTGAAAAGAACCGGCCATTGGGCCAGCCTCGGTGTCGATTGTGAACGGCGACCTTCGCACGGCCGTGCCGGTCATTGCACCGAACATTGGCGACACCGTCTCAGGCACTGCGATCGGGCCCAGGATCGACTTGAGTGTCGCTCGGATGCCGTTGGATGTTGCTTCCCACATTTCCGGGTGGTCGGGGACCAGCTTGTCGGCCTTTGCGGCCAATTCGCGGCTGACCATACCGGCGAATAACGGCGGGGTCAGGAATCCCTTCGGCCGGTCGTTCGGGTCCGGGTAACAGGCCAGGTCCTCGGGCTTCTCGAAAGTGTGCTCAGGCTCCGAAATCGGCTCGCCCTTACCCTGACCCTTCAGGTGGAGAGTCATCCAGCCGTACATGGCCTCGCGCATCGGTTGGTTGTAGTCGTGGCCGCTGTCAAAGACGAAGTGCTGGATGTTATCGCCCGCCTCGAAGAGGTTGAAAACCGCTTTCGCCCGGCCGACGCTCATCACGGCCTCCCAGGGGCTGAACTGAACGCCATCGCGGGCTGCATTCATAATCAGCAGTGCCCGCGGGGCGACGAGGCCGAGGACATCCCCCTCTTCGGTGAACGTCAGGGCGTCGGGGAGAACCTCGCAGACGCAGCAAGCAGTCCGCAGGTATGCCTGATAGTTGCCGACGGAACACACTGGGACGACGGCCGCGAACCGGTCGTCCAGGGCTCCAGCGTACATGGTCTGGTTGCCGCCACCGCTCGCCCCGGTGATCCCGAACTTGCCGTTCACCTCCGGCCGCGTCAGCAAGTAGTCGATGGCGCGGCGGTTGTCGTACACCTGCATCCCCAACAGTGAATGACCGGTTGGCCAGAGGGTCGACCCGTAGAGGGCCCCGTGGTACGTCCCGCGGGCCGGCTTCGTGTATCGCTCGCCGGATCCGAAGGCATCGACTGCCAGAACGAAAAAGCCGAGCTTCACGAGCCCCAGGCAGCGGGCCTGAACGACGGGGTCACGGCGAGCCCCGGCCCAGTGGCCATGCACGACCAAGACGGCAGGCGCTTTTCCACCCTCCTTGAGTTTCGGCACATAGGCCGAAGCGGTGACCCACCCGCCGGGGCGAGATTGAAAGACAAGTTTCTCGATCCGATAGCCGTTGCGTTCGAGAGCGCCGAGCTTCCGCGGCTCTAGGTCGCAGGGATTCTCGGGCACGGGCCCCATGGCACCGAGGATCTTCTCGAGCAAGGCCTTGCGACGGACGTCCCAAGCCGGTGCATTCTGCGGAGAGGCATCGTTCTCGCGGAGCTTGCGAGCGCGATTGCGGATGTATTGATCGAACGGGGTTTCGTCGGGCATTGGGCACTCCTTCGCCAGCGATCTTAAGCGACCGGGGAACGAAGTTCGAGAAAAAAGGAAATTGCTTCTTGCGTGTTGGGCGGCGGTCCGGTAAACCATGCGTCGGAACGGAATCCCAGCGCGGCACGGATGCCCCGCACTGATTAACATCTCGTGATTCTCTCATCTGGATCGGGCGGGGGAAAG
>JADMIO011529814.1_pt1 | contig 78386 bp, 77 predicted proteins | sample 8958161 | NCBI WGS metagenome assembly JADMIO01 (sample SAMN16585339, study PRJNA669376) | soil metagenome | isolation source: Crop rotation soil | place: USA: Cullars Rotation, Alabama | collected 2011 | reverse complement strand
AAGGTGAGCCAGTGTGATTACATTTGCGGCCTAACTGTGGCCAGTCCAGTTACGCTGGAGTCACTAGTATTTAGGTGACACTATAGAAGCGGCCGCGACAACTTGTCCACGTGGAATTCTAAGCTTAGGATCCCAATGTGCTGGAAAGAGAAGTCGAAATGTTATGCCCTCATTTCGAGCGAGCGCAGCGACGAGAAATTTGACCGTTGCCTCTGTAACTAAGTGGACATCTCCTATCGTCGATATGACGAATAATTATCCTTTTAAAGTAATTAAAGCCTTTAAATTTTGAATTGACACCAGTCAAAGCCATATTTGATAAATGCACTTGATTAAACGGTTATATCATTACCTCATTTTTGCTTCAAATAGAAAGCAAGAAGTGGCTTTTGTTGTGTTTAATCATCAACTATCTCGAAAAAATTATCCGATAGGCTTTACTTTTCAATCTACGAGTAAAGACTTCATTAATTATCCCCGAGTACCATACCAAATTTTCTTTTTTGACTCGGGGAAATAAGTAAAACTTATTCAAATTTCCTATTCACCTATCTACTACCTAGTTTATGGTGGTCGATTTTTATTTACATTTAATTTTTATACAATGAAAAAATCAATCTTGCTTTCTAAGAGCGACTTTAAGTTTTTAAATGAACATTTTGAAAAAGCGGTAATGAGCGATTACAACAAATCTCGCTTAAGGACCGAAATTAAACAAGCTACTGTTTTTAATGATGACGAGTTACCAAAAAATGTGGTATCGTTAAATACAGAGGCAAAAATCCTAAGCACAGAAAATGGCAAGGAATACACCTTTAAGGTAGTTTTGCCAAAGGAAGCGGACATCAAACAACAAAAAGTCTCAATTTTTGCTCCAATCAGTATCGCCCTACTCGGTTATCAAACAAATGACTTGATCCATTGGGAAATGCCAGATGGAATTAAGGAGTTTAAGATATTGGAGGTTAAAAGATTAACGGTTTCAGCGTTGGCTTAGTGTTTTTATAGGTTTCTAGTCATTGCGAGGCACGAAGCAATGAAGAAATAGAAGAAGTAAAAAACGATTAAATAAAAAATCTGTATTACAATTAGATACAGATTTTTTAATTTTACGTTATGAATCCAGAAAGACTTGAAAAATTCAAAAAGTGGGGCAAAAAATTTGGTTTCTGGGGTTTTATGTTCTTTTTCGTGAAAGGACTGGTATGGTTAGCTATTGGGTATTTTGTACTTAAATGAGAATTAAAGCCAAAAGCACAAAGGTAAAAGCTTTAATCACTTCCTACTATCAGCTTTCAGCTTTAGTCTTTTAGCTCTAAGCTTTTCTTCTAGCCTTTTCCTTGCTAATCAAACCTAATTCCCTACCGGTTTGACCAGCAACAGAGGTATTTTCTTGTGCTCTTCTAAACAAATAAGGCATTACTGCTTTAATTGGCCCATAAGGAACATATTTAGCCACATTATAACCTGCATCAGATAAGTTAAAGCTCAAATTATCGCTCATTCCCAATAGCTGAGCAAAATAAATATGAGGGTGATTATGCGCAATGTTATCTTTATCGATCAACTCTGTTAATAAACGAGAACTTTCCTCATTGTGTGTACCACAAACAATGGCAATTTGGTCGATGTGTTTAATGCAGAACCTTAAACTCTCATCGTAATCTCTATCTGTTGTTGCTTTATCTGGCTGTATTGGCGATGCATAACCCATTTCAAGCGCACGTTTGCGTTCCTTTTCCATATAAGCGCCACGCACCATTTTAACACCTAAAACAAATCCAGTTTCTTTGGCAATTAGATAATCTGCTTTTAAATCTGCCAATTTATCGTGGCGATACATCTGATATGTATTGTAAACAATTAATCCTTCCTTATTGAATTTGGTCATCATTTCTAATGCCAATTCATCAATTGTATCTTGTACCCATGAATCTTCAGCATCAATCATTACGGGCACTTTTTTAACAAATGCAGCCTGACAAATTTTTTCGCAACGAGCTTTAACCCTTGCATACTCTTCAGTTTCAACAGGTGTTAGCTCTTGTTTGGCATCCAATTTCTCTAATAAAGCAAATCGGCCGATGCCTGTGATCTTAAAAACAGTAATTGGCACTCTTGGGTCGCCATCTGCCCTATTGATGGTCCTAATGATTTCTTCGCAGGTAAAATCAAATACTTCTTCTTCGTCTTCACCCTCAACTGAGTAATCTAAAATAGTTCCTACATTCCCTAAACTCAATTGCTCAATTGTTTTTTCGCACTCCTCGATGGTCTCTCCGCCACAAAACTGTTTAAAGATCGTAGCCTTAATTGCTCCTTTAATTGGAAAACCTATATTTAACAAGAAATTAGTTATCGGCGGACCAACTTGTGTTAAAAAGTTGCTGCTAATGATTTTAAAAAGCCAGTAAGCCTGATTTAATTCGCCATTAGTTTTGTTGCGAAACGCGATTTCTGTATTGTCAAAATTGATTTTTTTTCTGGGTGATGATTCCATTTCGATGTTTTGGTTAGTCAGAAGTTTGCAAAAATATAAATTACAAGCGTTGTTAAGGCAAAACACTTTATAAATAATTGTAAATTTGCAGCATAATGATAAAATTCAAACTCGAAGGCGAATTTATTCCGCTAATTGCACTCTTAAAAGCTACGGCACTGGTTCAAAGTGGTGGCGAAGCACAATCTATAGTAGAAGAAGGTTTGGTAAAGTATAACGGAACTGTCGATTATAGAAAGCGTCTTAAGGTTCGCATTGGTGATAAAATTGATTTCATGGGCAAAATAATCGAGGTAGTTTAATGGAACCAATTAAGAGCGCTGGGCATTCTATTTACTTCGAATCTGGATTAAGCCCCTTAAAAGATATTCTTGAAAAAAATAAGTACAGTAAGGTTTTTGTGTTTGCAGACACTAATACTGCTGAATTGTGTATCCCTGTTTTTAGGTCTTTATTAGATGATTTTGAGGAATTTGATATCATTGAAACAGATTCTGGCGAAGAAAACAAAAACATAGATTTTTGCATAGGCATTTGGAAAACACTATTAGATTTTGGCGCCGACCGTAAATGTTTGATGATAAATTTAGGTGGTGGCGTAATTACCGATATGGGTGGTTTTGTGGCATCAACCTATAAAAGAGGAATAGATTTTATTAATATCCCAACTACGTTATTGTCTCAAGTAGATGCATCTGTTGGTGGCAAAACCGGAATTGATATAGATAACGTTAAAAATATGGTGGGTACATTTAGTTTGCCACAAGCCGTGTTTATAGAAAATACTTTTTTAACTACTTTATCTAAAAGAGAAATGTTATCGGGCTTTGCCGAAATGATTAAACACGGTTTAATTGTAGATGCAGCGTATTATGAAGAATTAAAAACCAGCGACTATCAAAATATTACTCCACAGGCTATTTATCGTTCTGTTGAGATTAAAAATGAGGTAGTAACGGTAGACCCATTAGAAAAAGGGTTACGTAAAATCTTAAATTTTGGTCATACAATTGGGCACGCGGTAGAAAGTTATTCGCTATCCAAAGACAAAAAGCCTTTAACACATGGCGAAGCAATTGCAATTGGTATGGTTTGTGAAGGTTTCTTATCTGCTAAATATTGCAATTTAACTGAAGATGAATTAAAAGATTTATCAAGTTATATCATCAGTATTTATCCAAAATACAACATCAAAGAAAAAAGCTTTGAAGCCTTAATTAGCTTGATGCAAAGCGACAAGAAGAATGAGGAAGGCCATATTCTTTTCTCTCTGTTAGAAAAAATTGGCCATTGTACTTTCAACTGCAAGGTAACTGATAAAGACATCTTAGCCAGTTTAGATTACTATAATAGTTTATAAAATGAAGTTTACTGGAAGCGATATTTCTGTTGGTGGGTTGTTTGGGTTCGTAATTGTTTTAACCTTGGTTGAAATGTATATCAGTTATGTGCACGATAAAAAAGTTTACACCAAACGCGATACTTGGACTAACATCTATCTAATGACTGTAGCTGTGGTCATTAATTTAGGTATGAAAACGGCTACCTTTTTTCTTTTAGAATATTGTTATCAGTTTAGGTTATTCCAAATCACAAATATTTGGATATATTGGGTAGTTTTAATCTTAGCCCAAGACTTTTTATATTGGTTTTTGCATACTGTTGGCCATTATATCCGTTTCTTTTGGGCAATGCATGTTACCCATCATTCATCAGAACATTTTAATTTAACAACGGGTTTCCGTTCTACTGTTTTCGAACCGCTTTATCGTGTTTTCTTCTATTTGCCTTTGGCTTTTATGGGGTTTACCGCAATGGATATCCTTTTTGCTTATTTGGTAACTCAGATTTACGGCAACTTGGTACACACACAGGCCATTGCTAAAATGCCAGCCTGGTTCGAGTATATTTTCGTAACGCCTTCTCACCATCGCGTTCATCACGCTAGCAATGTTCGGTATTTAGACAAAAATATGGGTATGGTTTTAATTCTTTGGGATAGGTGGTTTGGCACTTTCCAAGAAGAGCTGCCTGAAGATGTTATTAAGTACGGATTAACCACGCAACCAAAAGACACTGGTCCTGTAAACATCATTTTCCACGAATTTATTGCTTTAAAAAATGATGTTAAAAAAGCACCAACTTTTATAGATAAGGTCAAATATATTTTATACCCGCCAGGGTGGAGCCATAATGGTAGTACGCAAATTGCTAAAGTGATGCAACAAGAATTACGTGAGGCAGAACGCTTAAAAACCATCGAGAACTTACAGTCTAAGGAGGAACAATTAAGACAGGCTTAATAAAATACGTTATTGCTAGCTTTGCGAAGCAATCTTATCCATATCATTAGAAAAAGAATGGCAATAGTTCTTTTTGCTTCATTCCTTCTTTTCATTCCAAGTCCCGAAAAAGAATCAGAAGCTTTCCATTTCTCCAAAGAGGAGTTCCAGACAATAAGGCTTATTTAACGAAGGAAGTGTTTCAAGGCTCTTTTTCGTACACAGTTCATAAAAAACAAACCGAGAAGAAGCAAAGCGCTAAAAAATTATTAAGCTTTGCCTCCTTAGGTTCTTTGCGGTTGAGTGCTTTTTTAGACAACTTGCACATTGGACCATGAGGGGACTATTTTGCCAAGAACTAGTACCTTTGTTATCTAAACCCCTGCCTGTCCGGCAGGCAGGCGACAATTGGCGGGACTGTAATTGCTATGGAATAGTGACACCGTTTTTCAAATCAGTTAATTCGGCCAGCCATTCTCATATTTTCAAAGAAAATTTAATTTCGTTTAAATTATTTTAAAATAGTTCTTGACAAATTAAATTCTGATTACTACATTTGGCAACAAGAAAGAAAAATGCAATTAACAAACACATATTACTTTGGTTACTTCTACTATTTTAGTAAGAGCCGGGGCTAGTATGCAAAAAGATAGATAAAAATATTAAAATGTATATAAAAGTCCCGGCCTAAAGCCGGGACTTTTTTTTTAACGCCAAACGCAATAATGAAGACAAAAACAAGAGTAGCTATTCAAGGTATCAAAGCATCATTTCACGAAGAAGCCGCATTTAAGTTTTTCGGTAGAGATATCGAAACCATAGAGTGCAATTCATTTAAACAGACCTGCGAGGTTTTAGAAAATGGAAATGCTGATTATGTGATTATGGCAATTGAAAACTCCATTGCTGGTAGCCTTTTACCAAACTACACTTTAATTAGGGAATATAACTTCGCAGTTAGCGGTGAGGTTTATCTTCCTATTCAATTGCATTTAATGGCTTTACCTGGTGTTAAATTTAAAGATATCAAATTTGCCACCTCTCACCCTATTGCCATTAGGCAATGTGTTGATTTTTTTGATGATTATCCTAACATCCAAGTAATTGAAAGCAGTGATACTGCAGCTTGTGCCAAAAAAATTAGAGATGAACAATTAACAGATACCGTTGCCATCGCTAATACTTTAGCTGCAGAACTGTACGGATTAAACATTATTGAACGCAGAATAGAATCTAACAAGAAAAATTATACCCGCTTCTTAATCCTCCAAAAAGAAAAAGTTGAAGACAATAAAAATATCAATAAAGCATCTATCTGTTTCCAAGTAGGAAACTACGTGGGTGCGCTAGCCAAAGTGCTAAACATTTTTGCCGAGCTAAATGTGAACTTAACGAAAATCCAATCTATGCCAGTTTTAGGAAAAAGGAACGACTATTATTTCTACGTAGATATGGAATGGCAAAATATGGAAAACTACGATACTGCCATCCGTAAAGCCTTAAAATACACGGTTAACTTTAACATCATGGGCGAATACGAGAAGAACGATAACGTTTAAAGGAGCAAGGAATAAAGAAAGATATACTAAATACTAAAATACTTACACAAATCCCAAAAAAAAATGAAATTACAATTAAACATCCAGCCTCTAGATAGCTGGATTAACATCAAAAACGAACCGTTATTAATCTCTGGACCTTGTAGTGCAGAAACTGAAGATCAATTATTATCAACTGCTCATTTATTAAAAGCAACTGGAAAAGTTAGCGTGTTAAGAGCCGGTATCTGGAAACCTCGTACTCGCCCAGGAGAATTTGAAGGTATTGGAAGCATCGGGTTACAATGGTTAAAACGTGCTAAAGAAGAAACTGGTTTGCCAACAGCAGTTGAAGTTGCGAATGCAAAACACGTAGAAGAAGCTTTAGCTGCAGGCGTAGATATTCTTTGGATCGGTGCTCGTTCTACCGTAAATCCGTTTACAGTTCAGGAAATTGCTGATGCTTTACAAGGTGTTGATATCCCTGTATTAGTAAAAAACCCAGTGAACCCAGATTTACAATTATGGATTGGTGCTTTAGAGCGTATCAACAAAGCGGGTATCACAAAATTAGGTGCTATTCATAGAGGTTTCTCTTCATTCGAGAAGAGTGCTTTCCGTAACGAACCAATGTGGGAATTGGCTATTCAATTGAAAACTTTATGCCCAGAATTACCAATCATTAACGACCCAAGTCATATTTGTGGTAACCGTGAGTTAATTCCTTACATCTCACAAAAAGCGTTAGATTTAGATATGCAAGGTTTAATGATCGAATCTCATTTAGACCCTTCAGTTGCTTGGACAGATGCTAAACAACAAGTTACTCCAGCTGCATTGGCAGAAATGGTAGACAAGTTTACTTTACGTCAGCCTGAATCTAAAAACGAAGAATTCACTGATAAATTAGCTGATTTAAGAAAAGAAATCGATAAAATCGATGACTTAGTATTGCAGAAATTAGCTGAACGTATGAGCATTACCCAAAAAATTGGTGAGTTTAAAAGAGATAACCAAGTAACCATTTTACAGGTTAACCGTTGGGATGAAATCATGCAAAAACGCACTTCGTTTGCTAAAGCTTTAAAATTAGATGTGAACTTTACTGAGAAATTTTTAGAGTTAGTTCACGGAGAATCTATCCGCAGACAAACAGAAATAATGAATGCTGGTAAAGCTGAGGCAGGAATTGCAGCAGAAGCGCATGCTGAAGCGAAAGCCTAATTGATGTAAAATGGAAGATGTGAGACGGAATTGAACATCATCTTGATACTTGATACTAACTACTTGATACCAAAAATAATGTCTAAAAACGTATTGCTTTCTTTTAGGGGGAACAAACAGATTGATACAGAAATAAAACTAACTGGTTCTAAAAGCGAATGTAATAGAGCTTTAGTGATCAGCGCACTAAGCAAAGGCTCGGTAAGTGTAGAAAACTTATCTGTTGCCGCTGATACCGTTACGCTTAACAAGGTGCTTAATGAGTTGGGAGAAAAAAGTTTGGAGTTTGGAAATGACTCCCAACTGAAAACTGTTGACATCGGCCCTGCTGGCACAGCAATGCGATTTTTAACTGCTTTTTTAGCTATACAAGATGGTAAGTTCTTTTTAACAGGAACTGAAAGAATGAAGCAAAGACCTATTGGGATTTTGGTTGAAGCTTTAAAACGTATCGGAGGGAATATTTCTTATAAACAAAATGAGGGATTCCCTCCTTTACAAATTCTTGGCCCTTTTAAACAAACATCAAAAAATGTTAAAATAAAAGGTGATATCAGCAGTCAATATATTTCTGCTTTATTAATGATTGCGCCTTCTCTCCCACTGGGACTTACTTTAGAGATTGAAGGCGAATTAACATCGAAGCCTTATGTGGAGATGACTTTGACAATGTTAGAACAAGTAGGCATTAGAAATGATTGGAATGAAAACACCATCACTATTGAACCACAAAATTTTAACAACGCCAAACTTTATGTAGAGCCAGACTGGAGTGCAGCTTCTTATTGGTATTCAATTGCAGCATTGGCTGATGAGGCATCTATTTTCTTACCTGGATTAAATGGGTATAGCCTACAAGGTGATAGTAAAATCACTGAGATTATGGCAAATTTTGGGATTACCTCCCAATTTAAAAATGGTGGTGTTTACCTTAAAAAGGAACCTAAAAAGATAGAACGTAAAATTTTCGATTTAAAAGAATGTCCAGATTTAGCACAAACGATTGTTGTAATTTGTGCAGTTTTAGGTCACGACGCAACTTTTACTGGTTTAGAAACCTTGAAAATTAAAGAAACTAATCGAGTATTGGCCTTACAGACCGAATTGGCTAAAATTGGCGTAAAATTCATCGAGAAAAATTTAAGCTACAAATTAGATTGTTCGGGATTACACTTTCCAGAAAAAATAACGATTAGCACTTACGAGGACCACAGAATGGCAATGGCTTTCGCTCCCTTGGCCTTGAAAATTAACCAATTAGAAATCGAAGAAAAACAAGTGGTAGAAAAATCTTATCCTTACTTTTGGAATGATTTGGAAAAGGCTGGGTTTTCAGTAAGCGATCAAGGATAAAAGAGCAAAGAATAAAGACAAGGAGTAATAAAAAATTAAAAGGATTGATTTTTTGGATTTTAACAAATCTAATTCTTAAATCTAAAATCGTAAATCAATATGGGCAACTCTTTCGGCAAATTATTTAAAATTACCACTTTTGGAGAATCACATGGTGTGGCAATTGGCGTTATCATTGACGGTTGTCCGGCTGGATTAACAATTGATCTCGATTTCATCCAATCTGAATTAGATAAACGTAAGCCTGGTCAATCTAAAATAACCACCCAACGTAAAGAAAGCGATATTGTTCAGGTGTTATCTGGCACATTTGAAGGTAAAAGTACAGGCACGCCCATCAGTTTGTTAATTCCAAATGAAGATCAGCGTTCTAAAGATTACGGTCATAATGTAGATGTTTATCGACCGTCTCATGCAGATTATACTTACGATGCGAAATATGGCATCCGCGACCATAGAGGCGGTGGGCGTTCTTCTGCCCGAGAAACAGCTGCTCGTGTTGCAGCTGGTGCAATTGCCAAATTATTTTTGAAGGAAAAAGGAATTGAAATTTTTGCTCACGTTACTGCCGTTGGACAAATTAATGCGCCAAACTTTGATTCGAGCAACTTGGCAGAAGCATTAACCATCAGAGAGGAAAATATAGTACGTTGTGCCGATCCAGCAACGGCGAACCAAATGATAGATTTTATCGACTCTGTTAGAAAAGATGGAGATACTGTTGGTGGTAAGATTGGTTGTATCATCAAAAATTGCCCTGTCGGTATAGGAGAACCAGTTTTTGATAAACTGCATGCAGATTTAGGAAAAGCCATGTTAACCATCAATGCCGTTCATGGATTTGAGTATGGTTCTGGCTTTGCCGGAAGCGAAATGAGAGGTTCAGAACATAACGATGTTTTCCTAGCGGGAGATAAACCTAAAACACTCACTAATTACTCGGGTGGTGTACAAGGGGGTATTTCAAACGGAATGGATATTACTTTTATTACTGCTTTTAAGCCAGTAGCAACCATCATGCACAACCAACAAACCATAAACGCTGCTGGTGAAGCCGCAGAGATTAAAGGAAAAGGTCGCCACGACCCTTGTGTTGTACCTAGAGCTGTAATTATTGTGGAAGCTATGGCTGCTTTGGTTTTAGCAGATCATTTGTTGAGACAAAGAAGTAATCGGGTTTAACAGTTCATTAGTCATCGGTTGATTAAGGTGTACTAAATATCCGTATCTCTAGGTATTTCTAATTCAAAATCTATTGTCGAGATTTAGGTTTAAATTAACCTATTTTGGCAACTTATACCTTTAGAAAAAGTGTTTTAAAAAAACCAGAAACTTACACCGCAACAGATGGTGGACTTGACTATACATTCGATGGAATTAGTCACGCAACTTGTCCTTATCAAAACATAAAATCAGTTAGGTTAATTTATTTCCCAACACGACTTAAAACCAACAATTACATCTGCGAAATAACTTTGAATGTTCCCAAAGATTTAAAAATCAAAATACCTTCCATTAGTTATGTTTCCTTTGGAGAATTCGAAGATGAGGCAACCAGTTATAGCCAATTCGTAAAAAAATTAACCAATCACATTTCTAGAGCCAATCCGTCCTGTAAATTTTATGCTGGCAAGCCAATATGGAAGTTTATAATAGAAAATATCCTGGTGTTATTATTCCTAGCCTTTCTCTTTTGGCTTTTATCAGCCTTCAGCACTGCTGTTAGCGGGATAGTTGTCCTTAGAATATTCATTGTAGGCTTATCTCTTTATTACATCATCAAGGCTTATACCATCAATCTTCCTAAAGAATTTCATCCATTAGCCATTCCAGAAAAATTATTGCCTTCGTGATCTTTTTAAAAGGATTTGCTTTTATTTGCGATATGAAATATCTTATCATTCTATTTTTATTAATCAGTTCTACTGCCTTCGCTCAGAGCTATAAAGAACAAATCGAAAAACACAGACAAGATTATAAAGCTGACTTTATTAAAGACACCCGCTCGCCGTTAAAAGAAGCCGATTTAAAAGACTTACACTTTTTTGAAGCTGATAGCAGTTATAAAATCTCAGGAGAAGTTATCCCATTAAAAAACCAGAAGGTTTTTAAAATGCCAACCTATGCGGGCACGACGGCAGATTATATTCGCTACGCCAACTTAAAATTCGAATTAAACGGTGAGCCACTGCAGTTAACACTATACAAAAGCATCGCTCTTTCTGCTAATCCAGCTTACAAAGACTATCTTTTCTTACCCTTTACCGATCAAACCAACAATAAGCAAACTTATGGAGGAGGTCGTTATATCGATTTAAAGTCTACAGAAATTAGCAAGGGTAAAATTGAGCTAGATTTTAACAAAGCTTACAACCCATATTGTGCTTATAGTGACGGTTACAGATGTCCGATACCACCAGAAGAAAATGATTTAGCAATTTCTATTTTAGCTGGAGAGAAATTATTTACAGGCAAAAAGAAGCACTAATATCTTTTAAACAATTGTAAATAAGGTTGTTATCCTGCCGTATAATAATGACAAAAACTCCTAGCTCTATTCTATAATTAACTTAAAAGAAAATTTATTTTAGTACTCTTAATTAGATTATATTTAAGCAATGACAAATTATAAATGTTTAATTGTAGATGATAATGAAATTGAGCGTGCTGCAATAGAAATGCATTTGCGCAAAATTAATCGACTAGACATTATTGCCTTGTGCGATAATGGAGTTGAGGCTGCAGACATACTTCTCAATCAACCTATAGATATTGTTTTCTCTGATATCGATATGCCAGAGTTATCCGGAATGGGTTTGTTAAAGAGCATTAAAAATGCACCAATCTTTATTTTCATTACTAGTTTTACTGAATACGCAGCTGAGAGTTTTAATCTCGATGCCTTAGATTTTATTGTAAAACCTGCTACTTTTGAACGTTTATTAAAGGCAAGTACAAAAGCCATAGAATATTTAGATTTAAAAAAAGCCGTAACACCCAATAGCAATCCTCTTCCCCTGCCTGAATCCGAAGATTTTTTCTTTATTAAGGAAACAAAGGGTTTTACAAAGCTTAAATATAATGATGTGATCTATATTGAAAGTATGGGCGATTTTTCTAGAATTTACACTGCTCAAAATAATCACATTACCTTAATTAACCTGAAAAACCTAGAACGTCAATTACCAACCGAGTTTATTAGAGTTCATAAACAGTATGTGATTAACGTAAATCAAATTGCAACCATATCAAATTATGAGGTGCTTTTAAACCACAATCATGCTGCGCCGATCAGTTTAATTAACAGAAAAGAATTAATTGAAAAAATAGCTAGTAAAACCTTATCCAGGCATATAAAAGAATAATTAAATACCTTTTGGAAGACTCAATGTAAAAATGCTTCCATTGTTAAGTTCGCTATTGGCTTGTAATGATCCATTCATCATTTTCGTGAAGGTTTTACACAAAATCAAACCGATACCTGTTCCTTTTTCTTTATTAGTTCCATAGGTGCTTTTACCTGTCTCCAAATGGTTAGCTGTATTAAAGTTAACCACTTGTTCCGTTGGCATTCCAATTCCATTATCCATTATACTTATCTTAACTTTTTTACCATCGTTAATAGAATTTAGCTTAATAACACCATTGTTCGGTGTAAATTTAATGGCATTGCTGATCAGGTTTCTAACAATTAAGGAAGTCATATTCATATCGGCTAAACACAATGTACCTGAAGGAATATTGTTTTCTATAATAATTGCTTTCTGATCTGCTATTGCCAGCATAGAGTTTAGCACTTCTTGAACGCAAAGCTGAATGTCGAATTTTTCCAAAACTGGTTCAAAACCTTGCATCTGGCTAGATGCCCAGCTCAACAGGTTTTCCATCATTGATGAAGTGTAGCCTAATGTATTTTTAAGGTTGCCCGCATATTTTGTTAGTTTATCTTGACTAATGCTGCCATCCTCTAAAAGCTGTATAAAAGAAATTAAGGAATTAACTGGAGTTCTCATGTCATGGCTAACTACACTAAAGATCTTGTCTTTTACCCTTCCTAGGTTTTCAAGTTCTTTTTTCTGCTCAGACACTATTTTATTTAACCTCGCGGTTTTACGTTGGGTGTAAAAAACAAATGCACCAGATAAAAATAAAATTGTAGCAAGTACCACAAGAAAAGTATTAACATTTTTATTGATCCTCAGCTCGTTACTCTGCAGATCTATTTCTTTTTCTTTTTCCGCTTTAGCTAATAACGCTAATAATCTTTGCTCGTCTATCGCACTTTTTTCATTCTCTAAATCTGATTGTTTTTTCAGAAAAGTGATTCGCTGTAAACTCCTTTCTTTATCACTCAAAGCTAGTTCTTGCTTTCTTAATGTGAGTTGCTGCTGTTGCTGTCTTGCCAAAAAAACTTGCCTCTGCAGCTCAACATCTGTCAGTTTTTGTTTATACTGATAATCATTTTCTTTGATCGTAAAATCTAATTGCAATTGCCTTCTCGTAATTTCATTCTCTTTTTCCTTATTAAAAATCTGATCCTTAAATGAGATGTACAACCTGTAATAAACTAAAGATTGATTGAAATTACCTTGTTTCTCCTCTATTTTACTTAGTTTTTCGTAGGCGTTTCGTTGTATTTCTAACAACTTATTTTGTTGCGCTATTTTTAATGCTTCCTGTAGTAGACTGGTTGCTTTTTCGTATTCATTTTCCTTGAAATAGAAATCGCTTAAAGCCAGCAAACTTATCGCGTAATAACTCTTATCATCTTGTTTATTAGTATACTCTGTAGCTTTCAGGTAAGATTTAAGGGCCAAATCCTTATTTCCAGTAGCCTCATAAATAGTTCCTAGATCTTGGTAAATAGGTCCTAAAACCGATGCGTCCTTTAAATCCTCTGCCACCTTTAGCCCTTTGATTAAATATTCCAGCGCCTTATTATATTTTTGATTTGAAGCAACTCCCAACTTAGAAAGTTCGGTTTCGCTAGCCTCAATAAAGGTAGAGCCAAGCATACTATAAACCACCGCTAAACCTCTGTTGCTTTCATTAACTGCAGCAAAAATCTTTAACGCTTTCTGTAAATAACTGTAAGCCTCAACTTGTTGGTTTAAGCTCTGGTAAATTTCTGCAACGTTCGCATAACAACTGGCTAAGTCTAAATCGCTTTTAAGTTTCAAGTAAATGGGAATAGCTTTTTGATTGGCCTCTAGTGCCTTTGCATAATCTGGAATGCCATTGTACAATGCCCCTAGATTTAAATAGGTACCGCCAATCATATCTAAATCATTGATTGCAGCATAAACTTCAATAGCCTTATAATAATTTACTTCCGCTTTTAGGAAATTGGTAAAACCGTGATAGAAAAGACCTAAGTTATAATAAGCATCTGCCGCATATTTTTTCTGATCGATCTTATTTGCCAATGCAATCGTTTTATTGACATAAGCCTCACTCTTATCAAAATTCTTGAGCCTCATGAATTGTTTGTAAACCTGTTTCAATACAACAAGTTTCGCCGAATCATCTTTTGGATGATTCTCATAGGCCCTGACCAAACTATCAGCTTTTTGTTGTGGAGTTTTTACTTGAGCAATAGTAGCAATAGCCAAAAACATCAAGCCATTTAGTAAAAAAAACTTTCGTAGAAGATGAAAAATTACAGTGTTAACCCTATTTTTCATCAGCAAAATTAACAATCCGTGACACCAAAATACCGTTCATAGGGTATGCTGCAATATATAAATAGCAGGTAAATGGAGATTTAATCCAAACTAAAAACTGGCTCGAACACATGACAAATACATTTTGGGATGAACTGTTCAATATAAGACATTTTTTTAAGCGTTATCCTATCATTTTGAATTTTAATAATTTGTATATTCAATACTATGAAACCCAGTCTTTTTAGTGCAATAGTTCCTAGTTTTTCCAATCTATTTATTTGGTTAAATTCCATACTAATGTTAATTGGGATTTTTGCGATAGGTTGGAAACCAGAAGTGGTTATTGTCGCCTATTTTTTGGAAACGATCATCATAGGTATTATCCACGTTTTTAAATTATTGATTGTACTTCGCTATGGCGATAAACATCAGATAGAGCCAGCTAAAAAAGACGTCTTCAGTGGCGTTGCTGTCATTCCGTTTTTTATCCTCCATTATTTCTTCTTCATCTTTGTTCAATCGATCTTCATTTTTGAAATGCTAGGAGATATGATTCCCAGTGAAAATGGAAGTTTTAATGTTTTCGGTAATTATGCCTATTTGCTTTCCCAGCACGATGTTTTCATGGCATTTCTAACATTAGCTTTTAGTAACGTGGCAATGACTTTTAAGAACTTTGTTTTGCCTGGAGAATTTAGAAGAACAACAACCAGCAAACTTTATTTCCAACCCTACATTCGTATTTTCATACAACAGTTTGTGACTATTTTTGCATGGTTTTTTATGTTTATAAGTAGCAGTGCGATGGCTGCTGCCCTAATGATTATAATTTTTAGATTAATTGTAGACTTATTTCTGAACAAGGCAAGTATGGATAAGACATTTAAAGTGCAACTGATGACTAGACTTAAAAAGAACCAGGAATTTGAAGATGCTGAACAAACAGAAAAGAGCTTTGATTCGTTTTTGGAGAAGTAGGTTTAAGCTTAACCGCTATAAAGAGTTAACTACAAAGGTGCGAAGAAATGCAAAGCTTGGGAAACCAACCCTTAACGTTTCTTTTCTCTTTGCCGTCGCTAAAAAAGATTTGAAAAACAGTGTTAGTATTTCATAGCAGTTACGGCCCCGCCAATTGTCGCCTGCCTGCCGGACAGGCAGGGGTTTATATAACCAAGGGAGTGGCTTTTGGCTTAGTTTTACTCCTCAAGACTGTTATTCGCATCGCCTCATCAATCATTTGAAACACAGCCTTTTGTTTAATAACCTGATGGAAACGGAAATACTTTTTGAATGCGTGGCACAAAAAGATTGTCCCAAAGGGATGCCTTTGGCAAAGCTGACTGCAGGACTGCCTAAGCCACAAAGAACTGATATTATTTTTCAAATAACACTTATTGTTCTTTACTCCTAAATTAACTATTTAAACAATCCAGGAAACTGATTTGGCTTGCTTTCATTCATCATCTCGTAAACTGCTTCAATTACATCATCTACAGATGGTTTGCTGAAATAATCTCCATCCGAACCATAAGGCGGACGGTGAGCCTTTGCCGTTAATGTTTTAGGTTGCGCATCTAACAAATAATAACCTTGTTGTACTTCTAAAATCTGTTGCAAGATAAAAGCAGTTCCACCACCTGGTACATCCTCATCAATAACCAACAATTTATTGGTTTTCTGTAGCGACTTTTTACAAAGCTGATCAGTATCAAAAGGTAAAAGCGTTTGTGGGTCTATAATTTCTATTGAAATGCCTAAATGTTCTAGCTCTTCGGCAGCTTCCTCAACGATTCTAAGGGTAGAACCATAAGTTACAACGGTAATATCCGTACCCTCTTTAATCAATTCGGCTTTGCCCAAAGGAACGGTAAACTCGCCAACATTATCTGGTAATTTCTCTTTTAAACGATAACCATTTAAGCATTCGATAACCAATGCGGGTTCATCTGCCCTAAACAGCGTATTGTACATGCCGGCAGCTTGTGTCATGTTACGCGGAACGCAGATGTGCATGCCACGCAGTGACCCTAAAATCATTCCCATTGGTGAGCCAGAGTGCCAAACGCCTTCTAAACGGTGACCACGAGTACGCACAATTACAGGTGCTTTCTGACCTGCCTTGGTACGGTATGATAAACTTGCCAAATCATCACTTAGGATGTTTAAAGCGTATAACAAGTAATCTAAGTACTGTATTTCAGCAATTGGTCTTAAACCACGTAAGGCTAAACCAATACCCTGACCAATAATTGTAGCTTCTCTAATTCCAGTATCTGTAATTCTTAAATCACCATACTTAGCTTGTAAGCCAGCAAAACCTTGGTTCACATCACCAATGTGACCTAAATCTTCGCCGAAAGCTACCAAACGTTGGTCGCGGGCAAAGTTGGCGTCAAAACAAGCATTTAAAAGCTCTCTCCCATCTAACATTTTACTGTCATCATGGTATTGTGCCTCAACTACCTCTACTAAAAACGGACTTTCTTTTCCTTCCGTAAATAGTTTTGAACTATATTTTTCTTCGTTAATTTCTGCTTGTTCTAAATACCATTTTACTAAAATATCTCTATCTACCGACGGCGTGTTTACACTTAGGCGAATCGCTTTACGAGCAGAAGACAAAACTTCCCTCCTTAAGGCATCTGGTGTAGAAGCTAGCTGATTAGCAATTTTTATTAATGCAGCGTTTCCATCTGCAAAAGCGTGAATCATTTTGATAACCTGACCTTGCTCTTGTTTAATGTTAACCAAAAACTCATCCCAAGCCTCTTTTTGAATAGCTTTAACAGTACGCTTGGCTTCGCTTTCTATCTCATTTAATTGTTCGTCAGTAGCAATGGCCGATTCTATCATCCACTTACGCATTTGTATAATACAATCGTGTTCCTTTTCCCAAGCTAAACGATCTTTTTCTTTATATCGCTCATGAGAGCCAGAAGTAGAGTGACCTTGTGGTTGTGTAACTTCGGTAACGTGTATTAAAACAGGAACATGCTCATCTCTACAAACATTAATGGCCCTTTCGTAAGTTTCGCATAAAGCTGGATAATCCCATCCTTTTACTTTAAAAATCTCGTAACCGTTAGTCCCTTCTTCTCTTTGAAAACCTTTTAATATCTCTGAGATGTCCTCTTTTGTAGTCTGAAATTTAGCAGGAACAGAAATTCCATAACCATCATCCCAAACAGATATCGCCATTGGCACTTGTAAAACACCAGCCGCATTAATCGCTTCGAAAAATACCCCTTCAGATGTAGATGCATTTCCTATGGTGCCAAAAGCAACTTCGTTTCCTTTAACAGAAAAGTTTTTTAAATAATCTAATTCTGGGTTTTTTCTAAACAACTTAGAAGCATACGCTAAGCCAACTAAACGTGCCATTTGACCACCTGTTGGCGCAATATCAGATGAACAGTTTTTAATTTCCGTTAAGTCTTTCCAAGAACCATCTTCGTTTAAAGAGCGGGTTGCAAAGTGACAGTTCATTTGTCGCCCAGCAGAAGATGGGTCTGCTTCTACACTTGGATTTGCATACAACTGCGCAAAAAATTCCTTTATAGTAGAAATTCCGGTAGCAAATGCAAAAGTCTGGTCTCTGTAATAGCCTGAGCGCCAGTCACCTTTTTTAAATGCTTTTGCCATGGCAATTTGAGGAACTTCCTTTCCGTCGCCAAAAATACCAAACTTCGCCTTACCCGTTAAAACTTCTCGCCTGCCTAAAATACTGGCCTGACGACTCTCTACTGCTATTTTATAGTCATTAATTACGATTAATTTAAAATCATCGAAGCTTAATTCTGAGGCATCAATTTGATTAGTTGTAACTTTTCCTTCTGTTTGCATAAGGGGAATTGGTTAGAGGACAAAGATACAATTCTTTTGATTTATGCTTTAATTTGAATGGCAAATAATATTTGGAATGCTTTTTGTTTTAAGATATAAAACATTAAATTTGTTTAGACCATAAAACGATGAACGCGTAGTAATTACGATAAACATTCATCACAATTAAAACTAAAAAACGCACAAATGAAAAAGTTAATTTTGTTATTTACCATGATATTAGGTTTTGGTGTTGCAGTTAATGCTCAAACCAAACCAGCTGAGTTTAAATTTGAAACAGAGGTCCATGATTTTGGGAAAATTGTTTTAAATAAACCAGTAACCTTTACCTTTAATTTTACCAATACTGGAGAGGCTCCTTTAATCATCTCAAAGGTTGAAACTACCTGTGGGTGTACAGTATCAGAATATACACAAACACCAGTTAAAAGTGGCGAAAAAGGTTTCGTAAAAGTTACTTTAACACCATCTGGGCCTGCATTGCCCTTTAATAAGGGTATCACCTTAACTTCAAATGCGAGAACGGCTACCAAGGTGTTGGTTATTAAAGGTATGTACGTAGAAAGCAGTACAAAGTAATATTTTGAAGATATTTTAATAAAAGCCCCGTTTATCCAACGGGGTTTTTTATTTTTGTAGCCTATGCCAAAAATATCAGAAAAAGGGTTTCAAATGCCCGCATCGCCTATCAGAAAATTAACGCCATTTGCAGATAAAGCAAAAGCTGCTGGTAAAAAAGTTTATCACTTAAATATTGGTCAGCCAGACATAGCCACACCAGAAGGAATGTTAAACGCCATTAAAAACATAGATTTTGATGTTTGGGCTTATACGCCATCTGAGGGTACTTTGGCTTATAGAACGAAGCTAACAGAATATTACAATAAATTAGGTTACAAGATTACCCCAGAAAACATTTTGGTAACTGTTGGTGGTTCTGAAGCGATTACCATCGCCATGCAAACTTGCGTAAACGAAGGTGACGAAATTATTATTCCTGAACCATTTTACGCCAACTACAACGGTTTTGCTTGTATGAGTAATGTGGTGGTCAAACCTATCTTGTCTTATATAGAAAACGGTTTCGCTTTGCCTCCCATTGCAGAATTCGAGAAACTGATCACTGCGAAAACCAAAGCAATCATAATATGCAACCCGAATAACCCAACGGGATATTTATATTCTAGGGAAGAGTTAGAGGCGCTAAAAGCCTTATGTTTAAAATACGATTTGTTTTTGTTCTCTGATGAGGCTTACCGCGAATTCTGTTATGATGGTCGTGAGTTTATCTCACCGATGCATTTAGATGGATTAGATGAAAACGTAGTGATCATGGATACGGTTTCTAAACGTTACAGTGCTTGTGGCGCTCGTTTAGGCTGTTTAATTACCAAAAACAAGGAAGTAATTGCTTCTGGATTAAAGTTCGCACAGGCGAGATTAAGTCCGGGTATGGTAGAGCAGATTGCAGGTACAGCAGCGGTTGATACCCCTGACAGTTATTTTGAGGAAGTAAATAAAGAATATACGCTACGTAGAGATACTTTGGTTAATCGCTTAAATAATATTGAAGGCGTATTTTGCCCTAACCCAGGTGGCGCATTTTACGTAGTGGCTAAATTCCCAATTGATGATGCCGATGCGTTTTGCCAGTGGATGTTGGAGAGTTTTGAGCACAATGGTGCAACGGTAATGATGGCCCCAGCTACGGGTTTTTACTCGAGCCCAGGTTCTGGTAAAAACGAAGTAAGAATGGCTTATGTTTTAAATACAGATGATTTAAATGGAGCTATGGATTGTTTGGAAGTTGCTTTAGCGAAATATCCGGGAAGAGTATTGTAACTGCGAGCCCCGTTATGAAGAACGGAGCTTTTCGCGATTGAGAATCTGCTGTTAATTAACCGCTACCCCTATGTTTTTTAAAAGAAAGCCTTGTTATTAAACAGGGCTTTTTTTATGCATCAGTTTTTTTGAAGCGCAAGGACAACATTTTATAGGATTGGCAGTCCCGCTTTTTGCTGCAAGTCCCGATAAATCGGGAGCTTTTCGCGGCAATCGGGGCTATAATGAAAGAATAATGCTACTATGAGGGGTTGCTAGCTGCCTAAAGAGCTACTGCCTTTGTTATTTAAACCCCTGCCTGTCCGGCAGGCAGGCGACAAAGCGAGAAAGCCTACAGGTTTGAGGAACGAGAACCGAGGACTTGGAGCGATGGCGGGACTGGATCTGTAAAAAAATTACTGGAATCGCTTTGCTAAAACTGTTTGTTTCTATACCAAAAACTTAGATTTTGACAATTATTTTAAATAAATTTTGGCATTTATTTTGTACTTTTGTTGTTCGATTGGGAACTAAGATTAATGATTTTTGACTCAAGACTAATAAAAAAGGGGCCGTTTTGGATTTGACAGGGTGGCGCTGAGTATGTTAGCATGCAGTGCGTTGTACGGAGAGCACTTAAAAGAGAACGTTCACACTATATCTGGCGAAAATACTTACGCCTTAGCTGCCTAGTTTAGAACTTCGTAAGCTTTTGTCTCGCTAACTGCTGCATTGTTAGGTTAGTAATAGAGGCATCATAATAACAGCGCTAGCTTTGATGAGGGTACGGCATCAACGCGAAACAAAGTATCTAAGGAGAAAGTTAAGGTCGGTTTCCAGCCCGACAGATCCCGACAATTAATTGGAAAATAAGCATGTAGAAGGCATAATTTATCACACAACTGGACAAGGGTTCGAACCCCTTCGGCTCCACCACCCAAGTAGCAGAAAGCCACCCAAAAAGGTGGCTTTTTTATTGCCCAGTAATATCTATTAGTTATTTTTTTAAAACATTTGAAAAAATTGATGAACTTTACTACGATGAAAAATTTACTATTCGCACTTTTGTTCTTTCCAATTTTCAGCTTTGCTCAAGTAATACCAGAAAAAGCAAATCTAATTACGGTGACTAACTCAGAAACTGCCTATGCAAATTTTACTGATGTTAGGCTTTTATTGACCAAAAAAGGGATTGAAATTACCAAATTAGATAAAGAAGCATTTGACATCAAAACTGGATTAATTGAAATTAAAGGCTCAGGGAGTAGTTACTATGAATTCTTTTGTAGGGATAATCAAATCATCATCAGTGGCAAAAGAAAAAAGGACAATATCCAAAGTGAAACTAAAACTATCACAGCTTTTGAAGCAATTACCAATACCGGAGCTAAAGACTCACCAACAAAAGTTAGTTTTGAAGCAATGAAAGAAATCGCCAAGCTTTTTGGGGCGAAAATAAAGTACGAGGTTTCTAAATATTATCAGTGGTAGTTTACTTATCCTTAATATAAGTTACTTTCTAACATGATAAGTGCCTCCGCATTTGTAAAATTGATAGCATTTCCAATTCCATCATCAGGATAAAGTTTACAAGAAAACTCAACTCTAACTTTTAAGCCATCAAGCCTGCCTAAAGTTGCAGGTAGTGGTGTCGTACTTAGCACTTTCAAAGTTGCTGTCTGAGGACCACAGCTACTATATCCTTTCCCTACCTTATCTGTATAATTAATAATTACGCTTTTATTACCAATAACATAATCTGTATTTAGCGCATAATTCCAATTTCCAGTTGTTAAAAAGGATTTTAGATAACTATAAAAATCATCATCAAAATTTACTTTGGTTGTTCCAAACTCAATTGTAAATCTGGGAAAATAATCTCTTGGATCTGTTGTGATTAATGAAATCGAACCACCAGTATAGCCAATGGCTACACCTTTATCACGAAGACTTCGGGCTGATGTCCCTGCGGCCCATTTAGAATTAAATTCGTCTTTTATGATCCAACTTAGCGCTGCACCATCCAAATTCCCTTTTACATAATAAATCGCATCTGCAGTTGTCTCAGTGCCCGAACCAGGTTTAGCAGTTTCACCTGGACCTGCACCTTCAGGAAAAACAATTGGCTTCTGACAAGAAAATAATGATATGCTTAAAAACAGCAGCAGCGTAAGTTTTTTATACATTGAATTGATAGCGTTAATAACTCTAAATATAGTTTAAAACCTATAATAATTGAAAAAATATCTATGAAAGTAACATTAAAACATTAATCTATGTAAGATACACTCCAATCAGTAAATTTTTTCTAGCTTAGAAACGATGAATAATCTCTCTTCAAATCAAACCTCCTCTGCTCGCCTTAAAGCCATTTTTGGTGGTTCAGTTGGGAATTTAGTGGAGTGGTATGATTGGTATGCTTATTCGGCTTTTGCAATCTATTTTTCTTCCTCATTCTTCCCGAAAGGAAATGCAACTGTACAATTATTAAATACTGCAGGCATTTTTGCCTTAGGCTTTTTAATGCGCCCTTTGGGTGGTTATATTTTTGGAAGATTGGCCGATCGGATTGGTCGCAAAAAATCGATGGTCTTTTCAGTATTGCTTATGTCGACTGGCTCTTTATTGATTGCCTTTATTCCTACTTACCAAACAATCGGCATTGCCGCTCCTATCCTATTGCTCACTGCTAGGTTATTACAAGGCTTAAGCGTGGGCGGAGAATATGGTGTTTCTGCTACCTACTTAAGCGAAATGGCGACTAAAAGTAGAAGAGGTTTTTACTCTAGCTTTCAATACGTAACTTTAATTGGCGGACAATTATTAGCACTTGCTGTTCAATTGGCTTTACAGAAGTTATTTTTAACCGAAGCGCAGATGCTGGTTTGGGGTTGGCGTATTCCTTTTGTAATTGGCGCTGTACTTTCTTTAGTAGCGCTTTATTTAAGGAAAAATTTACAGGAAACGCAAGCATTCGAAAATCAGAAAGACCATACGAATGATAAAAAGGGAACGATTAAAGCCTTGTTGAAACATCCTAAATCAGTTATAAAAGTTATAGGATTAACCTTAGGTGGAACATTAGCATTTTATACCTACACCACTTATATGCAGAAGTTTTTAGTGAACACGATGCATTTAAGCAAGGAAGATTCTACCTTGATGTCTTTTACCACTTTATTCATTTTCGCTTGTCTACAACCGGTATTTGGCGCTTTATCCGATAAAATCGGAAGAAAACCTTTACTAATTGGCTTTGGTATTTTAGGCACAATTTGTACAGTTCCGCTTTTAACTTTGTTAAGTAATACAACATCTCAGTTTCAAGCGTTTTTACTGCTGATGTTTGCACTTATCATAGTAAGTGGTTATACCAGCATCAATGCCATTGTAAAAGCAGAACTGTTTCCTGCAGAGATTAGAGCACTCGGCGTTGGATTACCTTATGCGCTAACTGTTGCTATTTTTGGAGGTACTGCAGAGTACATCGCCCTATGGCTAAAAAACATACAACACGAAAATTATTATTACTGGTATATCACTACCTGTATTTTTATTTCGTTATTGGTTTATGTTTTCATGAAAGACACGAAAAAGGTATCAGAATTAGATAAGGATTAGTTAGATACAGATTAATTTTATCTACTCAAATCTATGTGCACTAGGTTCCTATGTGGAAAAACAGTAGTTAAGCTTTCTTAAGCTTATACCGATTAGGGAAATACCTTTCCCTAATTTTCAAAAATGGATATTCTATTGCTTTGCTTACTATGATACCTCCAATAAAAGCAAACACCACATACGAGATATAAAATACTGTATGCCCATAGTGAAATAGTTTTAAGCTTAACACCAAAAAATGAATGTGGAACAGATAAATCGAATAAGAATAGGCACCAATATATGACAATGGCTTAATAATTTTCAAAAAGGTAGGGTTGTTATAATCGATTAAACAAATCATAATGTAACCAAAACATATTGGGTTTAGCGACAAGCTAATCATTCCTTGCCATGGGGTATCCCATCTGCCATAAATAAAGTTAGTAGAGATAAATAAAAGGCATAAAGTGAAATAAAATGGTCGGTATTTATTTTTTAAAACCCTTTGCATAAATTCCTTTTTATAATTGCCAACAAAGGCAATGAGAACCCCGAAAAACATAGCGTCAAATCTCAGGTGACTTCTGGTGTAGTCTCTATCAAAATCGTAGTTATGGTAGGTTAAAAAATTATAGGTTCTGCAGCCAATTCCAACAACCAATAAAACCAAATACAGAATTAACATCGATTTTAAGTTTACCTTTTTTAACTTAATCAAAATAACGAAAGCGATAGCCAGTAAAACATAAAAATGCTCCTCAACACTAATAGACCAAAGATGCCCGTTGTTGTTTTTGGTATAATTGGCTATGAAAAATACTTCGTGAAAAAATCTGTTTAATTGTTGGGGATACTTAGCAAAATTGGCACTGTACCAAAACTGATAGATGAGGTAGAAATAATAAGCAGGATAGATTTTAAACCCTCTTCTAATTAAGAACAATCTAATATTAAATGTTTGATTGGCTTCGTATTCTTTAATAATCAGCCCTGCGATTAAATAACCGCTGAGCACAAAAAACAAATCTACACCAGCCCAGCCACCAGTTTGTATTACTGAAATAAAAGCACCGAAAACTGTGGTATCATGAAATGGCACATGGTGAATAACCACCAATATTACCCCCATAAACCTCAAAAAATCTAGCTGTAAATTTCTTTTCATTTGCGCCTATACTAGAATGCAATATTAATGTTCCATTCTAAAAAGCTATAAAGATAAACGAAATTTCTAATTTGATTAACTTAACCAAATGAACATCCATTAGCTAAATGCTAATAAATCCTGGGTATTAGTTTTCGGCCGGTGACACCGACCGAAATGCTTTGAATTATTACTATTTGTATCATGAACTAGTGATACAACTGAACCAATGAACTATTGAACTAATGAATCAATTAAAAGCTAAACAACAACCGCCGTTACCTTTTTAGTCTTTCTACTTTCCTCCGCCATGAAACCCATGATATGACTTTCAATAGATTCATCAATAGTAGAAGTTAACATTTTAGGATCTTGATGGGAAACAGCCTGTGCAAAATCTCTGGCCAACATCCAATCTCCACCACCATGACCGCTATTTTTATATCCCTCCACATCTTCCGCAATTGGCTTGAGCTTAGTTACCTTTCCTGTTTTAAAATCTGTGATGGCTAATTCTGTCATGTCACCTACCATATCGCCCATAGCACCAAAAACCCGGGTTCTTCTTCCAGCATAACCTGCAAATGCTTCCATCGAGAAATTAGCAGTTATTCCGTCTTTAAATCGCATACTGGTAATGTAATGATCTGGTTGATCATTATCCATTTTATAAACACAACGACCATAATTAGTAGTTTTTAAACGTTCCATAGCCATTGCTTTTTTATCAACGGTATCTGCAGGGATATCTAATACACTATTCCTATTTCCTCGCTCGACATATTCTTTAATGGCAGAATATGGGCATTCTCTTTCTACCTTGCAGCCATCTGTACAACGATCGGTACTTCCAGCTGGCGCATTAGATGCCTTAAACCATTTTAAATCGCCCATGGCAACAATTTCTTCACAAGGTTTATCTATCACCCACTTAATTATATCTAAATCGTGACAAGATTTAGCCAATATAATTGGTGTAGTTTGTTTTGAATTATGCCAGTTTCCACGAACATAAGAATGCGCCATATGCGTATGTTCAATAGGTTCTAAATGCTGTATGCTCATTACTTGTCCAACGGCACCCGCAGCAATTAGCTCTTTCATTTTCACGAAATACGGCGCATATCTTAGCACGTGACAAACGGCAACAATTCTCTTATTTTTTCGAGCTGAAGCTAATATCGCCCTGCATTCTTTTTCAGTTGGCGCAATGGGTTTTTCCAATAAAATATCATATCCCATTTCCAATGCCTTCATACAAGGAGCATAATGCAAGTTATCTGGGGTGGTTATGATAATTGCATCGGCAAATTTTGGGCGTTTAAATACATCTTCCCAAGTTTTGAAACGATTTTCATCAGCTATTTTATGAAGCTTAGCATATTTATCATTTCGGTAGGGAACCGGCTCTGCAACACCGATAATATCTAGATGGTCTGGGTTTGCCGCTGCGAAACCTCCATAAACATTACCACGATTACCAGCGCCTAAAGTAATGGCAGTAACCGCTTTAGACATTGGCTTGTGGTTTGGATTAGCCGGAATGACATAACTAAAAGTATCATCGCTTATTTTTGCAATGGTATCGGGAGCAATAATGGCTGCCCCTAACGTTACGCCTAAATTTTTAATTAAACTTCTACGATTCATGATATTTATTGAGAGATTTATATTTGGTTCTACTTTATTTGATAAACTGAAATAACAGGTCTATGATCTGAAGCATAAGTTTCTGGTATTACATAATATTGGCTTACATTCCAGTTTGCATTTTTTAAGGCAATGTAATCTATCGTTTTTTTAGGAAAATCCTGTGGAATGGTATTGGCACAATTAGCCATACAACTTCTTTTGTATTGTTGGTCTAATAAAATGATAGGTTCAGCCTTTGCTTCGCAATTTAAGTCGCCCACCAAAATGATAGCTTCTTTTTTTGTGCTTAAAGTTGATAAAATACTTTTCATTTGCGCCACACGATTGCTATCAGGTCTAGTTGCATCTAGATGGGTATTTGCAAAAATCAACTGTGTTTTGTTTGGCAACGTAACCGTCGCGTAAGAAAGCACTCTTGCTTCAGCTTTTATCACCTGTGGTAAATCTACCTTTGCACCATTTGAGAAAGGAAATCTACTTAAGATAGCGACTCCATAATCACCACCATCATGATCGATAGCTTTAAAGAATTGATAGTGCATTCCTGTTTTTTCAGCCAATACTTTAGCTTCATCCATATTGCCCGAACGTTTTGTAAAACGATCTACTTCTTGCAAGCCAACTAAATCTGGATTTTCTTTTTTAATGACCCCAGCAATGGCATCCAAATCAATTAAACCAGGTTTAGCAGGTGGATTTGCATGATGAATATTATAAGTCATCACTTTTAAAGCTAAACCTGATTTTGTTTTAGCATTTGAAGTGGAGCTCATTTTAACCGAACAAGCACAAAATAAAACGATAGTAAATAAAAAAAACAGCTTTTTAGGTGAGTGATTTCGCATTCTTTTCATTTTGTTTCGAAGCTCAAATTATCAATTAAATTTAATAACATAAAATTACGTTCGTCTTAATTTTATTACAAAATCGAAAGTTAAACTTACTGCAACAAATCTTTTCATTCAACTAAGGAACTATTATTCCCTAAAACTTTTTTTACTTAGCTTTGGTTTAATTGATAAAACTATTGATGCGCATTAAACCTATTTTCCTAATCCTTTGCCTTATTGCGTTGATTGTCAGTTTTGTTTTATTGGGCAACTTTGTATCTCATCACCCTGTGCCAATATTCGACCATAAAATATCTTTATTCGTTCAGCAATACCATTCAGATGCATTGGATAATATAATGTTAGGCATTAGCATTTTTGGCGAATTACCTTATTCCCTTTTACTGGTCATTATTATTGCAGGGATATTTCATATTTATAAATACAAACGAGAATCCTACTTCATAGCTTCGATTTTATTATCTGGGGTTATTATTTTAGTTGTTAAAAATATGGTCAATAGACCAAGGCCGACCGCTTTTTATGTGCGTTTGGTAGAAATAAATAGGTTCCATAGTTTCCCTAGCGGCCATGTACTTTCCTATTTTCTCTTTTTCGGATTTATGATTATTTTAATGAGAGAATTGAAAGACATTCCAAAAGCTTTACGTAAAGCGGTTACTTATTTCTCTTGGTTTTTAATTTTGACAATTGCCTTTTCTAGAATTTATTTAGGCGCACATTGGTTTAGTGATACTTTAGGTGGATTTATCCTGGGCTTAATCTGCCTCTTCCCGCTCTGCTATTTTTATTTTAAAAAAGAAACGGGGACAAGTCCCTGAACCCATCCCCGTTATCTAAATTAACGCTCTCAGATATATAGACGAGCAAAATTTTAGATTATTATATCCGCTTAAGAAATTTTTATACTCCTTTTAGCTCTATATTTAAGTTTAGGTCAATTCCCGCAGATGATGGGGATTACGCAGATTAGAACAGAAATAGTTTAGGAGAATAAAACTGGGCAATTTGCTAAACCGACAGTTAGAGTAGAGCCATTAAAAAAGAAACGGGGATAAAACCTTTGGCCTCATCCCCGTCATCTAAATTAACGCTCTCGAATATATAAACAACCAAAATTGGAAATTGTTGTGTTGAATTTATATTTTCTTACTCTTTTTAGCTATAATAGATTCTTAGCAGAAATGAGAATTCAAAAGCGGTCCATCCCTGGCAGTTTCCTTCGCTTTTACTGAATTGGTGAGCGTTAAAGATGGAAGCGACATCCTTCTTGGCTGTATCCTGAGGCTCCCATAAAAAAAGAGACGGAGATAAAACCTAAGTCTTATCCCCGTCATCTAAATTAACGCTCTCGTATATATAGACGATGAATTTGTCGAATTATTGTATCACGCTTAAAATATTTTTATTTTTTTTTACCATTGCACTAATAACTTGTAAAAAACAAACGGGCAATTAATTGATGATATAAAATTCCATAAGGCTATCGGCCTGAGCTGGATCAAAACTTTGTAAAATGCTTTGACCAGCTCAAGATAACAATTTAACTTTAAATTTTAATACTAATTTTTTTAGCATATATTTGTTTGACCATTCATTGATTATGTTGTACGCAGTTGTAGATATTGAAACCACAGGAGGCTATGCATCGGCACATGGCATTACAGAAATTGCCATACATATTCATAATGGACTAGAAGTGATTGATACTTTTGAAACTTTAATCAATCCACACCAAGATATTCCAATCCACATTCAGGCATTAACTGGAATTGATAATGAGATGGTTGCGAATGCTCCAGATTTCAGGGATGTAGGCGAAACTATCTATAACTTATTATGTGATAAAACGTTTGTTGCGCACAATGTAAACTTTGATTACTCCTTTGTTAGGCACCATTTAGAAGCTTGCGGTTACAGCTTAAATGCTAAAAAGATTTGTACCGTAAGGATGAGCAGAAAAATATTTCCAGGCTTAGCCTCTTACAGTTTAGGCAAGCTTTGCACTTCTTTATCAGTTCCATTAAGCAATCGTCACCGTGCTGGTGGAGATGCTGCAGCAACAGCCATACTTTTAGGAATGCTAATTGAGAATGATACTGCTGGGCTATTTGGTGAAACATTAAAAAAGACATCGAAAGAACAAACCTTACCCCCAAACCTACAACGTTCAGAAATTGATAAATTACCGAATACGCCGGGCGTTTATTATTTTAAAAACGAAAAAGGCAAGGTTGTATATGTAGGCAAGGCCAAGCAACTCAAAAAGAGAGTTTGCACACATTTTAGCGGACACAGCATTAGTCAGCAGCGACAAAACTTTTTAAAAAGCATTTATAGTATAGATTTTCAAACTTGTGGCACAGAGTTGATGGCTTTTATTTTAGAAGCTGCAGAAATTAAAAAGCTCTGGCCAGAAAACAACAGGGCGATGAAACGTTTCGAACAGAAATATTCGCTTTATCACTTTGAAGATCAAAATGGATACATCCGCCTCGGCATTGATAAATACAGAAAAAATGGCGCCATCCTTTATAGTTTCAACAATCTGTTAGAAGGTCATCAATTATTAAGAACAATTGCCACAGACCATCAGCTTTGCGAAAAACTATGTTTTATTCAAACACCAAAATTAGCTTGCACAGGTCATGCTGAAGGCACTTGCCAAGGCGCTTGCATTGGAGAAGAAAGTACTGCACTTTACAATTTCAGGGTAAAAAGAGCAATAAAAGAGCTACAGGATTTATTACCTTCTTTCGCCTTGATAGATGAAGGTAGGTCTGAAGATGAAAAGAGTTGTTTATGGGTAGAAAAAGGCAAGTTTTATGGAATGGGCTATATATCAGACCACTGTGATGTAAATGATTTGGAAACCTTAAAATCTGCCATTACACCCTATCCATCTAATGATTATATTATGAATATGATCTTATCCTATGGCAATCAGTTTCCGCAGAAGATGATCCAAATTGCTCCGTAGTTGATATAGTTTATCGTCCAGACGAAGGAAAGTTCTCTAAAGAGAATTATTTGATAGATCTCTTCGAGAAGCTGAGGATGACAAGACACGATAAGTAAAAAGTACCATTTAAACTAAATATTATACCTTTAGCAAGAGCTTATAATTTGGTACTTTTGTGTATGAAATCTGATATTCCTGTTTACGATATCCAAAACTTTAAAGCTTACAAAAATGACGGTATTTTGGTAAGCAGATTTCGATACTATTCACAACAACATCAACACTTACATTCTGCTCACCGACATACCTTTTATCATCTGGTATTTTTTACTGAAGGAAGTGGTAGTCAACAAATAGACTTCAAAAAGTTCGAAGTAAAACCCGGCTTGATTTATTTTATGATACCAGGTCAAGTACATAGTTGGCATTTTGAAACTGAACCAGAAGGTTATATCATCAATTTCTCTACTGATTATTTAAGTTCATTTTTATTAAAACCAGATTATCTAGAAAGATTCTCCTTTTTTAGCGGACAACCAGACCATCAAGTAATAGCACTGCCAATAGATATACAGCAAAAAGCAGTTTCTATTTTAGAAGATATTTTAAAGGAAGGGCAAGATGAGCATCCGATTAATGATGATTTAGTAAAAACTTTATTGCTAAGGTTATTCATTGAGGTGTCGAGAACTGCAGAAGTAAAACAACATCAAAGCAAAAATTCTTATAATCATACTTTGTTGAAGAGCTTCCAGCATTTAATAGAAACAAAATACACACAACTAAAGCTACCCAAACAATACGCAGAACTGCTATACATTACACCAAACCATTTAAATGCATTATGTAATGATTTTTTAGGTGTGTCTGCCGGAACTTTAATTAGAGATAGGGTTATTTTGGAAGCTAAAAGACTATTAATTAATCTAGATTTGATGGTTGCAGAAATAGCAGACAGACTTAACTTTTCCGACCAATCTTATTTTATTAAGTTCTTTAAAAAAAACGAAGGAATTACGCCTGAAAAATTCAGGAAATTAAATACTGCACAAAATGGAAACCAACACAAAAAATAAAAAATTATACATTTCACAATGGGATGGCTTTGTAAATGCAAAATGCCCACGTTGTAGGGTTGGACAAGTTTTTAGTGGACCAACTTATGGATTTAAGATTCAAAAAATGAATGAGACTTGTCCGCATTGCAACCTAAAATTTGAACGTGAGCCTGGTTATTTCTATGTTTCCATGTTTGTAAGTTATGCGATGAACGTTGCAGAAATGATAACCGTAAGTGTTGCTGCCTATATTTTAGGATTAAAATTAGATTATGATAACCTCTGGTATTTTGTTGCACTCTTGTTTGGAACAACATTGATTTTTTCCCCGTTTAACTATCGTTATTCGAGAATAGTGCTATTATATTGGTTATCTCCAGGCTTACATTACGAACCTGAAAGAAGTAAATAACTTAATCCTCTATATGCTGTTGCTCTTCATCAACCTGTTTTTCGGCTTTATTTTTACGTTTTTCTACGTATTTTTCTACTACAGCTGTTGCGTGAGCACTTTTAGGTTCTTCTATATGCTCGACTAAACCTTGATGTTTTTGCTTTTCCTTAGACATAAAATTGAATTTAAACAATCACTATAACATTTAAAAACCATGCAAAGTTTGCGCAATAAAAAAGCCCCAACTATTGTTGAGGCTTCAATCAATCTACAGCTTTTATTTGCCTTCTTTTAAAACCATATCAATCGTAATTGCAGTGGCAACAATAGCTACCTTGTTACTGCTTTCTGCATAACTCGGGTCTATAGAAACATTATATTTATCAGCAGTTGTAAAAATTTCCTTCATTGCACCAGCCCATTTTTTACTTATTTTTCCCATTTCAGCACCTGCTGGATTTACAATTGAGAAATTCCAAGCTTTCCAGTCGCCAGTAATTTTTGCGATGTTAACACCACTTGCATCATTAATCAAAAACTCTGGTTTAAAAAATTTAAATTTTTGATTGATTAACCCAACAACAACTCCATTGGCATCGGTAACATTAATTTTCGACATCCAGAAGGTCCAGCCTCTACTTGTTGTAGCTTGCAACTGATCATTCACGTCTGTGATTTCAAGCTGAAAAGGCATCATTTTTTTGTTAATCAACAATGTTAACAATTTATGCCATCCGCTCATGCGTTGTTTAATTATACCTATTTGAACGCCAAGCTCATTGTAAACTTTATATTCATTTGTAAACTTAAAAAGGTTCACCTTCTCGTCTATAAAATATTCATCTCCGAGGAAAAATGTTGGAATGGTTTGACTCATTAATTTTTTTCTGATTTTGGTTTAAGGCAACTAAAATAGCACTTTTTTAATTTCAACAGTGATATTTCAAACTAAAAATTCCCAAATAAAGAATGCTTAACTTTGCGTTTATAAAAACATAACAGCCATTGAAGAAAATGGCTTAACTAAGAGATAAATAATGATAGAAATAGGAAAATTCAACGAGCTACGGATAGTTGCCAAAAACAGTGATGGTTTAAGTTTATCTGATGGAGAGAGAGAAATATTACTTCCTTATTCAGATGTGCCAAAAAATGCTGAATTGGGCGATACTTTAAAAGTTTTTGTATTTGTAAATAAAGATGGAAACACCATTGCTACAACACAAACAGCTTTAGCAGAAATAGAAAGCTTTGCCTTATTAACAGTGGTTGATGCAAGTGAAGATGGTGCTTACCTAGATTTGGGAATTGGAAAAGACATTTATGTTCCAGTGCGTGAACAAAAAAGACCAATGCATAAAGGCGAAAGTTACGTAGTTTATGTTTACCTAGACGAAAATAATCAGCGCATGCTAGCTTCATCGAGATTGGACAAGTTTATTGATGAAGACTATTTTGATTTTGATGAGGGTGATGAAGTGAGTTTATTAATTTGCGACAGAACAGACCTTGGTTTTAACGCGATTATTAATAACAGAAATATTGGCTTACTGTATCATAATGAGCTTTTCGCCAATTTACACCCTGGAGATAAACGCAAAGGCTGGATCAAAAAAATCCGTATTGAAGGTAAAATCGATTTGAGTTTACAACCTTTAGGGTATAGCCATATATTGGATACTAAGGATGTAATCCTTAAAGAACTAAAAGAAAATGGCGGTAAGATTGCTTTAGGCGATAAAAGCACACCAGATGAAATTTATGACCGTTTTCAAATTAGTAAAAGTGCCTTTAAAAAGGCAACTGGTGGACTATATAAGGAAAGGATAATCTCTGTTAGCGATTTTGAAATTAAAATTGTGATTGATCAATTAGCAGATTAGTTAAATAGAATTTAATTTTTAAGAAAAAAAATTAAATTATTGCAAACCTTTTTAACGTTTCAAACGTATCATATATTGAGTAGAATCTACTTAAGGGAGTTTTTTTGTAAGGTGTGGCTTGAGAGAGTCACACCTTTTTTATTTTATTTAAGTTACCAAATTGTAATTGTATGAAAATAATTTAACCTTTTATATTGAAATTGTTATCTTCACTTTTTAATTTAATAATAAAGAAGTTATGACAGGTACAGTAAAATGGTTTAATGATTCTAAAGGCTTTGGTTTTATAACCCCAGAAGAAGGTGGTAAAGATATATTCTGCCATCATTCAGCTCTTAGCGGACAAAGATCTTTGCAAGAAGGACAAGTAGTAGAGTATGATGTGAAAGAAGGAAAAAAAGGTCCAGAAGCAGAAAACGTAAAAGTAGTTGGATAAGTAGTAAAATTTTTATTTATTTATTTGATGCAAAAAATGCCCTGGAAGTTTTCAGGGCATTTTTGATTTTATCTATTCTTACATCTTTAACTAAGTAAAAACGAGCTAACAACCTGTAGCTCTAACAAGATTTCAGTTTTTTTTACGTAATTACGCTTGTTTCGTATTTTTAGCATCCCCAATTATACTAAAATTGTTAAGACTTTTCAGCTACAAAACCCCTCCAAAGTTTGTGGAGGATTTTAAGGAATTTTATAGCACTTCTAACCTTAAGCAAGTTAAGGTTTTAAGTATGATACTTCTGGTTATTACCTCATCATCAAGAATACTTACAGCTATTTTTTACGATGAGGTGGTCAAAATCCCAAGTTACACCGAACATTCAATAGGAAATATTATCCAGCTTACTGGTGCTGCAGTATTTTTAACCTTGAGTAGGATTGCTCTTAAGACAGGAAATTGGAGCCAACGCAACAAACAGACGTTAACGTTTGCTTTCATTTTATTTCTGTTAATCATCACCTTTGGCGTGAGCTACGTAATTTCTATGCACAATACAAAAAATACTTTACTGATGTTTTTAATTGGCATTGTTACGGTAAGTTTGTTTTTTGCTGTTGAGTATAGGGAAATCATAGCTATATCCATTTTTATTGTAGTGGTTTTTATATTGAGTATGGTAATGCCTAAAATTGCTTTTCAAGAAAAAATTACAAACGTAATTGCCGCTTTTATTCTAGGTTTCATTTTACTCTGCTTTTCCAGATATGGCTATTACTTTAAATCTCAACACTTTGTTAGACTTAAACAATTGGAAGAAAAGAATTTAGAAATTGAACTTTTAAACAATCAAAAGGGTGAAATTTTAGGCTTTGTAGCACACGATCTAAGAAATCCATTAAATAACATTGAAGCCTTAAGTCAGCTGATGTTATTGGAAGATGAAACCAATATAGAAGCTAAAATGATTTCTAATTCTGCTCAACAGGCCAAAGAAATCATTAACGATTTATTAGAAGCCGTTAAATCTGACCAAGGAGTTTTAGAGAAAAAAAGACAAGAATTAGTAGCTTTTCTAAGACTTATTGTTGATAGATGGGAGAAAAATAGCAAAAGAGAAATTCTTTTTACGAGCAATAGGGAAACTATATTTGCCGAAGTCAATGCCTCAAAGCTTGAGCGTGTATTGCATAACCTTATCAGTAATGCTTTAAAATTCTCACCGATTAACAAACCCATAGAGATTACTTTGATTCAGCATCAAAACAACGCTTGCATTGCGGTAAAAGATAGTGGCATCGGTATTCCAGAAAACTTACACGGATATATATTTCAGCAATTTTCGAAAGCAAGCCGAAAAGGCTTACAGGGCGAAAAATCTGTAGGTCTAGGATTACACATTTCTAAACGAATTATAGAACGCCATAGAGGTAAGCTATTAATGCAAAGCAAGGAAAACGAGGGAACTGCTTTCACTATATTGCTGCCATTAAATTAATCTTCTTGAATCGTAGCAAATAGATTTTGTGAGAAATTAACCAAAAACAACTCCCTTTTTGCACGGGTTACGCCTGTGTAAAGCCAACGTAGAAAATCAAGGTCAACCATCTCGTCTGTTAAATAACCTTGGTCTACAAAAACAGCGTCCCATTGGCCGCCCTGTGCTTTATGGCAAGTTACTGCATAAGCAAATTTGATTTGGAGGGCGTTATAATAAGGGTCAATTTTAATGGCTTCCATTTTCTCTTTTTTGCTGGGTAAATGTTCATAGTCTAACATTAATCCTTCAAACATTTGTTTACTTTTTTCGTAAGGCAGATTAGGTGTTTCTGCCTGCAAAGTATCTAAAATCACCTTGCAAGAAACGGTTCCCACTTCTGGGAAATCTAAAAAATCTAGGCTCACTTCCGAAAAACGAAGTCCGTAACGTTCTTCTTCCTTCCTTACTCTAACCACCTTAGCCATATCGCCATTGGCAATAAAAGCTGTTTCTTGGTTTTCTGGTAACCAAAAGTAATTATTGCGAACTACCATTATTTGGTCGCCGCCACTTAACTCTTCATCCCTATATAAAAGTCTTGCCCTAATCTGATTATTATATACATTGGCCGATTTATTAGAACGACAAACCATTAAAGAGTTTTCAATTCCAAATTTGCCATAAGCATACTCTAATCCTTCCACAAGCTTAATTCCAGTCATACTAAAAATGTCTTTATAGCTCTTAGTCATAAACTTTGGCAACGCCTTATTTTCGTCGTCATAAGTATTGATGAGCTTCCTCAACATTGTTGCATTGGCCAAGATACCCGATTTTTTTTCTTGCCTAACCACTTCCTTTAACTCTACCGCACCAGTGTTTAACCCGAAATTATCAGCTAAATATTTCTCATTTAATGCAGGGCTATCAATACTGCCAACTGGCGGAAGCTGAGCTGTATCGCCAACAAATAGCAAAGAGCAATTTTTATCATTTCCAGTTGGTCCAGGTTGATAAACAAATTCGATCAAATCCTTTAAAAACGAAGAACCACTTTGCGGATTCCATTCATCGGCAATCATCGACGCCTCATCAACAATAAAAAGCGTATTTTCTGCTAAGTTCGGCGCCAGTTGAAAAGCCATTTCGGTAGCAACAGCACTCTTTTTGCGATAAATCTTTTTGTGAACGGTTAAAGCCCTTTTGCCTGTATAATTGCTAATTACTTTTGCTGCCCTACCCGTGGGTGCCAACAACACCACTTTTAAGTTAAAATATGGTAAAGCTTTTACCAATGCAGCTACAGAAGTTGTTTTTCCTGTACCTGCATAACCTCTTAACACAAAGCATTTTTTTGTGCTCCTATGCTTTAAAAAAGCAGTAGCCTTGGTACAAAAAACCAATTGCTCTTCGGTAGGTTCAAATGGATAAGATTGGGCAATTAAATTGGCTTTGTCCATTTAGCAAAGATGCGATGGTAATGTTATAGAAAAAAGTTATTTTTGCCAACATATGGATAACAACAGCATCTTGTTAATAGACCCAGCATTTGACCCAGCTTCGGCTTCGGTTTGCAACCTATTGGTTAAAGTTGGTTTAGATAACTTTTCTTATGCAATTATTAATAAGGAAACCGAACAAGTCAATGCTGTTTTTGATGAGCAGGAGTGTGATAATGGCGCTCAGAAATTCGCAGAGCGATTAAAAACCGACTCCTATTTGAAATTACCCTATCAGGAAGTAAAGTTCGCCATTCATACCACCAATACCATTGCCATCCCGAATGATTTATTTAACGAAGATGATTTAGAAAGTCACTGTCAATTTTTTACTGAAGCGCATTCAGGTAATTTATATAGTCAATCTCAAAATCATTTCGGCTTTACAAGCATTTTCACACTGTCAAAGGCGATAGATAAAACTTTGGGAAACTTTCCTCAGGCTAAGAGATATGAGCAAAATGCTGGTTTAATTCAACTAGCAGAAAAACTCAATGGAGATAACCTACTTGTAGATTTTACTGTTGCTTCGTTCAATGTCTTGTTTGTTAAAAATCAACAAGTTGTATTTCAACAATGTTATGAAATAGAAAATGTTGAGGAGTTTAATTATTACATTTTGTTAGTGATTAATCAATTGAACATCAACTTAAAAGAGACGGCATTAAACTTAAGTGGGATTATTAATGAAGGCGATGAAAAATACAACTGTCTACTAAAATATTTCAACAAGGCTGATTTTATTATTGCCACTAATGATTTAAATCAGGAAGTTCTAGATGATATGCCAGCACATTATTATAGCAATTTATTAGCCCTGGATCAATGCGTATAATAGGCGGAATACTAAAAGGAAGGCAATTTAATGCGCCAGTACATTTACCTGTACGCCCTACTACAGATATGGCCAAGGAAGCTTTATTTAACATCCTTTACAATACTTACGATTTTGAAGAATGTGATGTATTAGACCTTTTTAGCGGAACAGGAAGTATTTGTATCGAGTTTGCATCCAGAGGAATAAAACATGTAAGAGCGGTTGATTTACACAGAGGCTGTGTGGCTTGGATTAAATCGGTATCTGAAAAGTTCAATTTGCCACAAATTGAGCCGCAGCAAGCAGATACTTTTAAATTTTTGGCGCAAGACCATCATCAATACAATATTATTTTTGCCGATCCGCCTTATGATTTGCCTAACATACCAACGATTCCACAATTGGTGATGAAACATAATTTATTGGCAGAAAACGGTACCTTGATAGTAGAACATCCACCATTTTTAAAATTAAATAACTTAGCTGGCTTTACAGAAGTAAGGAAGTATGGCAACAGTTCATTTAGTTTTTTTGAAAAGATAAAAGAATAAGGATAAAAGAGCGAATACCTAGTTAATCAAATAATCTGCAACTTACCTTTGCTCAATATCACTAATCCTTATTCCTTGCTCTTTCATCCTTAAAACAATATATTTGACTATGAAAATTGCTTTATTTCCAGGTTCATTTGATCCAATTACCATAGCTCACGTAGATATTTTGAAAAGAGCTCTGCCTTTATTTGATAAAATTGTTGTGGGTATTGGTTTAAATAGTTCAAAGCAAAACTTTCTATCTGCCGAAAAAAGAGAAGAAATGGTGAAAACCATTTTCGCCGGAAATGAGAATGTTGAAGTTCAGCTTTATGAAGGTTTAACGGTGGATTTTTGTAGAAAAATAAATGCGAAATACATGGTAAGAGGTATTCGTTCTGCATCAGATTTCGAATATGAAAGGGCAATTGCTCAAATCAATCAGACCATGATGCCCGAAGTAGAAACAATTTTATTGCTTAGCAAACCAGAATATTCAGCTATCAGCTCAACAATTGTAAGAGATATTTTAAGAAATAAAGGCGATGTTAGTCCGTTTGTGCCTAAGGAGGTTATTGAGTTTTTGTAAGATTTTAAACTAACTTCTCCGCTGCTAAAACATCTAAAATTAAAGGATAAGTATTATTCATCTTCGCTTTAATTCCATCGGGACCGACCCAAGAAGCCGTTGTGATGCCTTCATCAGTTTGAGGTATTAGTTTTGGTTTGCCTTTCACAAACATTTTATACCAACTGGTTCGTTTTAAAATCACTTTGCCATTCAGTTCATAAATGTGGTAGGTTTTGCATCCAACTCTTGAACGCCTAAATTTTGTACTGCTAACTTTTTCATAATTTAATAATTTTAAGGTTAAATACAAACAGCTTTTGTTTGCATGGCATAAACTTACATTTGCTCAATGCACAAAAGAAACATTGAAAAAATTATTTCTACAACCTACAAAACCACCATTTATTTCTTTTAAATCTTCATCAGCTAATGCAGTAAACTAATCTGCATTTTAAAATTATTGGTGTAATAATATGTTCTTGCCTCTCTAGAATAGTTTATTAGTGCTCCCTTTAGTTTTAAATCTTCTATAACTCTAAAAAGCCTAGATTTTGACAAGTAAAGTCGCTTTGCCAATTCATCGGGCGTACCTGTTCGTTTTGCTGCAATTAGGTTATTTAGTAGGTTAACACGGTCTATGTATTCGAATAGTTTCATAAACTTGTTGTTAGTTTTATTTGATAAGTTTAAAAGATGCTGAAATAAATTCAGCAGGACGAAAATATTAGCTGAACTGCTGTTGCCATAAATTACTATAATGCCCTTTCGTACTTATCATTTGTTGGTGACTGCCTTCTTCTATTACCTTACCTTTATCTAATACAATGATATGATTGGCATTGCGAATGGTAGTTAAACGGTGCGCAATAATGATAATTGTTTTATGCTGTTGTACCAATAAATCTATGGTTCTTTGTACATATTGTTCTGAAGCAGAATCAAGAGAAGAAGTGGCTTCATCCAATATTAAAATCTCGGGGTTACGGTATAAAGCCCTTGCAATGGCAATGCGCTGTTTTTGCCCACCAGAAAGCGTTGCCCCATTTTCTCCAAGATAAGTCTGAAAACCTTCTGGCAAGCTCTCTATAAAGCCAATAATGCCCAATTGTGTGCAGATATTTATAATGTGCTGCATATCCGGGTCGTAATCGCCAACTGCAATGTTATCTATTACGTTGCCTGCAAACAAATCTATTTTTTGTGGCACCACGCTTAACAAGTTACGTAGCGATGCATTATTTAAATATTTAATAGCATACTTACCTATGTAAATGTTTCCATTTTGTATGGGGTAAATATTTTGCAACAATGCCATTAAGGTGCTTTTGCCCGAACCACTCTCGCCCACTATTGCGGTAAATGTGCCTGCCTTTATGGTTAAACTTAAATCATCAAAAACAGTAACTCTAGTACCGTACCTAAAAGCTACATTTTCAAATTTAATATCCCCGATTAAATCTGATGTTAAAGCAACATTTGCAACATCATTTTCTATTTCCAAATCCATAATTTCAAACAAACGGTCTGCTGCAATTACGGCATCTTGTATTACTTTGTTTGCGCCAATTAAACTAGCAGCGGGGCCTGTAAAATAACCTATCAAGGTATAAAAAGAAAACAATTCGCCAGGCGTAATTTCGTTATCTAATACATAACCTGCACCAACCCAAAGTAAAATAATGGTTAGCGATTGCGAAATCAGCTCTACAGAAGTGCCAGAAAAAACCGAGTTCATTCCAGATTTGTAAACCGTTCTTAATAGTTGAATAAATCTAGTCTCGGTTTTAGCATTGGTAAAATCCTCCAAGCCAAAACGTTTAATGGTAGCTACTGCATTTAAGCTTTCTACCAACTGGCTCTCTAATTCCGCAGAATTTTCCATCAGCTTGCGCTGTATTTTTTTATTTAATTTATTGGCAATAAAATAGATGATGAGGTACAATGGAATTACCGTTAGCATGATCAAGGCCAATTTCCAATAATAGGTAAACATTAAGGCAAAGGAGAAAAACACAATAAAAACATTAACAACTAAACCAATGGAAACATCATTAATAAATGTTCTAATTTTTACGGCATCGTTAACCCTTGATATGATCTCGCCCACACGCATTGTATCAAAAAATTGTTGTGGCAATTTTAACAAATGCTTGTAGTAGCCCAGTATTAACCTTGCATCAATCTGCTGACCAGTGCGCATAGTGAAAATGGTTTTGGTTGTACCTATAAATAATTGCAGCACCAAAATAGCAATCATCAGCATGCTCATTAAATTAAGCAGGTTTCTATTACCATCTACCAAAACATTATCTGTTATTTTTTGTACAAATATAGAGGTAGCCAAACCGAGTATGGTATAAACTAACGAGCCAAATAACGCTTGTAAAACTATGCTTTTGTGTGGTTGCAGCAATTGCCAAAAACGAGAGCCGTTACTTACTTTTTCATTGCCTTTCTTAAAACTTTCATCGGGTAACAGCAAAAGCAAAACGCCTGTCCATTCTTTGGTGAAATCTGCAATGGTCTTTTTATGCATTTTGCCATCTCCAGGATCCATCACCTCAATATATTTATCGCTAACCCTATAAATTACCACATAGTGATGTAAATGCTCTTTAACAATTACGTGAGCAATGGCAGGCAGAGGAATTTTGCTCAAGCTATCTAAATTTCCTTTTACACCCTTTGCCTCGAAACCTAGTTTTGTTGCAGCTTCTATTAAGCCCAAAACATTTGTTCCTTTTGTATCTGTACTTGCGTATTGCCTAATTTTGGCAACTGGTAGTTTTAATTTATAATGTGCTGCAACAGATGCAATGCAAGCTGCGCCACAATCGGTAATGTCTCTTTGTTTAATTAGCATATAAGCCCCTCCCAACCCTCCCCAGAAGGGATGGCTTTGTATAGTTTGTTAATAATATTTGTGAATTTGGATTTAACTATATTTTTTTAGAACCAATAAGATGCCTTAGTTAAACAAGCCTCTTATCTTTTCGCTTATCCAACTTGCTCCCCTCCCCTTTGGGGAGGATGGGTGGGGCTAGGTCTGTGGATTTAGCCAATCATCAACCTTATCATATAATAATTGATAAAAGCTACGCCTAGTAACGGTAAAGTTGGCGCTAAAGGTCATTCCTTTTTTTACTTTGCCTTTATAACCATTCTTTAATTGTAGGTAGTTTTTGCTCAATTGGCATTTTACCTTAAAATATGGCATTTGATCTTGTATAATGATATCATCTGCAATATCTATTACCTTACCAGTTAGCATACCCCATTGGTTATAATTAAAAGCATCTATCTGAAAACGAACATCTTGCCCTTTTTTAATTAAGCCAATATCTGCAGGTTTTATGTAACAATAAGCCGTTAAGGCACTATCTGGGCTAATTTCGCCTAGTTTTTGGTTGGCATACACATAAGTACCTGGCTGTATTCCTGTTAAATTTTGCAAAGAACCTGTAATGGTGGCTTTCAAGGTATACTGTTTTTCTTGCTCATTTAATTGCGCTTTTTGGTTTTGCAAATCCCTTAACTCGTTACGGTACTGGTTGGCTTCTGTTTGCCATTGGCTCTTGTATTTTTTGGCAACCATTTGCTCATCACTTAGCGCTTGCTCATAATTAAACTTGTACTGCTCATACTCTGCAAGGGTAACTACCTTTTTGCTGTACAAAACTTGGTAACGCCCAAAAATGCGTTCTGCCTGTTTGGCAGCATTTGTTGCATTTTGCATTTGCTCTTGATATTGTTGCAGGCTAGCTTGATATAAACCTGTTTGCAGTTTGCAGTTTTCATTAGGGAGTTGTTTGTTTAACACATTAATCAACTTTGCTGCATCTTGCAATTGGTTTTGGAGTTCGCCTTTATGGTTATTTATTAAACCATTTTGTTGGTTGGGCAAGGCGGCATCTATTACCAATAAGGTTGTGCCTTTTTGCACTTTTTGGTTGTCTGTTAAATTTACACTAATTAACCTGCCATTTGCTGGTGCCAAAAGTTCTGTTTTTTCTACACTGCTTTGCATTAAGCCTTGACCCTTTACGCTTACCGTAATATATAAAAAAGGTAAACTAGCTATTGCACCAATTACCGCCAATAAAGTTATGGTATAAATTAATTGGCTACGGGTGCGGGTTTGGTGCAGGTAAAAAAAGGAAGTGTTTTGTAGTGTGGTTAACATTAAATTTTTAATGGTTTTTAGATGGTGATTTTAACTAGGTATATACAGCAGAGTATGGTAAGCGTATTGCTCGTGCCAACTTTGTGATACGAATAGCTCTTCAGTAACAGTCTGAAGAAATGAGAGTTGAAAATTTATGGTTTTAAAAATTCAAGAGATTGGAAAAAAATCTCTTTATCTTTAGTAACTAGTTGATCTGGAACCAAGCATGACAAACCATACATTTTACTGCCGATGACAATCATTTTTAATGATAATTTTTTGCCGTCGTTCATCTTTTTGCCCAAAATTTGATAGGTGGTATAGGTTTTCCATTTACCTATCTCTATGTTGCCCAGTTCATAATCTTTACGTTGTGCTACAATGCCTGCCTTTAGTTGATCGGCAAATTCTCTTGTGTCTTTTATTGCTGCTAAACCAATAGAGTCTATTTTTGCAATAACTTGATAGTCTAATACTGATGCAGTAAATGATACACTATCTTTAGTTTTACATTTAAAAGTTACGGTACCATTTCCAGTCTTTTTCTCGGGGTTTATTGGAAATTTTACTGCAATTTTTTCATCAACCTTGGTTGCTATCCATTGGGTTTGTGCATTTGCTGCAATTGAAAGGAATAGTATTAGCACTACGAAGTATTTTTTCATGTTTTTTTAATTGCATAGGCTATATTTTTATATAAATAACAGATATTGAAAACGAAATCATTTGAGATATTATTTGATTAATGAACGCATCTCATCACCAACCTAATTTCCTATCGATGTAAAACTAGCAAAGTCTTAAAGCAAGCATTAAATAAATAAATTCACTATTTTACCAATTACCCAACCTAAAAAATAAGATAAATGGTATATCGTTCTAAATCCAAAAATTTCAAGCGCAATTAAAATAGTTGCGATAATTATGATAAGCCAATATTTTTTCTTCATTTTTTGGTTTAAATCAATAACGCAATTCCATTATAAAATATATGAATAATTGTAACTAATAAAAACGCATTCTTTTTCTCATTTTCTCTATAAACGATATACATATATGTAAAAATTATACCCATAAAAAATGTCATACAAATATAAATCGTATTGAAATTATGACTTAAAGCAAAAATGAAAGACGGGACAATAACCCTTATAAATGTATTTTTAATTTTCAATTTTTTTGAAATAATAAACGACAATACTTGAAAAACATAGGTTTCTACAATTGGAGAAATTAACACTCCAATAATTACTTGGAATATCATATTTTCATTTTCAATCGGGTTTTGCTTTAAACCAGGAAAATAGTAATGTTCTATTAAACTGAAAAAAAAACTATTTAGCAAAAGCAAAATAAAACAGAGTAAGAAAAAACTGATTGAACGGGCATTATTATTTATCTTAAACAAAATATAAAGGTTTAAAAAGGTTAGTCCTAAAGAGATATGGGAATCTTCTCATATCTCTTTAAGACAATAAAACACCAAACTAATTTGAACCAGCTAAGCCAACCCCAACATAAGAAGCAAGCCCTATAAATTTCCCTGCATAATATCCAGCCCAATAAAAAATACTTTTTGGTTGTTCAGCACTTCCTCCATTCGTTTGCTGCATTTCATTTACAGTTAATAATTGTACTGAAGCGTCTAGTTTTTTTAATTTTTCGTTTTTCATATCATTTTAGTTTTAATAATTATTTAGCCCCATCTTTGAAGCCATCTACTATACCATGAGCCGCATCGGAAAGCCACCCTCCAATTGTACTTACTCCTTCTTTTATTAATCTAGGAATATTAAATGGTCCAAGCATTACTAATCCCCCATCAATCTCTTTCATCTCTTTAGCATTCATCTCTATAACGCCAAAACTTTGTAATTCTAATTTTTTCATTTTAGTTTTAATTTAAGTTTAAAATTACCTAACCATCTCTGTGGGTTAGGAAAAACTAAAGTATTAGGTATTACAAGGTTTTCCAAATTTTAGGGGTTGATATGATATCAACCTAAATAAAGAAAATTTTAGTAACAAAAATTTTATCTTAGCAAGCCTTAGCAATAATTCATCCCTAGCATTAAAATTATTTAAACGAATTAACGCTAATTAATGAATAACCTAGGAGACAACATTAGAAAATTGAGGATACTTTTTGATATTAAGCAACATACCATGGCAAAATTGATTGGTATTTCTGTAAATAGTTATGGCAAGATAGAACGTAATGAGGTTTTGGTAAACCAAAAAAGATTAACACAAATTGCAAATGCCCTAGGTGTGGAGCCTGGTCACATTGTTAATTTTAATGAGTTGGTAGCCACTTTAAAGATTGCCACGCCGGAAAAATGACTAATTTTGCTAATCATTTAATAGAGGCTTATCATGATCCATATTGCAGATGGTTTAAACAAATTTAAACTAACTTCTCCGCTGCTAAAACATCTAAAATTAAAGGATAAGTATTATTCATCTTCGCTTTAATTCCATCGGGACCGACCCAAGAAGCCGTTGTGATGCCTTCATCAGTTTGAGGTATTAGTTTTGGTTTGCCTTTCACAAACATTTTATACCAACTGGTTCGTTTTAAAATCACTTTGCCATTCAGTTCATAAATGTGGTAGGTTTTGCATAAACGTTCTTCACGCTTTTCAATTTTAACACCACACTCCTCCTCTACTTCCCTTACTGCTGCGATTTTAACTTTCTCATTCTTTTCTACTTTTCCTTTTGGCAAATCCCACTTTTTATTTCTGAAAATAAATAAAAATTCGCCCTTGGCATTTTCTACTAAACCACCTGCTGCTTTAATAATGGTTAATTTCTTTTTAATGTTTTTAAAGAGTTCCTCAGGATTTTTGCTAACTAAGACAAAGTCTTTTGTACTCCGCTTTTTCAAATTTTTATAAAAAGAAAGAAAATCAAAATCAGAAACATCTAATTGTTCAATCTTCGATGCTTGTTTAGGCATCGCATCAGTAACCAGTAAGGTGTTGTTATTGATATAAATTCGGTAGTTTTTCATATTAGATGGCTCTCGTGAACAGCATAATGTTCTAAATACAACAACAAATGTTTTTGTTTAAATTTTACATCAACTGTACGTTTTAAAAGTATTAAAAAAATATGAATTGAAAAGCGCATTAAATTAAAGAAAGCCATTAAAATAAATTAAACAAAAGCTTTTTAAAGCAACAATCTCTACCTCAACAAGTTGAATTTACTGGTTTTAAATAAATATGGTATGTGTGGGAAATTTACCCTGTAGATTAATATAAATTGATTATTTTTGAAGCATGTATAATAAAAGTGATATTGAATTAAAGGTAGCTGAATTTTTATTACAGATTAAAGCCGTTAAACTACAACCAAATAAGCCATTTACTTGGGCGTCAGGCTGGAAATCACCAATTTATTGTGATAACAGAATCACGTTATCTCATCCGCCAGTAAGGACATACATCCGTCAGAAATTAGCACAGCTGATACAAGAAGAATATGGTGCTGTTGATGTGATTGCAGGCGTGGCCACGGCTGGTATTCCGCAGGGTGTTTTAGTTGCACAAGAATTAGGTTTGCCTTTTATTTATGTGAGGGCTAAAGCTAAAGAACATGGTACGGGAAGTTTAATTGAAGGAGAAATAGTTGAAGGACAACGTGTAGTAGTAATTGAAGACCTAATTTCTACTGGCAAAAGCAGTTTACAAGCTGTAGATGCATTACGTGCCGCTGGCCTATCTGTTGCAGGTTTGGTTGCTATTTTTACTTACGGTTTTAACCAAGCTGATGAAAACTTTGCCAATGCTAAATGTAGGTATTCAACTTTATCAAATTATACATCCTTAGTCAGTTACGCTGCCGAGCACAGTTTTATTGCACAGGGTGAAATTGAGTTATTGAACAAATGGAGACAAAATCCTTCAGAGTGGGGACGTGAAGAAGTATTGAGTTCGGAGTCTTAAGTCTCGAGTCGTTTACCTATATAAAATAAAATTAGACCATTATAGAAAGTACTACAGAAATAAATTTACCGATAGATAAGGTTTATAATTTTTTGGAAGATTTAAATAATCATCAACAATTGATGCCAGAAAATATTTACAACTGGTCTTCTACTACAGATGAAGCAAGTTTTACTATTCAGAATATGGCAAAGCTAGCCATCAAAATTTCTAGTCGTGTGCCCAACAGTGAGATTGTAGCCATACCGACAGAAAAACCACCATTTGATGTAGAATTGAAATGGACAGTTACGCCAAATGATAATGGTGGAACAACTGCAAAACATACACTTTCTGCAGATTTAAATATGATGATGAAAATGTTAGCAGCCGGACCACTTCAAAAGTTAGCAGATTACCAGACACAGAGATTAAAGGAAGTTTTAGGATAATAGTAGCCTCAAAGAGGTTGAAACACCCTCGAAATTTGAGGGTGTTTTTTTATGCTTTATATTTTAAGCGGTGATTTACTTGTTTAACTCATTTTTAATATCTTAGTTATCTAATATGTCAAAATGAATCCATCCAAGTTGCTAAGTCGAATTACATTTTTACTGTGTTCGCTCTTTTACTTTAGTTCCGTTGCACAATCTCCTATCAATTTAAAAACAGAGTATTTGGTTAATCCAGTTGGCTTAGATAATCCTAACCCTCGTTTTACTTGGCAAATGAACGATAAAAGGATTGGTGCAAAGCAAACAGCATTTAGAATTTTAGTAAGCACAGATTCACTTGCATTAGCACAAGGAAAAGCAGCAGAATGGGATACAGGGTGGTTACAAACAAGCGCTTCCTTAAAAACTTACGCTGGTCCTTTACTAAAACCTTTTACCAAATATTATTGGCGAGTAGATCTTGCAGATAAAAACAAGATTAAATCTACCACAGTAAAAATTGCAAGTTTTGAAATGGGTATGATGGATGGCAAAAATTGGCAAGGCGCATGGATTTCAGACAATCAAAACCCAACAGTTAAACCAGCTCCCTATTTCAGGACAACCTTTGAAACCACAAAAAAAATAAAGTCAGCTCGTGCTTACATTGCTGCTGCTGGCCTATATGAGCTTTCCTTAAATGGAGAAAAAGTTGGCAACCACAGAATGGACCCGATGTACACTCGTTTTGACAGGAGAAACCTATACGTTACTTACGATGTAACCAATCAATTAAAAAAAGGCAAGAATGCAGTCGGTGTGCTACTGGGCAATGGTTGGTATAATCATCAATCTACCGCAGTTTGGGATTTTGAAAAGGCTCCTTGGCGCAATAGACCCACTTTTTGCTTGGATTTAAGGATCACTTATACAGATGGAACTTCACAAATTATTAAATCTGGTAAAGATTGGAAAACAGCTTTTAGCCCGATCATCTTTAATAGCATCTACACTGCCGAACACTATGACGCTCGTTTAGAACAAAAAGGATGGAACGAAGTTGATTTTGATGACACAAAGTGGAAAAGTGTAATTTATCGCTCTGCACCGTCTGATAAAATTGTTGCTCAGGCGTTACATCCAATAAGAAATGTAGAAGAAATTACAGCTAAAAGCATTAAAAAATTTAATGACACTACTTACTTATTTGATTTGGGAAGAAATATTTCTGGCGTAAGTAAGATTAAAATAAACGGCCCAGCAGGTACAATTGTTAGGTTAAAACACACCGAACGTTTATATCCGAATGGCAGGGCTGATATGTCTAACATTGATGTGCATTATCGCCCTACTGATGATAAAGACCCATTTCAAACAGATATTCTGATTTTAAGCGGTAAAGGCGAACAAAGCTTTATGCCTCATTTTAATTATAAAGGTTTTCAATATGTGGAGGTAAGTTTGAGCACGCCCGTTGACTTGAAAAAAGAAGATTTGGTTGGGTATTTTATGCATAGCGATATTCCTATTGCAGGAAGTGTTAAAGCTTCAGATCCGTTAATAGATAAAATTTATTACGCCACTAATAATTCCTATCTGTCAAACTTGTTTGGTTACCCTACTGATTGTCCGCAGAGAGAGAAAAACGGCTGGACGGGAGATGCGGCAATTGCAATAGAAACTGGATTATATGGCTTTGATGGGATTACCATCTACGAAAAATGGTTAGCAGATCACAGAGACGAGCAACAGCCAAACGGGGTTTTACCTTCAATTATTCCGACAGACGGCTGGGGTTATGAATGGGGAAATGGACCAGATTGGACGAGCACAATAGCCATTATTCCTTGGAATATTTACAGATTTTACGGTGATACTAAAATTCTGTCAGACAATTATGAGAACATTCGAAAATATGTTAACCACATTAATGAGACTTATCCTACTGGCTTAACAACTTGGGGACTGGGCGATTGGGTGCCTGTTAAATCTGTATCACCTGTTGAACTTACTTCTACTTGCTACTATTATGCTGATGTGGTCATTTTAGCTAAAACTGCGAAAATTTTAGGCAAAGCCGATGATTACAAGAAGTATAACGAACTCGCCTTGAAGATTAAAAATGCCTTCAACAACAAATATTTAAATAGAATAACCGGTATTTACAACAAAGGCTTACAAACAGAATTAAGCGTCCCATTATTTTGGGGCATCGTGCCTGAAGAATCGAAAGCTTTAGTGGCAGAAAACTTAGCAAAAAGAGTTGAAGCTGATGGAATGCATTTAGATGTAGGTTTGTTGGGTACAAAAGCTATTTTAAATGCTTTAAGCGAAAATGGTTATGGTGAAATCGCTTATAAAGTTGCTTCACAAAAAACGTTTCCAAGCTGGGGTTGGTGGATTGCCAATGGCGCCACAACACTCTATGAAAACTGGCCAATTGATGCTAAATCAGACATTTCGATGAACCATATTATGTTTGGAGAAATTGGTGCTTGGTTGTATAAAGCACCTGGCGGCATCAAGCCGGATGAGAACCAGCCTGGATTTAAACACATATTACTTAATCCGCAAGTAGTTGAAGGGCTAGACTATTTTGAAGCAACACACGATGGACCTTATGGAAAAATCAAATCTGCTTGGAAAAGAATTAAATATGGAATTAGGTACGAAATTTCTATCCCAGCAAATTCTACTGCAACTATTACCTTGTATATGGTTAGAGGTATTAAAACAACACTAAATGGACGGAGAATTGCAGAGGGTTTTGTACAACTTCCTGCAGGAAATTATATCATTGAACAAAAAGCAGAATAATTCCGTTGAGTCAAAATTAGTTACATAAGTCGTTGCCTCAAAGCAAGGGCAATCAATATCCAAAGTCAACAGCTATTCTTCTTTGCCTTCAGTTTTAACCGACGATTTTTTTTCGGACTTGTTTAGGCTGTAGCCACAGCCAAAGAACCACTGCCTTTGTAAAATAAACCTTATTGAAATGAAAAGCTCCCAATTCTTCATTGGGACTTGAAATGAAAAGAAGGACTGAACAGGCCAAAAGCAATTCCATTCGTTTCCAATCTCAGAAAATCCTGATTAGTTATATGGCAAACAAGACAAATTTTCAGTATAAATTACTTATTTACAGACAATTAGACGTTTAAAAGAAGTTGATACAGACAAAATTTCCGATTACCTCTCGCAAATGTATGTGGCATCTGTTTTGAATGAAAGCAGATATGAACTTCAACAACTTTACAATTAAGGCACAAGAAGCAATACAAAAGGCTTCAGAGATAGCGCAGGGCAATCAGCAACAAGCTATTGAGACTGCACACATACTTAAAGGTTTGCTAACTGTTGATGAAAACGTGGTTTCTTATGTGCTGAAGAAATTAAATGTAAACCTTAACCAATTAGAACAAAAATTAACTTCGGCGATAGAAAAACTACCAAAAGTTACTGGTGGCGATGCATATCTGTCATCTAACGCCAACTCGGCTTTACAAAAAGCGACTTCTTATCTCAAAGAATTTAAGGATGATTTTGTTTCGGTAGAACATCTGCTACTGGGCTTGTTGGCTGTTAATGACCCAACTTCTAAGTTATTAAAAGAACAGGGCGTTAACGAAAAAGACCTTAAACAAGCTATTACGAGCCTTCGTGGTGATAACCGGGTAACTGACCAAAACGCAGAGGCTACTTACCAAGCTTTAAATAAATATGCACGTAACTTAAACGAATACGCTGAAAGCGGAAAGTTAGACCCAGTTATTGGCCGCGATGAAGAAATTCGTAGAGTAATTCAGATTTTGTCTCGTAGAACTAAGAATAATCCGATACTTATTGGCGAGCCTGGTGTTGGTAAAACTGCCATTGCAGAGGGAATTGCTTTTAGGATTATTAAAGGTGATGTACCCGAAAACCTAAAAAGCAAAACGGTTTATTCGTTAGATATGGGTGCACTAATTGCTGGTGCGAAGTACAAAGGCGAGTTTGAAGAACGCCTAAAAGCTGTTGTTAAAGAGGTTACGCAGAGCGATGGAGATATTGTTTTGTTTATAGACGAGATCCATACTTTAGTTGGTGCTGGTGGCGGCGAAGGTGCAATGGATGCGGCAAATATCTTAAAACCTGCCCTAGCCAGAGGCGAATTAAGAGCAATTGGTGCAACAACTTTAGACGAATATCAGAAGTATTTAGAAAAGGATAAGGCGTTAGAACGTCGTTTCCAGAAAGTAATGGTTGAAGAGCCTGATACGCAAGATGCGATTTCCATTTTGCGTGGCTTGAAAGAACGCTATGAAACTCACCACAAAGTGAGAATTAAAGATGAAGCCATTATTGCTGCTGTAGAAATGAGCCAAAGATATATTGCGGATCGTTTTTTACCAGATAAAGCGATTGACTTAATGGACGAAGCTGCATCGAAACTTAGAATGGAGATGGATAGCGTACCGGAAAACGTTGATGCTTTAGACCGTGAGATTATGCGTTTGGAAATTGAGCGAGAGGCTATTAAACGAGAAAAGGACGACAAAAAAGTAAAAGAACTTTCTGGAGAGATTGCCAATTTAGCTGCTGAGCGTGATGAATTAAAAGCAAAATGGCAAGGCGAAAAAGACTTAGTTGATGCGGTTAATAGTCAACTTGAGCAAATTGAGGCTTATAAATTAGAAGCGGAACAGGCAGAGCGTGCTGGAGACTATGGAAGAGTTGCCGAAATCCGTTATGGTAAAATTAAGGAAGCGCAAGATAAGGTCGAAAAACTCAAAGTCGATTTAGAAAGTCAACAGAGCGAAAGTAGAATGCTTAAAGAAGAGGTAACTGCTGATGATATTGCTGGTGTGGTTGGTCGCTGGACTGGGATTCCAGTTACAAAACTAATTGCAAGTGAGCGTGAAAAATTGCTAAACTTGGAAGATGAATTGCACAAACGTGTAGCAGGACAAGATGAAGCGATCGAAGCGATTTCTGATGCCATCCGCCGATCTAGAGCTGGTTTACAAGACAAGCGCAAACCAATTGGCTCGTTTATTTTCTTAGGCACTACTGGTGTAGGTAAAACTGAATTGGCCAAAGCATTAGCTGAATTTTTATTCAACGATGAAAACGCAATGACCAGAATTGATATGAGTGAGTACCAAGAAAGACACGCCGTATCGAGATTAATTGGTGCGCCTCCGGGATATGTTGGTTATGATGAAGGTGGACAATTGACTGAAGCGGTTCGTAGAAAACCATATTCAGTTGTGTTGTTAGATGAGATTGAAAAAGCACATCCAGATGTTTTTAATATTTTATTGCAGGTATTGGATGATGGTCGTTTGACTGATAATAAAGGTCGTGTAGTGAATTTTAAAAACACGATCATCATTATGACATCCAATATAGGCTCACACTTAATTCAAGATAACTTTAAAAAACTTGACGATGAAAATCGGGATGAAGTAATCGCAAAAACTAAAAACGAATTGTTTGAATTGTTGAAACAAACGATTCGCCCAGAGTTTCTGAACAGAATTGACGAGCTGATTATGTTTACTCCTCTTCAAAGAAGTGAGATTAGAAACATTGTTGATTTACAATTCAAACAAGTTCAACATACATTAGCAGATATGGGTATAACCATGGAAGCAAGTGTAGAAGCTTTAGATTGGTTGGCAGAATTAGGTTATGACCCTCAGTTTGGTGCAAGACCATTAAAAAGGGTAATTCAAAAAAGGATTTTAAATGAATTATCTAAATCAATCTTAGCTGGAAAAGTTGACAAAGACAGTAAAATTAAGTTAGATATGTTTGATCATCAGTTTGTGTTTTTGAACGAAAATGACAAATAAACCGAGTTTAGTCAGCGCTTACAATGCAGGCTTTTCTAATAAAGGATTTAAAAATCTTCAGCTAGTAAAATCGAGATTACAAATCGCAACTAACAGTTAGTTTTTGAATGAAAACAAAAAAACGCTCCTATTTTAGGGGCGTTCTTTTTTACTAAAAGGTTCCATAAATCTACCTTGGCTAGACAAATGATATTAGTGCTCCCTAGGCCAGTTAACATATTGCTTAACAGTTAAAAACATTGTCCTTTAACGACAAATAATATCGTCAAATTTTACTTTTTTAACCCATAGTTTAAATCTTTTGAACCTTTAAAATTGTCGGTTTTTATACGCTACTTTTGGCGGCTTATTAAAGCAAATATTTATGAAAAAGATTTTTACAAGCTTCCTTATCTTGTCAGCAAGCTACATTAATGTTAATGCACAGACAGACGCTTATAAAGGAAAAGACGATTTGAGGTACCATATTGGTGCTAGTTTACAAAAATTTGGAACTGGAATAGTTACCTCTTTAGATTATGGACTAGGCGAAAGCTTTTCAGTTGGTGCACAAGCAGGCTATCTTTTAGGCACAAAGAAAATTGCTGGTTTGGATAAGGCGGGTTTTGGCGACAGATTTGACGTTAAAGCTCGATTTAATGCAAACTTAGGAAGCGTAATTGGTCTGCCTTCAAACATTGATGTATACCCTGGCTTAAATTTAGGGCTGAAAAATTTTGGCGGTCATGTTGGCGGTAGGATTTTCTTTTCAAAAGGATTCGGTCTTTTTGCCGAAACACAGTTCCCTATTGCTAAATACAACTCAGATGCTATTAATTATGAAAAGTTAAATAATCAGTTTTCGGTTAATGTTGGTGTTGCTTTTGATTTAGGAAAATAGCCAGAGCAAATTGACCTAGCAAATTAAATCATCCTCAAGAAATTATGAGGATGATTTTTTTTGATCTGATTATTAGCTATTTAACTTAATTTTCAGTTACAAAGCTGAAATAAGATCAGCGGCTTTTTCCGTTCTTAAAACCTTACTTCATACTTTTCTCACGTATTGCTTTAAACTCACTTCCTTCTTTCCACCCAGGAAAAGTAGCCTCGTTACTTAAGCGATAACCAACACTAAACAACAACCTTAAATCTTCTACCATACCAGAGAAATCCCATTTTGCAGGTTCAAAATTATCTGCAGGTGCGTGATAACGATTAGTGGTATAATCTTCTTTTCGAGCTTTACCCCAAGCTAAACCTTTGGCTACATTATCATCTCCAGTTTCTGTGTATAAAGCCGGAATGCCAACTTTAGCAAAATTAAAGTGGTCTGACCTAAAGTAATATCCAGCAGACGGATTTGAATCTTTAACCACAACCCTTCCTTGTTTTTTAGCCGCTTCTACTAAATAATCTTCCAATTCTGACTGGCCAAAACCAACTGCGATAATGTCATTTGTTTTCCCATTGGCCTGCATGGCATCAATATTAATATTTGCTACCGTTTTGTTTACGGGCACCAAAGGATGAGCACCGTAATATTCTGAACCTAATAAGCCTTGCTCCTCCGCAGTTACCGATAAAAACATAATTGAACGTTCTGGTTGTACTTTAGCTTTTTTAAAAGCCTCTGCTAAAACTAATAAAGCAGCTGTACCTGTGGCATTATCGACAGCTCCATTGTAAATCGAGTCACCATTTACAGCTTCTCCTTTACCTAAATGATCCCAATGTCCAGAATAAATAATATACTCATTAGCTCTCTTAGTTCCTGGTAATACAGCTGCCACATTGTGGGATACAGATTTTTTAATGGCATTGTTTATGGTAGTCGAAATATTTAATCCTAAATCAACAGCTTTAAAACCTTTTTTACCCGCTTGGAACATTAAATCAGCAGATTTACCTGCCATTCTAAACATTGCTTTTGCTACGTCTTGTGTAATCCATCCTTCCATTAAAGCTCTCGATTTATTCCCGTCAGCAGCCTCTAGATATAACTTAGATTTAGACCATCCGCTTCTAACCACTGCCCAAGGATAACTCGCCGCCTTGTCTTCGTGAATGATGATTATACCTGTTGCGCCTTGTCGAGCAGCTTCTTCGAACTTGTAAGTCCAGCGACCATAATAAGTCATCGTTTTACCTTTAAACAGAGTAGAATCAGTGAAACCGGGGTCGTTAACCATTACCACAACAGTTTTTCCTTTTACATCTAAGCCTTCATAATCATTCCATTTGTATTCTGGAGCAACAATTCCATAGCCAGCAAAAACCATTTCAGAGTTTTCTACCTTAACTTGCTCCGTAACATGGCGACTTGCACCGACAAAATCATCTAGAAATTTCAAACTCTTTACGCCAAGACCCGCATTTGTTTTAATAATTAAATCACTTGGGGTCGATTTAATATCAACCATTGGCACATCTTGAAAATAACTTTCTCCGTTTCCTGGCTTCAAGCCTAACTTTTTAAACTCTCCTTCTAAGTAATTAATGGTTTTGGTTTCGCCTTCGGTAAAAGGTTTTCTACCCTCAAAATCGTCTGAGGCTAAAACTGCAATATGCTTTGAGAAAGCGGTATCATTTATTGTTTTTAAGGCTACAGAATCTGCAACGGCCGAATCAGATTGAGATGATTGACATGAGGAAAAGTAAGCTGCTATAGCGATTAAGCCCAGTAATTTGCGATACATAAATTTTGTTTAGGTGAATAGTTGAAGTTAAGAAATAAACGCATAATTATTACACATAATTGGATGCCTTATTTTCAGAAAAACAACGTTCAAATTTCTTAACTGCCGTCAGTCCCGCTATCCGCTTTACTAGCCAATGAAACATTGGCGTCGTGCTCGCTGCTATCGGGTTTAAAATACGCGGGTAAACCAACAAACTCAAAAACTGACTAGGCGCAAAACCAGTCAGAACAAAACTTAGGAACGAAAAAATGATAAAACTTTATGCTTTCTTTGTAGTAGAAATATTTGGCAAAAACGCGGTCAATAGGCCTATTAATGGTAAAAATGCACAAACATTATAAACATAATTAATGCTTGTAGAATCAGCTAACCTGCCTAATAAAGCAGAGCCGATTCCTCCCATACCAAAAGCGAAGCCAAAAAATAATCCAGCTACCAAACCAACCTTTCCAGGAATTAATTCTTGTGCATATACCAGTATAGCAGAAAAAGCCGAAGCCAAAATTATCCCGATGGGAACAATTAAAACACCAGTCCAAAATAGATTGGCGTGTGGCAATAATAGTGCAAATGGTGCAGTACCTAATATAGAAGCCCAAATCACGTATTTACGGCCAATTCTATCACCAACTGGTCCTCCAATTAGTGTTCCGGCGGCAACAGAGAAAAGAAATACAAATAGATAAACCTGCGAAGTTTGAACAGAAACGTGGAACTTCTGAATGAGATAAAAAGTGAAATAACTAGTTAAACTCGCCATGTAAAAGTATTTCGAGAAAATCAAAATCAATAAAATTGAAATAGAAAAAATAACTCGTCGCTTACTTAAATTGTGCCCTAAATTTTTTGATTGAGTTTTAACTCTTTCACTTAACCTTACTAAATAACCTTTGTACCAATTACCAACATAAGTTAAAACCACTATAGCCAATAATGCAATTAAAGAGAACCAAATCACGCTAACTTGTCCGTGAGGCACAATAATCCAAGCCGCTAATAATGGGCCCAAAGAACTTCCTGCATTTCCTCCCAATTGAAAAACCGATTGTGCTAAGCCTCTCTTTCCGCCGGATGCGGCATGCGCCATTCTCGAAGCTTCTGGATGAAAGATAGAAGAACCTGTTCCAATTAAAGCCACGGCAAACAAAATCATATAAAAATTAGATGATTGAGAAAGTGTGATTAGCCCTATCAAGGTAAAGCCCATGCCTGTAGCTAGTGAAAATGGTTGTGGCTTTTTATCTGTATATAAACCCACAAATGGTTGAAACAATGATGCCGCCATTTGAAAAGTAAAAGTGATTAGCCCTATTTGTGTAAAGCTTAAATGGTAGCTGTTTTTTATGATTGGATAAATTGCAGGAATTAAAGATTGAATAGTATCGTTTAATAAATGCGAAAAACTAAGCGCAAAAAGTATTGGAAAAACTGTTTGTTCGGCTAATGATTTTGGAGAAGAAGTATTCATTTGCATTGGTTTATATGGCAAATTTAAAAATTTAACCAAGTGGAATAGGTTATGTTTCTACATAATTAAGTCAAATAAAAAAGGCTCCAATTTCTTGAAGCCTTGATTAGTTATTTATTGTTTTCGCTCTATTTCCCTATCCATCTCTGTTATATTCACATTGGTAGACTGAGAAAAATCACCTAACAAGTAATTATTAAAGTAATCCGCTAAACGCCAAAACATATATTCTGTCATGTCTCCAAAACCATGACGCTGGCCCGGAACTATCATATAATCGAACCTTTTACCTGCTTTGATTAATGCGCTAGCCACTCTAATTGAGTTAGCAGGATTTACGTTATTATCAACATCGCCATGCATTAATAATAAATGCCCTTTTAGGTTTTTAGCTAAATCTGCGTTTTTATCGATGGCATATTTGAAGGTGGTATCGCCCTTGGCCGAAACAATTTCTTTAACGCCATGGTGTTTTTCACTCCACCAACGGTTGTAAATACTATTATCATGATTACCAGCGGCAGAAACAGCAACCTTAAAGAAATCTGGATAAACCAATAAAGCGGCGGTTGACATGAAACCACCACCAGAGTGGCCAGTTATACCTACCCTATTCGCATCGATGTAAGAGTATTTATCAGCCAATTGTTCAATAGCAGCTTTTTTATCAGCTAAACCATAATCACGTAAGTTTCCATAACCAAAGGTATGATACCACTTAGAACGAGCCGGATTACCGCCCCTGTTACCTACAGTAATTACCACATAACCTAACTGCGCTAAACGGTCTGTCCTATCCATACTTCTACCAAAAGATTTGTTTACTGCTTCGGTTTGTGGACCAGGATAAACGTACTCAATAATTGGATATTTTTTGGTCGGATCGAAATTAAATGGTTTGTACATTACACCATAAATATCGGTAACACCATCATCAGCCTTCACTTTAAATGGCTCTGGAAATTTATAACCTGTTGCCATTAACAAAGATAGATCAGCTGTTTCTAAATCCATTACTTTATTACCTAAATTATCCAATAAAACTGATTTAGGAACTGTATTTACTCGAGAGAAATTATCAATAATAAATTGAGCTTCATCATTCATATTGACAGCATGATCAAAGTCTCCAGGGTTTAATAATTTCATACCAGTACCATCAAAATTAATACGATACAAATGCATAAAATATGGGTCTTCTTTACCCTCACGGCCGTTGGCAGTAAAATATAATACCCTATTTTTTTGATCAATTTGAACAATGCTTTCACAGTGGAAAGACCCAGACGTAATTTGATTCTTTAATTTCCCAGCGCCATCAAATAAATAGAAATGACCCCAACCATCACGTTCGCTCCAATGGATAATTTCTTGTCCACCATTAACTAAACCTGGTCTTTGAACTTCTACATAGGTATTAAATCGCTCATCGATAATTTGGGTTACAACACCAGTATTGATGTTGATTGTACAAATATCAATGCGTTTTAAATCCCTGCTCGTACGAGAAAAATAGAACTTCTCATTATCTCCTAACCAAATAGATGGGCGAAATTCATTATCTCTGTCTTTATTTAAACTTTCCTTACCCCAAGTAGAAATACTTTGATCTTTAAAAGCAGTTGTACTTATTGTTTTTTGAGTTTTTGACGCAAAGTTGAACAATACAAATTCGTCAATAGGAGATTCCTTTTCTCCAGGCATTTGATATTTATATGTTTCTAAGGTTGGTCTGCCAGCAGCAACGCTATTAATTACCCATAGGTCTTTAACTTTTCTAGAATCTGTTCTGTCTAATACAAAATACTTTGCATTTGGTGACCAAAGTACATATGCACCTCTTCTCTTTTTATCATTTTTAACAACTTCTTCATTGTTTTCGCCATCACCATCGCTGCCGTAAGAATAGAATTTAACACCATCTTTTGTTAACTGATGCTCTACAATTGTACTGTCCTCTTCATTTTTAACAGCCTTTTTATAGTTTTCTTTGTCCATCCAATACAAGTTGTAGTTGCGAGAAAAAATAATGGCTGATGAATCTGGAGCAACTGAACCCCAATTTGGTTTTGCTTTAGGTTTTTCAAAGTTTTTTACTTCAGTAAGTTTGTTTGTAGCCAACTCATAGTTAAAAGAAAATATTTTTTTCTGCATTGAATCCGCAGCTTTTTTATCTTTTCTATCTTTTTTCAATTCGTCAATTGTGCTTCTGATTTCGAAATTGATGCTCTTTTCATCTTTCGCAAACTTTAAATTTTCAATAGGTAAGTGTTGCGCATCAAAAGGATCCCGAATAATCGTGGTTATTTCTGCTGCCAACTTATCAGTATTGAAAAGTGTTTTTTTGGTTTTTGTTATTGGTTCTACAACATACCATTGCTTACCGTTTGGAGTTTCGTACTGATACCAAAATCTATTGGTCAATTTTAACCAATGGGGATCAACAGCTGTTGAATAAATAATTTTCTTGAGTTTTGTTGGCGAAAAACGAGCTGCAGCTTGATAATTTGCCTTTTCTGGTGCTTGTGTAGTTTCCGTTAGTGAGATTGTTTTTGTTTGTGCAAAGGCTTGAGCGCCAATTATTGAGACAAAGGTTACCAGGAAGTAGAGTTTTTTCATTGCTTATTGGGTGTTGGTAAATAAAAAGGCTAATTTATTTAAAAAGTGGGTTTAACTGTCAATTTTATTGTAATAAAAGAGATAGCTAAATCAACATTTAGATGGTTAAAGATTTCAACATTTTAACTATTTAATAAACATTCAAGTTTTTATCAACAGTGTTGAAATTTATATCTTAAATCTATATCGATTTTATAGTTTTGCGATATATAAAGTACTTATGAAAATGAATTTTTTATCAATTATTGCAGCTGCACTAATTTTAGTGGCTGGCTGTCAATCTAAATCTCAATCTACTTCAGAAGAAGCTGCTAAAGATGGAAGCAAACCAGCTGTTGAGGCAGATGGCTCAACAACAGAACAAGTTGATGTTTCGAAAATTAAAGTGGCTGATGCTAAAACAATTTTAGAACGTAAACAAGTTCCAATTTTATGTTACCACCAGGTACGTAATTGGAAAGCAACTGATGGTAAAGTTGGTAAGGACTACATTGTAGAGATTCAGAATTTTAAAGACCAAATGAAAATGTTGGCCGATAGTGGTTATCACACCATTTTACCAGACCAGTTATATGCTTATTTAAACACTGGTGCTAAATTACCTTCTAAACCAATCATGCTAACTTTTGATGATACTGATTTAGATCAATTCACAGTCGTAAATCCGACACTAAAAAAATTAGGTTATAAAGCTGTTTATTTTATCATGACGGTTTCTATTGGTAAAAAAGGCAAGTTTGTAGATTATATGTCTTCAGACCAAATAAAAAAGCTTTCTGACGAAGGAAACGTAATCGGCAGTCACACTTACGACCACAAAAACTTCAAAAAGTATGCTGGTAAAGATTGGGAAGAGCAATTAGATAAGCCAACAAAAAGGTTGGAAGAAATTACTGGTAAAAAAATGACCGAATTTGCCTATCCATTTGGTTTATGGAATGCAGAAGGAATTCCAGAATTAAAGAAACGCGGTTTCAGAATGGCTTATCAATTGTCAACAAAACGCGATGAGAAAGACCCATTGTTTACGATTAGAAGAATTATCGCTAGCGGTTATTGGAGCCCTAAAACATTGAGCAATAGCATTAAGAATAGTTTTTAAAATAAAGAAAGCCTTGATAACAAATATCAAGGCTTTTTTTTATTTTAGTTTTATGAAAAAATTTTTCCTTTTTTTATCCCTACTGCTACTATATTATAACCTTTTCGCCCAAGCCCCACATTTAACTGGCAATGTTCATATAGCTATGACTACTGGGCAGATTACCTGCGATTTTGTCCTTTCCAAAATCCCTAACTTAGGTAAAGAATACCAAATTTTATTGAACAAAGGTTTGAACATCAAATCCATCAAAGATTCTGCAAATGTCACTTTGGATTATGATGGATTCTATAACGGGAAAATGAAAGGTGAAGGGTTGATTTACGTTCCGCAGGTAAAAGATAGCACGCTTATTAACCCAAAGACATTACACATTACCTATACTGGCGCCTTCCCTATCTATAAGGATACACTAAACTTTATAGACTTTAAAGGGTTAATTGCATTTAATGGCAAAACTTTAAGAGCAGCAGACCAATCAAAATGGTATCCTGTAATATATGATGTTAAAGCAGATAAATTAATAGAACAATTGACTTACAACATTACCATAACTTGTGACCAAGCTGAAACAATTTTTGTAAATGGTGATTTACCTAAAACTGGACCAAAAGCCATTTTCAAATCAGAAATTCCAATAGCACCTCTTTTATTTATAGGTAATTATAAAACCCAACAAACAAAAAGCGCTATTTTTCTAAATACCAATATGAACAAGAAGCAGTTGGAAATCTTTGAAGAGAACATAGCAGAGATAAAAGGTTATTATCAAAAAATATTGGGCATTAAATATGACAAGAAAAATATTTTCATAGAACATCAGCAAGTAGAAAAATATAATAAAGGCCGTTCGTGGGGGTTTGTAACTTTCCCTGTTATTGCTTTTGCTGGTTTAGACTTAGGTAGTCTAGTCGACGAAAAGAACAATAGATTAAAAGACACCGCAGACTACCCTTTTATAGCTCACGAAATAGCTCATTACTATTTTGGAAATGTGCTAAAACCAAACTCCAAATTAATGTGGTTCTTCCTAGAGTCCACTGCAGAATTTTTATCTGTTAAGGCTAGCGAAGCAAAATTTGGCAAAGCATTTAGCGCAAACTATTATGCAAAAACAACTAAAGCGCTAAAAAATTATAAAGCAATACCATTGAATACCATTCAAGATATGAGCAAAATCAACAGCACATATAGATATAATTATGGGCCATTACTTTTAAAGGGGCTAGAACAAGTTGTTGGAGAACCAAAAACTATAAACTTTTTGATAACTTGTTTAAAATCTAAAAATGAGTTAACTGATTATGATTTTTTTAAACGTAATGCCTTAAAATCAGGCATTACAGAATCGGAATGGACCACTTATGAAAAAGATTATATTCTGTCAGAAAACGTGACTTCACTTATCAAATAAAATTAGGCCACCTCTTTAATTTGGTATTTTTTGCCGTTAAAATCGAACGAAGCTCCTTTTTCCTTTCCCAACAACAACTTACCAATTGGTGAAACAGCGGAAATCGCGAAAACGGTGTCTTTTCCTAGCTGTAATTGTCCGGCGCTAATGCTTAGATAAAAATTGCCCTGATTGGTATAAACCAGACTTCCGTTTCTAGCCGAATCAGAGTATGGAGCATCTTTTAGGGAAGTTAAAACTCGCTGATTTTCCTCAGCGTCAATTAACAACCTTTTGTTCCTATCAATATCTTGCTGCATCATTTCGCGACTGGTTTCGTATTTATCTCCTGCGCTACTTTTCGTATCGTCGTTACTTGCCTCGCGTGCTTGTTGTAAAGCGGTTTCTGCTGTGTTTATTCTTTCTTCAATAAATTTTAAACAAAGTTGATATAGGGAGTCCTTGATTTCTTGCATTATTTTTGGTTTGAGCTATTCTAAATATATTAAATTTTAATTAGCAATACCAATGGTTTTATTTTATTGTTAAATTGTAATTTGTTGGATTGTTAGATTGCTAAATGAAAAATGAGCGCCTACAACTGAAAACTACTTCTCAAGCCACTTCACTTTTTCTGCGATTGGCGTTCTCTTAGCGCTTCTCGGTTCTTCTTCGTGATAACCCATGTAAAATAGTCCATAACACTTTTCATTTTCGGCTAGTCCAAGGAAATCACCTAAATTTTCGATCAACGGTGGCGAACTCCAATAAGCACCAACATTTAAGGCTTCTGCAGTTAATGCCATATTCTGAACAGCACAACCGACTGCAGCAATTTCTTCCCAAGCAGGTATTTCATTCGGGTGAAATTGAATGTTTATGGCCAAAATGCAATCTGCCTGACTGGCTTTTTCTGAAAAGCTATTGTATTTCTTCTGCAAAAATTGATGAGTAGGAACATTGCTTTTATATAACTCTCCTAGTGTTTTTCCTAATCTGGCTTTTGCTTCTTTTCGAATGACAACAAATCGCCAAGGTTGAGTTAATTTATGCGTTGGCGCATAATTTGCGCTGTCTAAGATCTGTTCAATTACTTCGACAGGAATTTCTTTTTGGATATAACTTACCGGAAAAACACTTCTCCTATTTTTGATAATGTTCGATAAAACTTCGTAATTACTCATATCCAAAAGTAAAATTTAAACTAGTTAGTTTTGATAAAAGATTGTTTTATTGCTTTAGCGTTGCATTGGGAACTGTAAACGGGCAATTGAAAACTATTTCAACTGCTTCCTAATCTGTTTAACTTTTGCATAAAATGCGATGCTTTCTTTGTCTATCAAATTGTCCATTGTTTGTAGCAACTCATCCTTAATCCATGGATGTTTGGAGCTTAAGTTAGCGAGGATATTTAAACAATGTGATTTAATGGCAACAGGAACTTTTTCGTCAATTAACCAATTAAAAACTGTTTCCACCAATTGTTCGGTATCATAATTCCCAATCAATTCCCTTATAATTTTAGGCGCTTTTATGGTGCTCATCAACGCTAAAATTTTACAGTAATGCCTTCTGCAAGAAAGATTGTTTTGAGTTGAAAACACAGCTAAAAAATGTGTTGATTGAGGTATAAATCTTTCTAAATGTTTTAGACAGATGTTTTCTAAAATCCAAGCAGCCCTAAAAGCGATTTGTTCTTCTTTATGAAAAGTTAAGTCAATTAATTCTCTGATGGAAAAATTTTCTTTCGCCGCAATATTGGTTAAATCGTTAACTTTTGTCTTTTGTAACGTGTTTTGAATGGCCACAAGAAGCTCTTCTCTTTCCATTTTCAAATTTAACGATTTCAGATAAATGATACTTTCGGTGCAGAAACTTTGTTAAGTAAATAATAAAGACAATGATGAATTGGTTGTAAACGTTTACGGTTTTAATTTTCTGGAACGAATACTTTATTCCCGAAAATATTTGTTTTATATGTGCCAATTCTCTTGCCGTTTTTGTCTTCTACAATAGTATTGCCAAAAATATCAGCCTTTTGTTTTGATATAAGATTACCTCTTTCATCTTCGATGGTTACATTTCCAAATGAATCGATTTTTTTCTTACCAATGATACGTCCATTCCCATCCTCTATAACCAAATTACCAAAAACATCTTTTTTGTGAACACCTATGGTATTGCCGCGATCATCTTCGATTATGGTATTACCAAAAACATCAACTTTTTGTTTAGTTACCACTTCTTTCTTTCCATTTCCCGGCACAATCCCTCCAAAGTGATCGTCTCTATCTTTTTCTAAACTTTGGCCGTTTTCAGTATTAAGTATTGTACTACCATAAAAGTCCTTAGTTTGCTTACCGATAACTTTTCCCGCTTCATTTTCTAAAATTGTATTGCCAGAAAAATCTTGTTTTTGCTTGCCAATGGCTTTGCCATCTTTATCAACTACAATAATATTTCCATAAAAGTCTTTCTTTTGTTTGCCAATGATATTATCTCTCTCATCAACTAATATGGTGTCGCCAAAGAAATCTACTTTATATTTGTACTGCGTATTTTGGCCGTAAGCCACAGAAATTGTAGACATAATAATGCCCAACATTAATTTTTTCATCTCGTTTTCATTTGTGTGTAGTCCTAAATTACATAAATTACAAGAAGAAAAAAACAGATTATCCTTGCTTTTTTTAAAAAGAAAGCTTTTGGTTTTAAACAATTTGACAAAAGCTTCTGCCCTTTGTTAAATAAACCTTATTGTAGCGAGCACGAAGCCGAAGGAACGACGGCGAAGTAAAGCGGAAAGAGGGACTACTTTTTCCATAAAAACTGACCTTGTTTTTCAAAAACCTTTTACCTTCTCCCTTTTAACCCTCAACCTTTTTAACTACCTTTGCACTTTATTTCAGAACAATATGATTTCAGTATCTAACCTATCCCTTCGTTACGGCAAACGCACTCTATTTGAAGATGTTAACGTTAAATTTACCCAAGGCAATTGCTATGGTGTAATTGGTGCTAATGGCGCAGGTAAGTCTACCTTTCTAAAAATTTTAAGTGGCGAAGTTAGTCCAACTTCTGGCTCTGTAGCCTTCACTCCAGGTGAGCGTATGGCTGTTTTAAAGCAAAACCATTATGAATTCGATGAATTTTCGGTTTTGGAAACGGTAATGATTGGACACAAGGAATTGTATGATATCATGAAAGAAAAAGATGCCATTTACCTTAAGGAAGATTTTACCGATAAAGATGGTGAACGTGCTGGAGAATTAGAAAATATTTTCGCTGAAAAAGATGGCTGGAATATGGAAAGTAATGCAGCAACTTTATTAAGCAACTTAGGCATTAAGGAAGAACATCATTACAAACAATTAAAAGAATTAGATGGTAACCAAAAAGTGCGTGTTTTATTGGCACAGGCTTTATTTGGTAATCCTGATATTTTATTATTGGATGAACCTACCAACGATTTGGACATTGATACCATTGCTTGGTTAGAAGATTTTTTAGCAGATTATCAAGCTATTGTTTTGGTAGTGAGTCACGATAGGCACTTTTTAGACGCAGTTTGTACCCACATTGTGGATATTGATTTTAGCAAATTGAATATTTATACTGGTAACTATACGTTCTGGTATGAGTCAAGCCAATTAGCTTTAAAGCAACGCAGCGACCAGAATAAGAAGACCGAGGAAAAGGTTAAAGAGTTGCAAGAATTTATTAGACGTTTTAGTGCAAATGCTTCAAAATCTAAACAAGCAACTTCACGTAAAAAAGCTTTAGATAAAATTGACATTACCGAAATTAAAGCCTCTAGTAGGAAATATCCTGCTATCTTATTCAACAATTTAGCTAGAGAAGCGGGCGACCAGATCTTACAGGTTGAAGGCTTAAGTAAAACTGCACACGGTGAAGTTTTATTTAAGGATATCAACTTTATGGTTAATAAAGGTGATAAGATTGTGATTCTTTCTCAAAATAGTTTAGCCACAAGTGCTTTCTATGATATCTTAGCAGGAAGGGATGAAGATTATAAAGGCAACTTTAAGTTTGGCGTTACGATTAGTAAAGCTGATATACCTAATGATAATTCAGAATACTTTGAAGGTAAAGACGAGAACTTGGTAGATTGGTTACGTGAATACTCTGGAACTGATGCAGATGAGCAATTTGTGAGAAGCTTCTTAGGTAGAATGCTTTTTTCTGGAGATGAAGTATTGAAAAATGTAAAAGTGCTTTCTGGAGGCGAGAAAATGCGTTGTATGTTCTCAAGAATGATGTTACAATTAGCTAATTTGTTAATGTTTGATGAGCCAACCAATCACTTGGATTTGGAATCTATTACCGCTTTAAACAACGGAATGAAAGATTTTAACGGAACGATTTTATTCACTTCGCGAGATCATGCCTTAACTGAATCTGTTGCAACAAGAGTTATCGAATTAACACCTAAAGGCAGCATCGATAGAATGATGACCTATGATGATTACATCAACAATGAAGATGTGGCCAAGTTGAGAGAAGAAATGTATAAATAGCATTTATCAATCATAATAAAAAAGAAGAGTTTTGGATTAGTTTTCAAAACTCTTTTTGTATTTTACAAAATACTGTTACCTGCCATCAAAATGAAAAAAGCACTCCTCAGTCTTATTTTTATCTCGTTCTGTTTTATCGCAAATGCACAGAAAAGCGATTCAACACATACACATTATGCCTTTTATAGAGGCTTTTCTACTCACGAGACAGAATTAAAATCTAAGAAAGGAATCTTGAACGGAGAATACATCATATTTAAAGGGGGAAAAAAAACAGGTGTTATAGGTTATTACAAAAATAATGAAAGAGTGGGAAGATGGATATGTTACAACTCCAAAGACTCTATAGATCAAATATATAATTACACGACCAAGACCTTAATATTCAATAAGCCAGACAAGCGTATTACCTATTATATAGATTCTCTAAAAGATGGTGATAAGGTTATTTACCCTGCAAAAATTATGGGATATCTTGGCTTGTTTTTATTAACCCGAATTTACGTACCACCTTTTGAAATTCAAAGAAGTGTTGGCGAGTTTAATCTATATTTTATTTTTACGCTTGATAAGGATGGAAAATTAGTCAAATACGAAACTAAAGTTGCATCGTTAAACTACAACAAAGTTGAAGAGGTTAATTTAAGGAAATTAAAACCTGAAGATTTTGAGTTTTCACCAGCTAAGGTAAATGGTAAAAATGTTGCCTGCGTAATGGTATTTAAAGGCTCATTAGGCGTAAATCTTAATCATTAAATTCTTTCTTTTTCTCAGCATACTCCTTTAGCTTACCACCTCTATATTTTCTATTTTTCACATAATCATACCAGCCCCTATACTTGTAGGCTAATAGAGCGACCAACAAAGGAATACTCGCAATAAGGATTATAGATTCTATCTTCATTAGTTTAACACTGATATTCGAAGTTACACATTTCCCTAATTGAATCGCAGTAGCAAATACTTTACAAGCTTAAACTCTACTATTAATTTGTATCTGCTATTTTTGTATCAAGCTAAAGCGATTTTAAAATCAAAATGATTTCAATTAAATCTGTATCACACAACTATAAAGACACCAAACCAATCAGTTTTAAGGATTGGCAAATTAATAATGGAGAGCAATGGTTGCTGCTGGGTGAATCTGGAAGTGGGAAAACGACACTTTTACATATTTTAACTGGCATTTTAAAACCAAAACAAGGCGAAGTCCACATTAACGAAACCTCCATCTACGGTTTATCTAGTAAAAATTTAGACCAGTTTAGAGGTCGTAACATCGGGATAATTTTTCAACGCCCACATTTGATAAAAAGCTTAACCATCGCAGAAAACTTGCTTTTAGCACAAAGTTTTGCTAAGCTTACTGAAGACAATCAACGTATTGATGAAGTTTTAAATTCTCTAGATATTCTTCATAAAAAAAATGCCTATCCTTCCACTTTGAGTCAGGGTCAATTACAACGAGTTTCTATTGCAAGAGCCGTAATAAACAAACCTGCCTTATTAATTGCAGATGAGCCAACTTCTAGTTTGGATGATAAAAATGCAGAAGCGGTTTTGAAATTATTAATGCAGCAATCTGGTTTAAATCAGGCTACATTAATTGTGGCAACCCACGATAAAAGAGTTAAAGATGCATTTACCCATACTTACAATTTAGCATGAGTCCATTTAAGATAAGCTGGAAAAGTATATGGTCTAAACCATTATCATCAGGGTTAAACATCATGCTGATTGCCTTCGGAACAGGAATTTTAACGATTTTGCTGTTAGCATCTACCCAAATAGAAGAGAAATTAAACAATAATTCTAAAGACATTGATTTAGTAGTTGGCGCAAAAGGTAGTCCGCTGCAATTAATTTTAAGTAGCATTTATTACATTGATTTCCCTACAGGTAATATTCCATTAAAAGATGCGAATGAATTGTCTCATAACCCTTTTGTAAAACGAGCAACTCCCCTAGCGTTGGGCGATAATTATAACGGCGTTCGCATTGTTGGTACAGACAGTAATTTCATCAGCCTTTATGGCTTAAAATTACAAGGCGGTAAATTTTGGAATACTGATTTAGAAGCCACAATAGGCATAAACGTTGCAAAAGAACAAAATTTAAAAGTTGGAGACACCTTTTTTGGCGCTCATGGATTAACCGAAAACAAAGACTTACATAAAGACCACGCATATAAAGTTACTGGCATTTTAGCCCCGCAAGGAAATGTAACCGACAACTTGATTTTAACAAATATCGCCAGTGTCTGGAAAATGCATGATGAGGAAGAGATGGAAGACGGAAAAGGTAAAACGAAAGATGAAAATGGCAATCGGGAAATTACCTCACTTTTAATTCAATATCGTTCGCCAATGTCTGTAGTAATGTTTCCAAGAATGGTTAATCAAGGTACTAATTTGCAATCTGCTTCGCCAGCTATGGAAAGCACAAGGTTATTTTCGTTAATCGGCGTTGGCGTAGATACTTTACAATGGTTTGCCATATTAATTATGCTAATTGCAGCTATCAGCGTTTTTGTAAACCTATACAATTCCCTAAAAGATAGAAGTTATGATTTAGCGATCATGAGAACCCTTGGCGCTTCAAGAACCAAACTTTTTGTAATTGTAATACTCGAAGGATTAATCTTAACCATTGCTGGAACAATTGTGGGTATTGCTTTGGGACATTTCGCCTTAGAACTGATTGCCCATTACCAAGAAAGTAGTCAGGCAAAGTTAACTGGTATGATTTTTATTACATCTGAAGTTTATTTATTGCTTGCTGGTTTGGCTATTGGTATATTTGCATCAATCATTCCTGCAATGCAGGCTTACCGCTCTAATATTTCTAAAATACTTGCTAAAAATTAATATAATGAAGAAACTGAGTTTTATATTCTTATTATTTATCGGCTTTGCTTTTTCTGCCAAAGCTCAACATGACCCGAGCGATCAAATTTTATCTGCAAACTGGGATGTAATTGGAAGTGTAGATTTCAAAACCGTAAAGGACACCGAAATGTATGCCATTTTTGGCCCTGAGATCAAAAAATATGCAAACAAACCTTTTGAATTGGAAGGTTATATCGTTCCAATTAAAGACGGAATGAAGCAAACAAAGTTTATGCTTTCTACCTTGCCTATTAACCAATGTTTCTTTTGTGGCAAAAACGGCATTCCTGTAATGGTGATGGTTGAGTTAACAGAACCTATTAAATTTACCTATCAAACTGTAAAAATCAAAGGCAATTTGAAGTTAAGCACAGCAAATTCTATGGATGTTCCGCCAATAAGTTTAACAGCAGCTAAAGCGCTATAATCAATTTAATTCCGATTGTTTGAATATGAAAAGTTCTAGGCTTTAAAGTCGAGAACTTTTTTATTTACAGGTATTTATGTAAAACTTCCATATTTAAAAACGTTTAGCAGTACATCTTATTTCCTTGTTATATATTTTACTTAGTAATCTGTAAACGCTTTTAAAAAGCCGAGGAATAAAAAGGAAGAGCTAGTTAATTTATGAATTTCTTTAACTTAGCTAAAAATTATTGATGGACTTAGTACACGAATTAGCCGAAATAGCCTTAGCAACTCGATTAAAAAGGTTAAGCGATAGACTATCAACCGATGTGAGTAAGATATACAAAGAATCTGATGTAGATTTTGAAGCTAGGTGGTTTTTGATATTAAGGGTTTTGCAAAAAGAAAAGTTAATGGCTATTACAGAAATTGCTGATTCACTTCAATTAAGCCATCCTGCCATTATTCAATTGGTACAGGAATTAACACAAAAAAAACTAATTAAAGCCACTTTAGATAGCAAAGATGGGAGGAAAAGAATGGTTTCCTTAACACTAACTGGAAAAAAGACACTGGCTAAAATTGAACCCATACTATCCTCAATAAAGGAAGAAAACAAAAAATGGATAGAAGGCAGTAGCGCTAATATCCTCAAAATATTGGCAGAGCTAGAACAGGCTTTAAATGAGCAAAGCATGTACAATCGCATTAAGCTGAATATGCTGCAAAAGAAACCCGAAGCATAAAAAAAGCCCTGTTTGCAAATGCAAACAGGGCTTTTATTCTTCAATATTATTAATGACCTGAATGACCGTCAGCTCCATGAGCATGACCGTGACTTAACTCATCAGCAGTTGCTTCACGAACAGCTAAAACTTTGCCAGCGAAGATTAAGTTTTTACCAGCCATTGGATGATTTAAATCTACAGATATAATGTCTTCGTGTACACCAGTTACACCAGCACGAAACTGATTTCCTTGGTTATCTTGTAAAGGAATAACATCGCCAACTTTGGGCAATTCACCAGCTTCTTTAAACATATCAACTGGCAAATCTACGTGAGCAGTTGCATCAATTTCTCCGTAACCATCTGCAGGAGAAAGTTCAAAACTATACTCATCGCCAGCTTTTAAACCAGCTAAATGCTCTTCAAATTTAGGTAACATCATACCTACGCCATATAAGAACACTAATGGTTGTTCTTCATTTGCTTTTTCAACAAAAACTTGCTGACCTTCTGGAGTAGTAGTGTGTAGTTCATAAGTTATAGACACTACTGTGTTCGCATTAATATTCATTCTTATTTGTTTTTATAATTTTTAATATTTCTGGGTTGTCTACCAGACTTCGGCAAGTTTACTTTGTTATTATTTAAAAAGCCTTTAAGTAAATTTGGGCAAAGATAAGTTAATTATTAGGTTAACAAAAACCGTGATTAATTGTTGCAAAAAAATGTTTAAATAGTTGTTTGGGTTGTGAAGATATGAACCAAGTCTTGGGACTATATTTCAAAGTCATCATGCTCAGCTTGACTGGGCATCGTGTGCGACTGCAAAACTATATACCAATTCCCTTTCTACCTCATTACGATTCCCGTATGCACGGGAATGAAGGTAACTCATCAACCTACTTATCTCCTATTCTTAATCTGCTCATCAATAAACTCTTCTCTAATCTGAGCCAATTCCTTTTGCTTTTCGGCAATTTTAGCTACTGCAATATGTTTTTCTGTTTTGTCTCTGATGGCAGAATAAGCTTTTTTAAGTTTAGCGATTTCTTTAACCAAGGATTTTCTTTTTGCAATAATACCTTCTTCATTTTCTAACATCTCGCAAGCTACCTAAATTCGATTAAAGCCCTCTTATGTTTTTCACTGCTTCGGCAACAGTAGCAACTGGCAATTGGCAGGTTTTATTTTTACAGACATAGATTTTCGTGTCTTTACTTTCTTTATCCTTTAACAATGGAAGTTCACTTTTCTCACCACCCAAGACAATTTTATTAGGAATGTAATTGGTGTTGAGTTCCCTCTTGACATTGTTAAAATCAGTACCCATTATGGCAATTTCGTTAATGCCATGCACCTCGTTTAGCAACTGTGTACACCAATTAGAATATGCAGAACCGTAGGCTTTTATTCTCGGTAAAACCGATTTAAGCATAGCTGATGCTTTGTCTCGATAGCTTTCATCATCAAAAAACAAACCTAATTTTTGAAGGTTTTGCGCCATTACTGAGTTTGATGCAGGAATTACATTATCCATTACTTCGTGCTTGCGAGCGATTAATTCTTCACCATTGCTTGCAGTATAAAAGAACATGTCATTTTCTTCATCCTTAAAGTTAAGCAGCACATAGTTCGTTAACGATTTTGCTTCTTCCAACCAAACTTCATCAAAATCAACTTCGTATAGAGAAATTAAGGCCTCAATCATAAAAGCATAATCATCCAAAAACCCTTGAATAGTTGCTTTTCCATTTTTATAGTTGCGATACAAACCACCGTCTGGGGTAACCATATTTTCTAAAATGAATTCCGCAGCCAGTTTAGCCCTGTCATAATACATTTCGTAATCTAAAATTTGAGACGTATCAGCCAAAGCTTTAATCATCATCGCGTTCCAAGCCGTTAAACATTTATCGTCTAATCCTGGTCTAACACGATTAGTCCTTTCATCTAATAATTTAGCTTTTGCTAATGCCACTTTATCGTAAAGTGCTTCGATATCTAAACTATGTTTCTCAATAAATTCTTCGTCGGTTGACACCCTCCTTAAAATATTAGTTTGCTCCTCTTCCCAATTCCCTTCTTCAATTACGTTGAAATATTCACCTATTAACGCTGCGTCTTCACCAACAACTTTGTCAAAAGCCGCCTTGTCCCACACATAAAACTTACCCTCCACGCCTTCGCTATCTGCATCTAAAGCCGAATAAAACAAGCCGTTTTCTGCACTCATTTCTCTGAAAACCCAATCGATGGTATCTATAATTATCTGCACAAACGGCTCAAATTTCAAACACTGATAAGCTTCTGCATACAAACCGATTAACTGAGCATTATCATACAGCATTTTTTCAAAATGAGGAACGTGCCATTTATCATCAACAGAATATCTAGCAAAACCTCCTCCTACTTGGTCATATATTCCACCTTTAGACATTTCTTCAAGGGTAGAACAAACCGCCATAAAAGTTGATTCATCTGGCGTTAAAAGGCTGTACCTCAACAAAAAACTCCAATTATTTGGCAAAGGGAATTTTGGCGCTCTGTTATATCCACCTCCATCAATATCGAAATGACGTTTCCAAGGCTCAATAATTTCCGCCAGATGCGATTGTTCAAAAACAACATCTGAGTTAGAAGGAATAATTTTCTCTGACTGCTGTATTCCTTCTGTCAATCGCTCTGCGTAATTTAGAGCTTTTGCAGGTTCGTTTTTCCAGAGGTCTGAAACATTTAACAAAATATTTACCCAATCATTTTTCCTGAAATAGGTACCGCCGTAAACTGGTCGTTGGTCGGGTAAGCAAATAGCGTTTAAGGGCCAACCTCCACTTCCATTCATTAATTGCACTGCCAACATATAAATTTGGTCGATGTCCGGTCGTTCCTCCCTATCCACTTTTATGCAGACGAAGTTTTTATTCATCACTTCTGCCACTTCAAAGTCTTCAAAACTCTCATGTTCCATTACATGACACCAATGACAAGCAGAATAACCAATGCTTACCAAAATTAATTTATTCTCTTTTTTGGCTTTTTCTAATGCAATTGGTCCCCACTCGTGCCATTCTACTGGATTGTAAGCGTGTTGCAATAAGTATGGAGATGAAGCGTGAATAAGGTTATTTGGTTCTTGCATAATAGATGTTAGTATTGAGATGAAGATTTGAGACTTGATTTCTCAACCTTGTAAAATTATAAATTATCCGTTTAACCTATCTGGATTAATTATTGTTTTTTAATTTAGTATTCTCAAATCTTATATCTACTGTCTCATATCTCAAAAATGAAAATCACGCATACCGAAATTTATCGTTTTAGCATCCCAATGGAGCCTTTTGTAATTGCAACTGGTACAATGCATTTTGCACAAAATGTACTGATTAGAATTTATACTGATGCTGGCATCCATGGCGTGGGAGAATGTTCGGCATTTCCGATGATTGTTGGCGAAACCCAAGAAACTTGTCTGGCCATGGGAAAGGATTTTGCACAAATATTAAAAGGCAAAAATCCACTAGAAATACCCGAAAGGATGCAAGATCTATTAGCTTATGCAGACCATAATGCGACCATAAAAAGTGCTTTTGATATGGCGCTGTTTGATATTGCTGCCAAAGATGCAAAACTTCCGTTGTATCAATTTTTAGGTGGGCACAAAAGAACCATTGAAACTGACATGACCATTGGCATCGATACGCCAGAAGGAATGGCACAAACTGCTTTGAAATATCAGAAAAATGGATGCAGGATTATTAAAATTAAACTGGGTAAAAACGTTCATGAAGATATTGAGCGAGTAAAACAAATAAGGGCGGCCGTAGGCGATGAAATGACTTTACGTTTAGATGCTAATCAAGGATGGAGTTTTGACGATGCTTTATTTGCCTTGGGCGAATTAGAATCTCAAAACATTGAATTCTGTGAACAACCTATGCGAACCTGGTTTGATGACCAATTACCAGAATTAGCATTAAACTCTCCTATTAAAATAATGGCTGATGAAAGCTGTTACAATTACCACGATGCCAGAAAATTAATAAACAGCAAGGCTTGTGAATATTTAAATATTAAATTCGCAAAATCGGGGGGCATATTAGGTGCACAAAAAATTCACGAGGAAGCTTTGCAACATGGCGTTAAATGTATGATAGGCAGTATGCTCGAAAGTAGAATCGCCTTAAGTGCAAACCTACATTTCGCCCTAGCTAGTCCTAACGTGGTATTTTTCGATTTAGATACTTGCCTATTAGGCCATTTGGTCGACCCAGTTATTGGCGGATTAACCTATGATGGTTACTTTCTAGATGTTCCAGATACGGTAGGAATTGGTGCAGATGCTGATGAAGCGTTTTTAAAAACCTGTGAAAGTTGGGTGATTTAAAACCTATTAGCCCAGATAAATAAAGATTTCTAGTTTGAAACAACTAATCCTAATCGCATAAAATATTTAAAACCAGATACTTTTACTCAATATCTGTGTTCATCCTTTTTATCTATGGTTTAATTATTTAGCTTTTTCGTCTAAGTAAAATTGGCGTTTGTCGATATTTACGAAGTTTTCGTATAAAAGTGCAATACTGCGTGCAACTTTTTTTAATTGTGGTCGTCTTATCTACAAAAACCCACAAATTATTAAATTATGAAAACTTCAATCAAAACAATCGTTGCTACTGGCTTTATCGCGTTAGCAATCACATCTTCAACAGTTTACGCAAACAACAATGTTGACCCAATTGTAACCGTTAACGAAACTACTGTTTCTGCCAGTACTGTTAAGATATCGTCTATTAATAAGTTAAATGTTAGTGGAAACGTAGAAGTAACTATTATACAAAACTCAAAATCTAAGGTATTATATACAAATGAAGGAAACGAAGAGGTTTTTGTTAAAAAAGTAGGCAACTCTTTATATGTAAGTTCAAAAAATGGTCAAGCAGGAAAAGTTACCATTTATGTTGATGACATTTATAGAATTGAAGCTTCTGGCGATGCTTATGTTGCAGCAAATAGTCAATTAAACTTAAAATATCTTCAAGTTTTTGTATCTGATAAAGCAAATGTGAAATTAAACGCAAATACTGAGAGTTTATATACAACCGTTAAAGGCGAATCTAAATTAGACTTAAAAGGAAAAACAGATCTGTATACAGTAGATATGGATAAATCTTCTAAAATCAGCCTAGATAAATTTAAATCTAAAAAAACTGAAATGAAGTCTGATGTTTACGTTTCTAGAGACTAATAAACACCAAACAAATGAAAAAGCCTATCAATTTTTTTGATAGGCTTTTTTATTTGTCTATAATTTTTTAATAGTGATAAAGCTATCATGAGCATCTATTGCGTTTTATGAGTGTTTGCCCATGGATGCTTTTTATTGAATCAAAATTTTGGCGAATGCCAAACTATCGCCATTAAAAGCATTAAAATCTACTACATGATTTATACCATTGATTTTTGCCTTATCAGAATGCTGCCAAAACTTCCAAGCAGTATTAGCCAATTTTAGCTTAGGCTGATGATAATGGGCGACCCAAAATGGATATTTGTTATAGTATCCCTGTAAATGGTCTTTATAAAATCTAAGACCCGTATAGATAATTGGTTTCACTTTAGTTTTCTCTTCAACCTGAATAATAAAGGCATTTAATTCCTTCCTCATTTTTTCTGGAGAAACACCGTCTAAACTTTCTATATCTACAACAGGTGGTAAATCTCCTTTTTCGAAATTGGCGGTTTGCAAGAAAAAATTAGCCTGCCATAAACCAGACCTTTTTGGCCTGAAGAAATGATAAGCACCAACTTTTATTCCTGCTTTTGGAGCTTCACGCCAATTACGTTGAAAATAGGGGTCGACACTTAATAAACCTTCTGTTGCTTTGATAAATGCAAAAGTGATTTTCACATCGTCATCTTCCATGGCCTTTACTTTAGACCAGTCTATTTTACCTTGATAATAAGAAACATCGATGCCGTGGACGGTGTATTTTTTAGGAATTTTAATATCAAAACTTTCGTAGGTTCTGTAATTTTTGTCTTCGCCTGGGTGGCGCAGCCAAAACCAAGCAGATGAAGCCACCTTTAATACGTAGCCGTAATAAAATGGAGAAAGTAAAACTAATAACAACCCAGCAATTGCTATTCGCCATTTGACAATTGCAGATTTATTTGTCTTTTTACGAGTACTTGGCTTTTTTGCTGCTGGCTTTCTCTTTATTGGAGGCATTTACAAATTTGGTAAAAATTTGTGGATTGGAGATTTTTGGTTTATTAAAATCTACCGATAAACGATAACCTCACCGATAGCTAATCATTAGTTCATGAAATAGCGGAAAATCTTTTTCAAGCTTTCAAATCTTTTCCTAAATTTATATTGAATGCCCAAACGGCATAATGACCATTATAAAAATTTAACTCTCTTATTCAATAAATTATGGAAAGAAATGATGATGAACAACAACAGGCGGTTAATCAAGTCTATGATCATGCAGCAAATCTTTTAGTTAACCACAAAATGAGTGCTTATGAAACGCAAAATGCACTAATGGAACAAGGATTGGATGAAGAAAATGCAGCTATTGTTGTTTCTAATCTGGAACAACAAATACACTCTGCCAAAAAAGAAAGAGCAAATAAAGATATGCTGTATGGTGCATTGTGGTGTGTAGGTGGGCTAATAGCTACTTTTGCAGACTTCGGCTTTATTTTTTGGGGAGCAATTTTATTTGGCGCTATCCAGTTTTTTAAAGGAGTTGCAAATGCTTTATAGTTTTATAGCTTAGAAAACTGTTTTACTAAATTGATCTTTCAGGAAAGCCCTATACATTAAACGTCCAAATCTTAATCGCCGGACAATTTGTTGATATCGACTCAGATGAAACCATCAAAGCCAAAGACTCAATTCGACAGCTATTTGGGTTTAGATTATTAAATGTGGGTATTTACTCTAATGGGCTTCAGCGATATAATGAGGTTATGGATGATTATTTAACAAAAATAAACGGAAAGGACTGGAAGAAAAGGCTCAGCACAGTGGGATCCGAAGCTTGGAATTCACGTGACTTGAAGTCGCGGCCGCA
>JADMIO010703136.1_pt1 | contig 78391 bp, 70 predicted proteins | sample 8958161 | NCBI WGS metagenome assembly JADMIO01 (sample SAMN16585339, study PRJNA669376) | soil metagenome | isolation source: Crop rotation soil | place: USA: Cullars Rotation, Alabama | collected 2011 | reverse complement strand
GCCGCGACTTCAAGTCACGTGAATTCCAAGCTTCGGATCCCACTGTGCTGGAAAGAACGGTTGCAGGACATCGGCGATGGGATGCCGTTGCTCGATCCCGCTTGGACACACCCACAAGAAACGGTTCCTGGGTCGGGCCGCATTGGGTGGGCGGTCGCAGCGATGTTCGCAGTCGCACTAGGTCTCGCAGTTTGGCGATTATGGCCGGCGCCGTCGGCGGCCATACATCCGGTGCAGTTTCAGCTCAGTTTGCCACGGCAAGAAACCGCTCCTCTTTTTTCTGTATCTCCAGATGGGCGGAGAATTGTCCTCCATATCGTTGGTCCTGATGGCCGGAGGCACCTATCGTTGCGTTCCCTTGATTCGCTCGAGATCCATGAGTTGCCAGGTACAGAAATGCCAGGTAATACGCCATTCTGGTCTTTCGATAGCAGGTTTGTGGTTTTTCCGTCTTCCGACAGACGACTGAAGAAGATTGATGTCAACGGTGGGTCGCCTCAAGTCTTGTGCGATCTGAACGGCGATATTCTCGGAGGCTCCTGGAACGCCGACGGTACGATTCTTTTCGCAGTTCTCACAACCGGACGCGTAATGAGTGTCCCTGCCGCTGGCGGAGAGCCGGTTACGATCCTTGATGCCGCGAAGGATCAATTCGGCGGTGTTTTCCCAGCATTCTTGCCTGATGGGCGCCACTTTACGTTCGCTAAGAGTTTCACCGCAGTGGCAATGGGTTCGCTGGACGCGCAACGTTCCAAAGAAGCCCCACAAGTTTTAGTGACGAATACGGGAAGCACCACTACGGCGAATATGATGTTTGTGCCTTCCGCAACCCCAAATCTTGGGTACGTCTTATTCGTTCGTGGGACGACGCTGATGGCTCAAGCCTTTGATGCTCGCCGGCTCAAGTTCACGGGAGAAGCCGTCCCGGTTGTGGAACATGTGTCGTTCTTTTCTGCCTCTGAAAACACGCTCGTCTTTTCTAGTACGAATGACGAAAGCTATCAGTTGACCTGGGTCGATCTAAGAGGGAATACGACCACGACAGTGGGAGAACCGGGGCCGTACTCGCAACCGAGGATCTCGCCGGACTCCACACGAGCCGCGATTGTCAAACGGTCCGAGGGGCGCTTCGATGTGTGGCTGGTGGATCTGTTGCGCGGAACCATGGAGCGACTCACGTCACGCGATGGGATGACAGGCATGCCTGCGATCTGGTCGCCGGAAGGCGATTCGATTGTTTACGGCGCGGGCGAAGGATTGGCGGCTGATCTCTATCGCAGAGCCGTGAATTCCAACAAAGCAGAAGAACCGATATTTCACGGCAGCACCTTTCCCACGGCGACGAGCTGGTCGAAAGACGGGCGCTTCTTGTTGGCTCAGGTTTTCGATTCCAAATCTGGCAACGACATTATCGCGCTCTCAATGGATGCAACAGCCGGTTCTTCTCGTAAGCAAACTCCGCTCTTGACGGGCTCTTCTAATGAACGAGACGCCGTTTTTTCACCAGACCAGCACTGGATCGCCTATGTGTCTGATGAAACCAATCGCCAAGAAGTCTACGTTCACGGCTTTTCGCCCGGCAGCGATACAGACGCGCCTCACGTGACTAAACGGTTTTTGATTTCGACATCCGGTGGAAGCGATCCCTTGTGGACCAGCGACAGCAAGCAAGTGATGTATCTGACACCAACACGGGACCTGATGGCTGTCGACGTTACGAGTGATCCCGATCGTCCTTTTTCATCGCCGAAGTTGATTCGGAAATCCATCCCAAACGGAAGCATCGGAGGCCTCACTGCCGATGGCCAACGATTACTGCTCACGGCTCAAGTAGGCACGAAACAAAGCCCCGCATTGACAGTCATTGTGAATTGGCAGTCGGGAATATCGAAGTAAACAGAAACCTTCCCGGAGGTGGCGCGTGAAGAAGACCAAGCGGCTTGTTCGGTATGGCGGCGCAATGAGTTTGGACGGATATATCGCCGGGCCCCACGGCGAGTACGACTGGATCGTTATCGATCCGGAGATGGACTTCGCTGCAATGTCCGCCCAGTACGATACGTACCTAATCGGCCGGAAGACATTCGAAGCCATGGGCAAGATGGGCAACGATTCCAAATCCACGCCCGGCATCCGGAATTTCGTGTTCTCTCGCACATTGAAACAGAGTGATTATCCAGGCATCACCATCAGCCCTGACGCCGAAAGCGTGGTTGCCGAACTCCGACGTTTGCCCGGCAAGGACATTGCTCTTTTCGGTGGTGGAGAGCTTTTTCGGAGCCTGCTTGCCGCTGGTCTTGTGGATCGCGTCGAAGTGGCCGTCATGCCGGTGCTACTTGGAGGCGGAATCCCTCTACTTCCTTCGCCTGCCGGCCGGGCAATGCTGAAGCTCCGAAAGCAACGACGGTACAAGAAAACAGGTACGATCGGACTTGAATACGACATCCTGCAACGTTGACTGATTGGCGAACGAGTTTTCCTTGCCTCAACGTCCAGCTCTTCAAATACGCGTCTTCGTGATCTCCACCCGTGAACCTCTCGAGCGTGATCAGAGGCAAAGCGTCGCCGCTGCTCGGACATTGATACAGCAAAAGAGGGTCGGCGCTATCGGACCCACTTCTTTTCACCCATCGGTTTTCGCTCTTGGTATAAACGCTCAAACGGCCCCGGCCGTCGAATCCATAATTGAACACGCCAAACACGTACGCGAGAATCTGAACCCTCGCTCGCATTAGAACGAATGACGGTTTCTCCTGCCGTTATGAAAAGATGGCATTGCCGATGACAGTCCCCGCGGCTCTTTCTTCGTTCCAGCCGGGTGTCTTGAAGATGTCATTGATTGCCTCGGGTGAATGCTTCGAATCAAGAAGCTGAATCACGATCCCATCCAAGCACTACGAGAAAACCGGTTTTTTTCGCAGCCGGCATGGAAGTGGATTCCAGTTAAGCAATTCCCGTGCAACCCATATTAGACTTCTGGTGTCTATAGCACCGCAGGGAGTGTATCTGATGACAAAAACCGCTCGAGTTGTGTTGATTATGGCCGCGTTCACCGTTGCGGTATTGCCCCTTCTTTCTCAATCGACAACACCGAAACCGTCATTTGAAGTCGTTTCCGTCAAACCAAGTCCGCCGAACCTCGGAATGCGTGGCGGCGCACCACGCGGGGATCGTTTGTCGTTGGTTGGCATGTCGCTGAGATTCTTGTTGCAACAAGCATTCGCGAGTTCGACCGGAGGCTCGCCGATCGGTCAATTGACAATCATCGGCGGCCCGAGTTGGATGGATTCGGATCTTTACGATATCGAGGCGAAGGCCGATTGCAGCGGTGGGGTGCTTACTCGCGAGCAGATGCGGCTGATGATGCAATCGATGCTGGAAGACCGCTTTCAATTGAAAGCGCATATGGAGACGCGGGATCAGCCGGTTTATAACCTCGTCGTTGCCAAGGATGGTCTGAAGATGAAGGCCTCCAGCGATCAGACTCCGTCGCCGATCGCCCAGGGACCTCCTCTACCGTGCAGCCCGGCTGGGTCGCAACCGCAACTGCCGCCTCTTCCACCGCCGGGTCAACGAGGTGGACCTCCAGACATGAGTGCGATGCCGCGAGGCGCCATGATGATCATGATGGGAGCAGACGGCATGACGATGCAGGCGCCCGGGGTACCCATCGCAAATTTTGTGGGTATGCTTGGTCAGTTTGCTGGACGCCCTGTCATCGACAAGACGGATCTGAAGGGATTGTTCGATATCAAAATGCGGTTCAGTCCCGAGGGGATAACGCTGCCGGGCGCACGCGGCGGCGGACCTGGTCTGCAAGCTCCGGGAGGCGGACCTGGTGGACCGGGCGGAGCACCTGGCAACAACGCTGCGGATCCCGTGCCTTCACTGTTCACAGCCATTCAGGAGCTTGGCCTGAGGTTGGAATCGGCTAAAGGTCCTGTTGAGGTGCTTGTCGTGGAGAGCGCGCAGAAACCCACCGAAAACTGATTTATGCAGTGTCCTCCTTTTCAAGGGGGACACTGTTCGCTTACTGCCACCCTCCGTTGCGTTTCTCCACCGGCAAGATTCTCATGAACGCTTCTACCGCGTGAATTTTACCGTCGAACACCTTGAACGATTCCCACACTGTGAGCTGATCACCGCCGCGCTCGCGCACGCCCCAAGCCATCCGCAACCAGACGATGCCCATGCGCTCATCGACTGCGACGACGCGCGTTTGCACATCCCCGAGGCGATTGAATATCGCGAGCGACTGCGTCGAGATGTTCTGGCAGCCGGGAGCAAACTTGCAGTCGGGACCTGCCATCACCTGGCCGTTTTCGTAACGATAGGCATCTGCAGTAAAGGGCGCATTGACGTCAGCAAAAGTTTTGGCGGCGTTGAGCCCGGTCGGATAATGCATCGCCGCCTTGACTGCGTCGTCGCGAGTCGAAAGCTGCTCGGGTCGCGGCGCGTAGTTCATCATTTCGCTCGGCGCGTTCAAGCCATCGATGTTGAAGATGAGTCCTTCCGCTCTGCTGCGCGTCGCAACAAGCTCAACCTCGGTTAACTTGTTCGCCACAACCTTTACCCGCACAACGAGCATCACTGGAGCTCCGTTCTCCTCCACCATGACGTCGGCGCCGGCCACGCCGGCGCGCTCGTCGATGATGTCTTGGCGAAAGCCGCGCAAGCGCGTCACGGTAGTGACCAGGCCGACTTTCGCGAGCGGCTTCTCGATAGCGTCTTCTGTCACACGCAGCGTGTCCGCGACGGGGAGTTTGCTCACGTCATGCTTCACGAACGCATAAAGCAGCTGCGTGACTTTGCCGCGCAGGCACTCGCGGTCGCACGTGGTGGTTGACTGCGCAGCGTTCGCTGTGATGCTCCATAAACAAGCTGTCAGCAGCAATCCAATGCTGATTTTGTTCTTCATGATCCCCCTCGATTCAGTGATGCCGCGATTTGCGCGTTCAGTGTACGCCGCGTCCAAGAGTGTTCCAAATAGAAGCTGACGCTGTTGTTTGAATCAGGCACACAATGTGGTGGGGATATAAAAATCCCGTGAGCGGTCGCCAGCCTGAACTATTGCTGCAGGACTGCGTGCCTTGCCAATACTCACCCGAGAGGAGCATGAAGCACGGCTATTTATTGCCGACGACCGATCCGGTGAAGAGTAACGATTGAAGCCTCGCCTGCTTTATCGATCTTCAGTTGGTTGTCTGCGGATTTTCTTACGAGCGCGTTTGCGGGCGGAAGCCTGTTTCATTCGTTTCTTCTCTCCCGGCTTCACATAAAACGAGTGTTTCTTCACCTCTTTGATGATGTCTTCCGACATCACCTTCCGTTTAAATCGCCGCAGTGCACTCTCTATGGACTCGCCTTCGTGAATCTGAACCTGCGCCATTTCATCCTTCCCTAATTCGGTCTTCCCTGTTTTTTGAGGTGTTCACCATCGCTGGCGCCCACCGCCCCCACGTTTGTCGCGACCACCACCGCCGCCGAAACCTCGGCCGCCACCGCCGCCCTCGCGCGGCGCCATCGGTCGAGCCTCATTCACTGTAAGTGAACGCCCATCGAAATCGGCGCCATTAAACTTGGAGATCGCCTGTTGCGCCTCTTGGTCGTTAGACATTTCGACGAAACCAAAACCCTTGCTTCGGCCCGTATCACGATCTGTTATTACCTTCGCGGATTCGACCTGACCGACCTGCTGGAACATTTCCATCAAGCTGTCGTCATTAGCAGAAAAGGGAAGATTTCCCACATAAAGTTTTTTGCCCATATTCTCCTCAATACTTTCTCGTTGAGACGTGTCGTTGAAAACTTAACTTCAGTTCTGAACCAACAACCGTAACACACCACTCGCATTTAACGTGACGTGTATTGCACGAAAGCAAAAACCCGGCGTTTCTCAGAACCGTGCCGGTCGTTCGAGCGGCCTCGAAGGGGCGCTTTAACGTCGTTTAACATCCGTCATTCACACGCTCGGTTAACCTGAGGCAGTGTGAACAGCCATTTCGTCAGAGTCAACAAAGCACTCTTCATCGTTTCGCTTATTGCAGTTACCGTCACCCTGGCCGCCAGGACTCAGTTAGGTGGCGGCGCGGTGATACAAGGCATCGTCCGTTTCAAACAAACTTCTTTGCCGGGTGCAATTGTCACGGCAGTCAACATGGCTACGTCGAAGACGACGCAGGTCGTCACGGAAGTAAACGGCCAATATATATTGAAGGTCGGTGAAACGGGCCAATATCACATGAATGTCGAGATGACTTGGTTTTCATCGAGCAGCGCCGACATCGAAGTGACGAATGCGTCCGCGCCGGTTCAGAAAGATTTCAGTTTGTCGCTTTTGTCCGGAACTCGGCGCGCTAACTCGCGGCAAACCGAGTCGGCTCCCGTGACCCCATCCGGGCGTTCGAAGCCGCCGGCCGGCGGAAGCGGCAACAACACACAGGCTGAAGTTCAGAACGAGGAACCGGATCAGAATACCTTCGCCGAATTACAAACCAATCCATCGCTGGTGTTGTTGCCTGGCATGACTCCGGATGCCGCAACGGAATCCGTCGCGATTGCCGGAAACACAGCGACGCCGCAGTTTGGAGGAGCATTCGATCCACGCCAACTTGACCTGGCGAATATTCCCGGCAACTTCGACCAGCAAGCTTTTGGCACGCCCGGTGGTGATGGCGGCAACAATGGCGCGAACGCCGCTAACAATGGCGGAGGCCGGGGTGGGAATGCTGGCGGTCGAGGCAATGATTTTGGAACGGCGTTCGGTGGCGGTGGAGGCGGTCGTGGCGGATTCGGAGGCGGAGGTGGTCGTGGCGGACGCGGCGGAAACTTCAATCTTGGCGGCCAGCGCGGACGTAATGCCAACCCCATCAACGTCAATTTCAGCTACACACTCAGCGACTCCGCTTTGGATGCAGCTCCGTATCATCTAACGGGTCAAGCGGCGCCGACCAAACCAAGTTATCTTCGGAACAACTTCAGCGGCACCGTTGGCGGCCCATTCCGAATTCCAGGCCTTCTCAATCCGCAACAAAACAATTTCAACGTCACTTACACAGGCACGCGGAGCACGAATCCTACGGATTCTTACTCTACTGTTCCGACGGAAGCTGAGCGCAACGGTGACCTTTCTCAAATTTTGGTGCGAGGCAATCCCGTAACGATTTACGACCCGCTGACAAAGCAACCGTTCCTGAACAACGTGATCCCAGGGGATCGAATCGACGGCGTTGCGAAGGGATTGCTGTCGTATATACCTTTGCCCAACAACCCAACTTCAGACGGTACGCGGAACTTTCATTACGTCACATCCACTACCAGCGATAGCGATAACGTCAATTTCAATATCCAGCACACATTCGCGCAGCCGAACCAACGCGGACAACGCGGGCAGCAGCGCTTTACGGGCGGAGGTGGACGCGGCGGCGGTCGAGGTGGTGGTGGGCGCGGCGGAACACTGAGCGTTCAAGTCCAGTTTCAACGGCAGAACAACGTCCAGACCGGAACATTTCCGACGATCGGAGGCAGCGGCCTTCAGCACGCTTTCAACACGCAGGTTAGTTACAGCAAACCGATCGGCAGGTTTCAAAATCAGATGCAGTTCCGCGTCAACCGAAACCACAACCAGAACACAAACCTCTACGCGAACATCACGAATGTCGCGGGATTGCTCGGCATCACGGGCGTTTCGACCGATCCAGGCGATTGGGGACTTCCGAGTTTGTCGTTCGTCAACTTTACGGGACTCAATGATCGGACGCCCGCCAACACCGACAATTGGACGTACAGGGTCTCCGATCAATTCCGTTGGAATCGCCGAACGCACAACCTCAATTTTGGGGCCGACTTCACTCGAACCATCAATGATGTCTTCAGCACAACCGGCAATCCTCGCGGCCAATTCACATTTAACGGCCAAGCCACGGGACTATTCGATGCCAGAGGTTTGATTGCTGCTACGGGATTGGATTTCGCAGATTTCCTGCTGGGATTGCCTCAACAGACGACGCTTGCGTACGGCGCAAACGGTCACAAGTTTTTGTCGCTGCAATACAACGCTTTCATTCAGGACGATTGGCGTCTGCGCAGCAATCTGACGTTGAACTATGGTCTGCGATACGAATACGCCTCACCTTATACAGAAGCGAACAATCACCTCGTCAACCTGGATGTGGCGTCCGGATTCAGGGCGATCGCGGCAGTTCAGCCCGGCCAATCGGGCCCGTTCTCAGGAACGTATCCCAAATCTCTAGTCAATCCCGACCGCAATAACTTCGGACCGCGGATCGGACTTGCCTGGCGTGGTCCGCGGCGGTTCGTCGTTCGAACGGGCTACGGCATTACTTACAACGCCGGCGCCTATAGTGCGATGGCGAACCAGTTTGTTCGACAGCCGCCGTTTGCTTTGACCACTAAGAACTGCGTCCAATATGGCCCGCTGATCAGTGGTGCGACGACTACCTGCGTTCAGCCGGGCCTCGGCTCCGCATTGACGCTCGAGAATGGCTTTCCCACGCTGTCGCCGTCCGTTGTGCAAAACACGTTCGGTGTCGATGTGAATTACCGCGTTGGCTATGCGCAAACGTGGAATCTCGACTTGCAGCGCGATCTGCCGGGCAATGTCCAAATGAGTCTCGACTACACGGGTACCAAGGGAACGAAGCTGGACGTTGCAGAAGCTCCGAACCGAACGAGTCTCGGCACGGCCCGCATTCCGAATGTAATTTCATATGTCTGGGAAACGTCGCAGGGGAACTCCATCTACAACGCCGGCGTGCTGCAACTGCGCCGGCGACTATCTAGAGGAATCCAGATCGGCGGAACTTATACATTCGCGAAAATGATCGACGATGCGTCGAGCTTTACCGGTGGCAGCGGCTCTGGAGTGGTTCAAGATGCTCTCAATCTGCGCGCCGAACGCGCCGTGGACAACAGTGACCAACGACACGTGCTTGCCGTGAACTACACGATCGAGTTGCCGTTCGGTCAGAACAAACCTTTTCTCCACGGAGATGACTTCTTCAGGCGGATGATCGGCGATTGGCTGATCAATGGAACCGTCAATTACGGTTCCGGAAGACCATTCACACCGCGACTCACGAATTCTTCCTGCGACTACTCGGCAACGAATGCCACGCTGAGGCCGGATTTTTTGGGCGGTCCGATTGGTCTCGATCATCCGACCGTCACCCAATGGTTCGACACGAGTCAATTTCAAGCGCCAATAGGATGTCTGGGAAATGCGGGGCGGAATATCATCCGCGGCCCCGGCACGCGCTCTATCAACATGACGTTGAACAAAAGTTTCCGGCTGGAACGAAATCGCACGCTCGATATACGAATCCAGGCGAACAACATTTTCAATATGGTCACGTACACCGGGCTCAATACCACGGTCAACTCGAACCTGTTCGGTCAAATCACGTCGGCAGGGGCGATGAGACGAATCACAATTCAGGCGCGATATCGGTTTTAGGTGGCGAATGATCACAAAGAACTGCGTGATGGTGAGTCCTTCTCCCTCCGGGAGAAGGTGGCGCGAAGCGCCGGATGAGGGCAGGAATGCTCGAAGCTCTCCGTGTGCCCACCCTCACCGGGCGCTTCGCGCCACCCTCTCCCGGGGGAAGGGGCACTTCACTGGACATGTGTTGATCAAACTTCTCGGCTTCGTCGCTGCGGCACTATTTGCAGCGGCGGCCCTCTCGCAGGACGTCACTCGAACCGGAGACAAATTCGCTCTGAAGACGAGCACGGAAGTCGTACTAGTAAACGTCCAAGTCCGCGACAATCGAGGCAACTTCGTACGCGATTTGAAACAGGACGACTTCACAATCACCGAGGACGGCAAAGTTCAGAAGATCCTGTCGATGGATATTCAGAACACCGACGCGCTGGTTGAGAACAACGGCGAGCTTCAAGCGCTAAATCTGTTGGGCGATCTCAATGGTCAGACCGCCAGCCAGATTCAACAGGAAGTCAAGGCACGAGCGAAAGCCCCATCGCCGACGGAGTACACCAAGGACATGTTCCGCGACCGCCGTCTCATCGTCATGTTCTTCGACCTCCAGTCGATGCAACCCGAAGAGATTGGGCGAGGCATCAAATCCGCGGAAAACTACATTAGTGAGCAAATGAGGCCGGCCGATTTTGTCTCGATCGTGTCGCTATCGAATCGACTCAATGTCGATCAAGACTTCACCTCGAACAAAGAAGACCTGATTGACGCGATCAAGAAATTCGATCCGAACAGCGGAAATGGCTTTGAGGATACAGGCGCGACCGCTGCGGCCGACACGACCGACCCCACGGATACCAGCACGGATCAGGAATTCGCGGCGGACACCAGCGAGACGGACATCTTCAACACCGATCGTAAATTCGATGTGCTTCGCACCATCGCCGAGACACTTCAGTCCATCGAGCAAGAGAAAACGCTCCTGTTCTTCAGCGGTGGTCTGAGAGCCAACGGAATCGATAACCAAACGTCTTACCGCGCCGCGGTGAACGCAGCGGTTCGTTCCAACACGGCGATTTACACTGTCGATACTCGAGGCTTGCAGGCCGTTGTACCGGGCGGCGCCGCGAACACGGCAAGCCGGCGCGGTGCAGGTGGATTCAACGGCCAGGGACTGCGAGGTCAGTTCACGCAATTACAATCTTCGCAGGACACACTGGTGAGTCTTGCTGCGGACACCGGCGGCAAATCGCTGATGGATTCGAATGACTTCGGGAAGATCTTCACGCAAATCCAAGAAGACACGTCGATGTATTACGTGCTCGGTTATTCCAGTTCGAACAGCACAAAAGACGGACGTTTCCGAAATATCAAAGTGACAGTGAAGATGAACAGTCTTCGCGTCGACGCGCGGAAAGGCTATTACGCGGACACCGACTTCCAACATTTGGCGAAGGAAAGCCGCGACAAGCAAATGCAAGACGAGTTGGCGGCGGATCTGCCCAGCACGGATTTGCCGGTCTATCTCTCCACGGGATACTTCCGTTTAGATGACACGCGTTACTTCGTCCCGGTTTCCATCATCGTGCCCGGCAATGCGATCCCTTTCACCATCGAAAGCGATCAACAGAAAGCCACGCTGGACATTCTCGGCGCAATCCTCGCTCCGAGTGGATTTTCGGGCGGCGGCCGCGGTGGACCCGGAGGACGCGGCGGCGCAAGAGCAGAGCGAGGCGGCGGCAACTTCCGGGGCGGCGATCGAGACTTCCGTGGACCACAAGAACAACAAGGGCCCCGCGTTTTCGGTCAGATCAAAGACACAGTCAAACTCAATGTGAGCACAACGCAGGAAGTGAAACGGAAAAACGTTCAATACGACGCTGGGTTCCTGTTACCTCCCGGCCGGTTTCGCTTGCGGTTCATCGTGCGTGAGAACCAGACAGGACAGACGGGTTCTTTCGAAACAGATGTGTTGATTCCGAATCTGCTGCAAGCTCCGGTCAAGGTCAGTTCTGTGATTGCATCCGCTCAGAAGGCTGCGGGTAAGGCCAAGAAGGATAATCCGCTGACGCGCAATGGAACCGAGTTGATCCCCAGCGTCACGCACGTCTTCTCAAAGTCACAGCATCTTTATCTGTATTACGAAGTGTACGACCCCAAACATCCTGACGACGCCGGCGCCGATGACAAGAGTGCCGCGCGGTTGTTGACGAACGCCACATTCTTCAAAGGCAATAACAAGGTTTATGAAACGCCTTTGATGGAAGTGACTCGAATCAACACTCCTGAGCGAAGAGCAGCGACAATCGAGTTGGATGTTCCGCTTTCGGAATTGAAGTCCGGCTTCTACACGTGTCAAGTGAATGTGATCGACGATGCGGCAGGTGAGGTCGTCTTTCCCAGGCTCGCATTGCTCGTCCGTTGAGGACGAGCAATGCGACACACTCGTCGTTAATTGCGCGCTACTTTGCTGGGCACGTCTGGTAAAGGATGGACACCAAGCCCGGAGTGGCAGAATGCGAGATGCACGGGATCGCGCTCAAGTATTCATAGATGGCCTTAAGGTCATCGTCTGACATGTTCGCGAAAACCGGCCACGGCATGACCTGCAGAAGAGTCGGATCGAATGGAGCCGGCGGAAACGGAGATAAAAGGCAGCCCTCCGGTCCTAATGTCGGACACGCCGGATGCGCATTATCAAAGTCGTGTCCTGTCCGAATCATCGATATGAACTCCTGGAAGGTAGCGCCTCCTATGGGCCGCCCGGATATATCTGGAGTCAAGTTCCGGGGATAGATGAACAGTTGGCTGGGGGGGCCGGTGGGACCGAATCCTGGGAATGGACCAAACGCCTCGCCGCCGCCGAGGTAGCCGTCGGGATTAATCTGCTTCGGTTGGCCAAAGAACGGATTATGGCCAGCAGAGAATTCGCCGCCGAGATCGGGGCTGTTATGGCAACCGTTGCAGTCGCCTTTCGCATTGACGATATAACTGCCCTTGCCGACCAACGCTGGGTTCTTGCCGTTCATGTTGAGCTTGACCGGCGCAATGTTTAAACCAATTTGTACCTCCGACTGCCCATTCGATTGGGCAAGCACGTAAGGTTGCGATGCTCTCGTGAAGCCAACGAGGGCAACGACTGCTGTAAATGCGACGCCCGAAATCCATTTTGCGCGTACTTTCATATCCCTACTCCTTTCAACTCTCCGGTTTTGTTTTTTGAGGGGAAGAAAAGCCGAATTGCACTAGCGGTCTTCGTGACCTCAATGTGCGACACCGTACTTAGCGTGGCTAAGGTTCCACCCTAACGCGACCAGTGTCAACCGAAATGCCCGGAAAAATTTAGATCGCATTGCAATTGGATGGATTGTCACAACGGGAACTTTACGGCGTGCTTATGCGTTTATTAGCGATAGAGCTAATGAGGAGGCGACATGAGTGAAACGTGGTGGGAATCGGTCAAGGTCCAGGGCCATCAATTGGTAGGCAAGGTGAAAGAACTTATCGAAGAAGGCAATGTCCGGCGAATTGTTATCAAGCAAGGTGAACGCACCATTGCGGAGTTTCCATTAACGGTAGGCGTTGTGGGCGCAGTTGCTGCGCCGATGCTGGCAGCTGTTGGTGCAATTGCGGCACTTGTCACGGATTGCAAGATCGAAGTTGAGCGCGCTAAGTAGGTCCTTACGGTTGAAGCTCAAAATTCGTCTCGCGCTCGTCGCGCTTTCCACCAGGTCCAGTAACTTCGTGCTTATACATGAGCCGCTGGCCGTCGATGCGAATGCGTTCGACTGCGATCCAACTCATGACCAAGATGGTGGCGATGGATTTCGTGAACATACGTGTCACCGTCCCAATAGTTAAAGCTGGAAGAGCCTGACCTTGTCTGAGGGTTGTAGTGACCTGCCCTGCTGAAACCTGAAATGGTGCCGGGTCTCTGGCGCTGCATCATTTCACGTTGCCGCTCATCAATCCTCCTTCGCATCTCATCTGGACCAGGCGGCGGAGGTGGTGGCCAGACTTGCATATTAGAGAGCATCCGATGTGCAGCTTCGACGGCACCATCGGGCAGTGAGTCGACGAGGGCGTGAAGTTCTTCGCGTGTTGCCATACGTATGCAATGTGGCCGTGTCTTACTTGACGACACGAAGATTAGATCGTTTGTTGTTGGCGTGCGTCTTGATGAAGTCTGCCACAATCCTACGAGCCTGCTCGACGTCGGGGTTTTCAACCATCACCTTTACAGCGCCCACTCCACCTGGAGCGGCAGTGTATGGCGCGATTGCGCCGATAAACTCATCTCGGAGGAGAGTTGGGATTCCGGCCCCTTCCAACAGGCACTTTAGGAGGTCTGCTTCCACGATATTGCCGGAAAAAATCACGGAAAGGTCTTGATTGGACATATTCACTCCTTGTCTGAAGGATATCCCTAAAACAGCATCGCGATGGCGACCGAGATGATCATTGCGACGGAAATCACGACCTTCAGAATCATTCCCGCCATCCGTCCGAGTAGTGTTCCCCAGCCGGCGTGCAGTGCCTCCCGAATATCTCCGCGGACCGAATATTCATGGAGCACGACGATGAGGAATGCTCCAAGAAAGCCGCCTGCAATTGGCCCAAGCGGACCAAGAAGGATCGCGATAGGTCCGCCAATGATGATCGCTCCTGCAATACCGCCGATGAACGACAGCCAAATTGAACTCGTCGACGCGCCGAAGCGCCGCGCGCCAACCGCGCTGAGCCAGTTATCCGCAGTTTCGGCAACCAACGTCAGAACGCAGAGCATGATGAAGAAGGGAACGCCAATGCCCGCTGCGAAATGTGTGAACCACGCATAAGCGAGGGCACAGCCGAGGATGATCAGACTTCCGGGGAATCCGAATGGTATCGAAATCAATCCGGCGATCATTCCAAGGAAAAGCAGAAATTGTGCGAGTTCAATTGACAAGACTTGAATCTAGCATGAGCTTTCCCGCGACTCTCAGCATCACGCGCTCAATTTTCGACGTGGTCATGGAGATTACCGATCACGTGAATCAATTCAGTCAGGCTGATCGGTTTGCCGATGTGAGCATTGAACCCGGCTTCGGTGACTAGCTTTCGATCTTCTGCTGCTCATACGCGGTCAATGCAATAGCGGGAAGCTTGTTTGCCGCCGATTTCATCCTCCGCATCTTGCGCATGAAAATATAGCCGTCTACTACCGGCATCCCAACATCACTGATCACGAGATCGCAATGTTGTTTTTCGAGCATGTTCTTTTTCGAGCAACAGAAGCGCCTGTTTTGCAGAGTCTGCGCCGAGCGGTTTGGCTCCGCGCTGTTTCTGGCCGTGAACAAGCATATCGCGAGTGTATGCCGACCCGGTGCTCTTCACTCAGGTCTTCCAGAACTTGTTGTCGAATGCGATCAAGTACACAACGCAGGGACAAATCACCGTTGGAGCGACCCATACAGAGTTGAATAAAGTGCGGTGTTGGATTCAAGATACAGGCACGGTATTCCTGCCGTCGGCTTATCTTCGAAAAATTCGAGACCGATCCAACGAGAAAAGGCGGAATGGGTCTCGGTCTTCCCATCGTGAAACAAATTGTTGAAGCGCATGGCGGACAGATCCTAGTCGACAGCGAACTCTGCCGCGGTTCGACATTCAGCTTCACTTTACCCGGCGCATGCTCAATCTTGTTGAATCACCCTTCTTTGATTACGGATCCAAACGTGCTTTGTAGGCTTCGCGAGTAGTCTGAAAAGCGCGCAGGTCCTACGTTTCAATAAGATTGAATGGGGTGTTTCTTGATCGGTGAGTGCAATATTTTCACTCGGTGTGTCGGTGTTGTCATTTTAGCTGCGTTACTCGCGCACTGTCCTTCGACCTTTGCCCAAAGCAATTCGGATGACACCGCAAAATGGGAATTGCAAGTCTTCAGTGGATTCCCTGTCTACAATCGGACGGCGGGTTCCAGCGCCTTGCCGCCGCCCGGCCCTTTCTATACCGTCTTTATCCGGCCGCTTATTTACGCGAGCCGTAGGGTGCCCTCTTGGTTTTTTGGAGATGGTACGAACTTGTTTAACGCGGCAGCAGATGAAGTGGGTTCAGTTCCGAAGATCACGCCGTTGGATCCGCTGCTCACGTCATCTGTAGTTCAACCCTCAGGAGCATCGGTTGGGCTTCGGCTTAGTCGGCACATCAAGCGATGGGCTTCCGCGGAGCTATCAGTCGAACGAAGTGGGTCCTTTACCCTGAGCGAGCGAGCCCAGAGTCAAATTGAAGCGTCGCGAAACAGCTACGTGCCGGCTTTCAAAGCGGTAACCCTTGGCCCTTCAGATTCCCAAAGTACGATAAAGAAACGTGGTGGGTTTATGGCGCTTTCAACCGGCGCCCTCGTTATCCACTTGCCAGGGTACCGTCGGCTTGAGCCGTTTGTATCGGCGGGAGGCGGAGCGCTGCATACTGGAGGGAATACGCCAAATGCGACTCTGATCGGAACGTATGATCCACGCGTTTCTCTCCAAGGTCTGAGCGATCCAATTACCGACACCGTCCACTTGGATTTTGCGCCGTCGCGACGATGGTCTTACGTTTCGGTTTTCGGCGGCGGGTTCAAGATTCCGATCAAAGGGCACTTCGGAGTTGCCGTAGAGAGTCGGGCATACATCTACGACAATCCCATGGCGAATTCGCTCAGCGCCAACTACACAACTCCACAAACATTCGCCTTTATCGTTGCAGCCGTTCCGGCACCATTTGCACCATCTGTATTCCTTTCGACCATACCTCCAGGTACCCTCGTCGGCGCTCCTCCTGGACCGCCAGGACCACTTTCCAGTTTGTCCGCTCCGCCGATTTCCGGATTCAAAAGTTTTACCGAGTCCGGTTTGCAGCGTCGAGTGATCATCTCGATTGGTCCGTTCTGGCGGTTTTGATGGTTACTTTTAAAGTCAGGCGTCTTCTCCGCGTTCGAACAAAATGATCGGACGTTCTTTGTAGGTTGTCCGAGCGTGTTCGCGAAAGCCACACTTGTGGGCAACGCGGATAGAGGCGGAATTCTCGGGATTGATCATGCACAGCATGCGACTGTCGGCGAATCGGGTCTCGCCCCACGCGAGCGCGGCGCTCACGGCTTCGGTGGCGAAGCCCCGTCCATGCGCGGCACGCGCCAAAACCCATCCGACCTCGGGTCCACCTTCGGACCAATCGCGCCACGGCTCGTCGAGATCACGTTTGAAGTCGGCGAGTCCAACTTCGCCGACGAACTGGTCCGTGTCGCGCTCCCGAACGATCCAGAAACCATAGCTGAGCAGCATCCAGTGTCCGACGTAGCGTTGCAGGCGCGCCCAAACCTCTTCGCGCGAAAAAGGGCGTCCGCCGGCATAGCGCGTGACTTCAGGATCACCCCACATCGCAGCTGAATCGTTGAAATCCTCGAGCCGCGGTCCACGCAACAAAAGGCGTTCTGTCTGCAAGGAAGGAATACTCTGAGTGTAAATATGTGACTCGTTTTGCATGATCTGAACGCGCACCTGGATTTGTCTTACCGGCGCGGGAAATTTCCCGTCATGCAAATAACTTTGTAGAGTAAAGTTAAGAGCATGGCGAGAGCGCTTGGATGGATGATAATCGTCGCGATGTGCATCGGTGGAGCAATTTTCCTGCTTCTCAATCTGACAGGCAGGCGGACCTTGAAACCTGCGGTCCCTTTGTCGTCGGAGCCGGCTCCGGTCCGCAAATTTGAGGTCGTCGCGGAGTATCCGCACGATCCGCAAGCGCTGACTCAAGGCCTGATTTACATTGGCGGCTTTCTCTTCGAAAGCACGGGCCGGGAGGGTGAATCCTCGATTAGGAAAGTGGACCTTAAAACCGGTCGAGTGATCCAACAGCGCGCTTTAGACGACCGCTTCCTCGGCGAAGGTCTGACGGAATGGCGGGGGCAGTTGATCCAGTTGACTCCGTTGCGCACGAAGCCGAACGGTCCCTCGTTGGTGCTGGAACATCTTAAGACATTTGTTAACTCGTTTGGCCGTTCTTCGGACATCGACTCCGGTATTCGGTATGACCTCAATTCGTTCGAGCCACAGTCCACGTTCACGTACGCTGACGGCGGATGGGGACTCACTCATGATGCTCATCAGATCATCGAGAGTGATGGCACATCCATGCTGCGGTTCCTGAATCCCGACACAATGAAGTGGCAGTCGCAGATCAGCGTTATGGACGCCGGTGAGGGAATAAGGTGGTTGAACGAACTCGAGTTCATCAACGGCGACGTCTACGCCAACATCTGGCAGCAGGATCGAATTGCAATCATTCAGCTGAATTCGGGGCAGATCAAAGGCTGGATCGATCTTTCGGAATTAAGGCCTCGAATGGTGCCACCGCCTCAGGATGTCGAAGGCCTCGGCGCATATGGAAAGGCTGTGGCGAACGGCATCGCGTACGATCCTGACGGCGGCCGTTTGTTCGTGACAGGCAAGAACTGGCCGCGCCTGTTTCAAATTCGCCTACTCAACTAGATTGCCTCGCAGGTAATTTGTCGAATCGAAGTTTCTTCCCAGCGCCACAAACTGGCTACAACGAATGGACTCCCTTGTTGTGTTCCCACAAGAGAGGTGCTCCGCTCCTTTTGGAAACCTAAACGAGGCAAGACGATGACAAACAAGACAGACGTCTGGCAAGGGACGCTGGCGCTGATGGTTTTGAAGACACTCAGTGCGCTCGGACCGCAGCACGGATACGGAATCGCAAAACGCATGGAGCAGGCTCAAGCTCGAGCAGGAAGGTTCGATTTCTTCCGAGTGGGGCGTGTCCGAAAATAACCGGAAGGCGAAATTTTATCGGATCACGAAATCGGGCAAAAAAGAGCTGGCGGCTGAGGAGCGCGAGTGGCAAACCGCCACTGAGATAATCGCGCGATTCTCGGCCTTGCGGGGAGAGACTCGATGAAAGCGCTGCGGCGCACGATCCACCGGTTACGCGGCATCTTGGTTGGACGACGGCTCGAAAGGGAACTCGAAGAGGAACTACAGTCGCACATCGAGATGGAGACTGAGGACAACCTGCGTCGAGGGATGGCGCCGGAGATTGCACGCCGGGAAGCCCTCTTAAAGTTCGGCGGGTCGAAGCGATCGAGGAGAGTTATCGCGACCAGCGGGGCGCGCCCTTGTTTGAAGCCTTCTTCGCGGATTTGCGTACGCACTCCGAGGATTCGTCCGCAGTCCCGGCTTCACTCTCACGTCGTTGGCAGCGTTCACGCTGGGCATCGCCGCGACGACTGGTGTTTTCTCGGGGGTCAATACCGTTCTCTTCAAGCCTTTCCATGTTCCGGACCGCTTTGTCCTCTTGGTGACGCTTTATGCCCAGAACGGTTTCGCGGACGGCAACACAAGTTCATCTCCACCGCAGTTCAACCACTGGCGAACGCAGACCCGACGTGCTGCAGGATGTGTCGGCATTTTTCCGCAACGTGATGGTCTGCACGAGTGCCGACGTCGCTGAAGAATGGACCTCAATGCATTTTTCGGCCGACGCCTTTCGCTGTTTGGGAATTCGCGTTTTGCAAGGCCGCGCATGGCGGTGATCAGCGAACAAGGCCGGGAAAGGCGTCGGGCAGGTAAGCACCTTCTTCATGGTTCTTCGAAACCTAGACAGCACACACATTCTGTGTGGCATTACCACAAACGTTTGCGTTCACACGATCATGAGAGAGGCTAATGCCCTCGTCTGGTGCCTACTTCTAAAGGACAGTGTTGGCGCTACGGATGTTGGAAACCACGAAGCGGCTATTAACTCGGTAAATGCAAGGCGGCGTATTTGGCTGGGTGTCGGACACGGAACGTCTACACGAAGGTCTGGAGAAAGCCGGTCTTCTGTCGACCGAAATCGGGTCCAAGCCCGGGTAGTTTCAAAAACTTTGTACGAAACAGAAAAGCCGTCACCGAATGACGGCTTTTTTACTGTCCGCCCATGGTTCTTGCACACCCAGCGCGATATGTCAGCCTTGAATCTGACGCTTCCACTCCACACCGCTGGACTCAACGAACGATCCGTCTGCGTTAAAGGCGAGTTTCCAGACATTGCCGTTTTCGGCAGTGAATGAGACTTCGTGCACGCCCTTGGGGAGCCGGGAGTTGCCCCAGGTAATTACGAGGAAGACGAATGTGCCCTTGCTGCTCTGGCTCTTCGTTTTCAGCGAATATGTACCTACGCTTTTACCAACATACTTATTGGCCCCAGTCTCGATGCTCATGCGTATGAAAGGGTTCGGCGTTTGTGCCGGGTCCAGCGTGAGTTGCAGCACCTGAGTAGGGTCGCTTTGATTGATGAAGGTCCCCAGGGGGACGGGGCCAGATCCGGAGCAGCCGGACACCATGGGCAATAGCAGCAGCAAAACGAAAATCGTAGCGTGTTTGTATCGCATGACCGTTCCTTTCGGTAGAAGTCGTGACTATTACGTTATACGATATATTCACGCTGCGATTAACAATTGTAATCCCTGCGAGAACAGCGCAGCAGGAACCTCGGTTTCGATCGTTTTTTTTCACTGTTCCTCCACGCTGACATCATCAACAGATGCAAGTTCTGTACCGGACGAAGGCGGGAATATTACAGGTTTTGCGATGGGTTGGCAGTTGAGATAACAATTTATCGCGTAATCTGATCCCTACGGCGACTTGTTTGTAATGCGATACGATGAAGCCCCATGACCAGGACAATTCAGTTCCTTTCTGCAATGGTCATCATATTTCTGATTGCGAATGCACAGATGGCGCAGTCCATCCGCGATCAGGTGGGGCAAAGAATTACTCCATGGGTCCACGGGACACTCGACATTCACCAGATCAGTACCGGCCGAGGTAACGCCGCACTTGTCGTCATGCCAGACGGCACAACCCTACTTATCGATGCGGGGGATAGTGCGGCGCCATTCGCCGAACCTCGCCCCAACGGTTCGCGAAGTCCCGCAGCGTGGATCGCGCGCTATATCGACAGCGTGCTTCCGTCTTCATCACAGCGTCGACTGGATTACGCTTTGATCACGCATTTTCATGCGGACCACATGGGAGCAATTGCCGAGTTGGCAAGCTTGATTCCCATTCGGAAGATCGTCGATCGAGGTTGGCCGGACTATTCATATCCGGCACCGCTAGCGGACACTCTCGTCCGGAATTATCGCGGGTTTCTTGAACAGCGAACGTCGGATCATTCTCTAATGGTCGAGCGCATTCGAGTCGGGCGAGCCGACCAGTTTGTACCGGTCCTGGAGGACCCGTCACGCTATCCGACATTCGAGATCCGAAACGTTGCCGGAAACGGGGAGGTTTGGATCGGGAAAGGTACGTCAACGGCTAAACGATTCCCTGAGGTCAAGTCGCTGGATGCGGAGATTCCGTGGGAAAACATCTGCAGCATTGGCCTCCGCATTCGTTACGGGCTTTTTGATTTCTTCACGGGAGGCGATGAGTATGGGATCGCCGATCCTGGCATGCCGGCATGGGTCGATCTTGAAACACCAATTGCAGAAGCCATAGGACAAACCGACGTTCATGTAGTCAACATGCATGGATCGATCTCGGTAGAAAATCCCTTCTTTGTGACCATACTGAGATCGCGTGTGACGATCTTGCCATTATGGTCCGCCACACACCCTTCAGCAGATGTGCTGAAACGCGTGATGGCGCCACTCGCATATCCCGGTCCACGGGATATCTTTGCGACAGTTTTGCGTGAACCAACCCGTATATCTGTCGGGCCGCGGGCGGATCAGATCAAAGGTTCCGGACATATCGTCGTGCGAGTGAGCGAGGGAGGCGCTACTTATCGAATTGTCGTCGTCGATGATGCGACCGATACTTTGAAAGTGAAATCGATACACGGTCCATACGAAGCTCGCTGACCCCGCGTCTATACGTCACTTTGCATGTGGGGAATTCCGATACCTTGAACCCATTCCCGCTTGAGTAGGGCATGCACGATCATGTCTTGGTACGACCCGCCGATCGGGAGAGCATCCCGCATTCGACCTTCTGTAAGAAAGTGCATCTTTCTTGCTAAAGCCAGGCTCCGCGTATTTTCGGGGGCGATCCTAAGCTCTCATCTCTTGTCCGAACGCTAGCAAGAAACGGGCGAGCGTCATCTCGAGTCCATATGGACTGGGGCCACGACAAAACTCGCTCAGGTATTCTCGCTGTTCAGAAACCAATTCAAACAATTGGTCCGAGAATCGAGCATGAACTCTCTGCAGCGTTAAGTCGGGTCCCACCGAAATGCTTTCGGACGTTTCTGTGTTCGGCTGAATCAAATCGACTCGATTCCCATACAGGTCCTTGAAGACAGCCACTCGACCGTAATATTCGTCACGAGCCTCTTCCGAAATGGTGACTCCGCCTGACTTGAGTGCCGCATAATCGGATTCGAAATCGTCGGTGTACATGAAAAACTTTTCCGCCCGTCTGATTGCCAATTCGACTTCTTTGTTCGTCGTTCACCGCCGTAGAAAGAAGAATCCGGGAGCCTCCTTTTCCAGGGGCTTCGAGCTCTACCCACCGCTTTCCATTTCCCATGTCGGTGGTTTCGCACAAGCCTGAAAGTGAGTTTGCTCGTGGAGAAGGCAATCGCCTCGTCGCAGTCCCGAACTATCAGTGGCACGTTGGCAATTTCTGTAATCATTATTTGTCCTTGGAGGTCGAGTTTCTTCGGCCATTCGCTAATACGAGTCGATGTCGTAATCCATGTTGAGACCTTTTGCAAATTAGATGCGTATGATCTTTCGATGGAAGAACTCATCGATTGGAATGTGCAATCGATCGCCGTTCGGGATGATGGCTTGGTCGGTACACTCTTTCTTCCTACCACACCGCCTCCACATCCCGTCGTTATCACTGTCGGAGGTTCAGGCGGGGGTATTTTCAGTGCACCCGGCGCATTGCTCGCCTCTCGCGGAATACCGGTTCTAGCTCTCGCATACTTCGGAATGGAGAAGTTGCCTCGGTATCTTCAAAGCATTCCTTTGGAATATTTCGAGACGGCGATTCGCTGGTGTAGCCGGCATGAAGCACTTCGGGCCAATGCTATCGCGATTGCAGGGGGCTCACGTGGGGGAGAATTGGCGCTGTTGCTCGCAGCAACTTATCCGGAAATTGTCGCCGTCGTTGGATGGGCAGCCAGTGGGGTAATTTGGCCGGGTTTGCATCCGGAAATAAAAGACCGCCCAATCGCAGCATGGTCGAGGAACGGAAAAGATCTTCCGTTCGCGCAAATCGATCGAATGTCTCTAAACTGGGATCAACGACCGATGCGCTTCGCGCCAGCCTTCGTTACCTGCTTATCCGACCGGGCTAGCATCGCGGACGCCGAGATCCCGGTTGAACGTATTCAGGGACCTGTTCTTCTAATCTCCGGAAGCGATGATCAAGTCTGGCCCTCGAAGTTGCTATCCGATATCGCGATCGCTCGGCTGCAGCGTAACAATCACCCGTTCCCAGTTGAACACATCTCGTTCGAAGGCGCTGGACACTTAATTGGTCCACCTCACCCCTTCGCAGAACCGGCTCACACCCACTTTACTCACCCAACGCTCGGCATTGACGTTGAGTTTGGCGGCTCGAGGGAATTGAATGCGCGCGCAAGTCACACGTCATGGAAACGCGTTGTCGAATTTTTGCAGCGCCGGTTTGCCGAAATTCCATACCTCGATTGCTAACGCCCCAAGAGTCATCCAACGATCGAGTGCGACGTGCGCCCGGGTGTTCGCATAACCGCCTTGTCGTAAAACTTCGGTTGTGGCCATTTGCGGGGCCGGAGTATCTCGATTTAATTATGCTTTTGACTCATCGCGCCGACTTTTCTCGGCATCGTTCCTCCACGGCCCGTCCTCCAACCGTCTTCTCACTTCGTACTTAATAAACGCCCAAGGATGAAGCCGCCGATACCTGCTCCGAGAACAAGAAACCGACAAAAGGCAGCGGAGCGGATTATGAAGCGCCGAATGATTACCGAATGGATCGCCTGAACATCACCGCCGGACGCAGTGGCTCGGTCCGCCTCATCGTACGGATCGGGTTAGACTTGCTCAAAGCTCTGAGTGAGAACCTGCAGGTGCTCAACAATCTCATCGTGGATGCGAGTCATATCTCACTCAAACATTCTGCGCCGTCTAGGCTGGGCCAAACACGGAGTCTCGTTCGACGATGCCACCACCCGCCGTCATTATTCGTTGGTGTTTTTTAACTGGGACGCAAGGATTCGAACCCCGATAAGCAGATCCAGAGTCGCTTTCAGGCCAAACCGAAATCTACCTAAATCTACCGAAACGCTAAATACCGACGCGGTTTTTTCGCCAAGCTGAATCCGAAGTCGGGGTAATTCTACCGAAAGGCAAGTGGCGACATAGTGGCGGCGCGCGAAGCCTCGTATCCCAATGCTGCTTGCAGCACGTCCCGAAGTCGGGCGTCCAGCAACTTTGCTTGTAAGAAATTCCCGCCCACCCGCTACTAATAAGGTGGAAAACGATGCTGGAAGCTGAACGGAACAAGGTATTCGAGAGCTGGATAGACGCGCACAAGGGAATTCTGTTCAAGGTGGCGCGCCTCTATGGTGCCACCCATTCGGATCGCGAAGATCTCTTCCAGGAAATCGCGCTGCAGATTTGGCACAGCGTCGAGACGTATCGGGGCGACTGCGCCGCAACGACCTGGATCTACCGGGTGGCGCTGAACACGGCACTCGCGTGGCGCCGCAAAGAATACAGGCACGGCCGGGATCGACAGGACATCGAGGTGGCCACGGGCCTGCTCATTGCGCCATCCTCCCGCGATCCCCGTCTCGATTGGATCTACCAGCGGATCGCGGAGCTCGACGAGGGGAACCGAGCACTCGCGTTGCTGATGCTTGATGGCTTCAGCTACCGCGACATAGCGCAGATCCTCGGTCTCAGCGAAAGCAACGTTGGCGTGAAGATGAACCGTATCAAGGCTGCGCTTGCCGCCCAGCTTGCGAAGGAGGAGCACGATGGACTTTGACCAGATGTTGGAAACCTGGCGGGCCCAAAACACTGCGCCGCCGTATAACGTGAACCGCGATGCGCTCCGGCAGGCGCTCCAAACCGAACAGGCCAGGGTCCGGCGATCGCACCGCACCCGTCGCCGCGGACGCTGGTTTCTCTGGATCTTCGGAACCGCCATGGCGGTCTGGGCAGGATTCTGGATCGCGATAACGATTACCAACCGTTGGCCTGCCATCTATGCCATCGCTGCCGGAGTGTGCCTCTGTATGTTTGCGCTCGGGGCCTGCGCTTTCTGGATGAGCCGCGGGCGGCTCGCGGAGCCCGATCGCAATTTCGGCAACACGCTGCAAGCGGAGGTGAGGCGCAGTCTGGCGCTCGTCGACTATCAACTTTCGGTTACCAGGCGCTGGATCTTCTCTACGCTGGGGATAGCTTCCATCGTGGTTGGAGCGGGACTTTTCTCCTGGACGCTAATCAGAAGCCAGAATATCCCCGTTTCATCGTCCGGCGTCGGCTGGTTCTGGTTTACCGTCGTGTTCGTCGTCCTTCCTGTGCGGGCTTCCTACAAGGCGCTTGACGAGATGCGGAAGGCGAAGCCGAAACTGGAGCTCCGTCAGCGGCGCTTGCGTGAGTTGCTCGCTGCTCTCGACGCGCGCGAGTGATCGGACTGAGTGGTCGAAACCCAACGGTATTTCGGATTGTGAGTGGGGCGACAAAAATTAATTCGGATTTTCGATAAGGGGGAAACTGGGACGCAGGGATTCGAACCCCGATAAGCAGATCCAGAGTCTGCGGTCCTACCGTTGGACGACGTCCCAACAAGGAACCTTCGAAAGATATCAGAAGAGCGCGGTTGCGCTCAAGGTCACGTCGTTTGCGGGCTCCGCATCAATCATCATTGACTCACCAGTTGTGCTCGAATTTTCTTTCCCTGACTTGTCTGGGTCGAACCGGTTGGTTGCCAGCTCGCTGCGCTGTCGGTGGTTTTGAAAACTCCAGAACTTTCAGTGCCGGCGTAGAGCGTGGCAGGAGCCTGCGGATTGATGGCTAAGGCGTTCACGCTGTCGCCGGTGGGAAGACCATTGATCGTTTGACTCCAAACACCGACTCCGGAATTTGTGTTCTTGACCACCCCGAGATCCGGCGTTGCGGCGTAAAGAATGTTCGGAGTTTGCGGATTGACCACGAGGGAAGTGACCGCAGTGTCATTGAGGTTCGTGCTGGCGGGATTCCAGTTCGTGCCGCCATTGGTCGTTTTGTAGACGCGGCTAAAGTACACGGCTGCATATAAGGTCGTTGGGGTAACGGGATCGATTGCCAACGCGGTGACGTACAGACCCGCAGGTAGACCGGTATTCACAGGACTCCAGTCGCCCGCGTTATTCGTACTTTTATAAACGCCGCGGTCCGTTCCGACGTACAGAGTCGCCGGCGTTGCCGGATTGATCACGAGCGCCGTCACCTGTCCCTGAAAGTTGTTGTTAGCGGAAATCCATGTCCCGCCGCCATCGGTACTCTTGTAGATACCGCTGAAACCAGCCCCTGCATAAAGAGTGGTAGGCGTTTGTGGATCGATAGCGATGGCCGTTATTCCTTCGCCCGGGAGCCCCGTACTCGCGAGAGTCCAACTGCTCCCGCGGTCGTTGCTCTTGAAGACTTGACCGGTAAACATTCCGGTGTAAAGAGTATTCGAGTTAGTGGAATCGATCGCCAAGGTGGTCACGTCGTACACGGTCAATCCGATATTGATTTGACTCCAAGTGTTTCCCGCATCCGTACTCTTGGACACTCCCGCACCTGGGGAGCTCAAGGTTGAAGAACCAACGTACAACGTGGAGGTGGAGCTCGGGTCAATCACAACCGTATGCACAGGAGGCGGAGGAAGCCCGGAGTTGGACGGAGTCCAGCTGCTTCCACCATTTGTGCTCTTAAAGATGCCGGCGGCATTTACCGCGTAAAGCGTGGCTGACGCGCTGGGGTCGATTGCGATCGCATTGACAGCAGTGACTGAAAGGCCCGTGTTGATTGGATTCCAGCTGTCTCCTCCGTTCGCGGTCTTATACAAGCCGTCGTCGTATGACACGACATACAACGTGGACGGATTCGTTGAATCGATTGCGAGAAAACCAAGGCCGTCATACGACGGGTACGGGAGCCCGTTGTTGATAGGGTTCCAACTATCTCCCCCATTCGTGCTCTTGAACACACCGTCAACAGCGGTCCCCGCGTAAATAGTGGTCGGCGTTGCCGAGTCGATCACAATGGCATTGACGCCGGGATCCGACAGCGAAGCCGAGATCGTGATCGGATTCCAATCGCTACCACCATTCGTGCTCTTGAACGCTCCTTGATTGCCGCCGGAGTAGAGAGTGGTCGGCGTGACGGGATCGATCGCGAGCGTGAAAGCGTCTCCACTAATACCGGTGTTTGCCGGATTCCAAAGACCCGCGCTGTTCACGCTTTTGAAAACGCCGGTGGCCGTTCCCACATACAAAGTCGTCGGCGTCTTTGGATCAATCGCGACGACGTAGACGTTGGTGTCGGTGAGACCCGAGTTGGCAGGACTCCAAGTGCTTCCCGCAGTCGTGCTCTTCGAAATGCCGCTGCCGCCCGCGTAGACGATCGTCGGACTTGCCGGATTGATCGCAATGGCCCTGGTGCCATGGGGGCTAGTTGCGGAGGTGCTCCAACTGCTTCCGCCATTCGTGCTCTTGTATACGGACGATGTCGCAGCATAAACGGTGCTGGGCGTTGCGGGGTCGATGGCGATTGCTCGACTGTAGCTGCCGGGAGGTCCGCCCGTTTGTGCGATACACGGAAGCACTCCAAACCATAAAACCGCAATTAGGGCGAAACGTCTCATATTGAGTCAGCCTGGTGCGCAATAACGGCAGTCTCTGACCGCGGGCAGCTTACCAGACGAATAGACTCGAGGCCTTACGTGAGTTAATGAGCCGCTTTCGTGGGTGCAAGTTCTCGCAGAAATGTCACAAGAAGTTTGCTGACTTGTTCCGGCTGTTCTTGCTGTACCCAGTGGCCCGCTCCGTCGAGCAGATGAAAGCCCACCATGTGCGTGCAAGCGGTCTTCTGCATTTTGTCGACGGCTCCAGGCGTTTGGTACACACCCCAATCGCTTTTGCCAGCGATGTACATCGATGGCACATCGATTGTGCGTCCGGAGAATGTCAGCATCTCCGCCATGCTTCTCGGATCTGAGCCGCGCCGCACGCGATAGCCTTGAAGTGCGCCGGTGAAGCCGGTTCGACCGTACTCCGTCGCATAGACTTCCACTTCGTCTTCGGTCAGCCATTTGCAGGCAGCAATCTCGGCAGGTGACGGCATGAACGGTGCGACCGTCTCGGCCATGCCTTTGTCTTTTTCCATCACGTAGTACGTTGGAATTTGTGCCATCTCTTCCGCGGTCCGCGCCTTGAGCGGATGAGGCTTGTTGCCTTTCCAGTCCGCGCTTTTGTAGTGGTAGTAAGCGCGAAAGAATGCGTGAAGACCTTGCGGCGCATGAAGCATGTTGTCGTTTGCGCCGCGTGTGCGCTGATAGTTTTGGTAGTACTTTCGCGGTGGATTGAGCTTCGCGAGCTCCGCATCGAGTTCGTCATCTGTGATCGCGCGTGAAGGCAGCGGCGCCCCGTTTGCCGTATCGAATGGCAGTGACGGCGGACCTTCGAAAGGCGAACTCAAAATTGTGATCGAGCGGAAAATATCCGGCCGAATCAGTGCAGCCCAAGATGCGACGGGCGCGCCGGCATCGTGTCCTGCGATCATGGCCACGTTGCGGTAACCGAGCGCGTAGACGAGGCCGACGTTGTCGCGCACCATGTTGAGGATTCGGAACGGGTCGGCATCTGCATCGTAAGAATCATCCCAGCCTGTCGTACGGCCAAAGCCACGCATGTCGGGAGCGATCACGTGATGACCCGCTGCTGCCAGCGGCAGCATCACCTTTCTCCAGCTGTAAGCGAGTTCGGGGAATCCATGAAGCAGAAGGACAGCGGGCCGTGCGGGTCTTTCGAATCCTGCTTCAAGGATATTGACCGTGAGGCCATTCCCGTTCGCGACAGTGCGTGCACGAATGCCGGCTTGCAGTGTGCCATTGCCATATGGCCCGAGCCCGGACGAACGCGTTTGGTTCGTCTGCGACACGAATCGACTGGCCGCGGTGCTCGCCGCAGCGGCAATAAATTCACGGCGTGATAATTCGCTTTTGAATTTAGACATGCAATATTGTAGGCGCACTTTATGGAGGCGCTAATGAATCGAGTACTCGGATTGATCCTGCTGACCATTTCTCTCGGTACCCTTGCGGGAGCTCAAGACAAAAAGTCGCCTGTCGTAGCCTTGAGTGAGCCAGGGCTAGGCGAACGCGGCACCAGCAGGATCTTGTACTGGAACGATCAGACAAGTAAGCCGGTGGCATCGGTCGCCGTCGATTTCGGCAGACCGGTGTGGAACAAAGCACTGGACGATTCCGCTCGGTTCGATGCAATGACGAAAGGAAAAGTTTGGCGTCTCGGAAATGACTATTGGACGATTCTGGATACGAACCTTCCTTTGAAGATCGGCGATCGAAATATTGCAGTGGGGCTGTGGTATCTCGGATTGCATCGCTCTGATGATGGTTCAACCTGGAGCCTCGCATTTATCGATCCCGTCAAAGCACGCCGAAATCGTAACGATGGCTTCGTGATGGATGCTGTGCCGGTGGAGTTCAGAGTTCCGATGAAGCCGGAGCAAGCCGCGCAGGCCGCCGATAAATTGACGTTGGCGCTGTCCGCGGATAAAAACGATATGCGCAACGTTACTCTGCGCATCTCATGGGGCAAGCTGCAATTGATGACGCCGATCCGTGTCCAGTTGGAGAATTGAAATGCGCTTTGTGCAGCTACTTGTCTCGGTCAGGAGTCACCAACAAGTAGCTGCCTCTCAGCATCTCTCGTACTTCCTTCCAGTCCACGGGACTCGACTCCATGCGGAGTGTGACCCAGCCGCGCTTGCCGATGTAGGGAGTGAGGTAGAAGCGGGGATCCTTCAGGAAAACCTGCTGTAGTTCCTTTTCGATCTTTAGGGCGAGTCCGAGCTCGCCTTTGTAACGCTCAAACACTGCAAACGTTTTGCCGTCGATTTGAAAAGTGGGATGGCCGAATGTGACGGTTTCCGTCGCATTCGGCAATTGCTTGCAGATCTTGCGTAATTTTGTCAACAGCGACAAAGCGGGCGCGAGGTTATAAGTTGGTTTGGGTTTCATGATTCGTACTCTACATACAATGTCTACCGGTCGAATCGAAGAAATGCACCCGCACCGCCCGCTATAATCGAGGTGTGCGGCGTTTTGCTCAACTTGCCTGGACCGTTCTAGTTTTCAACCTCCTCGTCATTCTGTGGGGAGCATTGGTACGTGCGTCCAGATCCGGAGAAGGTTGCGGCGATCACTGGCCGTTGTGCAACGGCACGGTTCTTCCGCACGCGGCGCAAATCGCAACGATCATCGAGTTTACGCATCGCCTCACTACGGGAATCGCGTTTCTTTCGGTTGTTGTCATGACGGTCTGGGCCTTTCGCCGTTTTCGCCATGAGTTGATATGGCCGGCGGCCGCAGCATCACTCGTGCTGATCGTTACTGAGGCGCTGTTGGGTGCCGGTCTCGTGTTGTTCAAATTTGTTGGCACCGATGCGTCGCTTGGCCGTGTGGTCTACCTTTCAGCGCATCTGATCAACACCTTGTTAATGCTTGCGGCGATGGCACTGACGGCATGGTGGGCCTCCGGTCATCGTGCCGTCCGAATTAGAAATTCGCAGGCCACTACCGTTTGGCCAGCGATCCTCTGTGCAGTGGCGATCGCGGTCACCGGCGTAGTGACAGCGTTAAGCGATACTCTCTATCCCGTAAATTCGCTGGCAGCGGGTTTTCAAGCCGATTTCGCTGCAACGTCACCTTTGTTAGTAAAGCTGCGAATGTGGCATCCATTGATTGCGATCGTCGCAGGCGCCTACATTGCCGTTGCGATCTCGCGAGTCGATGGCGCGCCACGGCTGCGGCGACTCGTCATTGCTCTTGTCGGAATCCAACTCACGGCGGGCATGTTGAATCTCTATCTGCTCGCTCCTGTCTGGATGCAACTCATCCACCTGCTTCTCGCCGACCTCCTCTGGATTGCGCTGGTGTTGCTCGGTGCGGCGCTGCTCGAAAAGTCTCCTGCCGAAGAACCACAACCTATCGAGATCGGTACGTTGTAAACTGCGCTGCAAATCGATACACCCATGGAGCGACGATGACTTTGAAAAGTGCCAAAGCCACGCAGAATGTTCGTCTGAGGAAGTGGTTATTAGTTACGATTCTGATAGCAACGGTAGCATTGGAGTCTGCGCCGGCTGCTGCCCCGGAGGCGATTTCGCCAAGCGGGAAGTTCTATCAGATGAGTCTTCTCATGTTCTTTCTCGATCCGTTCGATGGTTTTCCCTTGGGTATCTATCCTGACTGCTGGCACTTTGATCCCAGCGGCAATTTGCGAGGCCTGTATCTGGACCACACCTGGGAAATCACTCCATCTGACGGCAGCGACAGAGCCATTCTTCACACACTCGGGACGACTTCCCCAGCGACTCTGAGTGGATCCGTGTCCGGCGTCAACTCCCGGAACGTCTCTGCGAAAGGCACTCTGGGGTATTCATACGCTGGGATTCCAAGAGTGTTGATTTGGGGAACGGGTACTGCCACAGCCAGCTGTTCGACTGCTCAGCAATAGCAGCGCGACCCGCAACAAAATGGTTGCACATTGATTCGGTCCGCGCTAATGTGCAATCAGGAGGTTGCACATGACTGCTGAGAAAATCGTGAAGCAGGTGACGCTGAAGGCGCCGATCGACAAAGTCTGGAAAGCGATCGCCGACGCCGGCGAGTTTGGGAAATGGTTCGGCGTCACGCTGAAAGGCGAGTTCAAGCCGGGCGCCCACATCCAGGGCGTATTCGATGGCGCTCTCCCGCCGCAACAAGCGATCGACGCGATTGCAAAGTCGGTCGGACTCGAGCCCGCCCCGATCAAGGCTCCCGACAAAGACACGGTGTTTTGCGTCGTAGAGAAGGTCGAACCGCCACATGACTTCGCTTTTCGTTGGATTCCTTACGGCATCGATGCCGCGGCCGACCCGAAGAACGAGACGATGACACTCGTCGAATTCCACCTCGAGAAGAAAAGCGAGACTGAGACGGCTCTGACGATCACGGAATCGGGGTTCGAGAACGTACCCGCGCACCGCCGCCGTCGCGCTTTCTTGATGAACGGTTTCGGCTGGGCCGCGCAGGCGGAAAACGTGAAGAAGTACGTGGAGGCTTGATGCCGCGAGCGAATGCGAAATCCAGTCTCGAAGCCGTTGCGATCTTCGCCGCCCTGGGCGATGCCACGCGCCTGTCTCTGGTCGAGAGGTTGGCGGGAGGGAAGGCATTGACGGCGACCGTATTGGCCGACGAGTCCAAGATTAGCCGCCAGGCCATCGTCAAGCACCTCCAGGTGCTCGAGGAGAGCGGTGTGGTGAAAAAAGAGCGTAGCGGCCGCGAGGTGCTCTACGACCTCGAGGTCGCCCGCCTCGACGACGTGCGCACGTTCCTGCACCGCATCAGCGCCGGCTGGGATCGTGCAATCGAACGGTTGCGTCTCCAGGTAGAGCGACGATAGCGACGTGTTAAACTGGGCGGCATCATGATTCACTTGCGGCATGTCTTTGTGCGAACTCTGTTTCTCCTGCTTGCCTCCAGCGTCCCGTCACTGGCGTGCGACACGCCGTTCCGTCCTGAAACGGGATCGCAATGGAACGGATGGGGCGCGGGTGTCACGAACTCGCGATACCAAGCGGATTCCGGTATCACTGCGGAGCAAGTTCCCTCGCTAAAACTCAAATGGGCCTTCGGATTTCCGGGAGCGCGCAGCGTCGTCGGGCAGCCTTCGCTTGTCGGTGGGCGTGTGTTCATCGGCGTCGATACCGGACATGTTTATGCGATTGACGCCGCGGATGGTTGCCTCGTCTGGGACTTCACAGCAAGCGCCGGGGTACGCACGGCGATTACAGTTGCACGAGTCGAAGGAGCGCACTTCGCTGCGTTTTTCGGTGATCTTTCCGGCATGGTCTACGCAGTCGACGCGAATACCGGTGTTGAATTATGGAAGACTCGCGCGGACACACATTCGGCCGCACGCGTGACCGGAGCACCGCAGTTTTTCGAGAACCGATTGTATGTTCCGATTGCGTCCGGGGAAGAAGGAGCCGGCGGCGGCGCGAATTATGTGTGTTGTACATTCCGCGGCAGCGTCGTCGCGCTTTCGGCACAGAACGGCCGTGTGATCTGGAAGACTTATGTCATCGAAGAAGAACCGCGGCAGAGAGGTAACACGGCTGGAGGCACAGCGCGCATGGGCCCATCGGGCGCCGGCATATGGAGTGCGCCGACCGTCGATGCCAAACGGCGATCGATCTACGTCGGGACAGGCGATGCATACAGCGAACCTGCGGACAAAGCGACGGACGCGATTGTTGCTCTCGATATGGATTCCGGAAAGATTCGTTGGATCGCTCAAGACACCCCGAACGATGTCTGGATCTCGGCCTGCATGCGGCCAAACAAGCCGGAAAATTGCGGCCCCGATCACGATTTCGGGTCGCCACCGATGCTGAAGACTCTGGATGATGGGCGCGACATCCTCGTGGCAGGTCAGAAGAGCGGAAACGTTTGGGCGCATGATCCCGAGACCGGCAAAGTACTGTGGCGTTCGCCGCTCGTGGCAAACACCGATGAATTTGGCGGGAAGATTGTGTGGGGCGGCGCATCGGATAACGATATGGCCTACTTCGGCCTCGGCCCCGGCGGCATCGGTGCTGTCCATTTGCGTGATGGCAAACGCGCTTGGCTGACGGATATCTCTCCCGTGTCCGGAATGGAAGTGCATCCCGGTCATGAAGGTCCCTTAACTGCTATTCCCGGCGTTGTGTTCTCAGGTGGCTGGGACGGCATGCTGCGCGCATTGAATGCATCTACAGGCAAGATTGTGTGGTCGTTCAACACGGCGCGAGATTTCGAGACCAATAATCATGTGCCGGCGAAAGGCGGCTCGATGGGCGCTGCCGGACCCGTCGCAGCAGGAGGAATGCTGCTTGTGCCTTCCGGCTATCTCGGCGTGCGCAACGGCGTCGGAGGCAATGTGCTGCTGGCGTTTTCTGTTGCCCAGTGACATCTTCGTCAACTTGCCTCTTTCGCTCGGGTGTCTTGACCGTTGAAGCGAGGTCCCTCTCCCTCCGGGAGAGGGTGCCCGACGGGCGGTGAGGGCGAGGGAGCCGAACAGTGTCAGCATGCCCGCCCTCATCCGGCGCTTCGCGCCACCCGGGAGGGAGAGGGACTTCGCTCGCGACATTTTGCGTTGAGCAACAGCCTACGCGTCCGGATGTGGGCCCATTATCCCGTCTTGATGAATCGTGCAGACGAGTCCGCGTTCACTGCCGTCGTGGGTGCCACGATGATCGTGGATTTGAATACAGTCGGCGAGTCCTAGACTTTTGATGATTTGATCGCAATCAAGCCGGACATCGAAGTAAACCCACGTCCGGCAGTTGGCCGACCAAGGCTGACCGACCCAGACCACGCGCCCTCCCTGATTCTGGACATACTGCTGTGCGGTGCGCAGGTGTTCGCATATTTTGGTGTCTTGATAGAGGTCTTTTAGTTTGTCCACTCGACCAGTACGTTGGTAAAGGATGCTCAACGAAGAGCGAACCATCGTGAGGCGTTGTTCATCTTTCGGATGGCATCCGGTCAAGTGAGCCAGAACCTTTTCGCGTAACGTGATGGCTTCATCGGTTTTATCGATGGAACCAAGAAGGCCGGCGAGATTGTCGGCAGCCGTCATCGTCAGCGCTGATTCAGCGCCGTCGAGTTCTGTGAGCAGGTTATGAACCGTGCGGAAATAGTTTTCCGATGCCTTCGCTTCGGTTGTGTTCCGGAAGATGCCTTGCCACCGCACCAAGTCTCGCGCAAGGTCGCTGAACTTTTTCGGCGATTCCGCATGCGCAACGCGAAGGGTTTCGTTGACGACCGAAATCGCGTCGTCGAACCGGTTTTCTCGAAGCAACTTCACGATTTCGGGAATAGAACTCATCGCGGCGACTTACCTTTTCCACGCAGTAATGTGAATCCCGGGCGGCAAGAGACTTCGGCTGAGATCGAGATCGTCGCGTGCGATCGGCACATCGATGTTGACGGTCTTTGGTTGTGACGGATAGTTCTGGCTGATCGCAATCCGAATCTTGTTGTTCTCAACCGTTAGCGTACGCGTAGAATCCGCGAACGAGCGAAGCAGTTGAGCCGTTTTCGCGTCGTCAGAAGTGAGGAGACCCTCGCGAATGACGCGCTCTGCGGACGCATATGTTACGACGGCGACCACGTTGGGCGCTTTTAGCCGGCTGTCTGCAACGTCATCCGGTGGGACTTCGAGTCCCGCGTAACGCAACGTCTGCGTTTCGCGGCCGATCGAGAATTTTGCGACCGGCACATAGCTGTCGAACAGACGCTGACCCGAAGCGAGTTTGTATACGGACCACCAATCTACCTCTTCTAGACCGCGTCGAATTGAGATGAGCGCGTTGTCGATGATCGTCGGTTCGCCGCCCGACGCGGTGAGCGAGTACAGCGGCTTTCCCTTCGGATCACTACCGAGCGGCCACGCATCGATCGTCGTTTGCCCTTCGATGCCGATCTCATCCAACGCTCGCTTTGTGAGGATCGTTTCGCGGAGAAGCAAAAACGCGTCCTTGGGACGACCGGGAATTTCCGGTCCTGCGATGGCGTACACGACGTTCTTGATTTCGATCGATTCCAGATCTTTGCCGTTCCGGTACGCGACCGTCGATGAAGACTGCAGATCGAAGGATTTCGGCTGGGATTGTTGCACGAGCACCGCGGTTGCAGGCAAGAGCAAAAGGCAGTAGGAAATGAGTTTCATATTTGTGGCGTCACACCCAGACGCGAACACAGCTCCTTGTAAGCTTCAATCCGAACGTTGCGATCGTTCTCGCCGAATCGCAAAAAGAAAGGACGATGGTTCCAATCGAATGCTTCGTCGGCCTTGCCTCCGAGATACAACGCAAGCGCCGCGCAATTGATCCTTTGTTCTTCCGTGCCGTTGAGTGACAAATCCAGAAGCGTTTCCTGAATGCGTGGGCTCGGATTTTGCTCTGCGAGATCGAGGGCCCTGGATAGCCCACCAAACAATCGCGTGTTGCGAAGCGCTTCGACGATTGCCGCATCGAGGTTCTCGGGACCTTCGATTTCTGCAAGCTGCTTCACCGCATGCAGACGCGTTTCGGACGATCCACTGTTGTTTGCCTGACGAATGACGTCGATCGCTTGGGTTGTGCCGATTGCCGCGAGCGCTTCGATTTCGCGCCGATCTCCGGATGCTTTGAGTCGCTCTTCTAGCGTTTTGACTAACGAATCGCGTTCCGCCGGCGTGACTTGCTTCAGTGCTTCAACATCAAAACCAATTCCGTCTCGCCATTTCTCGACGTCCATGTTCATGCTTGCGATGAATGTTTGGTAAGCAGAACTGTGCTGTGACATGGTTGTCAAATGTGAGCTGGCTGTTGTGAGATGTCAAATGATTGCTGTCCAACATATTCGAGTGGTTGTGGGTAGGCCATTCCCTTCCTGGGGTGGAGAAGGGGTATCGCCTTTTCAAAAATTCATCATCAGTTACATCGGCTGTCCAAAATCCACGTCAGTCCTGCGTAACGCAATCCTGGAGGCATGATGGCTCGCGTCGATCCTCATTCATATTTCGATTCGGATCAGCCGCGTGTGCGGCACGCACATTTCAAATGGCATGTAGAGTTCGAGAGCCGCAGGCTCATTGGAGAGGTTCTACTGGAACTGGATCGTCCGAGCTCCGGCGTTTTGGATCTCGATTCGAAGGGTTTGGTCATTCACTCGATTCACAACGGGGAAGGCAAGGTCGTTTCGTTCGTCATTGGGGATGAAGAAGAGATTCTCGGTAGACGTCTGCGTCTCGAGTTGCCGTTTGAAACGCAGTCTGTTCGAATTGTCTACGCAACCTCGCCCGACGCGATTGCGCTGCAATGGCTGGAACCGGCACAGACGTCGAGCAAAAAGTATCCGTTTCTATTCAGCCAATGCCAGCCGATCCATGCCCGCACGCTGGCACCGATCCAGGACAGTCCGATTGCGCGATTCACTTACGATGCCGAGGTCGCAGTTCCTGAACCTCTGACAGCAGTGATGTCGGCCGGCCCCGCCGGAGTTCGTGAAGGACCCGCGGGCACACGTACCTTTCTCTTTACGATGCCGCAGCGGATCCCGTCGTATCTTCTCGCGCTCGCTGTGGGCGAACTGGCCTCCCGCGATCTTAGCCCGCGCGCGAGAGTATGGGCTGAACCTGCCGTCGTCGATGGGGCTGCATGGGAATTTGCGGGTATTGAACCGATCATCGTCACAGCCGAGAAGTTGTTTGGAAAATACGATTGGGACCGTTACGACATGATCGTTCTACCGCCCTCGTTTCCGTACGGCGGCATGGAAAATCCGCGCATGACCTTCCTGACGCCGACTGTGATTGCCGGCGATCGATCGCTCGTCGATGTCGTGTGTCACGAACTCGCACATTCCTGGACCGGCAACCTGATCTCGAATGCCACGTGGGAGCACTTCTGGCTTAACGAGGGATTTACGGTGTGGGCGGAACGCCGCATTCTGGAGGCACTTCATGGCGGAGCGGCCGCAGTTCTGGGTTGGGCGATCGGCGAGACCGAACTACACGAAGCGTTGGAGCGCTTTGGACCGGCGTCGCCGTTAACGAAACTGCGTTGCAATATGCACGGTGTCGATCCTGACGAGTCCTTTTCGTCCCTGCCATACGAGAAAGGAGCTCGTTTTCTTGCACTGATCGAACATTCGGTCGGGCGCGATCGTTTCGACGAAGTCGTGCGCGCCTACATGGCGAAATTTCGTTTCACGTCCATCACGACAGAAGAGTTCATGGAGTTTCTGGAAGAACACATTCCAGGCACTGCTCAAAAGATTGAGGCGCATCGTTGGCTCTACGAGCCCGGCATGCCTGCTAATGCTCCAGTTTTCCGTTCGTCCGATCTCGACGAACTTATCGCGCTTGCTAACGCGTGGAACACCGGTCACCGCCCTTCGTCAGAGCAATTGCAACAGTGGAATCCCAGTCAGCTACTGATCTACACGCAGCACTTGCCGCGGGAGTTGCCGATCGCGGACTGCGATTGGCTCGACCGGAATTTGCAACTTACACGACGCCAGAATTACGAAATCCTGGTGGAGTGGCTCACGATTGCTGCTCTGTCGGATTACGAGCCTGCGTTCGATCGCCTCCGGGAAGTATTGATGCGAATCGGACGCATGAAATATCTACGAAGACTTTATGTCGCGCTGGGCAAGCATTCGCGTACGCAAGCGTTGGCGCGAGAGACTTTCGCCGCTGCTTCGCCGACATACCATCCTCTCTCGCGGAAGCTGGTGGAAAGCATCCTCGAAAAGTACTCGGCTTGAGGTCGATGAGTCAGGCCGCCTTCTTCTGATCCGGGGGGCGCTGACGTTTCGACGCGCGCCAGTCTTGTACAAAATCAGTGATACTGCGGGCGACCAACAGCACACCGCCGACGAGTAAAGCCAGGACAATTACTAACAGTACGGTGAGGCCGGTGTAGGAGCGGCTTGCGCCCGCAAGTTGCCTTAATAAGGAAAATTCCATCAACTAACAACCGGCACGCGCTGTTCCGTTTGGGTCTACTTCAGCATTGTGCCCGTGCGCAGCCAACGCGTCTTCGTAAAGAAGTGCGCCGCCACTGAGGCCGAGTGCTCGAGCCACTCGCTCATGCTGAGTTCTTGGTTGTAAGGCGTGTCTTCGTAGGACCAGTAAATAAACATCGGCGTGCCGATGATGCTTTCCCGGGGAGCGAAGCCCCAGAACCGGCTGTCGTTGCTGTTGTCGCGATTGTCGCCCATCAAGAAGAAGTGATCGGCCGGAATCGTGACGGGTCCAAAATTGTCGCGTTGAATCATCTCCCGCGGATCGATGTGAACGACATATGGTTCGTTCAGTTTCTTTCCATCGATGTAGACATCACGATGACGTACTTCGAGTGTTTCGCCCGGAAGTCCGATGATGCGTTTGACGAGTCGCATATCCGGAGTTTGCGGCGACCAGAGCGCCACGATCTCGCCGCGTTGAATCTTTCGTTCCGGCAAGTACTTCTGAAGCGCCCCTGGGTAATTGGCAGGGAAACCCAACTTGTCGAGAAAGAAATGGTCACCAACTAAGATCGTTGGGCTCATCGATTCCGACGGCACGACCGTTGCCTGCGCGACACCGTGAGTAAAGATCCAAACGAATGCCAATGTCGAGCCAACACTCTTGAACCACTGCCAAATTCGATTCTTCATAACGCTCCTATGAATGCTTCTTCAATCGCGAAGTTGCCTCTCGAGCTTCGTAACCTTCCGATGTCTTTTCGACAATGAGATCACTGAACACAACAGCATCAAGAAGACTCTTGATGTAAACGACGGCCGAGTCGTTTAACCCACCGTGCACCTCGTAAGTGAACCGTCGCCCGTCGACCGAGAGGATTTTGACGAGATGAGTCTCATTTTGTTGGAGATCATTTCCAAGCTCTTCGACTTCAAAGTCGAAGAACGTGTGTGAAATGGCGGGTATCATCTATCTAAGTATAGGCGCAATTGCCGAACGGAATTCTCCTTGGGCTTGCATAAGGCTATTTAAAATCAATCTCATATGCGTCAATAGTTGCTAAATTCCTTTTAATCCATGGCGAAACCAAAACTCATCCGTGACGCCGTTCACGGAGACATCGAATTGAGTCCCCTTGAAGTCGAGTTGATCGACACGCAGGAATTTCAACGGTTGCGCGGGATCAAACAACTCGGGACGGCATATCTCGTGTTTCCTTCGGCAATGCACACGAGATTCGAACATTCGTTCGGAACCTCGTGGATGGCTCATCGGATGATTCTGGCGATTCGACGCACTCAAGCCATGCCTGACGAGAAGGAATTGATCATTCGAGTCGCTGCGCTTCTTCACGACATCACGCATATTCCGTTCGGTCACACGTTGGAAGATGAACGACGCGTCTTGCCGCGGCACGATAAAGATGAAGCGCGTGTCGGGTACTTTCTTCGCAATTCATCCATCGGGAGCATCTTGAAGCGCGAAGGCATTCAAGAAGAGGTCATCGCAATTATTCGCGGGGGAGAGGATTACGCATCCGATATCGTCGGTGGTGCGATTAGCGCCGATCTGCTCGACTACCTGCGTCGCGATACTTACTTTTGCGGGCTTTCGCAGTACTACGATCAACGCATTTTCGAGTCGTTCATCATCGATCAGGGACGGCTCGTGATGAATCTCGAAAAGCAGGGAAGACTTCGGCTCGATGCGCTGTCGGAATTGGTGAATCTGCTTCGCATCCGATACACGTTGTCCGAGCGCGTCTACTATCACCACACCAAAATCTCCTCCGGCGCCATGATTTCCAAAGCGGTCGAATTGGCGTTGCGCGAGGGCATGGCGGCGGATGAGCTGCGAACACTGGGTGACGAGACATTGATTTGGACTTTGAAGGAGCTGTACACGAGAAATCCGACTGTCGCTCATCTGCTTAAACGGTTCGAATCGCGACAGCTCTATCGCGCATGTCATGTGTTGTCGACGGAATTGGGCGAGACGCGGCGACAAGAGATCGTCAGCCGGTTTCATCATGATCTCGAAGCACGCGAGGCGGCGGAGACAAGCATCGCGCGAGCGTCCGGGATTCAGCCGCACGAGATCATTATTTATTGTCCGTCTTTCGGAATGTCGCTTTCGGAGGCCGAGGTTCCTGTACGCCTCGCCAACAGCGAAGTCCGCCCTTTATCCGGCGGGAACAACGAAGAAATCCGTATACTCAAGGAGAAGCACAAGGAACTCTGGAAGTTCTACGTGCTGATCGATCGCGATGTCTGGGACAGACGCGATCGGGTAAAAAGCGCCGCCGCCGCATATATCGGCGTGGATGCTGGATCGAAATGAACGAATGATTTCTTCGACATTCTTTTTCCTTTTTTCTCAATTAGGTGTGGGCATGATGCTCACGCTTTTGTTTATATCTCCACGCAGCATCGGAAACAGCTTTTTCAAGTTCGCTAGCCTGACGGCCGCGATTCTTCTCGGTGTGATTTTGGCTTTCAATTTCCTGTTTCCTTCGACGGTGCGAACGAATCAGCTGCCTGTAATTTTCCTGGCGATATCGGCGCTCCTGACGACGATTTACAACCGCGTCGTCGACGTCGATAAATTCACAGCCGCCTTTTGGCTATTAGTCGGAGCGATCGTGACGGGACTGATCTCCGTCGCAACGGACTCCCTTGCGTTCACGCGTCTGATGACGCTTGGCGGTTGGGAAAATTGGGTCCTTTTGATCAATCACCTCGCCGCGACAGCATTGCTCGGCTCCGTGATGCTCACGATGGTTTTCGGTCACTGGTATCTCGTGATTCCAAAGCTCTCGATTGAACCCCTGATGCGATTAACGAAAGTCCTGATGGGCGCTATCGGAATTCGCATCATTACAATCATCGCGTCATTGACGGTTTTGCGAGTTGAGGGGAGCATTCCACTGGCGTCGGTGTTCAGGGGATTGGCGATCGAGCAGGGAATTTTCTTTTGGCCGCGCGTGATCTTCGGCGTCGTCGTGCCGATTGTCTTGGCCGTGATGATCTGGAGCACGGTCAAGATTCGTCACACGCAAGCCGCCACAGGGCTGCTTTATTTGGCCGTCGTCGCGCTGCTTTTCGGCGAATTCTTCTCGAAGTTCCTACTGTTTGCCGTAAGCCTTCCTATTTAGTGAAATGAAAAAGGATAAGAAATCATGAAACGACTTCTAATCTGCTTCATTAGCGCGTTGGTCACCGCCAGCGCCTTTGTAATCGCACAGCAACCACCAGCAGGCCCGCCCGCCGATGGCCGTGGCGCATTGGGTGGACGTGGAGGCGGAGGGAGAGGTCGCGGTGCTCCGCAATACCAACTGGAAAAAGGCCGCCCAATAGATAATCGTCCATCCACCAAAACGGATGACCACTCTCTCTGGGAAGGGCAGACACGCGCACCATATGAGCCGAGTGGTGTCTCCTACTCGGTGACAACCATCACCGACAAACTTGTGGCGCCCTGGAGCATCGCTTTCCTTCCAGGCGGCAAGATGTTGGTTACGGAAAAGCAAGGCCGTATGCGCATTGTCAGCGGAGATGGCACTGTGTCGGAGCCCATCGAAGGTGTGCCGATGGTGCACTATCAGGGGCAGGTCGGACTGCTCGATGTTGCGCTAGACAAGAACTTCGCGCAGAACCGCCGGATCTTTTTCACCTACAGCGAGAACGCGAACGGGACGGACAGCCACATCGTGCTCGCCAGCGCGACGCTCAACAACGACCTTACCGCGATCAATGGAGTGAAAATTATTTTCGGTTCGATGCCGGCACTGAGTAACCAGCGCTTTGGAGCGAACCAGGGCGGACGTATCGCCGTGGACCGCGACGGCAATCTCTTCGTGGCAATCGGCGATCGTGCACCCACGCCGCCGACAGATTACGGTCAGCAAAACGATACGACCATCGGCAAAGTGTTGCATCTTACGCCCGAAGGCAAGCCGGTCGCGGGAAATCCATTCATTGGAAAAGCCGGCTACGCGCCGGAGGTCTACTCGATGGGACATCGCAGTCCTGAAGGTTTGGCGATCAATCCGGCGAATGGTGAGCTATGGGAAACCGAACACGGCCCGCAAGGCGGCGACGAGTTGAACAAGATCGAAGCCGGCAAGAACTATGGCTGGCCCGTGATCTCGCATGGCATCGACTACAACAATCAGCCGATCACGCAAGGCATCGTCGAGAAAGCCGGAATGGAGCAGCCACGCTATTACTGGAATCCAGTGATTGCTCCGTCAGGCATGGCGTTCTATCAGGGCAACCAATTCCCGGGCTGGAAGGACAGTATCTTCGTTGGCGGTCTGGGCGGCCAATTGCTTGACCGCCTGCACATGGACTGGAAAACAAATAAGGTGATCGGCGAAGAACCGATGCTCCTGGAACCCGGGATTCGTACACGTATTCGTGACGTACGATTTGGGCCGGACGGCATGATCTATGTGCTAACGGATTCGAATCCGCCTGCGACGGCGAAACTTCTAAAAATCACACCCAAGAGCTAGCCGAAGACCGTTGTTCACTACGTGAGACGGTTGGTGCAAGTCATTCCTCTCCTCGTGGAGGAGGGGAATGGCTCACCCAACAGTCTCTCGCTGTACCAAGAACCCCCTGGCAACAGGAGCCGTTTACTGGCGCGGGGGGCCACCAGCCGGAGGACCTCCGGCGCCGGGAGCGCCGCCGCGGCCACGTGGCGGAGGCAACGTACCACCTTCGGCGAGCGTCTTCATGTTCTGGATCGCGCGCGTGAATGTATTCGACCGATTCATCTTGTCGGCTTCGCGGGCCGCATCATCTGCAAGGTTCGAGTTGTCCCACACCAGCGTGTAGATGATCTTCGATGTGGTAGCCGTCACCGGTTTGGCTTCGACGGTGCCGTGATAGAGCGGATAAAACGCGCCCACGCGTACGGGTTGGGTATAGGTGTACGACAGGTCCGTTTTGCCCACCAGAATCTCGTTGCCGATTGATCGTACGGCGCCCAACTCACCGTCCTTTCCAGAAATCATCATGCATTGGACTTGCAACCACTCACCGATGTCGCAATATTTTCCGACTCGTGCCCAGACCTGTGCCGCTGGTTTATTCACATCGATTTCGAGATGGATCGAAGAATAAATAGGATTTGGACTGGCCAGAGGAGCCGGTGCTGCCCGTTGACCACCAGGAGCGCCGCCCGCCGCAGGCGCACCCTGCGGGGCCTGAGCCAGAGCAGGCGCGGTTAGAGCTGCCACGAGAATGGCGGTGATCGCAAAAGTTCCGAATACCTTGTACATGAGTCCTCCCAAGTAGCGAGTTTTCGATTGAGCACGGTACAGCACAAAGTGTCACGGTTTCAAGCCAGCCTGCCAATCAGAACAACTGATCTGTCCTGCGAAAGCTGCTGACTTCTTAAAAACTGTGGCACGATTCGGCCGCGTCTTACGCCATTTAGATCGACGGAGAAATTCTTCGAATTACTGAGGTGCTGTTTGATGACTGTATTCATCGCTAGGGACGGTAACGAATTCCTAGGAGTCATGTTGACAAAGAACGTCAGGCTTCCTATAAAGGTGCGCGCTTCTCCCTTTTTAAGCACACGCTCCATCGTGTTTCAAAAGAAAGCACTCAAAAACCATTAATTAATTGGATCCACGTAGATCCGGAATTCGACTCTGGTCGGTACGTGTCGGATGCAGGAGGCATTTTGAAACGTTTTCATGTTCGTTCCTATCGGGCCACGTTATTCCTCACTCTTCTCGTTTTCGCATTGACTCAGTCGGCGATTATCGGTGCGCACGCGGCGATGACCGAGCCGGATTTAGTGCTGACGATGTCGGCTGTCCCAAATCCTGCCACGTCGGGCACAGGGTCGGCCTTTGTTATCACGATTACGAATTCAGGGACGGATCCTGCCGACAATGTGAGCGTCACCGACACGCTTCCCGCGACGCTGCCATACGTCACATGCACGACGACCGTGGGTACATGTTCGGCAACGGGCCAAGCATTTAGCGCTTCTCTCGGAACGTTGGCGCCCAGTGCCGTAGCGACGATTAACGTATGGTTTTCGTCGCCAACCGTCGCGTCACCCACATCGATCGGGGACACTGCCAACGTCACGACGACAACATCAGAATCAAATACAGCGAACAATCAAGCTTCCACGACTTTGATCGTGAACCCACTAGCGGGCCCTCCGGGCGCGATGGTGCAGGCGTTCGCAATCAATCCGATGAACACGAGTGTGATCTATGCCGGAACGGATGGCGGTGGGATCTTCAAAACGACCGATCAGGGAACGACGTGGACTGTCGCGCGGTACGGCTTCGCGAATGTCTATTTTTCGGTTCGCGCGATTCTTCTCGATCCCGCGACGCCTTCGACGGTCTACACGGGGACCAATTTCGGTGTCAGCAAAAGCACGAATTCAGGGCAGACATGGAACGTTCCCGTCAACAACGGTCTGACGAATACGAACGTGTTTAGTCTCGCAATGGATCCCACGAACAGTTCGACGTTTTTCTCCGGCACGGCCAACGGCATTTTTAAAAGCACGAATGCGACCGACACTTGGGTTTCGTCGAGCACTGGTTTGAATACCGGTTTTCCGATCGATTCGATCGTCATCGATAGCACGAACAACCAGATTCTCTACGCAGCATCGCAAGGTGGAGGAGTTTACAAAAGCACGGACGGCGGAGGTACCTGGACGGCTGCGAACTCCGGCCTAACGTCGCAGACCGTTCGCTCTCTCGTCATCGATCCATCGACACCGGCCACAATCTATGCAGGCACGGACTCAGGCGTTTTCAAGAGCACCAATAGTGCCGGCAGTTGGACAGCCATGAATTCCGGCTTATCGAATACGCAGGTCAATATGCTTGCGATCGATTCTTCAACGACGATTTATGCGAGTACTTTGGGCGGCGGAGTATTCAAAACCACGAACGGGGCATCGAATTGGTCGGGATCCAATTCGGGGATTGCGAATACACAGGTTCGCGCCGTTGCAATAGATCCGAATCACACCACACTCTACGCTGGCACTGGTTGGGGTGTTTGGCGCAGCACGAACAGCGGCACAAATTGGAGCGAGCTGAACGGTGGAGCATCTACCGGGATATCCGGGTTGCAGATCACGTCACTGGCAATCGATCCAACGAACCCTGTTGTTTTGTACGCTGCAAGCGGCGTGGGCGGCGGTGTCTTCAAGACCACAGATGGCGGCGTGACATGGGCACGAGGTTCCACGCTCAGCATCTCCACTTACGAACGCGCCTTGGCGCTGGATCCAACGAATCCGCTGACACTATATGTAGCGGATACGAGAGGTGTGGCGAAGAGCACGGTTGCGTCGGTGAACTGGAACTCGATCAACTTCGGCCTCTTCAATAACGATGCGAGGTCTATTGTCATCGATCCTTCAAATTCCTCGATTCTGTACGCGGGTACCGCGTTTGGGGTGTTCAAAACCACGAACAGCGGTCAGACGTGGAATTGGATCACAGCTAGCGGCGTCAATCTTACCTTTGCGTTTACCGCCCTGGCTGTGGATCGGACGAATGGGCAGATCGTCTATGCAGGATCCCTAGGCTCCGGAATTATCAAAAGTACGAATGGCGGAAACAGCTGGAACGTAATCAACACCGGCTTAACCAATACGACGGTGACCACTCTCTTAATCGATAAGAACAATTCGTCGATCATTTATGCGGCAACGGCTGCCGGAGTTTTCAAGAGCACAGACGGCGGAGCGAACTGGGCGCCAATGGTGAATGGGCTAACCACTCAGTTCGGCGTGAATACTTTGGCCCAGGACCCTACGAACAGTCTGGTCCTGTACGCAGGCACGCCCAGCGGAACGTTCAAGAGCATTGATGGAGCGGCGACTTGGACTCTCGCTTCGACGGGAATGACGCGACCGGACACGCGCGCATTTGCAATCAATCCTTCGAACCCATCCATCATCTACGCCGGAACATTAGGCGGCGGCGTTTTCAAAAGCACCGACGGCGCGGCCACATGGCAACCGACCGGCACCACACGAGTGCCAATGCCTGCGCAGTTATCCGTTACCGTGACGCAGATACCCAATCCTGCAACGGCCGGTGGAACCCTAGCGTTCACTGTTGTAGGAACCAATCTCGGTGGGACTGCGGCGGACAACGTCGTTCTTACATTCACTGTTCCATCCGGCGTGACGTTCTTGTCGTGCAACATTAGTTGCAATAACAACAATGGCGTCATAACGGCATCGGTCGGAACGGTTGCGGCGGGCGCTTCGTCGACGCTTATCGTCACGGGATCGGTTGGTTTCACGGCATCACAAACCACGGCTGTGACGATTGGCGGAGTTTCCACAACGACTACTCAGGTATCGCTGATCACGAATGTGGCACCGCTCAACGTCACGGTCAATCCACCCGCTGGTCCACCTACCGCGAACGTTTTGACAATTTCTCCTCACCCCACCGATTCCAATAGTTATTTGGCCGGAACCAATGGAGGAGGCGTCTTCAGTAGTTCAGACGGGGGCGTAAATTGGTTTCCCAGCAATGCCGGATTGACGGCTGGGACTGTTCGAGCTCTTGTACGCGTTCCAGGGTTGCCGCTTACTGTTTTCGCCGGAACCAATGGTGGAGTATTCAAGGGGACGGGCGGCGGGAACACTTGGACGGTCATGAACTCGGGGCTGGGTAATACAAATGTGTTCTCGCTTGCGATTGATCCCGTGACGACTTCAACGTTTTACGCTGGGACGACCGGTGGCATTTTCAAGACGCTCAACTCCGGCGGTGGATGGAGCCCAGTCAATTCCGGTTTGAACACCACGTTCTTCATCGCGGCGATTGTGATCAATCCGTCCACTCCATCGACCGTCTACGCGGCGACGGCCGGAGCGGGCGTCTTCAAGAGCACCAACAGTGGAGTTACGTGGAGCGCGGTGAATACCAATCTCACGAGTCTCGACGTTGAAGCTCTCGCGATGGATCCCTCCAACAGCAATATTCTTTATGCGGGCACGAACGGCGGGGGGATTTTTAAAACGACTGACGGAGCATCGACTTGGTCGGCGGTAAATAATGGCATACCTAGTCCCGCGGGTTCGTTGTATCAAGCGGTATTAATCAACTCGAATTCCTCGACCTTATATGCCGGGGCAAGTAATCAGCTGATCAAAAGTACGGACGGAGGAGCGAGTTGGACCAGTGCGACATCCGGCTTGACCACCCCTTACGCTCTTTCGAGCATGCGGATCTTTTCTCTCGTTTTCGATCCGTCCAATTCGTCGACGTTATTGGCGGGAACGGGAGCCGGTGTTTTCAAGAGCACCAATGCAAGTAGCAATTGGAGTGCGTCCACCACCGGTTTGAATGCTGCGAATGTTTTGGCTATTACCGTCGATCCGCACAATTCGGCGATTGTCTATGCGGGAGCAAGTCCCGATGGATGGTACAAGAGTATCGACGCTGGCAAGACTTGGAGCGTTGCGAATTCCGGGCTGGTCAATTCGGCAACGCGCGTTCTCGCGATCGATCCATCGACGAGCGCGACCGTTTATATCGGCGGCCGAGGAGATGGCGTTTATCGAAGCACGAATGGCGGCGCCACTTGGACTGTTGCGAATACGGGGATGTCGACGGCGACCGTCAATGCGCTGATCATCGATCCTTCCAATCCCGCTACTCTCTTTGCAGGAGCAAGGACGGCTGGTGCTGCGGGCGGAATTTTCAAAACCACAAACTCAGGCGGGAGTTGGACGCCGATGAACAACGGTCTCACCAATACCGACGTTCGCGCTCTCGTGTTTGACGGCATGAGTACCACGACCCTATATGCCGGAACGTTCGGCGGTGGTGTTTTCAAAAGCACCGACGGCGGAGCTTCATGGAATCCTCTTCTGATTGGTCTGAGCAACCTTAACGTTCAGTGTTTGGCTTGGGACACCAAACATAACCGTCTGTACGCAGGCACGAACGCCGGCCTCTTCGAAACCAGCGATGGAGGTTCTTCCTGGTCTCAGTTCTCAGCAGGTCTCGGCAACACTAATGTACAAGCGCTTGCGATCGATCCTTTCTCTCCTTCGATCCTCTATGCGGCGACTGCGGGCGGGTTATTCATCAGTACCAATCAAGCCGGAAACTGGTTTACTCCTCTAACGGGTTTTGGAAATGTGAGCGTTACATCCGTTTCAGTGGATCCCCTCAACCACGAAATCGTTTATGCGGGACTCAACGGAGGCGGCTTATTCAAAAGCGCCGACGCCGGTATGAGTTGGCAACCCTCAGGAGTCGCGCTTGTTCCATTCCCATTGCCCGGAACGCCGGTTTTCATTTCCGCTTCCGCAGGAAGTTCGCAGAGTGCGCTGCTCAGCACGAACTTTGCGACAGCGTTGCAGGCGACAGTTCGTGATTCGACCAACAGTACGGTTAGCGGCGTCGCAGTGACGTTTTCTGTTCCGTCCAGCGGACCAAGTGGAACGTTCCCAGGTAATCAGACGTCCTCTGTCGCGATGACGAACGGTCTCGGTATTGCGACCGCTCCCACACTGACGGCGAATGCTCTTGCCGGCGGATACTTGGCTACCGCCGGCATCGGTGGCTCGACTCCGCCTGCAAATTACACGCTATCCAATATTCAAGCGGTCAGCAGTTCTACGTTTTCGATCCCCGATCGAGGCGGAATGTTCGCGTCAACGGCCGGTCTAGGCTCGACCAGTGTCGGTTATGCCACGATCACTCCCGATAACGGAAAGACAACTCCGGCCGGTTTCGCGATTACCGCGTTCAGAGCGAATGGAACTTTGATCTCGGAATTTACGATACCGGCGATGCCGCCGATCTCGGGCGGACGCATGTATGTCAACACGGTTGGATCTATAGGCACGGGTTTTGTGGTGGCCAACCGCAATGCTCAGACTGCGAATATTTCTTGGTCAGCCACGGACCTCAGCGGAACCGACGCGTTCACGGGGAATTTCAACATAGGTGCGAATTCGCAGGCTGCTGTTTTCCTCAATCAGGCTCCGTTCAATATTTCGAATTTCGAGGGAACGTTCACGTTTACCTCCAATGTGCCGGTGGCCGCCAGTGGTCTCCGTTCGTTGGTCAATCAGCGCGGCGAATTTATTCTCACGTCCGTGCCGGTGTTCGACATGTCGGCCGCGTTAACGAATTCAACAGCCGTGGTTCCTTTTGTCCCAGATGGTGATGGACTGATTGCCACCATCGTCCTGCAAAACCCGACCGACACGACCATCAGCGGCACGATTCAGTTTGCGGACGAGGACGGTATGCCGGTCACGCTGACGGCAAACGGTCAAACTTTGAGCACCTTCAATTATTCGATTCCGCGGCGCAGTACTTTCAAATTCGTCACCAGCGGTACCAGCGCTCCAATGATCGAGCCTGCAGCGAGAATCGTTCCCGCTTCAGGTCAAAGCACGCCCTTTGTTTTCGAGGTCGCGTCGATGAGCGCGAACGGAATTACCGTCAGCGAAGTCGGTGCCACAGCGACCTCCGGCACGGCTCTGCGCACCTATCTTGAATCTTCGGGCTCTCAATCGGTTCAGGCCACATTGGAAACAGTTGTCGGGATTGCTAATGCCACTGCGAACGCAGGGACCGTCACGATAGATTTCATGGATCTGGCCGGAAACTTGCTCATCCCGGGTTCACCAATGCCTATAGCTGGGAATGGGCAGTTCGCGTTTCAGGTGTCGGACATCTTCGGTGCGGAAGTGGAGTTCAAGGGAGTCGCGCGAATTTCCTCGACCGTTGCTATAACGGCGACCACGATTCGCCTTCATCTTAACGAACGCGGTGAGCTGTTGTTGTCGTCGATACCGGTAATTAACGAAGCGGCTGGTGCTCAATCGACTCCTTGGATCATTCCGCATTTCGCAGACGGCGGTGGGTACAGTGCCCAGTTTGTCGTCTTCAGTGGATTTGCAAATCAGTCGACATCGGGGCAACTCCAGTTCTTCAATCAAGCAGGCAATCCATTCAATTTGGATTTCAATGCCAAGCCGTCCATTCTCGCGATCTTCCCAGGATCCGCACTACCAGGCGCTGTCATACAAGCCACGATCAGCGGCTTGAATTTGTCGGGCGCGACGGCAGTGGCCTTCAGCGGAACCGGCGTGACAGCGACAATTATTGCAGGTAGCGGTACTCCGACAAGTTTGTCGATGGCGATCACCGTGGATCCTCAAGCCCAACTGGGTGTGCGTACCGTAACCGTCACGACGGCTGGGGGCACGTCCGTCGCATTTACCGGTTTCACTGTGACGACAGGGAAAAAGCGCGGAGGCCAAGTCACGAGTCAGTAAGCCGAACCTGGCTGCCGAACTCCCGCCTTGGGTCAAGGCGGGGAGTCGTTGCTCACTTATCGGCGCAAGGTGCGGGCAATCGCAGCTCGGTCGACCTCGACACCTTTGATGTAGATTCGCGAAATTCTTTGTGTGTTCGTGATGTTGTCCAGAGGATTGGCGTCCAGCACTAAGAAATCCGCTTCTTTACCTGAAGCGAGCACACCCATTTTGTCGAGCTTCAGATACTCGGCGGGCCGGCTTGTCGACGCGACGATCACCTGCATCGGAGTCATTCCGGCCTTCGCCATGCTTTCCAACTCATGTTGTTCAGACATGCCGAACGGATGATCCTCGAGGCCTGTGTCGCTACCAAGAATGATCTTCGCGTTGGCCTTGGCAAGTTTGGCAAGGCTGCGTCGAAGAATGTCGTATTGTGCGCGAGTCCGCTCGAGGGCGACCGGATCGCGATTGACGTAAGCCTTCCTCATCCGCTCGATCACGGGCGATGGAAGTGATTCTTGAAGCATCATCAAAAGCGGATCGCCGTCCTTCAACCAATGTGGAATCTCGTTGTACGTATTCCATTCGGGACTGAGATTCGGCATCACATACACATTGCGACGCACGATGGACGCGATAAGAGCGTCATCCATTTCTTTATCGCGTACGAGATGAGCCAAACCGTCGATGCCTGCATCGACGAGGTCGACGGCATCGGTGTGATAGAAAACATGCGCATTGACCTTGAGGCCGCGCCGGTGACCTTCATCGATGATCGCTCGGTAAAGATTCGGAGCCAGTCGAGGCGCGCGGCCGTTTCGGTCATCGACCCAAATCTTGACGAGATTAACTTTTCTCGCGGCGAGTTCCCGCACGGCTTGTCGCGATTGATCTTCAGTCGTGACTTCGTACGCGATTCCTGCGTATGCTGCGGCACCCGGCCCGGCATTCGGTGCGCCGATGCCGCGTCCTGCGATGTGCAGCCGCGCCCCACTTAGCTTGCCGGCCTCCTGATCCGATCGAACTTGATAAGTCACGTCTCCTTTTTCAATCCCCTGCGACTGCACAGCGGCAACGCCAAAGTAGAGTGCGCGATTCATGTCATCGATGATCGTCTCGCGCGTGAAATTGTCGGCGCTGTAGGTCAGGCCACGCTGAAAGCCAGGGTGACCATGAGCATTGATGAGCGTCGGCATGATGGTCTTGCCGCTGAGGTCGATCGTCGATGCGCCGCGAGGAGCAGCAACGCCTCCCTTTGTGCCGATCTTTGTGATCGTTCCGTTGTCCACGAGCATCGCACCGCTCGCGATAGGTTGGCTGCCGTCGCCGGTGATGATCCGAGCGCCTTCGTATAGCACGACGGCATTCGGTGCTCGAGACTGCATTGCTGTAAGCAGCAAAGCCCCTAACAATGTGGTCGCCTTTCGAATCATTGCCGGAGAATCGCAGGTTTTGACCTCGGAATGCAATTTGCACGTCAAGATTCCCCGTGAAGCCAGGACAGCCGCCAACTTGGGGACCCGGTAATAAATCTGGCGTGGGGACCGCGCTGACTGACAACAGTTGTGTGTGGTTTACGATGGCGGCAGGTTACATAACCGAAACGTTTTACCCTCGGCCGGACCTCGCGCAGACACGATGCATGTTCCTTGCAGTGACGGATGGAGCCGGTTTCTTCTCGGACGAGCGGTTTGACGCAGCGCACTCGATCCGAATGTCGGAGCGAGGTACGCCGATCTTCGAGGTGGAAAGCCGTTGCCACCTAAACCGGTACTATATTTCCAAAACGATTTTTGTAGATCCGTCGCGGCACGTGTTGCTCCAGCGATTACGCTTCGAGCAAATATCGAAAACTGATGCTCTCCATCTATGGGTTTTCCTCTTACCCGCTATCGACAATGAGGCCTACGGGAATGATGCATTCCAAGAGACTTCCAGTAATGCGCTGATCGCCACGCGACGCCATTCTGCGATTGCTCTGGCTGCGTCGTGCGGGTTTTCGCAGCGAGCCTGCTGTTACCAAGGACCGGATGATCTCTGGAATCGGCTGAAAGCCGGGAAACGACTCGACGATCATCCCAATTATGCCAAGAACGGCAATGTACTAATGGTGGCAGAAATTGATCACGACACGTCGCGTCGTGAATTTGTACTGGCCTTGGGATTCGGACCGTCTCCGCACGATGCCGCCGAACAGGTTGCAGAATCGTTAAAGGATGATTTCGACAGCCTTGCGGCACGCTACAGAAGTGAGTGGGGAGCGTACAAGAAGCGTTGTATCGATCTAAAAGGAATTTCCACTAACGACCTTTACGAAACGAGTGTCGCAGTCTTGAAGACTCACCTGTCAAAGACACCGAGTGGCGGTATCGTCGCAAGTCTTGCAGTGCCTTGGGGTGAAACGGCTCAGCAGATTTTGGATTTCCGTTACCAACTGTGTTGGACCCGCGATGCCGTGGAGGCCGGCGGGGCATTTCTCGCAATGGGAGATAGTGATTCCGCAAAATCTGCGTGGAAATTTCTAATGTCGACTCAACAGGAAGATGGCCATTGGCCGCAAAACATGTGGCTCGACGGCAGACCGCATTGGAGTGGGATACAGATGGATGAGACGGCATTGCCGATTCTCTTGGCCGACATGCTTCGGCGCCACCGCTTGATCCAGCCTCAAGACGCATGGCCGACAGTAAAGTTGGCGGCAGCCTACCTCGTTCAGAATGGACCTGGTACTGAGCAGGACCGGTGGGAAAACGACGGAGGATATTCTCCGTACACATTGGCCGTTGAAGTTGCCGCGCTGCTCGCAGCCGCAGATTTTGCGCAGTTAGTCGGCGAGAACGATATCGCTGAGTATTTCAATATTGTCGCGGATTGTTGGAACGACTGCATCGAGGAATGGACGTTTCTTGACGACCATTATGTGCGCCTTGCTACGCCACACAAGAATCGCACCGGCGAGATTCAGCAGTGGTTCGTGCAGAAAGATAAGCATTCAAACAGTCCAGCGGCGTTGGCTCTTGTGCGGTTTGGACTCCGCGCCGCCGATGATGCGCGAATCCAGAAGACGGTGGAATACATCGACAAGCTCTTAAAGTCGGATACCGCGACGGGTCCCGTTTGGCATCGATATCCAAACGATCGCTACGGTGAATACGATAACGGTCAGCCGTTCGATGGCGGTGGAATCGGTCGAGGCTGGCCCTTGCTCACAGGTGAACGCGCTCACTATGAGATTCTGCGCGGCCAATGTGACGTCGCGCGCAAACTTGCGGCAATCATTGAGAGACAAACAAACGCGTGCGGTTTTATGCCGGAACAAATTTGGGATGGGGCGGACTTACCTGAACTGAACCTTATCAGCGGTCAGCCGAGCGGCTCCGCGATGCCCTTAGTTTGGACTCATGCCGAATACATCAAGCTTCTTCGGTCGCTTCGCGACGGAGCGGTCTTCGACATGCCCCCGCAACCTGTAGAACGGTACCAGCGACAAGGCATAAAATCGGGCTATCGTCTATGGAGCTTAGAGCACAAGATAACTTCCATCCCGCGTAAGAAGATTCTCCGAATCGAAGTACACGAACCCGCTCAGGTCTACTGGACATCGGATCATTGGAAGACAGTGCAATATATCGATACAAAGGATTCCCAATTGGGAATTCATTACTGCGATTTACCAACGAGTGACCTCGATCCAGGGATAAAGGTCGGATTCACATTCTGTTGGTCTAAAGATTTGCGCTGGGAAAATCGAGCGTATCAAATCGCTGTCAGGTAGCCCGTATTCCGACTATCTAGGAACCGCCTTCGCGAACAGTTCGACAGTGGAGAAGTTCGCGGATCCTGCGACTCCATGCCCACCGCCAGGCGCGAGCGAAGCGAGTCCGACTTCATCAACCTTGCTCAGATCGGGATTCTTCAGTTCAAGCATGACGATGACTTTTTGAGGATCGAGTGTGTACCACTTCATTCCCGAGAAGGCGATCTCCACTTGCACGAACTCGTCGTTGGTGGCAATACCGCGGTTACCAACGGCCAGCGTCCCGTCCGCCAGCTTAACGACGGGATACAGCGTGTGGATTGCATTCGTGCGCACGATCCAGCGCAGCCGCGCAAGGCCGGTAAGGTCGACATAGTTGCGTTTGTCGCGAAGCGTGAGTGCAACCGGAGATGTTGCAAGGCCTGTCCACAGATCGATGCGACCCTCGTGTTCGGCGGCGCGGACCGGCGCAGAACCGCTGCCGTACAGCTTCGCTTCCAATCGCTCGTTCGTGACGACTTCCGGCGTGAAACGGGTGTTCTCGTCGGTTGCGGCACCTGTGTGTTTCGGCAGACGCCAATCTTCCTTGAACAAGAGCGCCGGACGAACAGCCGGCGGAGTTTGAGGTCGTGACAACACAACGTATGCGGTTCCGCAAATGAAGAGCAGGATGGCGGCCACTAATTTCAAAGAATGTCGTCTCATGGTTCGTATATACCCGCATCGCGATTTTGTGCGCTAACGAAATCGATGTGATTCCTGACCAAATCCTGACAGCCGATGCATTCTACAGCGCGTAACCTAACCCGACCGCCAGTGCAGGACTCGCTGCAGTGGCTATGATCCAAACAATATTTGGAGTGCGGGATGTCTTCAGCGCTGGCGACGCTTCGTCATCAATTAATAACTGCCGATCGCTGATCGCTTGCAGTCTCTTCTTCGGATCTTTCTCCAAACACGCACGCAAAAGCCGACGCACCTTCCATGGGACCAGTTCCAATCCGGCTGATCCTTCACGATGGACGCCATCGTATCGGTCATATCTTCGCCCTGGAACGGCTGCTTGCCGGTCATTAGTTCGTAGAGCACGGCGCCGAACGCCCCAATATCGGCGCGCGCCGGTTTGCGTAGCGGCTAAGGACAACGTCAGGGATTCGTTGGATTTCGCTGACGACGTGTCGCCGATTTTGGCGAGGCCGAAATCCAGGACCTTCACTGTGCCGTCGGGTTTGATCTTGATATTTTCCGGCTTAAGATCGCGATGCAGATACTCTCCCGTAGTGAGAGGGACTCGCTTTCCAAAGTCGCCGGTAACTCTAAAAATCTCTTCAGTCAGGGGCGCGAGAGTCTCTCGATCTCCGTTTGTGGGGTTTGAGGTCCGAGAATTTCCCGAACTGCTCTTTCCAAGACTTCATCTCGTCCGGCTCGGATGCCGGCGATTGTCGGCCTGACTTCGATGTCCGGCACGATGCCGATGCGTTGCGTCGGTTTGTGATCCGGGTAAAACACACCGATGCCGCTGATCATGGTCCGATGGCCGCCGGGAAGAGGAATCTCGGACACATTTCCGTCCGCCCCAGCCGTTGTGCTTCCCACGACTACGGCGTGCGGCGTCGATCGAAATGCCATCGCGGTGTACTCGGCCTGACTTTGTGAGACCTCATCGACCAGAATTACGACCTTGCCTCCGTAGTGCGGCTGAGCAGGCGAGAGCGTTGGCGTGGGCGAAAAGGTCCGCCACGAAAAGGCTCCTGGATTTTGCAGGTCGCCTGTGGTGAATCGCACGAAGTCGGTCGGTCCTTCCGCAAAATGAGAGCCGAGTGTGAACACAACGAACTCGGAAGGATAGTTGCGAATATCAACCACCATCCCTTTTGTGTTCTTTGCGCGGTTGATGTAGTCGTTCACTTGCGCCGACTTCACGTTCGACAGCTTTAGATACGCGACGTCATCGGACAAGAGGCGAAATGCGTCTCCCGGCAAGTCGTGCGTGCTGCCGGCCGTTTGGTTCACGCTAACCATTGGTACACGCTGTACAGCAAATGTCAGGTCTGAATTTTCTCTGTGAACTGCAACCGGAACGGCGGTGCAAGGACCCCGCGTCATGCCGCGGGCGATATCCCGCATTCGCGCAGCGGGATTCGATGCGGGATAGAACGGTCGCCATTTTTGAACGAGCTCCGTCACCGGTACTCCATCTAGGCTCTCAATCGCATCTCCGATTTTGAATCCCGTTGCGGGCCCGGCAGTCGCGTCCGAATAGCCTGTCACAACGGCTTGATCTTCAATGAAGCGAGTCAGGATCGGCAGCTGGCATGTTCCTACCGGAGGCCGGGTTTGCGGCGGCGCGCTCCAGAGATTTGCGTGTGTGTCGGTAATTCTTGCGATCAGCGCGATGAGTTCGAGTTGATATGCATCTCGGGTTTTGGCGAGTGCGATCCTCGGAATGGATTCCCTCAAGACAGAATCCCAATCGCTGTCGAGGACATTGCGATAGGGGTACCAATACTCGATGATGTTCCACAACCGATACAGGGCAAGCAGCTGATATCCGGCATCCGGAGACGGAATGTTGGAGTAGCCAAGCTCATGCTGAAACACAGGATTTCCAATGTTCGGTGCCAACGATACATAGAATTGGTCGGCAGTTGGTCGATTGCGGTAAATCGTTCGCAGCAGGTTCACGAGATCAAGTCCCAGTGTCGTTTGATCGCCGATCCAGCTGAGTTCGGGTCTCAGATGCAAGTCATCTTCGCGCAGCGTTGCGCATTTAGTGCAGGCTGAAACATCTCCCAGAACGCGAATCCAATCGCGAATGGCAGCATTAGCCATTTCATGATCTCGCGCGACCAAAACTTTCGGCATGACGCGAAACAACTCGTAGTCCCACTGGCGCTGTCCCGCCGTCACTGCGGGGTGATGATATTTGAGGAAGCCCCAGACCTTGCCTAACGTCACGAGATTTTCGATCTGAACGTTGGACAAACCACTCAGGAGGACGGGCGAACCGCCGTCGAAACCGTGATCGGAATCGAGTACCGTCTTGGGACGCTCCGCTTTTGGTGCATCCCATACTGGTTTCCCATCGATCAACAATTGCAGATCATCGGCCCATGTTTTTCCGGTTCCCGCCATCAACACACCGAAATAGATTTGCTTTGCTTCGGAGCGGAGCGGCAGAGTGACCGAGTATTCCGTCCAACCGTTTGTTCCTTTGACCTGTCGCTGCTGCATGTTGTCGAATGCGACCGACCCCGACTCCCCGTCTTCGCGCAACCACAATCCAGTGAAGTTGCTGACATCTTCTGTTCGAAGAAAGCCGCGCCACTCAATGGTCGTACCGGCAAACTCGTTGGCAATCGCTTTCGTTACCGTGGAGAAGTCCTGGCTGCTGGAGGCATTTCGCTCGAGCCGAACTGCCGACTGTCCGCCGTGAACGATCGCGTTGTCGACGAAAATCGTTTCTGGCGGACCTCCGCCCCAGCCGCTTGGCATCGTGCCTCTCTGAGGAGTCTCGAAACTCAATATCGCCCCGAGGTCGGAGAGAGGATTCGGTGTTTGTGCCTGAAACATCGTAGCGGTTAAGAGCACTGCGAACGCGATGCGTTTCATATGTGTCTTCTCCAAGCGCTAGTCTGAAGGGACGGGTCAGTGATGAAATCGACCAAATGTGTTTAACTTAACCCACCCGTTATGACTGGAATCGATGCACTTTGGCAAGACGTTCGTTTCGCTTGCAGGTCTTTGGTTCGGCGTCCCGGCTTTGCAGCTGTTGCAATCTTGACGTTCGCGTTGGGAATCGGCGCCAACACAGCGATCTTCAGCATCGTCAATGCGGCGCTGCTCCAGCCACTTCCTTATAAAGACTCCGAGCAGCTTGGATTCGTATGGGGCGATTTGACGGCGTCGGGATATCCGAGAGGTCCGCTGTCGGGGCCCGAATTGGTGGATCTTCGGCGGTATAGCACGCAGTTCAGCGCTTTCGCGGGTATCTGGCAGAACAGTCTTGTTGTTACCGGTGAAGGCGACCCATCGCAACTGCGAATCGGATGGGTGACATCGAATTTCTTCACGACACTGGGAGTCAACGCGGCAATCGGACGGACCTTCGAAGCTTCGGACGAAGCCCAGAACGCTGCACCGTCAATACTGTTGAGTTGGGCTGTCTGGCAGGATCGCTATGGCGGAGATCCCAACGTCGTTGGCCGAAACATCATGGTGTGGAATCAACCGACGCGAGTCATCGGCATCATGCCGTCAGATTTTCGTTTGCTTTTTCCTCCCGAAGCGAGCGTGCCCGAAGATCTCGAAGCGTGGATACCTTTTGGTGATGACTTGGCGAGGCGTCCACAAAGGCAGAATTTCTTGCGAGTCGTCGCCCGTATGAAACCCGGTGTGCGGTTAGCTCAGGCGCACGAGGAGGTGTCACAGGTCGCAGCGCGCATTTTTGGCGAGCACGCCGCATATGCAGGTTCTGGCCGGAAGCTGAATCTGGTCGGCTTGCAGAGTGAAGGCACCAGAGAAATTCGACCTGCGTTGATTGCGCTGTTGGCGGGTGTCGGAGTGCTGCTGCTGACCGCATGTTTGAACGTCGCAAGCCTGTTGATTGCGCGCGCTGCTGCGAGAACCAAGGAAACGGCGTTGCGGCTCGCGATAGGCGCGAGCCACGGGCAGATTCTCAGGCAATGTCTGACTGAGGGAATCATCCTCGCCATGGTCGGAGCGGTTGCCGGCATGGTTTTTGGTGAGTTCAGTCTTCGAGCGCTCGTAGCGCTGAGGCCTGCTGCCTTGAGCCGCATCGGTTCCGCCCGAATGGATACGACCGTTCTTTTCGTGATCGGAGCAGCGTCGCTGTTATGGGGATTGCTCTTCTCATTGGCGCCCATGATTGAAGTCATCCGAACCAATATCGCCGGAGGGGTACTCGGAAATATGAAATTTTCGACTGGCGCACGACATCGAACCAGGAAAGCGCTGGTGACCTTGCAGATTGCCTTCAGTGTGCTGCTCCTTGTCGGAGCGGGTTTGATGATTCGGACATTCGTTGCCGTTCAGCATCTGGACCCTGGTTACAAATGGGACCATACATTGTCATTCCGCCTCAGTCCCCCTTTAGACATCGGCGACTCGTCCGCTGCGGTGAATGCATTTCACGAACGTCTTCAAGCAAATCTCGCGGCTCTGCCTGGAGTCGCGGGCGTTGGCGCAGTCAGCCATCTGCCGTTCGATAACATTCCGAACTGGGGTAATCCCTACTTCATTGCAGCGGGCCAGGATCCAACGACCGCTCCATTTGCCGACTTCAGATCGGTCAGTCCTGGTTACCTCGAGACGATTGGCGCCCATCTCGTCGAGGGCAGGTTCTTCACTGAGGCTGACGGGCCAGGGAGTCAACCGGTAGTTCTCGTGGATGATCTGCTCGCCAAAAAGAATTGGCCGGGTGAAAGCGCTATCGGCAAGAAGATCTCGGTAGATCCATCGGTGTCCGGAATAGCGGAGCGTCGCGTGTGGGCAACGGTGATCGGCGTCGTCCGCCATATGCGTGTCCGCAGCCTCCTGGAAGATCTAACGGACCAGGTTTACTTTTCGATTCGTCAGGCTGCACGGCAGACAACATACGTCGTCAAAACGACGGGCGATCCTGCAGCGCTGGTGGGTCCGGTCCGCGCAAGGATTCGTGAAGTTGCGTCACAGACTCCGGTCTATGACATTCATCCTCTGGAGCAGAACCTTCTCGCGGCCAGATCTGGACAGCGTTTTACGATGCTGCTCGCAATCGCCTTCGCAATCGTTTCTGTGGCGCTGGCGTTCGTCGGTGTGTTCGGACTCGTCTCTTATATGGTGAACACGCGACGGTATGAATTTGGAGTGAGACTCGCACTGGGCGCCCATTCAGGCCATATTCTTCGTCTCGTTGTCCGCGAAGGCCTGCTGCTAATCATGATCGGCCTGTCGATCGGAGTCATGATCGCAGGAATGGTGGCGCGATATCTGCAGTCGCAATTGTTTGGCGTGGCGGCATTCGATATGACGACATACCTAATCGCAGTAGCCGTTATCACTCTCGCGTGTTCTCTTGCGTCCTGGCTGCCCGCTCGCAAGGCAGCAGCATCGAACGCGCTGGATGTCATACGAGCCGAGTAGACGAACGCTACGTTTGAAGGAAGGGAACTACCCTCCTTGGCCAAGCAGGGGAATACCCTCGGTTCATTCGTTCGGCAACGACCTTAGACAAAAGAGGGGAATTAACACCGAAACAGGACTCTTCATGCGAAAGGTCATGGTCGATTTTGGAATTCGACCGTTCGGCTGCGAACACGAAGATGATGGACGTTGCATACTCATTCGCCTGTAGGCCTTTGAAAAATCAAAGTTATTCGCGTATGGACGCGAAGCTGCATTCTCTCGTCGGCAAGAAAGGGAGACGGCAGCTTGAAAGCGAAAACGTGGGCCAAAATTCTAGTCGGTATACTCATCGCCATTTGTGCGAGATCGGCAAGCCGAAACGCCCCAGATTCCTCCGATCTTTTCTTGCAGCAGGCACGCCTCGAATATCGCAGCGGTCGATTGAAAACGGCGGAAACTCGCTATTCGGCCGCACTGAAAGCGATCGGACGGAACAACGACAACGCACGTGCCGCGGCGCTGGCGGAATTGGGCGATGTTTATGTGAACCTCGATGAACTGTCGAAGGCCGAACGATCGTATCTGGACTCTCTCGCGATCTATAAACGACTCCACGAAAAAGACTCCACCATTTTGATCTTGAGAAATCTTGGAGCGACTTACTCCCTTGAACGGCGCAACGAGGATGCCTTGCGAGTTCTTGGAGAAGCATTAGCGTCTGCAACCGCGGATACTCGCAGCAATCGCCTCGTGGTGGCGGAAGTTCTGAATTGTCTCGGGATCGTTTATTACCGCATGGGTGACACCAACCAGGCAGAAGCTATTCTGAACCAGGCGCTGCAATCGTTTTCGAATTCCGGAGTTCCATTCGACCGGGCCGGCATCTTGAATAATTTGGGAGCCGTCTACCAAGCGCAACACAAGTTTGATAGAGCAGAGAACCTGTTCAAGGAGGCTTTGAGAATTACAGAATCGAAGAAAGGCGCGCTCCATCCGGATTTGACCGTTTCATTGAATCTGCTTGGCCTCCTCTACACAGCTGCCGGCCGATACTCGGAAGCCGAAGAACAATTCCAGCAAGCGTTAAAAATTCTGCAACCCGATAAATCAAGTTTCGACAGTCGCGTCACTCGCATCCTCCAGGATCTTAGCGTCACATATAGGAAAGCGGGTAGAAACGCTGAAGCCGACGACACGCTTGCTCGAGCTAAGGGGATCGCTCGTCGTAACGTCAGTAACGAAGCAAAGGATCTGCGCGTCGAAGCCAAACGCGATCGTTTTGCGGCTGGATTTGGTATCGATGGCCGCACTCCTTTTTGATCGACGGAGGCAAACGTGAAATTGTCGAGGCTTTCCCACCTCGTGTTTGTGTTGTTCTTAGCGACTTCCGCAAACGGACAACAAAAAGGTCGAACTGGTTTGGTCATCGCCTATCCAACATCCGTGGGCTTTATCTGGAACGTGACTGACCGCATCGCTGTGAGGCCCGATGCCTCGTTTTCAAAGACTACGAGTGACTCGACGGCGGTGCCAACGGCATCTCTCGACTCTTATTCTATTGAGACTGGGTTGAGCGCCTTGTTCTATGCGAAGAAATGGCAAGACATTGCGGCCTATGTCGCGCCTCGATTTGCATATTCAAGATTGAAGACCACAAACAATCTTGCGTTAGGAGGATCGACCGTCAGCTGGAGTTACCCCGGTAGCGTTTCTTTTGGAGTCCAGTATGCCGTCGCACAGAGATTCAGCGTGTTTGGGGAGGCGGGTCTCGAATACAGTCGGTTTCACTCCGGTTCGTCGTTCAACACTTTTCCCGTGACGAAGACATGGAAATCGAAAAGCGGCATCGGCGTCGTGTTTTACTTCTGACGCTGCGGTCGTCAATTTGTAGCGGCGGTCTATGACCGCCGGCTTTCTACATGCACGAAGCCAACTGACCTCGCTTGCTGAATAAAACCGACGGTCATAGACCGCCGCTACAGCGAAGGTTCAAAATAACTTTTCAAGTGTTCGAACTAACGGCCGTTGGAACCAAATTCTGTATTCTTGCGTCTATGGAAGGAAATCAGTCGGGCCTAATCGATGGAGGGAGAATGCGATCTACTACCGCTTACCTCGGAATAGCTTTGATAATCCTGGGCGCTGCGCAGGGCGTGTCGCAGGGTGTGGCGACTCAACCGTCATTCGAAGTTGCATCGGTAAAACCGATCCAGCTTGGTCCCGGCTTCAGAGGTCCGATCACCGTCATATTGGGTTGCCATGGTACGGACAGCCGTAGTCCGGGCATCGCGCTGCCGGCAGGCCGATGCGTTTCCAAATTCGAATCGCTGCGTACCGTGATCGCTCTTGCGTACGATATCCCACCAGCGTTGTTGTATCCGTATGAAGGAAAGGTTGTCATCGGCCCTGACTGGATCAACTCGGAGATGTACGACATCGAAGCGAAGGCCGAGGCTCCAACGACTGAGGCACAACTGAAGCTGATGCTTCAAACGCTACTGGCCGAAAGGTTCAAGCTGAAGCTTCATCGCGAGGAACGCGAGATGCCCGTTTACGCTTTGGTCGCGGGCAAGAACGGAATCAAATTCCCGAAGGCGCCTGCCGATCGCGAATGCGGCGAACAGAAGCGGAGCGATCACCGCTTTGAATTGGGAGCCACCGACTTGGCCGGCCAATGTCACGGTTTTGTGCCGGATAAAGGCGCCCTGACGGGCCGGAGTGTCGACATGAGCGATCTCGCTGAAATGCTCGCCATATGGGCCGGTCGGAAGGTCATCGACAAAACCGGAATTGAAGGACTCTTCGATATCCGCTTGCCGCAGGTCACGTCCGTGTACGCTGTGAATGTAGGGCCGGTCGATGGAGGTCGCGGCGGACCGCCCGCGCCAGGGACTGAGCGCTTCGCTCCGAATCCCCTTCCAACTGTATTCGACGCAGTGCAGCAATTTGGATTGAAACTCGAATCGACGAAAGGTCCAGTGGAAGTGCTCGTCATCGACAACATCGAGCGGCCCAGCGAGAACTGAAATGAACAAGCACCGCCGTGTCCGGTTTCACGCGTGTATTTTGACTTTCGTCTTTTGCGTGCTTATCGGAAGCATTGCCTCTGTTCAATTTGGACAGTCCGCCGGTGTACCCACGCAGATCAGCGATCAGGAATTTTGGCGGATCGTCACCGACTTCTCGGAGCCTTCTGGGCCCTACACCGGCGATAACTGGATTTCCAATGAAGCAAGCATTCAGGATGTCATTCCGCCTCTCAAGCAACTCACCAAGCCGGGCGGTGTTTATCTTGGCGTCGGACCGGAGCAGAACTTCACCTACATGTGGGCGCTGCAATCGAAGATGGGTTTCATCATCGATATCCGGCGGCAGAACATGCTCACAATTCTTCTGCATAAAGCGCTCTTCGAGCTATCAACGGATCGCGCGGACTTCGTCGCCAACCTTTTTTCTCGGCGACGACCCGCAGGTCTCGATACGAATACCAGCACGAAAGCCCTGATGACGGCTTTTGCTGCGGCTCCGAGCGAAGGTCTGGAGAAGAATATAGGTGCTGTCAAAGGCGTGCTCGCGAAGCATGGCTACAAACTGAGTGCCGAAGATGTGGCACGCATTTCCTTTATTCAGCAAACGTTCAATCGCGGCGGACTGTCGATTACAGCTGAATATTCGAGTCCTGGCTCGCCTGGAGGTATTCCCGTCACGTTCGTAGATCTGATGACGGCTCATGACAAGACTGGACAATCGTGGAGCTTTCTGTCGTCGGAAGCGGCCTATCGATACATTCGCGAACTGCATCGTCAAAACTTGATCATTCCTATCGTTGGAGATTTCGCGGGCCCAACTGCTATTCGCAGAGTCGGTGAATACCTGAAGCAACACAATTCCGTTGTGACCGCGTTCTACCTTTCCAACGTCGAGTATTACCTGAACGGGCCGACGATGAAGGCGTTTCAAGGCAACCTGGCAGCTCTGCCCATCGATTCGACCAGCATGCTTGTTCGCTGGTCGCCACGGCCGACGATACCGTCCGTGCCCTGGTACACGCTCGATATGGGCCCTGTCGTCACGATGCTGTCGCCGATTTCTGAACTCGTGGATCTTTATAAAGCCAATAAAGCGCCGACCAACTTCTCAGAAGTTCTGAGAGGAACAGTGGATCCTGCCCTTCTTGCGAACTCGCGGCAAGACCCTTCGCTACGAAAAGTGATCGGCCGAGTGACAGGCATTGATGGCCTCAAGTCCACGGAGCTCCTTCGCGTCTCACTGGTCGAAAATCTTCGTCCCGCCGGATTGATCCTCAGCGCCGATGTTGCTGCCGACGGTTCTTTCGAAATCAAGAACGTCGTCCCGCGGACCTATCAGGCAATTGTCTTGAGGACCTGTCGCGGCTGCAGTGCGTCCAAAGTCGCATCAACTGCCGTCAATGTTGTCGTCAGTAACCAAGACGTCACGAATGTCCGATTGCAGCTCCTCGCGCAATAGTTGTCCGAGCCCACGTGAGACTGATGCTGTTATGTACCCGATCGTATTGAGACGACAAAGCGCCTACCAGTAGACTCGCGCCACAAGAAACATCCCAATCAAGAGAGGTTTCGAATGACTCGAAAATGTAGGAATCGTTTCGATGACGTTTTTCCTCGCCGCTCTGTTATCGACGCCGGTTTTGGCGCAAGCACCGCTCTCTACCCCACTTGGAAACAATCACCGGTATCCGCGCTCACCGCCTAGCCAACGATCCACGGGAACATATGTACCCGGCTCGTTAAATTGAACATCGTGCCGTGAATTAGCGACGATCGACCGATTGGGCCCCGATCCATTCCTTCAATCGACCTTGATAGGCGGCAGCGCGCGTTGTCTCACGATCGGAGAGATCGATGGTCTCATTTGGATCTTTGCAGACATCAAAAAAGCGCGAGTGGCCCGACTCCATCTCGAAAAAGTATTTTCGGCACTGATCATAGAGACCGAGCCAACGTAACGAGTAATCCGCGAAGAACAGGGACATTCGAGCGTGTGGGTCGAGCATCGATGTGCCTTGCAATTCGCGCGGAATTGGAAGGCCGAGCAAGTCGAGTATGGTTGGAGCGGTATCGATCAGACTGACAGCGCTCTCGCTCTGAATTGGCTCTTGCATCAAGCCCGGCGCCACAATGACGTATGGCACGCGAATATTTTCGTCGTAAATGAAGAGCGTGTGACCGAAGTTGCCGTCATGCTGGCCGAACGCTTCACCGTGATCACCGAAGATCACAAACAAGGTTTTTCGATCCAGGTTTCGCGCTTCTAATCCCTTGAGCAATTCGCCGAGCGCCTCATCTCCATAATGAAGCGCGTTGAGATAACGCGTCTCGTCCTCATTTCCGCCGGCCGGAACAACTGGGCCTCGAGTGGGTATCACGTAAGGGTGATGCCCAGCAACAGGCAAGTAGGTAATGAAAAACCGTTCGCCGGCCTTCAATGAATCAATCCATGACAGCGCTCGCTTGACCGTCGAAGAGTCGTCTACGCCAAAACTCGAATGCACGTTTCCGCCGATGGCTCCGGCGTCTTCGAGGACTTCATAGCCACGCTTCTCGATGACGGACGGCATTCCGAGATACATGAATCGGCCGGAATGAAAGAGAGCCGTTCGATAGCCGGCATCCGCGAGTTGTTGCGGTAACGCAGGACACACGACGCCCGAATAGACTTCAGGCGGAACATTGAACGAAGGGTATTTCGAACACAAGACCGACAGCAGTCCCTTGATGCTCTCGGGATAGACGGCATACGCATGTCGGAACGAAATTCCCTGAGCAGCAAATGCTGTCAAGTTCGGCATCGGATCGAGCGCTTCTGCTGAGGCCGGCCAGTAACGCGCCGCAGTCGATTCGAGCAGGATCATGACAACGTTACGTCCAGCCGCACTGTTTCGATATCGCGAGAGGTCTGTGATCCGTCGCGTATCGTCGGGAAATGGCGTGGCTCGCCAATCCCGCCGCTCGAGATTATCGGCGCGCGATGTAATCGACATCGGCAATAACGCGCCAAACGCGTTGCGATACCGTCCGGCAGTATCGACCTTCGAAATTGCAAACGGCCCCGTCGCGATGAATGCCGACGCGACGATGAGGAGAGGCACTGCGCGCAACTTCAGGCGACGTGCGATGATGGCCAGTAAAACGCTTGCCAATATTGTCAGAGCTATCGCCGCCACATTCTTTACCGTGACGTAATATTTGATCGAGTCCGCGAGTGGGCCTCCTGCGGCTCGAATCATGGGCAGCGTTAACGGAGAAAAAAGCACTCGAACGATCGCAACGTTCAAGGCAATGTATAGGACGGCGAGTCCATACAATCCCCAACCAAACCAGTCTCGCCCAACAAGATAGTCGAGCACAGCAAAGACAAGAGCTACCGCAGCGTCCTGCCAGAGATATGCGATAGGTGTCCAGAACGAGAATGGAACAGGAGTACCGGAAAGCGATAACAGGCGCGCGACAACTAGCACTGCGAAGAGGGCCACCGATCTCATCGTAGGAGACTCAAGGATTCGATCCAGCGCAGGATCGCAGGCCAACGGCTTCCCTCCGCTTGATCAACGACGACCTTGGGTAGACGCGTCCAATGTACTTGCGGCTGCATATGATGTTCGACGTGGTAGCCGTCGTTGAAGAACGGCACGTTATAAAGATATCCGTAGTTACTTTTCGTGCCATGCGCGTGCTCGAAATAACCGTGAACGTAGCAGAGTGCCAAACCTGCTGCATATCCCGGCAAATAGACGCTGAAGAGAAACTTCGGCGATCGAGTTAGGAGGATTGTCCACAAGCACGTGACAAGCCCCGCTTCCATCGCGATCGCTGGAGTCATTCTTAATTTGAAAACCCGTCCTCCATGATGAGTCAGATGGCGGTCGCGCCATAAACTTTGAGGAAACCCCAGCAGGAGACTCAAGTACACCGAATAGAGACGATTCAACGCTCGCGATCGAAAGAATGGAAGGTGGATGAAGTTGTGCGAAATCGTGTTCGAATTCCACCAGAGTCCAACCGCAATAACGGGCACAGAAGGCGCCGCTAACAGTAGTCCTGCATGTAGGCAGGAAAGGGCAATCAACAAGCTGTCCCACTTCGAGTGATGCAGAATTCCATCACTCACTGACTTTTCAGCGCCTCCCTGAGTTGGTTGATGATCGCCGCATGGCTACCTTCCGACAGCTTGACGATTCCTGCATTGGTTGAATAGACGCCGGGTTTGGCCGGTGCTTCAGATGCGGGCCGTATGCGTACGTCTGTTACCGGGAATCCAGGCTCGGGCGACAAGAAGTAAGGAGGAGAGCCTCCTGTAGTGTTGGTCCGCAACGCGAGACCACTGAACGCGCCGATGTAACCCCAATTCCCAAATCCAACGGCTTGGCCGGTTCCTGCAATGGCTTTGAGATCCGACCATTCCGTTTTGGTAGCAGTTTGATCGGTACCCACCGGAAGAGTGAAATACAAATAGCCTTTTTTCGCAGGGGAGGTTCCGCCGGGTTTGGTCACGCCTCCGTCTACGAATTCGAACGCGCCCCACACTTGAATTCGTTCCGGCGATGTCTCATTGGGTTCGAACACGACTCTTTCGATGATTCCATAAATTCCGCAAGGACCGCTCGCTATCAGATCCCTGGACAAGAGCAGAAAAATCGAAAGCACGAAAACGTTTCTCGATAGTTTCATACGACCTCTCTTTTTCCTGGAATGAGCTGTTCGTTAGACGCCTTGACCGATGAATTGCTTCGACTTTATTTCAACGCTTAGCTTGTTGAGGAAATCCTATAAGACTTGGTTTTACTGGGCCGGATATGGGGACATTATTTCAAGCGCCCGCTCCGCCCCCTTCGAGGGCATTAATATACTTGACGTATCTTCTGCTGTAGCGGCGGTCTATGACCGCCGGCTTTATTGTTGAGGCACAAAAGTATGTAGGCTTCATGCCTGAAGAATAAACCCTGCGGTCATAGACCGCCGCTACAGCAGAGCCATCGGCAGCGGGATGCGTCAAGTATATTGATGCCCCCTTCGAGGAGGGGCCGTTGCGCCCATAAACAAATGGAACGCTACCTTAGATAGGGCGCAGCGGGGGAGGTCATTGACCTGCGTCGACGTCATCACTGACCTCCCCAGCCTCGCCGAACTAAGGTAGCGTTCCATTTTCTTGATCGGCTCGCCCACCCCTCCTCGAAGCCCTCGAAGGAGGGGCGGAGAAGACCCATGCTGTTCGTTTTCTGCGACGGGTACAGACGGTAAGGTTAGTTCGAAATCGGCTTGTTCGTTGTCGCCTTCACATCTCCAATCGACGAGGCTGCGGACAATTCTTTGCCATCGGACAACTTCACCGACTTCGCGTTGGCTTTAGTCTGATCCGTTTTTCCGAGCCAGCCTTCGATCGTGATCATGTCACCCTTCTTCACGGAATTGCGCGACCATCCGGCGCGTGTCAACGCACTCGGACTTCCCATCTCAACGGTCCAATGCTTCATCTGACCGGAATCGTCTTTCCCATCCATTTGCATCATGACATGCGGATTGGTCCATTCGATTTTGCTGACGGTTCCGGTGAATGTTACGGGTTTGGTCCAGTCGTATTCCGCAGCAAACGGATGATGTGCGTATGCGGCCCCAGCCAGTGCTAACAGGACTATGCCGGTAAGAATCGCAAATTGCGTCTTCATCGTGGTACCTCCATTGCTTTTTCGGGAATGTGATAAAGAAAGTGCAATCGAAGTACCAGGCGGCTTGCTCTTTAGTTCGATGTGCTGGCGACAAAGCACTCGGCGTCGCCGCCTCCCAATGTCTGGCATTGGAAGCCAACGATGTGCCCGAGCGTCTGACTCGCAATGCCGGTTGGGACGCCGGTACCAAAATGAACGCGGTCGATGCGCACTCCCGAAACTGCTTGAGCGTGCGCGGGACGGACGTGAAAGAAAACGATGTCGAGCAACACGATGACAAGGATTGCAATGCACAAAACGTAACCCTTTTTCATGGCTTCTCCTTTAATGCTTTTTTCCAGCCTCGATATGTTTTGGGAGCATTTATCCGCTTGAGCTGCTTCCACGCAGCGATCGCATCAGCGCGGGTTGCATCTTTTTCAGACTTGAGGAAGTCGCTCAAGAAGTTGATGTAACATGCGATGGGAATTTGTTCGAAGGGTTCTTCGCTCTGGTTCAGCTTCACGTACTGCTCGACTAAGTCTCCGTAGGTAATCTTGTTGCCCTTCGTGAGTTGTTCTTCGCGCCAGCGATTCAATCGGTAGCGCGCTCCGGACTTTCTTTTGAGCCCAGGCGCAATTTTCTGCGCCTCGCGCATGAGAAACTCTTTGGTTTCTCGGTTACTCGTGTAGTTGATCACTGGGAGCCGAAGGTGCAGACCTCTCTCGAGGTCTTTCGTTCCAGATTTGGTGAGACTTCGTTTGGTGGGCAGCGCGATCTTTCCAGTTTCTAAAAAGAGCTTGATGGATTTCTCGAGTTCGTCTTTGCGCAGCTTATTGGAGTGAGGGATCCCGATTTCTTCAGCGAAATCCTTGACCTCAGTTGCATACCAGTAGCCATTCTCAAACTCGACCGCTGTCATTTTTTTTGAAAGCTTGGTTTTTGCCTTCATCGCCCGTACTCACTTCACCGAGAGATAAACGTCGACCTGCGCATCCTGCGGGTTTTGACTCCGTTGATCGTAAACTTCGAAGTCATTCTTAAATGCGCGACGCTTTCCGCGGAGGCTTTCAGGCCCGAGGGACCAGATCCGTTTCCAAACGTCGATGATGACGTCGGGTATGGGGCCGCGCTCCGACGTGACGACCGCATAAGTGGCGGGCGCAAGCGTCTTCGCTACCATTCCCGTTGGGACTTCGTTGAGCGACGAAACCTCGATGCCGATCAAATGCGAGTATGCACCCTTCTCATCACTTTCATAGTCGGAGTAGACAGCGAACACAACGCCTGCCTTTGTCTGATTCGGAATCCGAGAACCGATACCTTCTTGATAAAACTTCTGCCAGTTTCCCGCGATTTTGCCTTTTCCCGCCATTTCCTCTGAGTAGGACGTACGGACTTCAATTCCGATAACGTTGATTTCACTGCGTTCAACGAATTTAAGTTCTTGCATAGTGAGCAAACCCCCGCGCCAAAGCGAATCATCTTGTCGCACGTTTTGTCCCGGTGCTACGAAGGCATCTATGAAGAAGATACTTGTGGTGCTAGGCAGCTCCATGCTGATGACATTCCTGATCGTTGTCGGGGCTTTTCGATACAGCGACGCGAAGGCAAGACAAGAATTCAACGAGCGCCGCGCAAAAGAGTGCCGTGAAAAGGCCCAATCCATTCAGGAAAAATCGAACGCGCCACTCAGCCGCGAACGAGAAGCGCAAATGAGATTCGACCTCAACAAGCTGCAGCGCCAATGTGCGGACGTGGTTCAAACGTCCAGGCGCTAGCTATCCCTTGGAAACCATCACTTCGGTCGCCTTGACGACCGCGATGACGGAGTCGCCTTGCTTGAGCTTCAATTCATCGGCGCTTTTTCGAGTGATGACGGAATCAATGAAGTTTTCGCCGACTTGAATTGTGACGTGGGCCATCACGTCTCCGAGAATGACTTCCGTGACTTTACCTTTCAGCTGGTTTCTGGCGCTGATGCTCACCTCGTGCCTCCCGTCAATCGTCGTTGCAGAATGAACTGTCTATTTCAGGCCGTGAAATATCGTACTTCTCAAGCATCGCACGTTCTATTCCCCTGCATCTGAGAATTGTCCAAAACAACGTGTAAGGGTTACGAGACACAATCACGTTAGGAATACATCAAAGCAAAGCGGGTGGAAATTGCAGACGGTCAGGCCAGAAGGGAACCCGTTGCGGACGTGTCGTAGCCAGCAAGCGCTTCCAATTTGCGACGCAGCGTTGCGCGCTGGAGTACGTCGAGAAACGCCTGGATTGCAGGGAGGCCCATCGTCTGTTTGCGAAGTACCAGGTCGTAGCGCTCGTTATGTAGGGAAACGAAATCTAGGCCGAAGGTTTGAGCTGCGGATCGCGTTGCCAAGCAAACGTCTGCTTCGCGCGATACGATGCAATAGGCCGCCGCAAGATGACCATTAGCGACGCGGTCGTAGCCGTGAACGTCGCTCGGTTCGACACCCGCATTGCGAAGGAGACGATCCAGAAGAGCGCGGCTGCCCGAGCCGGCCTCGCGATTGATGAACTGGATCGATTTGCGCGTCAAGTCTTCGATTTTCCCAACTCGCTTTGGATTTCCAGGAGCGACAACCAAGCCTTCTTCCCAATGCGCGAAGGTGATGACACTGAATTCCTCGTTGGGGAACTCCTTCTGGAGATAAGGAAGATTGAATTCGCCTGTTTTGGGATCCTCCAAATGAGATCCGGCGATATGCGCCTTGCCATCCTTTAGCCATGTCAATGCCAGCCGGCTCGACGCCGCGGCGGGAATGATTTCGATGCCGCTGAGCTTTTCAACCATATGCGCAAGGATATTTGCAGCCGGATCACAACCAGCAAGGATCAGTCGCTTATCGGCTGCTTCTTCTTTTGCAAAAATGACAAGTTTTGCGCGCCGGCCATTTGGAGTCGGCTCTTTTATGATCCCGTCGGCTTCAGGCATGTAATACGGCGACGCGCTCACAGGTACGCTAACCCATCGCGAATCGACCTGACAGACTCGCACCGGTTGTCCCTTGGTCGGAGTCGATGCGCTGAGCACTTCGGTAGAAAGCGGCTCCGCCGCTTTTAAAGAATCTTCGCGGAGAGCGAACAGGTCATCGACTTTGATTTCGAGTTCCCGCGCCAGGCGCAAAGCCACTTCCGTGTTTGGAACGTATGTGCCGGCCTCGATGGCGTACACCGTCTGTCGGCTGACCTTGATCCGACGGGCAAGATCGGCCGCCCCGATCCCTCTGCTCTTGCGAATCTCCGCAAGTTGGTTTGTGACGGTTACCTTCACCAAAACTCCTTCGTGCTCCAAATAATGGGCTAGAAGTGTACCTTGCCCACAAATTCGAAAACACGCGGATTCCCGGCACTGATGATCGAGCCGAACGCGGCACTGCCAAAACTTCCATTGGGATCCGCCAGCGGAGGAGTGTTAGTCACATTGAATGCCTCGGCACGCAACTCTAGGTTAACGCGTTCGGTAATTGTGAAGGTCTTTCCGAGCATCACGTCCGCGTTCTGCAGTCCTGGTCCACGAATGGGATTCCGTGAACTGGTGCCGATCACGAATTGCGGTGCGGCGCTGAAGACTGATGTGTCGAAGTATTTTCCAGTGCTGCGTCCTTCGAAATCATTCGGATTGCCGCTGCGGTTCGGACGCTGAACAGCAAAGCCAAGGCTGGAATTGTTGTTCGTTGCCTGCGTCACGGGAACAGCCTCCCCTGTTTGCAGGCGCACAAGACCGGCAAACTGCAGTCCCGAAATCTTCCAGAAGCGCGGAATATCATAGGTCCAACCGAGCCCCAACACCTGAGGTATATCGCCGCTCGATACGTCCTTTTCGAGATGGCGATTGTAAGCGTCCGCCGCTCCTGTGCTGTTCAAGACTGGGCCAGTGAAGATCGTCTGCGAAAACACACTCGAGGCATCATCGAGAAGTTTTGAGAACGTATATGCGGCATTCATCGTGAGTCCACGAGACACACGCTTTTCTACCTTGATAGCCGCGGCGTTGTAGTTCGAGTTGCCAACGTTGTTGCGGAACAATGCAACCGTGGTAAAGCGCGGGAACGGACGTAGTAGTTGCTGCTGCGTGATCGTCGCAGCCCCTAACGACGACGATGCCGGAATCTGACCGAGGAACGGATTCGCAACGCGCGTCAGCAGGGCTGAACCCATGAACAGGTATTGCGTGGGAAGTTGGTTGATATTTGCGTCGGGAATACCCAAACGCGTGTTCTTGGATCCGAGGTACGCGACTTCCAGGTTCCACGTTTGCCCAAACGTTTTTTGAACCGTTAGATTCCGTTGCTGGGAATAGCCCGAGCCATTGTTGCGGTCCACACCAAAGACTCCTTGTCCCAAACCGGAGTTCGGATTTGGAGCAGTCGGCTGAACGGTCGGGCCGCTCGACAAGGCGAAGGCACCAGTAATGTTGTCTTGAGACTGCTGGCCAATGGTCTGAATGAAAGGGAATTGGGGCAACGTAAACGGCGTGGTGATTCCGGATTGTTCGAAGAAGATCACACCATATGCAGCACGAACGACCCAGCTGTTTCCGATCCGATACGCCAATCCCAAACGTGGACCAAAGTCGCAGCATTCGACTTTGCGAGCCGTATGAGGGAACTCTAAAACTTGATTGTTGAGGTTGAAGACGGCGCCCTGATTCTCGACCTCGGTTGACGGGAAGTTCAACGTATATCGTGTCCCGATGTTGAACGTCAGGCGCGGAGATACTTTCCAATCGTCGCCCAGAAAGAATTCGGCGATATGGGCACGCTCTCGGATGATTTTGCTTTGGAGATCGATCGTGAAGGAGTTGACTTGCCCGAGCAGCATCGACGCGAACGCGTTTCCGCTGCCTGGGACGCTCGAATTATTCGTTCCAGTTGTGGTGAACCCAAAGGCGCCTGTCGGATTGGGCGGGTTCAGTACATCGAGCGCTTCGCGACGAATATCCGTGCCGACCTTGATCGTGTGTCGTCCACGAACGATCGTGAAGGTATCGAGAAACTCGGTGATCGACGTCGTGAAATTGGAGTTCGCAGCCGTGGTCGGCCCGATTTGCTGAAAGCCGGCGAGGGTGAAGATTGGAACAACCGATCCGAATGAATTGGTCGGCAGGCCGGGGATGTTGATTCCGCCGTTCTGAAGGGATGATTGATTGAGATCCCGCCTGGAATAGCCCGCACGGAACTGGTTGATCGCTGAAGAAGACAGCGTCCAACTGTAATCGCCGACGAATGCATCGCCGCGCGTGAGGGCGTGTCCGATGACTCCTGAAGCCAGGCTGCCGCTTCCGTCAGGCAACGGAGTGACAGGCGTATCATCATCGCGAAAATAGGTGTAGCGCGCGAAGAATCGGTGTTTTTCGCCGAAGTAGTGATCTAGACGAAAGTCCGCCTGATCTTGATCTTCAGGTTCCGTCGCCGTGCGCACGAAGTTATTCGCGCCGGTCACATTGGGTAATGGATAGTGCTCAAGAATCTGTCGAGCAATTGGATCGAAGCGATCCTGAGGAATTGTGTTGTTCGGAAATTGAGTTCTGGCCGGCGTCGCAGGATCGAAGATCGGCTGAGTGAATATCCCTTGTCGTTGGGCTAACGTGGGAACGACGCTGAATCGCGTCACGCCGGTGCGCAGACGAGTGCCTTGCCAGTCTCCAAAGAAGAATGTTTTGTTCCGTTGGATCGGGCCGCCTAGCGTGCCTCCATATTGGTTCCGTCTGAATTCCGGCTTGGGCCCGGTCTGCGCGAAAAGGTTGCGCGCATTCAATGCTTCATTTCGAAAGAACTCGAAAACGCTTCCGTGAAATTGATTGCTTCCTGATTTCCCGATCACCATCATCGTGCCGCCGTTTGATCGACCGTATTCCGGCGAATAGGCATTGACGTTGAGTTTGAATTCCTCGATTCCATCGATGATGGGGTAATACACCACTTGTCCAGGCTCAGGTTGCAGAACGCTGATGCCGTCGTAGATGTACTCATTCGTTCGAGGCCGGCTGCCGTTGATCCGAGGAAGAACCGAACCGCCGCCAGGGAGGGCGACGCCGGGCGATAGCGTCACGAGCGGAATAAAGTTGCGGCCATCCAGCGGCAGAGTGACCAGCTTCTTTTCATCCATATTCATACTCACTTCGCCGCTTCCCGTTTGTAAAAGAGGAGTCGCCGCGGTCACTTCAACTGCCTGCGTCACTTCGCCCACCTCGAGTCTGATGTCGAGCGCAATTCGGTCGGCGAGTCGCAGGGTGATGCCGCTCTGACGATGAGCTCGGAATCCGGGCTGCTCTACGGTCACAATGTATTGGCTCGCCGGCAGACCTAGAAGGTGGTATTCGCCCCGTTCGTCCGACGTGCCGGCGTAGCGAACCATGGTGCTCTGATCTTCTGCCGCGATCTTTGCGCCCGGGACAGGAAGCCCGGTCGGGTCCTGGATGATGCCAAAGAGTTCGGCACGACCCGCTTGACTGAAACCTAGAGAAGAAGAGAAGAGAAAAGCGAAAAGGGAAATGAGCGTGCGTGCTCTAAAAAGCATCGCGTTACTTATAAATGACGCCGTACCCTTAGCGCAACAGTTATCTGGCTGTTCAAATGAAAACGATTTTCATTTTCATTGACACCACGCCAAGGTTGGCGAATAATCCAGGACGTTCGAAAAAAGCGAAAGGGATGCGCCGCGGCAACGGGGCATCCCTTGAGTCGCGCGGTGGAATTGTCGAGTCTCCCAGCCGGCGAGGAAGGCATTGTACTGCCCGCATCGCCCATCGTCCACTCTGCTGCGCGTCTCCGCGTGTCGGACCACAAACAGTCCGCATCATCTTGAATTCGATCCAACCAAACGGAGATCACGCATGAAGTTATTGGCGCGCTACTGGTGTCTCTTCGTTCTTATGAGCATCGTTGCGACCCTCTATGGGCAGGAAGCGCAGTTGTCTTTGCACGGAAGGGTGCTGGATCCGGCAGGACTTACGGTTTCCCATGCGCAAGTTACAGCCATTTCAGACCGGTATCGATCGGAAGTTTCTACAGTGTCGGACTCGAATGGCGACTTTTCATTGTTGCTGCCGCCCGGCAGTTATGTCCTCAAGATTTCCGCACCTGGTTTTGCGGCTTTCTCGCAAGCTGTCACATCGGATGTCGAGGCCAAATCTCAAGCACGCGAGTTCCCGTTGCAGGTCGCTGGAGTCTCAGACAGTGTCACCGTGACGGAGTCCGCCGACTATCAGGTCTCGTCGACGAGCAGCGCTACGAAAACGCTTACGCCGCTTCGGGATATTCCCCAATCAATCACTGTGGTTACGAATCAACGGGTCCGAGATCAGTTGATGCTCAATGTCGGCGATGTGGTTCGATACGTTCCCGGCGTGACTGCACATCAGGGCGAGAACAATCGCGATCAGATCATCATGCGCGGCAACAGTTCGTCAGCCGATTTCTTCGTTAATGGGGTTCGCGATGATGTTCAGTACTACCGGGACTTATACAATGCCGAACGTATAGAGGCTCTCAAAGGTCCCAACGCGATGATCTTCGGACGAGGCGGCGGAGGAGGTGTGATCAATCGGGTAACTAAAGAAGCGGGGTTTACACCATTGCGTGAACTGACGGTTCTTGGCGGCTCCCATTTGAATCGTCGATTCACAGCGGATTTCGATCAGCCGATAAGGGATCGAGTTGCGTTTCGCATGAATGGGATGTACGAAAACTCGGACAGCTTTCGCAAATACGTCAATCTCGAGCGATACGGAATCAATCCAACGGTGACGGTTGCTGCAACTGCCGACACGATGGTTAGTGTCGGTTTCGAACACTTTCACGACGGCCGAGTCGCGGATCGTGGGATTTCGTCATTTAATGGTCGTCCCGCCGATCTCGATATCTCAACATACATCGGTAACCCGAATGACAGTTGGGTGCGGGCTCGCGTCAATCTTGGGTATGCGATCGTCGAACGGCAAGCAGGACGGCTAAACATTCAGAATCGACTTTCATTCGGCGATTACGACCGAGGCTATCAGAACTACGTTCCAGGATCGGTTGATCCCGCGAAAACACAAATTGCGGTCTCCGCTTACAACAACGCCACTCAACGCCGGAATCTGTTCAATCAAACAAACCTCACTTACAGCGCAACCATCGGTGGCATTCGGAATACCGTTCTCGGCGGATTGGAGATGGGGAGGCAAGAAACAGACAATGTTCGAAATACCGGCTACTTCAATAACACGGCTACAAGCATGTCTGTGGCTTATGCCGATACGATTGTTCGAACACCTGTCACATTCCGACAAAGTACAACCGACGCGGACAATCACCTTCAGACAAATTTGGGAGCTTTGTATGCACAGGACCAAGTTTCGCTATCTAAATACGTAGAGGTAATCGGCGGAGTGCGGTTCGATTATTTCGATCTGCGGTTTCATAACAACAGAACGAACGAAAGTCTACGGCGCATTGACAACTTGGTCTCGCCGCGTGCCGGCCTTGTTTTCAAGCCGATGACGCCGCTGAGCTTTTACTTTAACTACAGTGTGTCGTACCTCCCGAGTTCGGGTGATCAGTTTTCGTCGTTGACAACCGTCACGCAACAGGTGAAGCCGGAGAAATTCAATAATGTTGAGGCGGGAATGAAGTGGGACATTCGTCCCGGTCTTTCACTAACGACCGCTGTGTATCACTTGGACCGCACGAATACGCGATCGACAGATCCAAACGATCCGACGCGCATTGTCCAGACGGGCAGAACCCGCAGTGACGGTTATGAAGTTGGAGTGAACGGCAAAGTCACCCGGCGTTGGATGATCGCAGGAGGATACGCATATCAAGATGCGTTCATCGCGAGTGCGACATCGGCTGCTCCTGCCGGTGCACAAGTTGCTCAGGTTCCACATCACACGTTTTCCGTATGGAACAACTATCAGATCACACCAAGGATCGGGGCAGGGCTCGGGATTTTGAACCGCAGCGACATGTTTGCGGCGATCGATAACAAGGTATCGCTGCCTGGATACACGCGGGCGGATGTCGCGGCGTATATCCCGGTTAGCGAGAAGATGCGCTTTCAGGCTAATGTCGAGAATGTGTTCAACCGCAAGTACTACGTCAACGCCGACAGTAATACGAACATTTCTCCCGGAGCGTCTCGCGCTTTGCGTGTGGCTCTAATCAGCAGGTTTTGAGACTCCTCTGTTGTAGCGGCGGTCTATGACCGCCGGCTTTATTCGTTGCTCGCAAAGCCGGCTGACGTCTTGCTGCGAATATAAGACCGGCGG
>JADMIO011089306.1_pt1 | contig 78400 bp, 70 predicted proteins | sample 8958161 | NCBI WGS metagenome assembly JADMIO01 (sample SAMN16585339, study PRJNA669376) | soil metagenome | isolation source: Crop rotation soil | place: USA: Cullars Rotation, Alabama | collected 2011 | reverse complement strand
GGCCGCGACTTCAAGTCACGTGAATTCCAAGCTTCGGATCCCACTGTGCTGGAAAGGGTATCCCACCGGCGCCAAGATCCCGGCCAACGGGTTCTCGCCCTCGGCCGCGCTGCTCAAGGCGATGGTGGTGAACTCCGGGACCAACGCGGTGAGCGGCTTCACGGCGCCGAGCAACGACGTCGGCTACGGCCGCGTCAACGCCGACAGCACGCTCTATTTCGCGGGCGACAAGCGCCGGCTGGTGCTGGTCGACTTCACCTCCGGGCTCGGCCACGGCCAGGCCATCGAGTACAAGGTGAACGTCGTGAACGACAGCACGTCGTTGGAGGTGACGCTGTGCTGGACCGACTTCCCCGGCAATCCGGCGGCCGCGATCCAGTTGGTCAACGACCTCAACCTCACCGTGACCAACGGCGTGCAGACCTACAAGGGCAACGTCTACGCCTCCGGCTTCTCGACCACCGGCGGCGTCTACGACAACCGCAACGTCGAAGAGGCGGTGCTGGTGAAGGTGCCGACGATCGGCCTGTGGACGATCCGGGTCGAAGGCGCCCAGGTCCCGGTCGGTCCCCAAGCCTTCGGGCTCTGCATCACGGGCGGCGTGGGCACCGAGGCCGGATCGCTGCGCCTCGATCGCGCCAGCTACGGGCCGACCTCGCCGGTGGCGCTCGAGGTCGACGACGTGAACGCGGGCGGCAGCGTGACCGTGACGCTCACGTCCACCACCGAGCCCGGCGGCGAGACCGTCACGCTCCCGGGCGCAGGCGGCGTGTACCGCGGATCGCTGCCGCTCTCTCCCATCCAGAGCTTCGTGGGGGACGGCCGGCTCCAGGTGTCCCACGGCGACGTGATCACCGCGACCTATCATGACGCGAATCCCAGCGCCAATCTGGTGCAGACCGCCACCGTCTCGCTCGTGCCCCCCGTCATCACCGACGTCGGCGCGACCAGCACCGGAACGGGCACGGCCGCGGTGATCTGGACGACCGATGCCAACGCGACGTCGAAAGTGTATTACGGCTCGACCCCGGCACTCGGCAGCGAGACGGCGATCGATCCCGCGGCGGTGCTGAGCCACGCGGTCGGGCTCACGGGTCTCACGTCGGGCGCGACCTACTACTTCGACGTCGAATCCCAGGATCTGCTCGGCAACACCACGCGCGACGACAACGGCGGACAGCACTACCGCCTCACCGCGCGCCCGCCGGGCGATCTGCTGCTGGTGTTCGGCGGCTCGGGCTTCGAGCGCGAGGATCGGTACCAAGCGGCGCTCGACGGCTTGGGTTGGTTCTACGACACGTGGACCGGCGGCCTCAGCGATCATCCGCCGGTCGGCGATCTCGCCTCGGGCCTGCGCTCCTACGACGTGGTGTGGTGGCAGCCGCAGCTCGAGCTCTACCCGCCCGTGGGAGACGCGGCGCGCGATTCGATCGATCAGTACCTGAACGGAGGCGGACGCTTCGCGATCCTCGGTCACGACCTGGGCTGGGCCCTGTCGGATCCGAGCTCGGACTTCTACACGCCGGCACGCGCGGCCTGGGTCACGTCGTCGCTGCACGCCACGTTCGTCGCCGATCCGCCGCTGTGGACGCAGCTGATCGGCGTCGTGGGCGATCCGATCTCGGCCACGTGGTCGGGCGGCACGTCGTACGCCGAGCATCGCTCGGGCGCCTCGGGCGACGAGGTGAATCCGGGCGCGGGCGCGGTCGGTTCGTGGCTCTCCGGCGACGGTTCCCCCGCGACGTGCGCGGTGCGCTGGGACAGCGGCGCACCCGCGGGCGTGGCGGGCAGCGGCGTGTGGGGCGGAAAGAACACGCGCATGACGTCGATGTTCTTCGAGTGGTCGAGCATCGATCCCCTCACCGCACCGTCGAGCGCCACCCGCCGCGCCGTGTTGCAGAAGACGCTCACCTGGCTGCTCGGTCGCGACAAGCCCACCGTCACCGTGAGCTCACCCAACGGCGGCGAGACGATCACCACGGATTCCCACGCGATCACGTGGAGCGAGACGATCGACGGCGCGTCGGCGGCCGCGCGCGTTCTCGAGTACTCGCTGGACGGAGGAACGTCGTGGACCACGATCACCACGAGCGCGGGACCGAGCCCCTACGCCTGGGATCTCACCGGCGTCTCGAACACGCAGCGCGGCCGGATCCGGCTGCGCGTGACCGACGACGGCGATCCCGCGTTCACGGGCTACGACGTCAGCGACGCGGACTTCGCCATTCAGCGCGCGGGCGGTGACGCACTCGGTCCGGTGGTCGTGGCCGGCTCGATCCAGACCAGCCCCGATCCCCTCGTGTATTCGTCCACGGCCACGCTCGACGCGGTCGTGAGCGACGTGAACGCGGGTGGATCGAACGTGGTCGCGGCCGAGTGGAGCTTCGGTCCCGCGCCGGCCGCGGCGGGTTCGGGTCAGGCCATGGGCGGCGGCTTCGCGAGCTCGGAGGAAGCGGTGAGCGCCACGCTGCCGTCGGGCGCGTTCCCCGACTCGACCGTGCGTCTGTGGGTTCGAGGCCGGGACGCGGCGGGCAACTGGGGCAACGCGTCCTCGGTGGCGGTGATCGTGAACGGCGTCCCCTACACCGGAACGAACGCGTTCGTCCCGAAGGACATCGAGCTGAGGCCCAGCGCGCCCAACCCGGTGCGCGGCGTCGCGAGCATCGCGTACGCGCTGCCGTCCGCGGCGCGCGTGCGGCTCTCGATCTACGATCTCGGTGGCCGCCGCGTGAAGACGCTGGCCGAAGGCGAGCGGCCGGCGGGTTTCCATGCGGTCACGTGGAATCGCACGGACGAGCGCGGGCGCGCCGTGGGACCGGGCGTGTACTTCAGCCGTCTCGAGGTCGCGGGCAAGAGCTGGCAGCGGAAGATCGTGACGCTGCGCTGATCGAGCGGCCCTCCCGAAGCTGGGCGCGCACGAGCGAGAGGCGGGACGGTGCTCCACGGCGCCGTCCCGCGTTTCGTCGGGGCCGGAATCAGCAGCAGCGCTGCTTCAGGATGCCGAGCAGCTTGCCGAGATCGATGGGCTTGGCGAGGTAGCCCACCGCCCCCAGCTCCTCGGCCTGACGCACGAGATCCGAGCTGCCCGACAACACCACCACCGGAATCGGGTCGAGGTCCGGGTCGGCGCGTTGCGCCGTGCGGAACTGCCACCCGTTCATGCGCGGCATCATCAGGTCGAGCAGGATCAGGGCCGGCTTGAGACCCGACTTGAGCTCGTCCAGGGCCTGCTGCCCGTCGGCGGCCGTGGACACTCGATAGCCCTCGTAGCCGAGGATCGTCGCCAGGTCCTGGCGCATGTCGTCGTCGTCCTCGACGAGCAGCACGGTCCGCGAGGCGGTTGCCGTCACGCTCGTCTCCGGGCGCCGGCCCTGGGGGGCGAGGACGGGCGCGACTCAGTCAGTCGGAGGGAATCCATGCGTCTCCTAGACATCGGCACCCGGCCGCGAGTCCTGAAAATGAATTTCGGCGACCTCAGCCGTGGCGGAACACCAGGTCAGGCGCGGGCCGCGCGGGGGTGGCGCGGCCGCGGAGCGCCTTTTCGTACACCGAAGCCATCTCGGCGCCGAGGAGCAGGATGATCGCCGAGACGTAGACCCACAGCAAGAACAGCATGACGGCCCCCAACGCCCCGTACACGATCTCGAAACGATTGAAGTTCGCCACGTAGAACGCGAAGCCGTGCTTGGCGATCTCGAACAGGATCATGGCGACCAGGGCGCCCGGCCACACGTCGGCGAAACCGTGATCCACGTTCGGAACGTAGCGATAGAGCAGCAGGAAGACCAGATACGTGGTCGTGGCGGGAATCACCAGCCCCACCGCCGCCCACAGCCGGGTGACGGCGCGGGGCTCGAGTCCGATCGAAGGCATCAGCGCCTCCCGGAGGGTGTGGAGGCCGGCGGTGCCGAGCACCGACACGGCGAGCAGCCCTCCGAGCGTGGCCGCGGCGGCCAGATCGAACAGGATGCCATGAGCGAACGGGCGCGGCTGGCGCGCGCCCCACGCCACGTTGAGCGCGTCTCGCACGGCGGCGAACATCGACATCGTCGTCCACACCAGGCCGATCGTGCCGAGCACCGTGAGCGGCGGGCTCGCGGCGCTCAGCTGCCGGATGCCGTCGACCACGAGCCCCGCGCGCACCGGGAGGTTCGCGAGGATCCGGTCGATCACCGTCTGCCGGATCTGGGGGGAGCGCACCACGAACCCGAACGCGGCCACGGCCAGCGCGGTCATCGGGATGGCCGCGAACAGCGCGCCGTACGCGATCGCCGAGGCCATCTGAGTGCAGCGATCCGCCAGGAACTCGCGGAACGTGCGGCGCAAGATCATCCACACCACTCCGGGCGTGAGCCCGCGACGCCTCAGGTTCTCGTGCACTTCCTGGGGGGTGGGTTCCGTCTCCGGCACGACGTTGGTCGACAACGAGCCTCCCGACGACACGACGCGGACGCGCGGCGCCCCGATCCGATCCGAAAGGGCGTCGTCTCCGCCGTGGAACGAGCCCTTCGAGGATGTCGCGGGGATGACGGTGATTCAAGCGGTTCTTCCCCGCGCCTCGATCGCGCCCCGGAGCCGCCACGTCCCACGAGATCCAACGAACGCCGCATGGTACCCTGGACGCACACTCCATGACACTCCTGCGAGGATTGGGACGCACGGCCGCTCTCCCGCTCGGCGCGATCCTGATCGTGACGGCCGCGCTCGGCGCGCCGTCCTCCCCGTCTCCTCGCCCAGCGGCCGCCGATTCCGCGAACCACGCGCTGCGTCCCGTGCCGGTCGCGAACGAGCGGGATCCGGATCGGCCGGAGTGGAGCGCCGCGCATCCTGAAGCGGCGATCGAGAAGCGCGTGCGCTTTCCCACGTACCGGGCGCCGGGAGGCGGCGTGCGCGTGCCGCCCGAGCTCGCCGAGGTGGCGTTCCAGCCGGACGAGGAGCGCGAGGGTGCGTCGTGGCCGGCATCGCCCGAGGCGCTCATGCCGCTCGCGCGCGGAACGATCGGCGCCAACGTTCGCCTCAACGACACCACCGACGATCCGCCGCGCACCTGTAATTCCGAGACGCATCTCGCGGCCGCGGGCGACCGGCTGGTGGCGGGATGGAACGACGGGAAGATCTTCCCCAATCCGCCGGGCGCCGCGGGCTACGCCTACTCCATCGACGGCGGCGCGCACTGGACCGACGGCGGCCTCCTGCCCGCGCCGCCCGAGGCCGTCTATCACGGCGATCCCGTGCTCGCGACCGACGGCCAGGGCAATTTCTATTACGCGAGCCTCTACTCCCCCGACGGCGATCGGTCCACCGTGTCCGTCAACCGCGGGCGATTCCACGGCGATTCGCTGGTCTGGGATCCGCCCGTCGAGGTGTTCTTCCCTTCGCTCGCCGACTTCTACGACAAGGAATGGATGGCGTGCGATCCGGTCGACGGGTCGGTGTATCTCACCTGCACGCTGTTCACCGGCGGCGGCGGCAGCGAGATCGTCTTCAGCCGCTCGGTCGACCACGGAGCCTCCTGGTCGGCGCGGCGTTCGCTCACGAGCAGCAACGTGCAGGGCGTCCAGGGATCGCGCGTGGTGGTGGGTCCCGACCGCGAGCTGAGCGTGATGTACTTCGCCTACGACTATTCGCGGAAGCGCTCGTTCATGCGCATGAGGCGCTCGACCGATCAGGGCGCCACGTTCCAGCTGCAGAGCACGCTGCCCGCCGGCCCGGACGGCGTGATCACGAATTACGGGTCGGGCCCGCCGGGATTCAATCGCGGACGCGGCATCGGCCTGCCCTCGCTCGCGGTCGACCGCTCGAGCGGGCCGCGTCGCGGGCGTCTGTACGCGACCTGGGAAGAGAGCGTCGATTACCTGCCCGATCCGCTCGGAACGCTGGGGGCGCTCGTGGAGCTGGAACCCAACGGCGCCGCCGACTCGGCCCGGACGCTGGTCGTCGGCCAAACCGCGCTGGGACGTCTCGAAGCGCCGACCGATCAGGATTGGTTTCGCTTCGAAGGCGAGGCCGGGCGCACGGCGATCTTCTACCTGGCGCCCGATTCCACCGATCCGGGCTACGGGGAGATCCGCCTGTTCTGCGAGGGCGGGGGCGCCGGCGACCGCGTGATGTTCTCGGATCTCGGCGTCGGGTACGGATTGATCGTGTACACGCTGCCACGCACCGGCGCCTACAACGTGTCGGTGCGGGTGGCGAACCTGACCGGTCGCTATACGCTCGCGACCGGATGGCACACGCCCGGCGCCAACGACCTCGCGCGCGACACGCGCGACGTGATCGTCCAGTCGTCGGCGGATGGAATCACGTGGGATGCGCCGCGGGTCGTGAGCGCCGCGCCCAACGCCGACGAGGCGTTTCCGGAAGCGGCGGTGGACGGAGGCGGCGCGCTGTGGATCGACTGGTACGGACATCGCGCCGATGCGTGCGCGATCCTGAGCGACGTGTTCTTCACGCGCTCCACCGACGGCGGCGCGCACTTCGAGCCCGAGGCGCGCGCCAGCGACGGTCCGTCGATCAACTGGAACCTGGCCGCCACCAACCTCGCTCCCAACATGGGCGACTACATGGCGCTGGTCGCCGACGGGTGCCGCGTGTACGCCAACTTCAGCGACGCGCGCGACGGCACTCCCGACGCGTGGCTCGCGTTGCTCGACGAGTGTCTCACGCCGGTCGGCATCGCCTGGCGCGGCTTCACGATCGTGCCCGCGGGCGTGCGGGTCGCGTGGCAATCCACGCGCGGCGACCTGGACGTGGCGCGCGTCGAGCGCCGCACCCTCGACACGGGCTGGCTCGAGCTCGGGAGCTCTCGCGCCGCCGTGGACGGGACGCTGGCCTTCGTCGACCCGACGGCGCGGGCCGGGCTCCGTTACGGCTATCGCCTGCTCGATCGCTCCGGCGTCGGGATCGACGGCAGCGAAGCGTGGATCGAGGTGCCGGCGGGGGCCGCGCTCTCCCTGAGCGTGTCGGCGGTCGGCGTGCGCGGCGCGCTCGAGCTCGACGTCACCTGGGCCGACGCGAGCCCGGCGCAGCTCGAAGTGTTCGACGCCGGTGGCCGCCGCGTGCGTGTGGAGCGCCACGACGCGCCCGAGCCCAGGAGCACGCACCGCTCGCTCGCTGGATTCACGCCGGGGATCTACTGGGTCGTGATCACTCAGGGCGGCGCGTCGCGATCGGCGCGCGCCGTGGTTCTACGCTAGCCGTGGTGTGGATGATCTTGCGCCGCACGCTCCGCGAGTTTCTGGCGGATCGCTGCAATCAGTCGGCTGCGCCGAACGTCGAGCGTGCGAGGCGGCGAGGAGTGACGAGCGAGGCGGAGCCTCACGCCTCGAGGTAATCGATGAGGGCCTCGACCCGGTGGGGCGCGAGACGCTCGCGACCGCCGAGGCCCCGGAGCTCGATCAGGAACAAGATCGACTCGACGCGCGCCCCGAGCCGCTCCACCAGTCGCGCCGTCGCGGCCGCGGTGCCGCCGGTGGCGAGCAGGTCGTCGACGATCGCCACGCGCGTGTCGGGGGCGAGCGCGTCGGCGTGGATCTCGAGCGAGTCGGCGCCGTACTCGAGCGCGTAGCTCTCGCGCAACGCCTTGCCGGGCAGCTTGCCGAACTTGCGCGCGGGGACCAGCGGGACCCGGAGCGCCAGGGCCAGCGCCGTGCCGAAGAGGAAGCCGCGCGACTCGACCGCCACGATCGCCTGGGGCGTTCCGGCACGCGCCCGAAGCCGCGCCGTCGCTTCCGCGAACGCCGCGGGATCGAGCAGCAACGGCGTGATGTCGCGGAACAGGATTCCCGGCTTGGGAAAGTCGGGCACGTCGCGAATCCAGCGACGCAGGTCGAGCGCCGACGCCTCGGTCGTCACGGCGCGCCCGCTCCCACCGCGGGCCCGAGCTCCGCGAGCTCGAAGGCCTGCCGCAGTTTGTCGAGCGCGCGGGCCTCGATCTGGCGCACGCGCTCGCGGGTGATGCCGAAGTGCTCGCCGGTCTGCGCGAGGCTGCGCTCGACGCCGTCGTGGAAGCCGTAACGAATGCGCAGGATCTGCTCCTCGCGGTGACCGAGCGAGCGCAGCAGCCGGTCGATCTTCTCGCGCTCGAGCTGCATTTCGACCAGGCGCTCGACCGAGGGCGGCGCCTGGCCCAGGTCGTCCAGCGACAGACGATCGAACGCCTCGAGCGTGGTGCCTTCGTCGAGCGAGCGCACGCCGGCCAGGAGCCCGGCGAGCCGCTCGGCGCGGTCGGGTGTGACGTTCATCTCGCGCGCGATCTCGGCATGGGTCGGCGCGCGACCGAGGCCGATCGACAGCAGATGCTCGGTCCGCGCGAAGCGCTGGATCTGCTGGAACATCTGCACCGGGATGCGCACCGCGCGCGCCTGCTCGGCGATACTGCGCAGGATCGACTGCCGGATCCAGATCGAAGCGTAAGTGCTGAATCTCAGTCCGCGCTCGGGCTCGAAGCGGTCGACCGCGTGGATCAACCCCAGGTTCCCCTCTTCGATCAGATCGAGCATCGGCAACCCGCGATTGCGATAGCGCCGCGCGACGTGCACCACCAGCCGCAGGTTGGCCACGATGATGCGGCGACGCGCGTGGTCGTCGCCGGCGCGAGCGCGGAAGGCGAGGCGCAGGAGATCGGGGTGCGAGAGCAGCGCCACGCGACCGATCTCGTCGAGATAGAGGTCGAGCAGGTCGCGCTCGGCCCGCGCGCCGCGTTCGCCCCGATCGGGCGCCGCACCCTCCTCGTCGACCGACTCGTCGGACGGATTCGCCAGGCCCTCGACGTCGAGCGCGTTCCGGAAGACTTCGAAGCGCGCGGCGTCGAAGTCGGGATCGAGCAGCAGCGCCTCGAGGTCCGCGTCGGCGATCGAGCCCGCGCGGCGCGCCGCGACGAGCGCGCGCTCGAGCCGTTCCGAGAAACGCACCAGGCGGGGACGCAACGGTTCGAGCCTCATGCCGCGATCACGAAGTCGGCGTGGCGGGCCGGGCCTTCGCTCCACGTCTCGTCGACGCTCGCCACCGCGGCGGAGCGCGGGCCGCGGCGCAGCAGGGCCACGAACTCGTCGAGGCGGTGGCGCTCGCCTTCGGCGAGGACCTCGACCGACCCGTCGGGACGGTTGGCCACGTGGCCGCACAATCCGAGAGCGCGCGCGCGGGTCTGCGCGAACCACCGGAAGCCGACGCCCTGAACGCGTCCGTGAACGACGAGATGGACCTGAGTCATGTCGCCCCCGAGCATGCACCCGCGGGGCGCCCGGGTGTCAAGGGGCCGGTGGCCGGTGAACCACCGATGCCGCGCGGACGAACGGATGGTCGGGGCGAGAGGATTTGAACCTCCGACCCCCTGGTCCCGAACCAGGTGCTCTACCAGGCTGAGCCACGCCCCGACTCACGTTTCGTCTCGTTCTTCACGCCACGCGTCGTGCCCGACCAACGGAACGAATCGGCACTCGCCGTGGTCGTGGTGTTCCCACCGGCCGTCGGCCGCTCGCTGCCATGTCTCCAGATGCTGAACCTGGGAACCGCCGACGGGAATGACGAGAAGACCCCGCCCCGCCAATTGCGCGCGCAATGCATCGGGAACGCGGGGCGCCGCTGCGGCGACGAGCACCCTATCATAGGGTGAAAACTCCTGCCAACCCAGACTCCCGTCGCCCACACAGAACGTTACGTTGGTGACGCCGAGCGCCGCGAGCCGTCGCCGCGCGGACTCCAGCAGCGGCGCGTGACGCTCGATCGTCCACACGTGATGGACGAGCGCCGCGAGCAGCGCGGTCTGGTAGCCGGTCCCCGTCCCCACTTCGAGCAGCCCGTGCGCGGGCTCGAGCCGAGCGACCTCGAGCATGCGCGCGACCATGAAGGGCTGCGAGATGGTCTGGCCCTCGAGCGTCGGCAGCGCGTGGTCGCCGTAGGCGCGCGACCTCAGATCCTCGTCGACGAAGCGGTGACGGGGCACGGCCCGCATGGCGTCGAGCACGCGCCGATCGCGGATGCCGCGGGCCTCGAGCTGTTCCTCGACCATGAGCCGGCGCTCCCGCGCCTGGTCGTCGGCGGGCGCGTCGCTCGGGTCGTCGCCGTTCATTCGTCGAGACGCCAGCCCTTCATCTCCTCGAGGGCGCGATCGTCGGTGAGGTCGAGTCGCATCGGCGTGACCGAGATGAAGCCGGCGTCGACCGCGTGGAAGTCCGTGCCCTCGCGCGCCTCCCAGATCGGATCCTCGCCGCCGATCCAGTAGTAGTCGCGTCCGCGTGGATCCACCTTCTTGATCAGCGTATCACGATAGACGCGGCTACCGAGCCGCGTGACCTGGACCCCGCGGATCGCGTCCCAGGGGCGGAACGGCAGATTGACGTTGAGCAGCTGCCGCCGTGGCAGTCCGTGCGCGATCACGTGCCGGACCAGCCGCCCGACGAAGCGCGCCTGCGCGACGAAGTCGGTGAGCTCGCGTGACGCCAGCGACACCGCGATCGAGGGCGCGCCCTGGAGCGTGCCTTCGATCGCGGCCGCCACGGTGCCCGAATAGAAGACGTCCTCACCCATGTTGGGCCCGTGATTGATTCCCGAGATCACCATGTCGGGAGTCTGCTCGAGGAGCCCGTGAAACGCGGTGACCACGCAGTCGGTGGGCGTGCCGTCGACGCTGTAGACGTCGGTGTCGTGGCGATGGATCCGAAACGGCCGGTGGAGCGTGAGCGAATGCGAGGTGGCGCTCTGGTCGCGATCCGGCGCCACGGTGACCACGCGTCCCAGGTCGGAGAGCGCCTCGCGGAGTTGCTTCAAGGCGGGCGCCAGGATGCCGTCGTCGTTGGTGAGCAGCAGGATCACGAAGCCTCCCGATCGATCGAGGGCGCGGGCCGCGCCGCGCGCGCCGCGCGCATCGCCGGCGGCGGTCGCAGGCCCTCGAGTCCGAGCCGCACCAGCGTTCCGGCGATGCGGGGCACGTCGCGCAGCGCCCGGATCTGGCTCTTCTCCTCGCCGTACACCGTCGGGATCTCGATCTCGACCAGCCGGAAGCCGAGGCGCGCGGCGCGCACCACGACCTCGCTCTCCACCTCGTAGCGCCCCGGCGTGATCGGGGTGCGCGCGAGCACCTCGCGCCCGTACAGGCGGTAGCCGCACTGGCTGTCCGACACGCGCTGGCCGGCGAGCCACGTCGACCACGCCGACGAGAGTCCGTTGGCGAAGCGCCGCGACCACGGCATGTCGGGGGTGCGGGCGCGCGCCCCGAGCACCAGGTCGGCGCCCGCGGCGAAGGCCGCGGCGAAGGCGGGAAAGCACTCGGGTGGATGCTGGCCGTCGGCGTCGAGCGTCACAACGAAGTCGCGATCGGCGAGCGCTTCGAATCCCGCGATGAGCGCGTGGCCCTTGCCGCGATTCCCGGCGAACGAGAGGACGCGCGCGCCGAACTGGCGCGCGACGTCGGCGGTGGCGTCGCGCGATCCGTCGTCGACCACCAGCACCTCGGGCGGATCGGGCAGGCTGCCGAGGCCGATCAACACCTCGCCGAGATGCGCGGCCGCCTGGTAGGCGGGAATCAGCGCGGCCCCCGGCATCACTCGGAGGCCAGGAGCCAGGGTGGCAAGGGCTCGAACGCCGACCACTGCTCCGCGTGGTCGCGCAGCAGTCGTGCGAGCGCGTCGCGATAGCCGCCGCCGACGCACGCCTCGGGCGAGAGCGGGCGGTCGAAGCAGGCCGCGTAACGGCCGTCGCCGAGTCGCACCATCAGCGCGGGCACGATCAACGCGCCGGTGCGGCGCGCGAGCGCGGCGACCCAGGCGGGCACCGACGGCCCCGCGCCTCCGGCGTGACGCCGGGTCGCGAACCGGTCGCCCGCCAGCGCCACCCATTCGCGGCGGCGTAGCGCGCGCGACGCCTCGGCCCACAGCGGCTGTCCGCACAGGCGCGCGACGCGCCAGCGCGCGCGACGCGCCGCGAAGAAGCGCTCGACCGACACGCTCGCGTGCGGGCGCGCCACCAGATGGACGCGTGGCCCGAGCGCGGCGAGAAACGCGGCGCCCCACTCCCAGCATCCCGAATGCGCCGACATCACGATGACGCCGCGGCCCGAACGCTCGGCCGCCGCCAGATGTTCTTCCCCCCGCACCTCGACGCGATCGCGGATCTCGGTGGAGCGCAGCCGCGAGAGACGGAGGAAATCGGTGATCGAGAGCGCGAAGTGCTCGAAGGCGGCGCGTGCCTGGCGCGCGAGGCTCGAACCGGCGAGCGGCGGCGCGGCCGGCGTTTCACCCGAGCGCGCGGCGAGCCAGCGCAGGTTGCGCTCGATGCGCTTGCGGGCCGGAAGATGGAGCGCCCAGGCGAGCTGGGCGAGGCCGATCGCGAGGCGCTCGGCGTACCGGACCGGCAGCGCCTCGGTGACGAGCTCGGCGGAGCGATAGACCAGGAGTGCCAGCATCCGTGCGGGGCCGCCGTGGTGTCGGAGTTGGAAAAATGGTCGGGGCGACTGGATTTGAACCAGCGACCACCTGCCCCCCATGCAGGTGCGCTACCAGGCTGCGCTACGCCCCGACCGCTCCAGGGGAAATCGAACGACGTCAATCTAAGGGGTGGGTCTCGCGCACCGCAAGTCGGAGCCCGCTCAGGTCCGCACGGCCTCGCGCTCGCGCAGGCGGACCAGCAGCCGCTTGAGCTCGGCGCGCACCTCGCCGAGCACGATCTTGCCGTCGGCGGCGTCGAAGCCGATCTCGACTTGCGGCGTCTCCTTGCGCTCGTCGAGCAGCTTGCGCTTGGCGCCCGCGATCGTGAAGCGCCGGCTGTAGAGGAGCTCCTTGATGTGGAGCAGCAGCTTGATCTCGTCGGGCCGGTACATGCGGTTCCCGGCGCGATTCTTCTTGGGGCGCAGCATGCTGAACTGGGTTTCCCAGTAGCGCAGCACGTGCGGCTTCACACCCACGAGCTCGCTGACCTCGCTGATCGAGCGATACAGCCGCGTGTCCAGTTCGGTTTCGTGTTTGAGCGTCATCGAGGTCTCCCTTGAGGCAGACCGCTCACGACTCGCTGCGAAGATCGCGACTCATGAGCGCCTGCAGCGCTTCGCGAGGGTCTCGCCGTTCGAACAGGATCTCGCACACCTGGTCCGTGAGCGGCAGCTCCACGGAGAGCTTCGACCCCAGGTCGCGCGCCGCGCGCGCGGTGTGCACGCCTTCCGCCACCATGACCATGCTCTCGATCACCGCCTCCAGGGTTTCTCCCTTGCCGATTCGCTCGCCGACGCTCCGGTTACGGCTGTGCCGGCTCATCGCCGTCGCGATGAGATCGCCCATGCCCGCGAGCCCGAAGAACGTCTCGCGCCGGGCGCCGAGCGCTTCGCCGAGCCGCGCCATCTCGGCCAGCCCGCGCGTGAGCAGCGCGCCCTTGGTGTTGTCTCCGTAGCCCAGCCCGTCGCACACGCCCGCGGCCACCGCGATCACGTTCTTCAGCGCCGCCGCCAGCTCGCATCCCACCACGTCGGCGTTGGTGTAGACGCGAAACCGCGACGTCGAGAACAGCCGTTGCACCGCGCGCGCCCGCGCCTCGTCGCCCGACGCCGACACGACCGATGTCGGGATGCCGAGGCTCACCTCCTCGGCGTGGCTCGGCCCGGTCAGGATTACCGGGTTCGAGTCACCGAGCGCCTCGCTCAGGACCTCGCTCATGCGACGGAGCGATCCCAGCTCGAGGCCCTTGGACGCCGAGATCGGCACGCCCCGGGCGCTTGCCCGAGCGACCCGCTCGGCCACCGAACGGACCGCTTGAGAAGGCACCACGAACAGGACGAAATCGACCCCTTCGAGCGCCCCCTCGAGTTCCGGGCGAACTTTAACCCCATCCGGAAGCCCGATGCCAGGCAAAAACTTCCGGTTTTCGCGGTCGGCCTCGACCTGGGCCAGCTCGTCGCGGAGGTGTCCCCACAGGCGTGCCTCGTGACCGGCCTTGGCCAGATGAACCGCGAGCGTGGTGCCCCACGATCCGGCGCCGAGCACGGCGACGGCGCTCACGGGCTCGAGCTCCGCCGGAGCGAGAAGCGGCGTTCCTGGCCGCGGGCGAGGCGCCTGAGATTGTCGCGATGGCGGAGGATCACCAGCACCGCGATCAGCGTGCCGAACACGAAGGTCGGGCTCCGCACGCCGCCGGGCGTCAGGAACGCGAGCGCGACCGCGAAGGCGATCGATCCCAGGATCGATCCCACCGAGATGTAGCGGGTGATCGCCACCGCCAGCACGAACACGATCAGGGCCACCGCGAACGCGCGCGGCGCGAGCACAAGCAGCACGCCGGCCGCGGTCGCCACCCCTTTGCCGCCGCGGAATCCGGCGAGGAAGGTCCACACGTGACCCGCCACCGCCGCGAATCCCACGGCGATCGCGCACGCCTCTCTCCCACCCGGGAACGCCTGGGCGATCGGAAGCGCGGGCACCAGCGCCACCGGCAGCGCCCCCTTCGCGGCGTCGAGGAGCAGCGTGGCGACCCCGAGCCCGGGCCCGAGCGAGCGATACACGTTGGTCGCGCCCAGATTGCCGGAGCCGAGCGAGCGGATGTCGATGCCGCGGAACCAGCGCGCGAGCCACAGCCCCCACGGCAGCGAGCCGCACAGGTAGCCGATCAGGACGCACAAGATCGAAGCGAGGATCATCCGCGGGTCCCGGTTCGGCCGCGTTTCCTCATTCGCTCTTCCTGACCTTGAAGCGCACCGGGGTGCCGTCGAAATCGAAGCGATCCACGAAGTCGAGCCATAGATAGCGCTGATACGCCTCGGAGAGTCGGGACGGCGCGTTCACGAACAGCGTGAACTGCGGCGGGCCCTGCCCGGTCTGGGTCATGTAGTAGAGCTTGGGGATGCGGCCGGTCGAGGTGGACGGAACGGCGCGCCGGCGCTGCACGTGCTCCAGCCAGCGATTGAGCTCGGCCGTCGGAATCTTGCGTTCGTGCTCGTACGCCCGCTGGTGGATCGCCGCGGGGAGCTTGGCGAGATGGAGTCCCGTGGTCGCCGACAACGGGACGGCCGGCAGCTTGGCGAGCGTGGGATAGCGGCGCCCGCGATCTTCGATCAGGCGCTTCCAGGACGCCTCGCGCTCGGTCATCAGATCCCATTTGTTGTAGATCAGGAGCAGCGTGCAGCCTGCCTCGAGCGCATCGCCCGCGAGCCGCGCCTCCTGCCGCAGGAAGCCCTGAACCGCGTCGATCACCAGGCACGCCACGTCCGCGCGTCCCAGCGCCTGGATCGCGCGCATCGTCGCGTAGAACTCCGACTGGTCCTCGAAGTAGGCCTGGCGCCGGATGCCGGCGGTGTCGACCAGCAGCAGATCGCCCCCGGGCGTGTGCCACACCGTGTCGATCGAATCCATGGTGGTGCCGGGCTTGGGCTCGACGATCATGCGCTCCTCGCCGAGCAGCGCGTTCACGATCGACGACTTGCCGACGTTGGGCCGCCCGATGATGGCGACCCGCGTGATCGGCCGATCCTCCCCCATGCGCTCGCTGGGGAGCGCGCCCACGATCACGTCGAGCAGGTCGCCGATGCCGAAGCCGTTCTCGGAGGAGACGGGATGGGGCTCGCCGAGACCGAGGCCGTGGAAGTCGTGGATCACCAGGTCGCCGGGCTTGTCGACCTTGTTCACGACCAGCAGGCTCTTCTTGGCGCGGCGCCTCAGGTCGCGCGCGATCGCCGCGTCGAGATCGGTGACACCGGTCTTGGCGTCGACCATGAACGCGACCACGCTCGAGGTCTCGATCGCGGTCTCGGCCTGTCGCCGCACCAGCGCGTCGCGGCCCTCGCCCGCATCGGGCAGGAAGCCACCCGTGTCGACGAGCAGGAACGAGCGCCCCGCCCACTCGGCGCGCGCGGCGTTCCGGTCCCGGGTGATGCCGGGACGATCGTGAACGACCGCGCGGCGCTCGCCGAGAACGCGGTTGAAGAAGGTGGACTTGCCCACGTTGGGGCGTCCGATGATGGCGACGACGGGTGCCGGCATATGAGGGAAATCGGCGCGCCGAGGGAGCGTTGCCCGCGCCGGCGCGCCGATCGAGTGAGTGCAATGGAGCGGGCAACGGGGTTCGAACCCGCGACCTCAAGCTTGGGAAGCTCGCGCTCTACCAACTGAGCTATGCCCGCGCAAAGACCGTGCTGACAGCGGAATGAAGCTAGAGAGTCGGAACCGGTGTGTCAATGAGACCCGAGATCGAGCCGGGCGAGGATCGCGTCGCTCGCCGCGCGTGGCGCGCGCACCGCACCGTCGACCCGCTCCGCCTGGATCTGGTGCCGGAACCACGTGCGCTGGCGCTTGGCGAGCTGCCGCGTCCGCCGATTGGTGCGCTCCTCGGCCTCGGCGAGCGTCGACGCTCCCGAGATCAGATCGAGGGCCTCGTCGTAGCCGACCGCCGCGAGCGCGCGCAGCTCCCCCTCCTTGCCCGCGCCGAGCGTCGTCCGCACTTCGTCCACCAGGCCGCCCGCGAACATCGCGCGCGTGCGCGCGGCGATCCGTCGCCCAAGCTCCTCCGCCTCGACCTGGATCTCGAACACGTGCCACACGGCGTCGAGAGGTGATTGCACCGGTGCTCGGTGCCACCACGACAGCGGCTTGCCGCTCGCCTCCAGCACCTCGAGCGCGCGGGTGACGCGCTGCACGTCGCGGGGCGCCACCCGCGCGGCGGTCTCGGGGTCGTGCTCGGCGAGCCGCCGATGCAGGGCGTCGTGACCCAACGTCTCGGCCTCGTCGAGCAGGCGCGCGCGAATCTCGGGCGCTTGCGGCGGCTGCCCCGAGAGCCCGGTCTGGAGCGCGCGCAGGTAGAGACCCGAGCCGCCCACCAGGATGGGCGTGGCGCCGCGCGCGAAGATCGCGGCGCATGCGGCGGCGGCCGCGCGCGCGTACCAGCCCGCGCTCGCGGGCATGCCGAGCGACAGCGCGTCGAACAGATGATGCGGGCGCTCGACCCGCGCCGGCCGCCCCGGCTTGCCGGTTCCGATCTCGAGCTCGGCGTACACCTGTCGCGAATCCGCGCACACGATCTCGCCACCCAGTCGCTCGGCGACCGCCTCGCCCACCTCGGTCTTGCCCGTCGCGGTCGCGCCGACGATCGCGACGATCGCGGGAGCGCTCACCGCCCAGCGCGGCGCCGGTCGCCGATCACGTGCGACCGAACCGGCGATGGAGCTCGTCGAGGTCGAGCCGCACGAAGGTCGCGCGGCCGTGCGGGTCGCCGTGCGGCTTGGTGGTCCCGAACAGCCGGTCGACCAGCGCCTTCATCTCCTCCTGGCCGAGCGGGTCGCCGGCGCGCACCGCCGCATGGCAGGCGTGCGTGCGCGCCAGGTGCTCGATCAGATCCTCGGACGCGTCGCGGCCGGAGCTCTCCGAAACCCCGTCGAGCAGATCGACCAGGAACTGCGCGGGGTGTTCGTGCTGGAGATCGGACGGCACTCCCTGAATGACCACCGTGGGCGGACCGAACGCGGTGAAGCTCCAGCCGAGGCGCTCGAGCCACGGCTGCATCTCGTTCACCAGCTCGAACTGGCTGTGCGTGAGGTCGACGAGCGCCGGGAACAGGAGCTGCTGCGAGCTGCCGCGCTCGCCGGCGAGCCGCCGCCGCGTCTCCTCGTAGAGGATGCGCTCGTGCGCGGCGTGCTGATCGACGATCACGACGCCGCCGCGCACCGGCGCCAGGATGTAGGTGCGGTGGAGCTGCCAGAACTCGGTCTCCGCTCCGCGCGCCTCCGCGGACGCCGCGCTCGCTCCGAGTGCGTCGCCGACCGCGGCGACGGTCGCGCCGCTCGGGGGCGAGACCGGCGCGGACACGGTGCGCGGCGCGAGCTCGAGATGGGTCTGATTGGAGGGGCGCTCGCGCACGCGCTCGGCCCAGGCGGGCTCCGGCTCGCGGCCGCCCTGCACCACCGTGAAGGGCGGATGGAGCTGCGCGAGCACCTTGGCGCACGCGCCGGCGACCAGGACGAACACCGCGTCCTCGTCGGCGAAGCGCACTTCGCGCTTGGTCGGGTGGACGTTCACGTCGAGGCGCGCCGCGGGAACGTCGAGCCACACGGTCGCCGCCGGGAAGCGTCCGTTGGGGAGCAGATTGCCGTACGCCTGGCGCAGCGCCTGGCCGAGCAGCGGGCTCTGGATCCAGCGGCGATTGACAAGGAAGATCTGTCCCTCGCGGCTGGCGCGCGCGTGCTCGGGAAGACCGAGCAGCGCGACCAGGCGCACGCCCTCGCGCTCGCCCGCGGCATCGATCAGCTGCGCCGCGTGGGCCGCGCCGCGCACCGCCGCCGCCCGGGCGCGGCGCGCGTCGGCGTCGGGAAGGCCCGGCGCGTCGCGCTCGGCCGCCTCGGCCGGGCGGCCGAGCGCCGGCCAGTGCAGGCGCTCGCGGCCGTCCACGATCACGCGGAACGCCACCTCGGGAAACGCCATCGCGTAGGACTCGATCATCCGCATCGCCGCGCGCTGTTCTCCCGTGGTCGAGTGGAGGAACTTGCGACGCGCGGGCGTGTTGAAGAACAGATCCGCGACCTCGACCGTGGTGCCCACCGCGCGCGCGACCGCGCGCCGCTCGCGCACCGCCCCCGCTTCGGTCGCGATGCGGACGCCGCTGTCGGCCGCCGCCGTGCGGCTTCCGATCGCCAGCCGGCTCACCGCGGCGATGCTCGGCAGCGCCTCGCCCCGAAAGCCGAGCGAGGACAGGCGCTCGAGATCCTCGAGCGCGTGGATCTTGCTGGTGGCGTGGCGCTCGAGCGCGAGCTCCATCTCGTCGGCCGCGATCCCGACGCCGTCGTCGGCCACCTGGAACGCGTGGTCGAGCGAGCCCTCGATGCGAATCTCGATCGAGCGCGCGCCGGCGTCCAGTGAATTCTCGACGATCTCTTTGAGGGCGGAGAGCGGCCGCTCGATCACCTCGCCGGCAGCGATGCGCGACGCGGTCTCGGGCTCGAGCCGCCGAATCGAGCGCTGCATGGGGCCTCCCAGGACGAGGCCCGAAGCTTTACACGAGCGGCGAAAAGAAGGTCAAGCGGAGGCGCGTCAGCGGCCGCCGAGCCAGCGCCTCGTGGTGGTGAGGAACGCGTCCCGGTCGGCCACGCTCGCGAGGTCGGCGCGCTCTTCGAGAATCGGCGGCGCGGGCGTGACGTGACCGGCCTGACGCCACGCGTCCTCCCACAAACCCACGATCCGGCGTCGCAGCGACGAGAAGTGCGCCGGGGCGCCGTGATGGATCACCAGCACGTCGCGCCGCCGTGGGTGGCACAGCAGATCGCCTTCGCGCAGCCGAGACGGCAGCTCCTCGCACATCCGGTCGATGACGGTCGCGGATTCGTCGAAGCGCAGTCGATGCACCGCGGCCGTGACGCCGGAGGCGCCGAGGCCGTCGGCCAGCGCCGAGATCCGCGCGGCGAAGGTCTCGGTCGAGAGCCATGCGGGAGAGCGCGTGGGCTCGGGTGGCGGTTCGGTGCGGCGGCGCTCGTGGCCCTCCCACGCGACGCGCAGCGCCTGGACGTGTCCTTCCCACTGCGCGCGACCCTCGACGGGTTCGAAGCGCGCCGCGGCCAGCGCGCCGCGCAGTCCGCGCGTGCGGAACGGCCACGCGCCCCACGCGCGGCCGCGTTCGTCGCCGTCGAGTCGGGTCACCACGTGCGGCGCGTCCTCGGCCAGCGCCAGATGGATGAGCGCATGGAGCAGCGCGTCCTCGGGCCCGAAACGCGAGACCGGCTCGACCACGTTGCCGGCGCCGGCGTGGAGCAGGACCGAGCGGGCGCCGCTCCGGGCCGCCCATTCCGAGAGTCGCGCGTAGAGCGCCTCGCGCTGCTCGGGGCCCGGCAGCGTCTCGGCGTCGTCGACCGGCTCGATGGCCGAGAGATCGGGCAGCGCGCGCGCGAGCGCCAGGTCGAGGTCCTCGACCGACTCCAGACTCGTGCGCGCCGCGGGGTCCTCGGGCTTCGGCCCGTGCCCGTTCTTGCCGCCGTGACCGTTGGTCGTCTCGCCGTGGAAGGTCTGCGGCGAGGCGACCGGCGTGCCGAGTGCGGTGAGCAAGCGCTCGACCTGGCTACGGCGGCCGCTATGCCGACCGAGCAGCGCCAGGTCGAAGATCTCGCGCGTGAGATCCGCGAGCTCGAGCGTGTGCGGCACGCCGCACAGCTCGGCCACGCGCAGCCCGGCGTTGTCCTCGCTCTCGCCCGCGACCAGCCGGACGTGATACTCCGGCTTGCGCAGCAGAGCGGGCACGAGGTCGGCCTCCTGCCAATCGAGATCGATCAGCACGATGCGACGCGGTGCGTCCTGAGGGTCGGGCGGTGGTGTGAGGGTCATGGTGTCGAGCGGAATTCTCCGCTTCCCTGCGGAGGCACGGACCATACCACGCGCTCACCCGCACGTTCGGCCCAAAACTCGGGCGATCCCACCCCGCGCGTGCGGTGAAACGATGCAGGACGCAACGAGCCTCGGGGAAATCGCCCGAGACGAGGATGGGAATTCACGAGCCCGCCGCCACGAACGCGACGCGGCTCACGAATCACCCGCCTAGAACGAAGCGGGCTCCGGAGGCGGAGGGGGAATGACGACGTCACGCAGCCGGCTGTCGTTGATCCGCACGCTGTAACGCTTCTTGAGATCTTCGTAGTAGTAGAACAGGTTGCGCTCGAGCCCGAGCCGGCGCTCCGATTCCAGCCGCGCCGCGAGCTGGTTGGAGCTGGGCGGACGCCGTTCGTCGAGGCGCACGCGCGCGAGCCCCGCGGCCAGGTCGAGCCAGCCGCTGGTCTGGCCCGGCCCGAGCGCCGGCGCCCGCCGGCCGCCGAACACCAGCGAGTCCATCGCCGCCGATTCTCCGAGCGTGCGCACCTTGATCCCGGCCTTCAGGGGATCCACGCGATGCCACCCTCCCCACAGCGCGGCCACGCTGTCGAGCGACCAGCCGGACGCGAGCATCGAGTCGATCTCGGCCTGCTTCGCGCGCACCGTGCGCGCCCCCGCGTCGCGCATGTAGGCCTCGAGCACGCGCGGGCGCGCGTCGGCCCAGGTCGGAGCGTGCGGGGCGCCCAGGCTGTCGGGCCACAGGATCGCCGCGCCGTACGCCTTGAGGTCGACCGGCCCCGGGTAGAGCTTGCCGAGCGGCACGGATTCGAGGCGCAGCATGACCGGGCGCAGGTACTCGGGGTACTGCGTGTTGCCGACGTCGTGCGTGAACGTCACCACCTCGAGCTTGAGCTTGCGCGCGGCGGCGCGCGCCTGGGCCGGCGTGCGAACGGTCTGGTAGACGCTGTCGGCCATGCGGCGCGCCAGCAACTGGGCCTTCTCGGTGGCGGCGTCGGCTCCGACGTTGGAGTAGAGCGTCACGAGGGGCTCCGCGACCATGGGTTCGTGCTCGACGACCTTGATGAGGTGGTATCCGACCTCGGTCTTGACCGGCTCGCTCACCTCGCCCGGCTTCATCGCGAACGCCGCGCGTTCGAACGGCTCGAGCATCGTGCCGCGCGAGAAGAATCCCAGGTCGCCGCCCTTCGACTTGGTCGGCGGATCGTCCGAGTACTTCTCGGCCAGCACTCCGAAGTCCTCGCCGGCGCGTACCCGCCGCAGCAGGTCGTTGGCCTTCTTGAGCGCCGCGGCATCGGCCTCGGCGCTCGCGTTCTCGGGGCTGATCAAAATGTGGCGCGCGTGGATCTGCTCCGGCGACGAATACTTGTCGATGTGATCGCGGTGGTAGCGCTCGACCTCGCTCTTCGTGAGCGGCACGTCGATGATGTTCATGGGATCGAACGTGATCCGCGAGAAGTGGAGCACGCGCCCGGTCGCGAACGCCTCGGGATCCTTGTCGAACATCTCGCGCGCCTGCTGCTCGTTCGCGCGCGCCTGCTCGGCGCGATAGCGGTCGGCGAGCGGACGCAGGATCTCCTCGAACTTCGGCAGATAGTCGGGCTGACGCTCGTAGACGTGGTAGACGAGCAGCCCGCGCGAGTACGGGATGAGGCCCACGCCCAGCTCCATGCCCCGCTGGTAGAGCGTGTCGGTGAGCGCGCGGGCGGCGAGCCCCGTGTCGACTTGGGCGCCCTCGGGCACCGGGCCCACGTCGCGCAACGTGGTGGCGGCGCGCTCGAGATTGCGGTCGCGAGCGCCGCGGCTCCAGGTGTCGAACCAGCGCTCGGCGAGGGATTTGGCCTGGAGCATGCGCTGCTCGCGGTCCCAGCGCTGGAGGATCTCGCCGCGCACCTCGCTCAGCGGGCGCGCGACGATCTCGGCGGTGGCGTTGTTGTACGACGTGTAATCGGCGAGGTGCGCGCGATAGAAACGATCGAGGTCGGACTCGCTGGGCTTGCCGATGTCGAGGCGTCCGGTGTCGGCCGCCGCGTAGCGAATCCGGTAGGCGGGTCCCTTGAGGCTGTCGCGATGGCTCTGATAGAAGACGCGCAGCTCGCGCTCCTCGAAGTGGAGGCGCGCGTCGTCGCGCAGCGACTGGCGGATCGCGGGCGCCGCCTCGCTCAGGCTCGCGAGGTGCGCGGGCTCGCTCTGGTCGACACGCGCCACCAGCCAGCTCCCGCGTTCGCCGGGCACCGCCTGGGCGAGCATCGCGCCCGGCGCGGTGCGGAACACCTCGTCGTTCTGGCGCGCGTCGCCACGCCAGTAGCCGGGGAAGTTGCCGGTGATCACGACCACGCCGTTCTGCAGTCCGCCGAGATCGTTCGCGACGGCGTCGAACGAGGCGCCCGCCTTGACCGCGGCCAGGACGCTGTCCGCTCTCTGGCGAGTGGCCGACGGCTTGGCGCCCACGGCCGGCTCGAGGCGCAACAGCGACAGCACGGCGCGCGCGGGGCGCCGGTACTGCTCGACGTGCGCCCGATACTCGTCGACGATCGCCTGCTCGCGCGGCTCCGGATAGTCGCCCGACAGATCGAAGCGCGGCACGAGGAAGTAGTCGACCGACGCGGTCGAGAGCGCCCGCTCGGCCTGGAGACGCAGCTTGTCCTCGTCGGGACGATTCTTCTCGCGCACCTGGTCGGCGAGCTTGCGTCCCGCGGCCTCGGCGCGCGTGCGCTCGAGAGCCTGGCGATAGCCCGCGGGATCGTTGGCCTTCACCGCCTCGAAGCGAGCGGAGTTGAAGTTACCCCCCGGATTGAAGAACGGGTCGCTGCGCAGCTGGGCCTCGGCCTCGGCGTCGCTCACCTTGATGCCGGTGCGGCGGGCCTCGAGCACCAGAAGATTCGCGCGAATCAGGCTCTCGAGGATCTGGCGATCCACGATCGCCTGGAGATCCTCGCTCAGTGGCTCGCCGCGCCGCTTCTCGAACTCGGCGCGCCCGGCCGAGGCGCGGCGCTCGAAGTCGTCGCGCGAGATCGGCAGCGGTCCGACGGTCGCGACCGCCGCGGCCGCAGCCGGCGCCTTGTGGGCGCTCGACGACGGCGCGGGACTCGACGCCGCCCGCGCCAGGCACGCCGCGACCACCATCCCCAGAACCACGCCCCAGCGCGCGCCGCGCATCGGTGATCTCACGCTCGATCCTCTCGGTTCGGCCGCACGTCCCGACACGTCGCGGGCCCGCGTGTCTTGACCGCGCGGAGCCCGTTGCCTACGTTGCCGTTCATCGTGTGGACCCTCGAAACTCGCTCGGACATTCCCACCTGGCTGCCGGGCGACCAGCGGCCCGACGTCGTGCTCGCGTTCTCCACCCGCCGCGGTGGCGTGAGCCTATCGCCCTTCGACTCCCTCAATCTCGGTCGCTCGACCGAGGACGATCCCCTGGCCGTGGCCGAGAATCGGCGTCGCTATCTCGCCGTCCTCGGATTCTCACCCGACTCGCTCGCGACCGCCGGCCAGGTGCACGGCACCGCGGTCGCCGACGTGCACGCGCCCGGACTTCATGCAGGTTGCGACGCCCTGGTCACGCGCGTCCCCGGCATCGCGCTCGCGATCACCGGAGCCGACTGCACGCCGTTGTTGATCACGGCGCCCGGCGCGGTGGCGGCCGTCCATTCCGGCTGGCGCGGCACGGCCGATGGCGTCGCGGCCCTGGCCCTCGCGAAACTCCTCGAGGTGGCGCGCGCCGGCGTGGGTGACGTGACCGTGCACATCGGGCCTTCGATCCGCTCCTGTTGCTATCGCGTCGGCGACGACGTCGCACGCCGCTTTCCAAAGGAAACCGTCCGCGCGACCGCGGACGGCTGGCATCTCGACCTGGTCGCAGCCGCGCGTCTCCAGCTCGCCGCCGCCGGGGTTCCCGCGGAACGCATCCACGAGACGCCCGCCTGCACCGCCTGCGACCCCCTCCACTATTTTTCACACCGACGCGATGGCCCGCGCACCGGCCGCCTTTGGGCGGTCGCCGCGCTGGTCGGCACCGGATAGACGAAGAGGGGGAATCGCTGGACGCGCCGTTTCGAACGAACGGCGACGCAGTATAGCAACTCCCGCGCGGCCGTCCGAATCGCGCTCGGCGACATTTGACCGGGGCTTTTCATGGGGTACGCGGTGCGCACCCCATGACGCGCGCATCAGCCGCCGAGCTCGAGCGAATGGAATCCGCGCTCGGATTGGAGCACGCGACGCAGCACGCCCGGGTCGCTGACGATCTGGATCTCGGCGGTCACCGTGACGATCGCGGAGAACAAGTGGCCGGCGTGGGCCGCGAAGTCCTGCCCCGCGATCATCAGATGACAGTGCGGAAAGGGCCGGCCCTCGAGCTCGCTGAGATTCCCCACCAGCGAGCCGATCTCGTATTCGCCCGTGAACCGGCGGCGCACGTAGGAGCGGGTCGCGCGCACGAAGAACCCGAGCTCGGTCTCCCCCACGGCGCCGAGCCCGGAGATCATCCCGGCCCGCACGCCGCGATCGGCGGCGAAGGCGGCGAGTGCGGTGACGATCTCCTCGCCCGCGTCGAGCCTCAGGGCGAAGCCGTATCGCGTGGGCTGGTGCTGCATGCCGCGTCCTCCGTGTTCCAGGCGCTGATCCCGAGACGCTCCGTCCATTCGAAGAACGCGCGCAGCGCGCCGGGCTCGGACCGCCCGGTCTCGAGTCTCACCAGCGCGTCGATCTCGGCCAGCGATCGCCGGCCGTCGCACGCGAACCAGGCGAGATCGAAGATCACGCCGCCGTCCGGCACCGAGCGCTCGAGAGCTCGCCACGCGTCGCGCTCGCGGACCGGCAGCGCGTCCCATCCGGCGATCAGGTGGCGCTGGAAGTCGAGCATGCCGCCCTGCCGGCGCACCGGTCGGATCGCGTCCTCGGCGCTGGCGGACGCGCTCGCGGCGCGCGACGACGCGCACTCGCGGTCGACGAACGCCTCGAAATCGCGCAAGGCCTCGGCCGTCGCGTCGCGGGAGACGTCGAGGCGCTCGAGGCTCGCGAGCGCGCGACCGCCGCGCAGCCGCTCGCGTGCGACCGCGCGCGACGGCTCGGTCTCGTCGGCGGCCTCGAGCACGCGCCGCCGCGCCTCGCGGGCGACCAGCCCCGACAGCCAGTCGATCTCGGCGGGGCCTGCGGTGGCGAGGAAGCCCGCATAGGTCGCGGCGCACCGCGCCGCGAGGGCGAGCGAGCGCGGGTCGCACTTCTCGGGCGTGTCGTGCGAGGAGTGGTAGTAGCGATCGGGCCACTGGATCAGCATCGGGCACGGCACGCCGATCGCGGGATCGACGAGCACCGCGTGGTCGCTGCCGCCCCCGTAGGGCACCTCGGCGATGCGCGTGGCGGGCACGTGTCCGGGTCCGGAGTACGAGACCATCCAGTCGAGCGCCGCGCGCCGCACGCGCGCCATCAGCGTCTCGGCGAACGAAGCCGCGAAGCAGGGCGGTCGCTCGATCAGGAACGTGCTGCCGCAGCGTTCCTGGTCCTCCCCCACCATGTCGAGGTTGACGGCCGCCACGATCCGAGCGGCGCGCTCCGGATCCTGTCCGAGCCACGCGAGGGTGCCCGTGAGCTCGGGCATCCACAGGAAGCGCACGCCGCGGGCGAGCGGCGGCAGGGCTCCGCGATTCGCGAGCGTCGTCAGCACGCGCGCCGCTTCGAGCGCGGCGGCCGCGCCCGAGGCGTTGTCGTTGGCGCTCGGCTGCGGATGGCACAGGTGCGAGAGCACCAGCGCCTCGCGCCCGCTCGCGCCCGGGAGCCGCGCCGACACCAGGGGGATCGTGGTCGCGAAGCGGCGGCTCTCGAGGTCGACGTCGAGCTCGAGGCGCTCGCCGCGCGCGAGCCGTTCGTGAAGCGACACGCCGACGCGCGGGCTCACCACGAAGCCGGAGCCGCGCGGCTCGTCGCCCGCCCACCAGAACGAGGTGTAGGCGACCTGATCGGGATCCTCGAAGCGGTCGCGCACCTGCGGGAGGAGCCGGCGGCCGTACGACAGGAGGCCCGCGGCGCCGCGCTCCAGCACCGCGAGCCGATGGGCGTCGTGCACCGCGTCGCGCACCAGCACGACTCTCCCGCGCACGTCGACGCCCTGGTAGTGCGCGGGATCGCCGCCGCCGGCGACCGCGACCAGCGGGAACCGGCCGCGGACCGGCGCGCTGCGTTGCACCACCGACAGCGCCTCCGCGGCCGCGTCGCACAGCACCCGCGACCCGCTCGCGTCGATCAGCGTGGCGCGCGCCCCCGTGCACTCCCAGCCCTCGGGCATGAGCTGACCCAGGAAGCGCGTGCGGCCGTCGCCCGGCACCCGCTCGATCTCGGGAACCAGGCCGTACGATTCGAGACGCGCCGCGAGCCATTCGGCGGCCCGCTCGTAGCCGGGACTCGCCTGGATGCGATGGAAGCGGGCGATCGCGCGCACGGAATCGAGCGCACGCTCGCCCGAAGTCTCACGCCGCAGCGCCTCGAGCAGCTGGTCGATCACGATCGAACCTCCGGAGTCGCGAGTTCGTGCGAGCGGCGCCGACGCCAGGCGATCGCGAGTGCGACCGCAGCCGGGAGTCCGTACTCCACCCACCGCCACGCGAGCGGCAGATGATAGTCGTGTCCCTCGGCCGGCGTCGCGAGAACGCCGTAGTTTAGGAAGACCGTGAGCGAAAGCAAAGCCCAGGGCCAGGCGGGCGCGAGCGGCTCGAACACGAGCGCCCAGCCGAGATACCACGGATGGAGCACCGGCGACACGAGCAGCGCCGTCCTCAACGTCGCGCGCGCCGCGCGTTCGGCGCGGGCGCGGCCCACCAGCCAGGCGAGCGTCACGAGCGCCACGATCCCGATCGCGATCGCGCGCGCGCGCGCGAAGCTGCCGGTCCAGCGCTCGAGGACGTGGAACGCGAGCTCGTTGTTGCGCCAGCTTCCCCAATAGGCGGCGAGGCCGGAGTGGGCGCCGCGCGTCTCGATCGCGTAGAAGACGAGGCCCGGGACCAGGAGCGCGAGGAACACGGCACGCGCGCGCCACGACCAGCGCGCGAACAGGAACGGCGCCGCGACCAGCGGCGCGAGTCGGACCAGCGACGCCACCGCCAGCGCCGCGGCGGAGGCGGTGGGGCGGCGCTCGAGCCACAGGAAGGCGAGCGCCATCCACACGAGCGCCAACGGATCGTGATGGCCGTTGCCCGCGTACTCGAGGATCACCAGCGGATTCCACGCGTACGCGATCGCCGGCGCCGCGGAGCCGTGCCGCCGCCCCGACCAGACCAGCAGCGCCACGACCAGCGCCAGATCGTGCAGCACCACCCAGATCTTGAACGCGATCACGGTGGCCGAGACCCGCGCGACCAGCGCGAAGCCCGCGATCGCGAGCGGCGGATAGATCGCGCTCAGGTCCGGATGGTTGACGTGCGGATGGATGGCGCGGTCGCGCAACGGCGCCAGCGCCGGGTCGCGCGGCGCGAGCCGCCAGGGATCCAGCCCGGCGGCGGCGACCTTGCCCTCCCACACGTAGCGATAGAGGTCGTCCGACAACGACGGCGGCACCGGCACGAGCGCCGAGCGCGCGGCCAGCGCCACGCCGAACACGATGAGGCCCGCGCGCGGGATGGCGCGGTAGCGTTCGAGGCGGATCATCGCGATCGCGAAGAACGCGAAGGCGACGGCGGTGAGCGCCTGGAAGCGTCCGAGCTCCGCGAACCACGAGGGCAGGCGCGCGAGCAGCGCCATGGTGAGCGTGAGCCCGGCGCCCAGTGCGGCCAGCTCGAGCGCGGGGCCGAGCGCGGGCAACGGGGCGGCGCGGCCGGCCGGCGGCCGCGGGTCGCGGATCTCGATCAGCCGGAGCGGCGGACGCCCGGACAACTCAGCGTCCCGCCGGCACCTTCACCTGGACGGCGCGCGTGGCCGAATTGCCGGCCGCGTCCACCGCGCGCACGCTCACCGAGTGCGAGCCGGGCTTGACGTCGTCGAGCAGCGCGCGGATCGAGAGCTCGCGATCGTCGGCGAATCCGCTCTCGGGGGTCACGATGCGCCAGTCGCCGTCGTCGAGCGAGACCTCGACGCGCGAGATCGTTCCGCCCTGGTCCTCCGCGCGCGCGGTCACGCGAATCCCCTTGGCCTCGTTGCGCGCGTCGAGCGCGACGACGCCGGGCGGCGTGTTGTCGATCGAGAAGGGCTCGCTCAACGCCTCGGTGGTGCGTTCTTCGCCCACCGCGTTGCCGGGCTGATCGGTGGCGGTGACGCGCAGGCGGTAGCGTCCGTCGGGAAGCGCCTGGGTGTCCCACGTGAACGCGGTGCCGTCGAGATCCTCGTCGACCTTGATCCAGTCTCCCGAGGGCTCGGCGCGCACGTCGACGCGGAAGCGCAGCGGATCGCCGTTGGGATCGGTGGCCTTCCATTGCACGGTGCGCAAGCCGCGCGCGAACGACGGCAGCGCGCGAAACGCGGCGTTGCCGGTCGACGGATTGATCGAGTACTCCACCTTCTGGCCGCCGGCAAGCGTCTGGGTGACGGGCTCGGTGCGCGGCAGGAGATCGCCCTCGCGAAAGCCGGTGCCCTGGGGCGCCACGGCCAGATCCTCGATGCGCGGCGGCAGGTTCTGCTCGCGCCACGAGACCTCGACGTCGTCGATGCGCGGCGCGCCGCCGGCGAGGCGGATCTTCCACTGGAGATAACGCGCCGGCGGCGATCCGATGCGCCGTCCGTCGGCGCTCGTGGCGGCGCCTTCCCACGGGCTCCAGGTGGTGTCGGGCGTGTCGGTGTTGCCGCTGCGGGTCGCGAGCTCGACGCGACCGCCCTTCGAGTCGCCCCGCCAGCGGATGCGACCGAAGCGCACCAACCGCTTGCCGTCGAACACCGACGACAACAGCTCGCCCTGATCGGCGGGGCCCGGTCCCAGCACCCAGAGCGCGCCGGGGTTCGAGCTGGCCGCGAACACGCGTCCCCCGGCCCCGACCGCGAGCGCGGTCATCTGGCCCTGCGCGGCCGCCAGCCATTGCGTGGCGCCGTTGGCGCGCTCGATCCGGTAGACGCCGGCGCGGTTGCCGGTGGCCGCGATCACGCCCTGGGGTGTGGCGGCGAGCGCGTAGACGAACGGCTGCGGTGACGTCCAGAACACGGTGGTCACGCTGTCGGGAACGATGCGATAGACGGTGGCGCGGCCGCCGGCGGTGGCGCTCTTGGCGGGCGCCGGCTTCTCTTCGCCTTCGTCGGTCTCGGAGGCGATCGACGAAGCGCTGAGCGCGGCCGCGTAGAGCGCGCCGTCCGCGCCGCGCGCGAGCGCCTTGACCTCGTCCTCGGCCGCGTCGTACACGGTGCGCGCGCGACCGTCGGCGCGCACCTGGATGACGCGGCCGCGCGAGTCGCCCGCGACGAACACGCCGCCCGCGCCGTCGCTCACCAGCGACATCAGATTGCTCTCGTCGCTGTCGAGCACGAGATCCACCCTGCCGCCTTCGAGTCGCAGCAGCTTGCCGCGCGTTCCGGTGGCGGCGTACCACGCGGCGCCGCGCCCCTTGCACAGGCCCCACACGTAGCGCTCCCCGGTGCGCGCGACCCGGGTCGTGTCGCCCTTGGGTCCAATGCGGTACACGAGGCCGTCCGGTCCGGTGCCGGCGAGCACCGCGTTGCCATCGGCCGCGAGCGACAGCACCTGCCCCACCGGCAGCGTCACCCACGGGCGGATGCGTCCGTCGACCCAGCGCACGATGCGACCACGCTCGCCGCCGATCGCGACCGATCCATCGGCCAGCGGCGCGATCGCCCAGATCACGTTGAGCGATTCGGCGGGAGCGCTCACCGCCTTCGGTCCGATCTCGAGCACGCCCTCGGGTCGCACCACCACGCCGCGCGACTCCGACTGCGCGTGATCGGCGGCGCTGTCGACGATCCACCACTGGGTCTCGGCGGCGCGGGTCGCGGTCGCGAGCCCGGCCAGCAGCGCGGCGATGGCGAGCGCGCCGGCCGTGGCGCGCGGCGTGGAGACGGAACTCGTGCGGGGGCGGCTCGCCGGGCGTGCGATCACGGGGCCTTCGAATCCACCTGGAAGGCGACCTGGATCTCGCCGCGCACCAGTCCCGAAAGCGGCATGCGCTGCTCGCCCAGCTCGGCGAGATCGCCGACGCGCGAGCGGTCGCCCGCGCTCTGATCGCTCGAGAGCACCGACAGCGCCGAGACCGGGAGCTCCGGATAGTCGCGGCCGTCGACCGTCACCTCGGGCGCGCGCGCGAGCAGCACGCCGTAGAGACCGTCGGACGGGCGGGTGTGGCCGAGCCGTTGCCACGCGTCGTCGAGCGAGGTGGGACGGTACCTGCCCGGAAGGTGCTGGGCTTCGTAGCGGGTGAGCTCGGTGGCGCCGCCGAGCCACAGCACGTAGCGGCCGTCGGGCAGCTCCTCGGGCACGTCGAACCGGAAGTCACGAGTCTCGCGCGCGCCCCGCCAGCGCTCGATCTCGCAGCGCGCGATCAGCGGGGCCCCGGGGCGCACCCGCGCCGCGAGCAGGCGCGCGGCGCGCAACGTCCATTGGTCGCGACCGGGCTCGGACGCGAGCCGCACCGTGACGCTGTCGAGCGCGAGACGCCGGAACGGATTGTTGAGCAGGAACGAGATCGGAGAAGCGATGCTCGACACCGCGTCCATCGCCGGGCCCTCGCCCGCCTCGACGTCGCTCATGACGAGCGGTGAGCGGCCCGCGCGGTAGAGCGAGAGCGTCCAGCGCAGCGTCTGATTGGGGTTCATGCCCCCCGACTCGAGCAGGCTGTTGAGCGCCGCGATCGCGATGAGGTTGGGCGCCAGCGTCCGGTCTTCGACCGACTCGAAGCGGAAGCGCTGCGGCGTGCGATCGAATCCACCGACCGTGATCGCGAGCGGCAGCATGTGGGGCTCGAGGCCGATGCGCCCGGCCAGGGCGGTGCGGCGGTCCTGCGTGACGACGCCGACCGAGCGGCCGCGCGCGCCCATCTTGAACGAGAACAGATCGCTCGCGATCACGGTGGTGATCTCGGCCGTCGCCATCGGCAGGCGGATGTCGCCGCTCTGGAAGAACGGATGCCCGAACAGGAGCACCTTGTCGCCGTCGCGGTAGGTGACCGTGCCGATCGCCGAGATCTGGAGATCGCCGCGCAGCAGATCCACCGCCACCGCCGAGCCCGGCTCGAGCGACTGCGCCGGCGGGCCGCCGTCCGCGGCCTTGCCACCCGGCACCGCCGAGAACCCGAAGGGCTCGAGCCAGCGGCGCGCGGCATCGAGCGCCACCGGGTCGAGCCCGCTGCACGCGAGCGGCAGCGGCAGCGCGGTGAGGCGCGTCGCGCTCGTGACGCCCGAGCGGTCGGAAGGCGCGGCCGGCATTCCGGCCGGCGTTTCCGCCGCCGACGCGGTGCGCCCGTCTTCGGCGGGATCGTTCCAGTGGAACGCGCCGAAGCGCGTGCCGGTCGCGAGACCGACCTCGAGGCCCGCGGGTCCCGCGGTGGCGTCGACCGAGGCCGGCGTGGGGTGATCGAAGACGTCGAGCATCTCGCGGATCGGCGTGATGCCGAACACGGGCTCGCGCGAGAACGGCCATCCCGAGGACAGCGCGCCGATCAACTTGCCGTCGACGTAGACCGGCGAGCCGCTCATGCCCTGCGCCACCCCGGACTTGACCACGCGCTCGGACAGCGCGCGGCCGATGATCATGTCGCCTTCGGTCCCGCCGCCCTTCAGGACGCCGACGATCTCGGCGTCGAACTCCTCGACGAGGGAGCCCTGGAAGACGGTGCGGACCACCGCTCGCTGCCCGGGATGGAGCAGGCTCGCGTCGAGCGTCTCGGGCGGACGTGACGGAGCGACGGAAGGCGACGGAGCCGTGGTCGCGGATCCGGTCGGAGGCGAGGCCCCTTGGGCGGCGCCGAGCGGCACCGACATCAACGCTACGGCGACGACGATCGAGAAAATCACGGGCGCCGAATATAGCAGGGTCGACGAAGCCGCAAAAACCCGCGGCGCATGATTCACCACGTCCGGACTCCCGAGCGCGTACGTCCGTGGCGCGATGCCCCGTCCCGGGCTGCGCGGATCGGGCGCCTTGAACCGTCGTTCTCGCCGTCTTAGATTCAAGGGTTCATGCCCTCACCATTCCTGGAACGTTTGAGCCGTGGCCCGATCCTCGCCGACGGAGCGATGGGGACCTTTCTCTACGAACGCGGCATTCCGTTCGATCAGTGCTTCGACGGGCTCAACCTGAGCCGTCCCGCGCTGGTCGAGTCGATCCATCGCGACTACCTGGTGGCGGGCGCCGAACTGATCGAGACCAACACCTTCGGCGCCAATGCCCTGCGGCTGTCCTCTCATGGACTCGAGGAGAAGGTCCGGGTGGTGGCGCGGCAGGGCGTGCGCGTGGCCCGCACCGCGCGCGAGATCGTGGGCGTCAACGCGCTCGTCGCCGGATCCATCGGCCCGCTCGGCAGACCTCTGGAGCCTTTCGGCACGGTCACCATCAAGGACGCCGAGCGCTACTTCGGCGCCACCGCCGAAGGGCTGCTCGAGGGCGGATGCGACTGCTTCATCCTCGAGACCTTTCAGGATCTGAACGAGATCCTGGCGGCGATGCGCGCGGTGAAGCGCGTGTCGCTCGATCTTCCGATCATCGCCCAGATGACGTTCGGCCTCGACGGCAAGACCCAGTACGGACACACGCCCGAGCTGGTCGTGAAGGCGCTCAAGCAGGCCGGGGCGGACGTGGTGGGCATCAACTGCGCGGTGGGACCGCAGCCCACGCTCGAGGTGCTCGAGGCGATCGTGGCGGCCGCCGACGGAACTCCGGTGTCGGCCATGCCCAACGCCGGCCTGCCGCGGTTCGTGGAAGGCCGCTTCCTCTACCTCGCGAGCCCCGAGTACTTCGCCGACTTCGCGGCGCGCGCGGTCGAGCTCGGCGTACGCATCGTGGGCGGCTGTTGCGGCACGACGCCCGCGCACATCCGCGCCATGCGCGAGCGCCTCGCGTCGCACATGCCGGCCGAGAAGCTGGCGCCCGGCGCCGAGGTGCGCGTGCTCGAGCCCGCTCCCGCGCCGGTGGCCGCGCCGACCGCGGCCGCGGAGCCGTCGCTGCTGCGGCTGATGCGCGAGAAGTTCGCGGTCAGCGTCGAGATCGATCCACCGCGCGGCATCAACACCACCAAGGTCATGGAAGCCGCGCGCATGATGGCGCAGCGCGGCGTCGATTGCGTGAACATCGCGGACTCGCCGCTCGCGCGCATCCGCATGAGCGCGATGGCCCTCGCCTACCAGATCCACACGCACTTCCCGCGGCTCGAGATCATCCTCCACTTCACCACCCGCGACCGGAACCTGATGGGCCTGCAGAGCGACCTGCTGGGAGCGCACGCGCTCGGCATCCACAACATCCTGTGCCTGACCGGCGATCCGCCCAGCCTCGGCGACTACCCCAACGCGACCGCGGTGTTCGACACCGATGCCCCGGGGCTCATGCGCATCGTGCAGCGCATGAATCAGGGCACCGACCTGGCCGGCACCTCGATCGGCGCCGTCACGTCGTTCGCGGCGGGCTGCGGCGTGAATCCCACGGCGGTCGACCTCGACGCCGAGTTCGAGTACGTGAAGCGCAAGCTCGACGCCGGCCCGCAGTTCGTGATGACCCAGCCGGTCTACGAGCTGGGCTGCTGGGAGCGCTTCGTCGAGAGGCTCACCGGACTCACCCAGGTTCCGATCCTGATCGGCATCCTGCCGCTCCAGTCCTACCGCCACGCGGAGTTCCTGCACAACGAGGTGCCCGGCATCCACGTGCCCGACTGGATCCGAAAGCGCATGCACGAGGCGGGCAACGAAGGGCAGAAGGTGGGCGTCGAGCTCGCGCGCGAGCTGCTCGTGCAATGCAAGGCGCAGGCGAACGGCGTCTACCTGATGCCGTCGTTCGGTCGCTACGAGAATTGCCTCGAGGTGCTGGACGGGGTGTAACCTGATCCGGTCCGAGCCGCGCGCCTGCGACGCGGGAGTTCGTCCCGAGATTCCGGAGGTGTCATGAGCTTTCTGCTCTACTTCGTGGTGATGGCCGCCGCCATGCTGGGTTTGTCCCGGGTGCTGCCCGGTTTCCAGGTGGACGGCTGGAAGCCGGCGTTGATCGCGGCGGTGGTGCTGGCGCTGGTCAATACGATCGTGAAGCCCATCCTGTTCGTCCTCACGCTCCCCTTCACCATCCTGACGCTCGGCTTGTTCCTGCTCGTGCTCAACGTGCTGATGCTGTGGCTCACGTCGGTGCTGGTCCCGGGCTTCCGCGTCTCCGGCTTCATGACCACCTTGCTCGCGTCGATCGCGCTGTCGATCGTGGGCATGATCTGGAAGGCGGCCACCAAATGATCTCGAGGGGCCGGGGCCCCGCCCGCACCGCCACGGACGCGGCATGACCGTGGCCGCAAAGGCCCGGCCGCGCGAGGAAGGACGCCGCACGCTCGGCGCGCTCGTGGCCGGCGCCCTGCTCGCCGCGGTGCTCGAGATCGTGGCGGGCTACGCGCTCGATCAGCTGGCGCGCAGCGGCGGGAGCGTGTCCTACGCGCTCGGCTACCGCGCGTTCCTCACCGCGGGTGGATGGTTGTGGATTCCGCTGTGGGGCGCGGCACTCGGGGGCCTACGCGCCGCCGCGTGGGCCTCGACGACCCGTCACTGCCTGGCGGTCGTGGCGTTGTCGACGATCCTGGCCCTGCTGCCGCTCGCGCTCCGGCCCCGCGTCATCGAGAATCCGGGCTCCACGCCGCGCACCGCGAGCGCCAAGACCCAGGCGATTCTCAAGTGGAGCTACCGTTCGCCCGAGACCGTGGGGCGCATCCTCGACCTGAGCCGCGATCCCGACGCCCGGATCCGCCAGCACGCCGTGCTGGCGCTCGGCGTCAATCTGATCGTCACCGACATCGAGCGTGCCGACGATCAGCGGCCCGCGCGCTACGCGAGCCACCCGCTGCGCGGACGCCTGCGGGATCGCCTGCTCGAGGCGTTGCGAGCCGATCCCGATCCGGCGGTGCGCGCCGAAGCCGCGCGCGCCCTGTGGAAATCGCCGATCACCTTCGGCACGCAGACCGCCGCGGCCGAGACGCTCGCTCTGGTGCTCGATCGCGCTCACGATCCCGCGAGCGAGCCGCGGCTCGCCTGGCTCGCGCTCGACGCCGCGGCCGGCGCACCCAACCGCGACCTCAAGCGCGCGGCGGCGCGCTTCGCCGCCGCCACCGCCGATTCCGATCTGGCGAGCGCCGCGCGCATGGCCGCCGCGAGCGCTCCCTGAGCGATCGCCCGAACCGCTCCGAGTGATCCGGTCGCGGAGTTGAATCCGAAGCGCCTCCGGCATTCCACCGATGCGCGACGCGGCGGTTGATGCTATAAGAGGCGAATGAAATCCCTCCCCCGATCTCACGGGCCGGTGAAGCCGCCTGAATCGGAACAGAGCGCGGCGCCGGTCGAGGACGACGGTCGTGACGCGCTCGCGCTCTCGGCCGACGAGAACGCCGACCTGTGCAGCGGCTGCGTCAAGTGCTGCACCTACATCACCGTCGAGGTCGATGCGCCGCGCTCCCCGTGGGAGTACGACCAGTGGATCTGGGCGCTCCACCACCGCAACATCTCGTTGTTCGTGGAGAAGCCGGAGCGCTGGTTCCTGAGCGTCGATGCGGTGTGCGAGCAGCTCAACGACCAGGGCCGTTGCTCGATCTACGGCCGCCATCCGGTGCTGTGCCGCGAGTACGACCCGCGCAGCTGCGAGCGGCGGCTGCCGCTCTCCGACATCGCCGCGTGGTTCTCCAACGCGGCCGAGCTCGAGGCCTGGCTCGAGGCCAAGCGCCCCGCGCACTGGGCGCGGCTCATGAAGTACCGCAACGATCAGCCGCAGGGTCCGCCCAAGGCGCGCGGCAGGCGGGCGGCCGTGCCCGGGCCCGCGCTCATCGGGATCACGGGGCTCGGCGGCGTGGCGGCCTCCGGCGGCGTCGCCGGCCGCAACGGCGAGCCGGTTCACGGCGCGAGTGGGGCGGCGCGCGGGCGCGCACGCGAGGAGCGCATCGTCCGCCGCGCGTCGCGACCGCGGGGACGCTGATCGCTCACGATTCCTTCGCGGAGATCCGCTGCTTCCACGCCGCGATGGCGTTGAGCGCCTCGATGGGGGTGAGCCGCTCCACGTCGAGCGCGCGCAGCTCGGCGGCGAACGCCGCCTCGGCCGCGCCGAACAGCGGCAGCTCGACCTGATCGCGGCGGCGCGCCGCCGCCTCGCTCCCGCGCTTCGCACCCGGCCGCGACGCGCCCAGATGCTCGGCGGTGCGCTCGCTCTCGAGCTCGGCGAGCACCTGTTCGGCGCGCGCGAGCAACGGCTCGGGCAGCCCCGCCAGGCGTGCGACGTGGATGCCGTACGAGCGGTCGGCGGCGCCCTCGGCGATGCGGTGCAGGAACACCACGCCGTCGCCCCACTCCTTGACGCTGACCTGCACGTTGGCGATGCGCGGCAGGCGATCGGCGAGCTGCGTGAGCTCGTGGTAGTGGGTCGCGAAGATCGAGCGCGGGCGCGCGCCCTCGGCGCCGTGCAGGTGCTCGGTGACCGCCCACGCCAGCGCGAGCCCGTCGTAGGTTGCGGTGCCGCGGCCGATCTCGTCGAGCAGCACCAGCGATCGCGACGTCGCGGAGCGCAGGATCTCGGCGGTCTCGGTCATCTCGACCATGAAGGTGCTCTGGCCCGCGCCGAGACGGTCCGAGGCGCCGACGCGCGTGAACAGACGATCCACGACGCCGAGCGTCGCGCGATCGGCGGGCACGAACGAACCGCATTGCGCCAGCAGGACGCACAGCGCGACCTGCCTCAGATAGGTGCTCTTGCCGCCCATGTTGGGGCCGGTGAGTAGCAGGATCTGGCGGCGGGTGGAGTCGAGCCGGCAGTCGTTGGGCACGAACTCGCCGCGCGGCAGCAGGCGTTCGACCACCGGATGACGCGCGCCCTCGAGGACCAACCGGTCGGAGTCCTCGACCCGCGGCCGCACCCACGCGTAGCGTCTCGCCGCCTCGGCGAGCGCCGCGTGCGCGTCGCGCTCGCCGAGCGCGTCGGCCGTGGACTGGATCGCGGGGACGAATCGCGCGGCCTGGTCGCGCAGCTCCACGAACAGCTCGAGCTCGCGCGCCTTGAGGCGCTCCTCGGCGCTCAGCACCTCGCCTTCCTTGGCCTTGAGCGCGGGCGTCACGAAACGCTCCGCGGTGGTGAGCGTCTGGCGCCGCTCGAAGTCGGCGGGCACCTTGTCGAGATGCGGACGCGTGACCTCGAGGTAGTAGCCGAACACGCGGTTGTAGCCGACCTTGAGGCTCGCGATCCCGGTGCGCGCGCGTTCCGATGCTTCGAGCTCGGCGATCCAGCGCTTGCCGGAGTGCGCGAGATCGTCGAGCTGGTCGCGGGTCGCGTCGTGGCCCGCGCGGATCATGCCGCCGTCGCGCGACGTCGGCGGCGGATCGTCGACCAGCGCGCGTTCCAGGGCGAGCGACAGCTCGGGCAGCGGCGCGAGATCGGTCGCGGGCGCGAGGCCGTTCTCGTCGAGCAGCTCGCGGAGCGCGGGCAGCCGCGCGAGGCCGTCGCGCAGCGCGCCGAGATCGCGGGGCGTGGCCTTGCCGCACGCGAGACGCGCGCCCAGCCGCTCGAGATCGGGAAAGGCGCGCAGCGCCTCGCGGAAGCGGCCACGGCGCGCGTCGGCCTCGAGCCACGACTCGACCATGTCGTGGCGCGCCGTGATCGCGTCGACGCGCGCGAGCGGGCGCTCGAGCCACGCCCGCAGCCGGCGGCTGCCGAGCGGCGTCACCGCGAGATCGAGGTGACTCCACAGCGTGTGGCGCGCCTCGCCGCCCGGCTGCGGCTGGAACAGCTCCAGATGACGCGCGGTCGCCGCGTCGATGCGCAGCGTGTCGCTCTCGCGAACGCGCTCGACACGCGTGAGCTGGAGGGCGGCCCCGCCCTGCATGCGATCGAGATAGTCGAGAGCGGCCGCGGCGGCGACGCGCGCCACCGGCAGATCCGCGAACGCGGCGAACGCCGTCTCGCCCCAGCGGCCGCGGGGCAGCTCCAGATCGAGCGCGCGGCCCGGGGGCCTCTGGCTCACCGCGCCCGGCAGACCGCGCAGCGCCACTTCGAAGCGTCGCGTCGCGTCGGCGTCGATCTCGGAGGCATGAGGCAGCAGCCATTCCGCGACGCGGATACGCGACAGGAGTGCCGCGGCTTCGTCCCACGCGGGCTCGGCCAGCCGCACCTCACCGGTCGAGGCGTCGGCCCAGCAGATTCCGACGGTGCCGGTGGCGGGCCACAGCGCGGCGAGGAAGTTGTTGGACGCGGGCTCGAGAAACGTGTCGCCGGTGACGGATCCGGGAGTCAGGATCTCGGTGACGCCGCGCTCGACGATGCCCTTGGCCTCGGCCGGGTCCTCGAGCTGGTCGCAGATCGCGACCTTGTGCCCGAGACGCAGCAGCCGCGCGACGTAGGTGTCGCGTTGATGCCAGGGGATCCCGCACATCGGGATCGGATCCGGGTCGTTGCGGTTGCGCGACGTGAGCGTGAGCCCGAGGAGAGCGGCCGCCGTGACCGCGTCCTCGAAGAACATCTCGTAGAAGTCGCCGAGCCGGAAGAACAGGAACGCGTCGGGATGGTCCTGCTTGACGCGCGCGTACTGGCGCATGAGCGGCGTGTTCGCGCCGGTGGGGCGCGCGGCGCCGGCTTTGGCGCGCGGGCTCGGCGCGACGGTGGCGGGCGCGGCGGTTTCCTCGCCGGATGCCATTTCAGACGACAGGCGCGCCTCGGTCATCGAGACGGTACCGTGAGGCGATGGCCCGGAAGGCTGGAGAGATGGGGAGTCACCTTCGCAGCATAAGCGGCGCTCCGCGTTGTCTCAAGAGCGCCGCCTCGTCGAGTCACGTTCGTCGACATTGCGGATCGTCGGCCGCTGGCCGGCGGTGACTCAATGGATCAACGCCACGCGCGTCGTGCGAGACGCGTTTCCCTCCGCGAGCCGCAGCCAGTAAACGCCCGGAGCGAGGTCGCTCAGATTCTCGAAACGAGCCGTTCGAACGCCCGCTCCCTGCACGTCGATCGAGCGCACGCGGCGCCCGCCGAGGTCGAGCAGATCGAGGTGCGCTCGCGATTCCGTGGCGAGCGCGAGCTGGACTTCGAAGGCATCGCGCGCCGGATTGGGCCACGCGCTCAGTGCGAGCGTTCTCTCTCGAGGCCTCGGCGGCACACCGACCAGGCTCGGGTCGTAGGGCATCCAGCTCAGCATCTGGAGGCTGTAGGGCGGGATGGGATTCTGGGTGTTGTCCTGCCACCCCACGAATACGCCTCCAAGACCGTCGCTCAGCGAAACGGGTCCCTTCGGATGGGTGCCTGTGGGGGTGACGACTCGGTAGGCGGGTTGGTTCGGATCGGGCGAGCCGTCCGCTCGAATCCACCGCGCGAGCAGGTTCGAGGGAAAGCTGCGCTGGTCGAGCCAGGTCACGATCAGATCCGAGCCCGGACCACACGAAATGTCGAACTCCGTCGATCTGAAAGAGGCTGGCATCGGCTGGGCACCGGGATCCGTGAGCGTGAGACCGTCGGCGTTCCAGCCGCTGGCCAATGAGCCATCCGCGAGGAAATGGAAACCAAGGACTCCTCGGTAGTCCAGGACCGCGAGGTAGATGCCATCCGAACCGTCGACGGTCACTCGCGCGTTGGCTCCCCATTCCTGCTCGACGTTGTTGTTGTAGGTGGCGACCAGTCTCGCGCCCGCGGGCCATCCGACTGCGATGGTCCCGTCCCGATGGAAGCGCTGGAGCCAGAGGCTCCGGCCGTCCACCGCATCGGTGGTCCACGCCACGAAGAAGTGGTCTGGGCCCGAAGGAACCATCTCCATCATCGCGACGGACGAAGCGAGGCCGGCGTCGCTCAGGTCGATTCCGCTCGGGGGCCAACCCGGGGCGATCGATCCATCACCCGTCACTCGCTGCGCCTTCATCCGATTCGAGGTCCACGTGAAGACGGCGCCACTGGCGGCGTCCGATAGCCCCCGAACCGGGCTCAAATCGTAGTCGAGCGAACCCGGATTGATCTGAAGACCGGCCGCGGGCCACGCCGGATCGATGGCACCGCCGGCAATGATATGGCGGACGACCAGGCGACCCGTGGAACCTCCGCCACTTGTGGGGGGCCGGGAGACGACGAATGCGCCGCCGACCCCATCGTTCGGAACGCACGACGGAGAACTGTTCCAAGAAGTGGGGTCCCAACTCCCGACCACGGGGCCGGCCACGGGCCATGTCGTGTCGCGACCACCGGCAGGGAGTGTGCGCATGAGATTGCAGGTCGTGTCGTATTCCGTGCTGTCGTAGAGGAAGAACGCTCCGCCCAGACCGTCCGGGAACGTGTAGGAGTCGTAGGCACCGCCGAAATACTGGGAACTGTTGAAATCCTCCGGCCAGTCGTAGTTTGGATATTTGTCGCCATTCCCGGAAACGCGGGCGGCGTCACTGCGCTCGGCCGTTTGGCCGGGGCCATGGACTCTCCACACCATCACGACTCCGCCGGAGCCGTCCGCGGACAGACTCGTGGTCAGGAGCCAGCCGGCACCGACTGTATCTCCGGCGGCGGGCCATGCGGCCTGCGCGGGAAGGGCGTCGGCGCCGAGCGCGCCGAGCAGGATCGTGGCGAAGGCGAGGATGCGGATCATCGAGCACCTCCACGTCGGTTCCGGTCGATCCACTGGGGGTGGCGACGCCTCGATGATGGCACCACGAGGCGTTCCGGGGAACACCTCATTCTTCGGGGCTACAAGTACCGATGAGCCGCGGAGTTCAGGGCCCCCCGCCGATTCTCGAGTCGGAGTGCCAGGCGTCGCCCGTCACGACGGGCCCTCGAGCTTGTACGCGACACCGAGCTTCGCCGCGGCCTTCTCCCCCGCGGCGCGCGCTTCATCGGGGGTGGCATAGGATCCGAGCCGCACCACGAACAGGCGCGCCGCGCCCTCGCCGCGCTCGATCACCTCGACGCCGGTGAACCCCGCGCGCTCGGCGGCCCGCAGCAGCGAGCGCGCCCGCGATGGGCTCGCGAACGCCCCGATCTGGACGGCGATGCCCTGATTGCGCGCCGACGGCGGGAGCTCGCGCGCCGGCGAGAACGCGCGCGCCGCCTCGATGCTGCGCGGGTACTCCCGCAGCAGCCGCGCGCGCGCCTTCTCGGCGTCGGCGCGGTGGAGCTGCTCACCGATCGCGATGAAGCGCTCGAGCGCGGCTGGCCCCGCCTCTCCGGGATCGAGGGACAGGAGCACGCCGAGCTCGTCGTAGGCACGGTCGAGCCGACCGGCCTGCTCGAAGGCGAGCGCCACGCCGAAGCGCGCCTCGGCGGCGCGCGGCGACGACGATTGCGTCACCTCCTCGAGCGCGGAGCGCGCCGCCTCGGGTTGCTTGAGCGCCAGTAGCGACAGCCCCGACCAATAGCGGGCCTCGGGCTTGTGCGCGGGATCCAGGCGGGCCGCCGCGCGCGAGAACGCGGCCGCCGCCTGCACGTACTCGCCGCGCGCGTAGTGGAGCCGGCCCAGCATCAACGCGGCGTCGCCCCCGCTCGGCTCGCGGCCGTGCTCGGCCTCGAAGCGGCGCAGCGGGACCACCAGGCTGTCGGCGGGAAAGCGCTCGAGCAGCTGGTTCAGGTCGCGGGCCGGCGGCAGCGCGGGTCCCGGAGTGGGAACACGGGCCGAGTGAGGCGCGGCGAGCAGGGCGAGAATCGTGAGGAGTCGGACGTGCACGGGAGCCGGGAGAATACGGGGCCGCAGCCCGGCCCTCAAGATCCGCGGCGTTCGACCGAGACTGCGGTGGAACGCTGGCGTTTGCTCGGGGAGGAGTCGGTCATGATCTCGAGAATCGACGGTTCGGTCGTCGCACCCATGGTCTTCCCCCGCGACTCGGCGCCGGTGTGTCCACGGGCGCCGCTCGCGCCCTCGATTCCCGCCTCCACGCTGCAGGTGTCGTCGGAAGCGGAGATCCATCTGGAGATTCGCACCCACGACGGCGACGTGGTGTCGCTCACCGCGCACGCCGCGCGCTCGCTGTCGCTCGAGCGCGGAGCCCCCGACGGCGGTCCGCGCCTGATCGCGCACGAGGATCAGGACGTGCAGGTCCACGTCGAAGGCCAGCTCGATCGGCGCGAGCTGCACGACGTCCGTCGCCTGCTGCGGAGCATCGAGCGATTGATGGCGAGCTTCTTCGGCGGCCACGAGACGCGCGCCGAGCACCAGGCGCAGCGCATCGCCGAGCGCTTCGATCACCTGCGCTCGCTGTCCGCCTTCCGCGTCGAGCTCGAACGCGACCGCTCGCTCACGATGACGTCGGGAGTGAACGCGCCGACGCCCGAGCCGTCGCAGGATCCGGTCGCGGAGCCGCTACCGACGTCCTGATCGCCTTCTCGCCCCGAAACACCACGAGCCGGGCAGTGACGCCCGGCTCGCTGCGTTGCTCCTTGGAGATCGCGCCTAGACTTCGTCCTCGGCGCGGTCCTCGTCCTTCTTCTTCTTGGCCGGCTTGGGCTCGACGACCTCGACCGGAGGATTGGCCGCGATCCGCGCCTTCACCTGGTTGCGCTTCGACGTCCACTCCGCGATCTCGATGTCGTCCTGCTCGGCGAGCCAGCTCTTGACCGACAGGATGAGCCGGTGGTTCGGCACGTCCACGCGGGTCACCTTCATCTTGAGCTCCTCGCCCGTCTCGAACGCGTCGTTGGGACGCTTGAGATCGTCGATGCCGAGCTGCGAGAGCGGCACGAAGCCCTCGATCCCCTCGCCCACGTCGACGATCGCGCCGCGGTCGAAGAGCCGATTGATCGTGCCCTTGATCTCCATGCTCGCCGGGAAGCGGTCGGCGAGCTGCGGCCACGGGTCGTCACTCACCTGCTTGAGCCCCAGGCTGATGCGCCGGTGCTCCTTGTCGATCGAAAGGATCACGACCTCGATCGCGTCGCCCTTCTTGAGCACCTCGCTCGGATGGGCCACGCGCTTGGTCCACGACATGTCGGAGACGTGGACCAGTCCGTCGATGCCCTCTTCGAGCTCGACGAACGCACCAAAGTTGGTGAGGTTGCGAACCTTGCCCTTGACGCGCACGCCGGGCGGGTACTTCTGGTCGAGCGTGAGCCACGGATCGGGCTCCACCTGCTTCAGGCCGAGCGAGATCTTCTCGTTGGCCTTGTCGACCTTGAGCACCACCGCCTCGATGATGTCGCCGATGTTCACGATCTTGGAGGGATGCCGCACGTGGCGCGTCCACGACATCTCGGAGACGTGGATGAGGCCCTCGACGCCCTTCTCGAGCTCGACGAAGGCGCCGTAGTCGGTGATCGACACGACGCGTCCCTTGATGCGGTCGCCGACCTTGTACTTCTCGTCGACGCCTTCCCACGGGTACGCCTCGAGCTGCTTCAGGCCGAGCGAGATGCGCTCCTTCTCGGGATCGAAGTTCAGCACCCGCACCCGGATCCGATCGCCGATCTTCACCAGTTCGGAAGGATGCGAGACGCGACCCCACGACATGTCGGTGATGTGGAGGAGGCCGTCGATGCCGCCCAGGTCGACGAAGGCGCCGAAGTCGGTGATGTTCTTGACCTGGCCCTCGCGGATCTGATCCTTGGCCAGATCCTTCAGGATCGTCGACTTCATCCGGTTGCGCTCTTCCTCGAGCACCGCCCGGCGCGACACGACGATGTTCCGGCGCCGCTTGTTGAGCTTGATGATCTTGACCGAGACGTTCTGCCCGAGCATCGAGTCGACGTTCTGCACCTGACGCAGCGCGATCTGCGATCCGGGGAGGAACGCCTCGACGCCGTAGAGATCGACCACGACGCCGCCCTTGATCTTGCGCACCAGCCGTCCTTCGACGACCTGCCCGTTGTCGTGCGCTTCCTTGACCCGGTCCCACACGCGCACGAAGTCGGCGCGCTGCTTGGAGAGCACCACCAGGCCGTCCTGGTTCTCCATCTTCTCCAGGAAGACATCGAGGATGTCGCCGACCTTGATGCTCTCGGGATTCGGGAACTCCGAGAGCGAGATGACGCCTTCGCTCTTGAAGCCCACGTCGACCAGGACTTCCTTGTCGTCGATCGCCAGCACCGTGCCCCGGACAATCTCGCCCTCGCCGATCGAGCGCAGCGATTCTTCGTATTGTCCGAACATCTCGGCCCGCTGCTCGGGCGTGACATCGTCCTCGTCGTCCGCGTTGAGCGGAATGGGGGGCGGTGCAGGTGCCCGCTGCGGCATCTCCGCCACGGGGTTGAAGGTTCTTTCGGTGGTTTCCAACATGATCCGGATGGCCTCCTCGAATGCTATGAAATATGGGAGCGGCGGCTCAGGCCGCCCCGCGTGAAGCCGAATTTTCTTGCGCGCCCTTCAAGGCCGCGATCTCCTTCATCAACGACTGGCCGATCCGGTAGTACAGCGCCCGGCCCGGTTCGTCGTCACCCTCGCCCGCCATCTCCCGCCAGGTTCGCACGTCGCCGAACGAGATGCGCACCCGCCGGCGCCGCCACACCCAGGCGCTGGGCTTGTCGCTCCCGGAGATGTAACAAGGCACGATGCGCGCGTCGGTCTGAACCGCCAGGAGACCGACTCCAGGTCGCGCCGCGTGCAGCTCGCCGTCCCGCATGCGGCTCCCCTCGGGGAACATCAACAGCGCGCCGCCGCTCTTGAGCTTCTCGATCGCCCGCGCGAGACCAGTGAGGTCCGCAGCGCCGCGCCGGATTGGAATGGCGTTCACGCTCCGGATCAGCGGCCCGAGCACGGGTGTCGAGAACAGCTCTTCCTTGGCGAGAAAGTGCGCTTCCCGAGGAAGGGCCGCGCCGATCAATGGCGGATCCCAGAACGAGATGTGATTGGAGGCGACGATCAGGGTCCCCGAACGCGGAACGCGCTCGAGCCCACTCACCTCCCACCGCGTCAGGAAACCCAGGACGGCGTTGGCCGAGAATCGGGCAGCACTATAATACGGACGCAAGCAATCTCCTAGTCGAACGCCCCCCGGCCGGCGCCGAGCGCGTCCCAGTGGATCCCTTCGGTCTTCGCTCCGGAGACCGTGAGCCCTGGTTTCCGGGACGCCGTCCTAGCGCTCCAGAGCCCAGGCCGGATGCGCCCGCACCGCGGCCAGGACCGCCTCGACCTGCATCGGAGGGGTCATTCCGGTGGTGTCCACCACCACCGCGTCCGCCGCGGGCTTGAGCGGGGCCTCGGACCGCTCGCGATCGCGGGCATCCCGGCGCTCGAGGTCCTGGCGCACCTGGTCCAGCGTGGCGGGAATCCCGCGGGCCTGCAATTCGCGATGACGGCGCCCGGCGCGCGTGGCCAGGTCGGCGTCGAGGTAGATCTTCACTTCGGCCGCGGGGAACACCACGGTCCCGAGATCGCGCCCTTCGGCGACCGCGGGTCCCGACTCCGCAAGACGGCGCTGCAGCTGTCCGAGCCTGCGTCGCACGGCCGCGAGCGCCGCGAGCCGCGAGGCCATCTCGCTCACCACCGGCGCGCGAATCGCCTCGGTGACGTCGACGCCGTCGAGCCAGACGCGCGGCTCTCCGGGCGCGTCCGACAGCTCGATCGCGGTTTCCGCGACGCACGCCTCGACCGCGGCCAGATCGTCGAGCGACACGCCGTTCTCGAGCACCTTGAGCGCGAGCGCGCGATAGAGCGCGCCGGTGTCGAGGTAGAGGAACTCGAGCCGCGCGGCCACGGCGCGCGCGGTGGTGGACTTGCCCGCCGCCGCCGGCCCGTCGATGGTGACGACGAAGCTCTTCACGCCGTGACCGCCGCAGGGGCCGGATCGCCGAGTCGCCCGCCGAGCGACGCGAGCACCTCCGAGAATCCCGGGTACGACGTGTCGACGTTGGCGACGTCGCGCACCACGACGTCCGCGCGCGCGAGGGTGCCGAGCACCGCGAACGCCATCGCGATCCGGTGATCGCCGGCCGCGTCGACGGTCCCGCCCTGGACCGGGCCGCCTTCGATGTCGAGTCCCTCGGGCGACTCGCGCGCGACCACGCCCAAGGCGCCGAGGTTGTGGGCCAGCACGCTCAGCCGATCGCTCTCCTTGACGCGCAGCTCGGCCGCGCCGTCGAGCGTGGAGCGGCCGTGGGCCGCGGCCGCCACGATCGCCCACGCCGGGACCTCGTCGATCAGGCGCGGCACCCAGTCGCGCGGGATCGCGAACGCCGTGAGGCGCTCCGGCCCGCGCACGGTCACGTCGCCGACCGGCTCTCCGGCTTCCACGCGCGTCGCATCGCGGCGCACGGCGGCGCCCATGGCCTCGAGCACGTCGAGGAATCCGGTGCGTGTCGGATTGAGGCTCACGTCGCGCGCGGTGACCTCGGCGCCGGGCACGGCGGCGGCGCCGGCCAGGAAGAACGCCGCGCCTGAGAGGTCGCCGGGGACGCGGATCGAGAACGGCCGGGGCGCGCACCCGCCCGTCACCGTCACGCGCCGCGCGCCGCCGGGTTGCGGGACGCTCTCGATCGGAACTCCGAGCGCCGCGAGCATGCGCTCGGTGTGATCGCGCGCCGGACCCGGAATCGCGACCGACGTCTCGCCGCGGGCCGCGAGCCCGGCGAGCAGCACGGCCGACGCCACCTGGGCGCTCGCGACCGGCAAGACGTGGTCGATGGCCGCGAGCGTGGCGCCCCGCACCGCCAGGGGCGGGAAGCGATCGCCGTCGCGCGCGAGCAGCGTGGCGCCCATGCGTCGCAGCGGCTCGATGACGCGCGCCACCGGCCGGTGGTTGAGCGAGTCGTCGCCGGCGAGCACCGAGAGGAACGACTGCGACGCGACCACGCCCGAGAGCAGGCGCAGCGTGGTGCCCGAGTTGCCGCAGTCGAGAATCTCGGCGGGCTCTTCGAGCGCGAGCCCGCGGCCCGCGAGCTCGAGTCGATCGGGCCTCTCCGCCACCACGAGTCCCAGCGCGCGCGCGCAGGCGAGCGTCGCGCGGGCGTCGGCGCCCGGATTGGGGTTCTCGACGGTGCTGGATCCGGGCGCGAGCAGCGCCAGGATCAGAGCCCGATGCGTGATCGACTTGTCGCCCGGGGCCCGAAACGCGCCCGTGAGCGGCGGGCCGGGACGGACGAGGAAGTGCCGCGCCGTCAATGCACCGTGCGACGCCGCACGGCGGTCTTGGGCTTCGCCTTGGTGCGGCGCACGCCGTTCGCAGCCCGCGTCGCCGGCCGGCGGGCGCGTCCGTTCTGCGTGCCGGTCGCGGCGCGCAACGCCTGGAGGTTGCGCCACGTCACGAACTCGTCGAGCAGCGCCCGATGCGCCGGGTCGAGGCTGGAGAACATGCAGGCCAGCTCGTAGGAGCGCTCGTTCTTCTTGCCGCTCGGCTGGCAACGCACCACGATGCCCTCGCACTTGAGGAGCTCTTTCGTGGCGCGCGTTCCGGCCTTGGGCAGGACGATCGTGAGCGCCACCTTGGAGAGCGGCGCCAGATAGTGCGAGGACGTGCAATAGACGCCGCTCGCGGAAATGTTCTGGCTCTCGGTGACGATCTGTGGAGCTTCGGCGTCGGGGGCGCTCTCCACCCTCATGCTCAACCGAGCGTCCGCGCGCGGGCGATTGCGGCGCTCGGCGGCGCGTCTCGTCTTCTTCTGCGGCATCAGGCCCTCCCATGGCGATGGCGGCGCGGCCGCCGCTCTTGGACATCCAGTGCCAGGTCGCACTCGCGCGCGACCGGATCCACCCGGGCGATGGTGACGTGCACCGGGTCTCCCAGCGAGAACCGCCGCCGGCTGTGGCGGCCCACCAGGCGGACACCCGAGGAATCCAGTACGAATTGATCGTCCAGGTAATGCGAGATCCTGACGAAGCCCTCGACGGGGACATCGTCGAGCTCCACGAAGAACCCCTGTGGGACGAGCCCGGTGATCATACCCGAACCGCGTTCCCCAAGTCTCGTCTCGAGGAAACGGAGGCCCTTGACGCGCACGGCCTCGCGCTCGGCGTCGGTCGCGCTCTGCTCGAGGGCGCTGCAGCGGTTGGCGAGGGTCTCGAGCTCGACGGGATCCCACGCCGCCGAACGGCGCTTGTGGATCCATTCGCGCACCCGGGCGTGATTGTGGAGGTCGGGATAGCGCCGGATCGGCGAGGTGAAGTGACAGTACTCGCGGGTCGCGAGGCCGAAGTGCGCGGCCTCGCGGTCGGAGTAGCGCGCGCGCGCCAGCGAGCGGAGCACCATGCGGTGCAGGAGCCGACGCGGCGCCGTATCGAGCGGCACGCGCAGCAGCGCCTGGAGCGCCTTGGCCGGATTCGCGAGATCGCCGGGGCGCGGCAGGCCGAGCGTCTTGAGGCTCTGGTCGAGCTCGCTCAGCTTGCGCGGCGACGGCGCGTCGTGGACCCGGTAGAGCAGTCCGGCCGAGCGGCGCGCGCCCTCCGCCCCCACCAGGCGGTTGGCGAGCAGCATGAACTCCTCGATCAGCTCGTGGCTCGGCAGATGCGGACGGCGCTCGATCGCGACCGTCACGCCGCGGTCGTCGACGCGCGCCTTCACCTCGGGCACCTCGAGCTCGAGCGCGCCGAGCGACAGGCGCCGGCGCCGCAGTGCGCGGGCGAGACGCATGAACGACTGGAGGACCTCGAGCAGCGCGGGGTCGCCGGCGCTGCGCGGCGCGTCGAGCATGGCCTGCACGTCCTCGTAGCTCAGGCGATGCCGGCTGCGCACGACCGTCTCGGCGAAGCGCACGCCGTGCACCTTGCCGGCGTCGTCGAGCGTGGCGAAGACGGTGAGGCACAGGCGATCGCGGTCGGGACGCAGCGAACACAGATCGCTCGAGAGCCGCGCGGGGAGCATGGGAACGACACCGCCCGGCAGATAGGTGCTGGTGCCGCGCAGGCGCGCCTCGTGATCGAGCGCCGAACCGGGGCGCACGTAGTGCGAGACGTCGGCGATGTGGATGCCGACCTCGTGCCGGTGCGCGTCGACCGATTCGATCGAGAGCGCGTCGTCGTGGTCGCGCGCATCCTGGGGATCGATGGTGAAGACCAGCCGTTCGCGCAGATCGAGCCGGCCGTGACGCTCGCGCGCGCCGGGCCCGGCGAACGACTCGGCCTCCTGGTCGGCCTTGCCGGGGAATCGCGTGCGGAGCCGGTACTGCGAGATCACGGCCGCGTCGTCCCACGCCGGCCGGTCGTCGGCTCCCAGGACCTCGACCAGGTGGGCGGGGCCTTCGTCCGGAACTTCGGCGATGCAGTAGTCGCCGTCCTCCGGGGCGAACGCCCCGCGCCACGTCAGCTCGCGCTTGCCGCCTCGCCAGCGGCGCGCCGGATCGAAGATCCAGCGGCCGCGGACGAGGAACGCACGCCCCAGCAGGCGCGGTGTTTCTTCGGGCTCGCGATGCGGCGGTCTAGCGGATGCGCTTCTTATGGCGGTTCTTCCGAAGACGCTTCTTTCTCTTGTGGGTCGCGATCTTCTTGCGCTTCCGCTTCTTGCCAGAACCCATTCACGCTCCTCTGGGAGTGGTCGGTGAGAACCGAGCTACGACGTCGATGAAACGGTCTCCGGCGCCGGCACCGGCGCCGGCGTCTCGGGGGTGCCCAGCACCATCGCCTTCAGCTCCTTGCTCGGCTTGAACACGGGCACGAGCTTGGCCGGCACCATGACCTCGGAGCCGCTGCGAGGATTGCGGGCGCGGCGCGCGCGGCGCTCGCGCACCTTGAACGTGCCGAAGCCGCGGATTTCGAGATGCTGTCCTTCGCTGAGCGCCCGGCACAGTGATTCGAGCAGGTTGTCGACGACGAGCGCCGTGTGGTTCTTCGAGATCCCGGTCTGATTCGAGATCTCCTCGACGAGATCGGCTTTGGTCATCCTTTGACCTCCGTGTTGCGTTAAGACGGCCGGCGGCACGCGCAGTCGGAGGACCCGCAGGGTCCCGCCGGGATCGGCGCGCTCGACCGAGTGACGGCAAACACCGAGAGCATCCGCTTCACCTCTTCGGCGCCGCATCGGGAACAACGCGGAGCTCCCTCGTCGGCTCGGGCCTGAAGGTGTTCGAAGCTGTGACCGCAAGCGGCACAACGATACTCGTAGATCGGCATGCGTCTCTTCCGGGTGATTCGAACGCCGCGCGCTACTCTAGCCCGCGACGCCCCATTCGTCCACCACTCCCACGATGACGGTGCGCACCGCGCCGCGCGGGCGCTTCAACGCCTGGGCAGCGCCGTTGCCTTCGTCGTTGACGAGCACCAGATCGCCGGGCCCGGCTTGAACGGAGTCGACGGCGATCGCGACACGGCCGATGGGCGCACCCTCGGGCGTCACCGGCTGGACCAGGAGCAGCTTCTGCCCCGCCAGATCGGGGTGCTTGATGGTGGCCACCACCTCTCCCACGATGCGCGCCACGTGCATGGTCAGGCTCCGCCCGTCCAGGCCGACTCGCGCACCGTGTCCACGATCCCGACGATCGCGGCGTCCGCGGGATTGTCGGCGTCGGGAAGCGCGTTGGCGGCCTCGCGGCCGCGCACGTAGAACACGCTCTGTCCCGGCGCGGCCGAGACCAGATCGACGGCGACCAGCCGGCGCCCGCCGGGCTGCGTCTGTCCGCGCGCATCGGTGGGCTCGAGCAGGAGCAGGCGATGTCCGCGGAAGCTCGGCACCTTCTCGGTGCACACCACCGTGCCGATCACGCGCGCGAAGTGCATCAGAACACCCGCTCCTTCATCTGCGGGTGGAGCCTCGGAACCACCGCCGACCGGCTCAGCAGTCCCTTCTTGAGCGCCTCGGCGCGTCCCGCCTCGACCGCGGCCTGGACCTCGGAGAGCGGTCCGGAGAGAAACAGCACGCCCTTGCCCCCCAGTCCGTTCGCGAGCCGCAGATCGCGCAGCGTGACGCCGGCGGCCTTGGCGGCGTGGTCCGCGGCCACGATCGCCGAGGCCGCGGTCAGGGTCTCGATCACGCCGAGCGCATCGTGGTCCTCGGTGGCGACCGTGCCCGACAGCGCCGGCAGGACCATGGCGTGGATCTGGGGAATGAACAGCGAGTCGAGCAGCGTGTCGGCGGCCATCTCGAGGCCGCGATGGAACGATGCGCGCACCGGCGCCACGTCGCCGCCGATCAGCACCCAGTACTTGCCCGGCGAGATCGTGCAGGCCTGGACCAGCGCCACCTCGGCCATCTTCACCATCGCGTCGCCCACGACGGTGCCCTGGGCGATGCTGCTGGTCTCGATGGCGGCGATCGCGACGTGGGTCATGGGGCCTGGGCTCAGACGATCCGGAAATGATCGACCAGCGTGCACCGCCGCACGCGCGTGAAGCTGCGCGCCGTGGTCATGCCTTCGCCGGTCGGGCTCGCGATGGTGAAGCTGGTCGGTCCCTCGCCGCCGTGGCCGAGCCCGGCGAAGTTCGGTCCGTTCTTGACGAAGATCGAGCAGTTGCAGGCGCGCGCCATCTTGGAGAGCTTGTCGATGTTGCGCGAGTGCATCGAGGCGGTGTGCCGGAAGCCGTGCTCGACCTCGATCGCGTAGTCGATGGCCTCGTCGACGTGGCGCACGCGCGTGAGCGGCAGCACCGGCATCATCATCTCGGTCCACACGAACGGGTGGTCGTTGTCGACCTCGCACACCGCCAGGCGCCGGGTGGAGTCACACGGGATCCCGGCGTCCTTGAGGATCACGTCGATGCACTTGCCGACGTACTTGCGCTGGATGACCGCGTGGTGGCGCGGGCCGTTCTCCTTCTCGAGCAACAGCGCGCGCAGCTTCTCGGTCTGGTGGGGCGCCAGCACCACGGCGCCCGCGCGCGCGAACGACTCCTTGAGCCGGTCGGCGATCATCGCCACCGCCACCACTTCCTTCTCGTCGGTGCAGATGATGTTGTTGTCGAGCGACGCGCCCGCGATCAGGTCGCGCGCCGCGCGGTCGAGGTCGGCGGTCTCGTCGACCACCGACGGCGGATTGCCGGGCCCGGCGGTGATGGCCTTCTTGCCCGCGTTGAGCGCCTCGCGCACCACCGCGGGTCCGCCGGTCACGACGTTGAGGCGGATCCCCTTGTAGCGGAGCAGCGCCTGCGCCACTTCGAGCGTCGGCGTCTCCACCGAGTGGAACAGCGGCTGCGGCGCTCCCGCGCGGCGCGCCGCGCGGTTCATGAGGTCGATGCACAGGTTCGAGACGCGCCGCGCGTTGGGGTGCGGGCAGATCACCAGCGTGTTGCCGCCCGCGATCATCGAGATCCCGTTGTTGATCACGGTCTCGGTGGGATTCGTGACCGGCGTGATCACGGCGATCACGCCGTACGGGGCGCGCTCGAGCAGCGTCATGCCGTGGTCGCCCGTCCAGGCGATCGGCTCGAGATCCTCGGTGCCCGGCGTCTTCTCGGCGACGATCCGGTTCTTCACGATCTTGTCTTCGACGCGCCCGAGACCGGTCTCCTCGACCGCCACCTCGGCGAGCGTGCGGTAGCTCTGCGCCAGCGTCGAGCGGATCTCGGCGATGATCGCGTTGCGCGTGGACAGCGGCACCTGGTCGTACGCGAGGTACGCCGATTGCGCCGCCTTGACCGCGGTGTCGAGGTCGGGGTGCACGCCGAGCGCGGCGCCCGCCGCCTTGGGCGGGCCCCCGTCGCGCCGCCCCTCGAGGCGCTCCAGCACCTCGGCCACGATCGACTCGACGCGGCGCGGATCCACGGTCATGGCCTGGGACTCACGATCCGGTGCGCGCGCGGCGCGCGCCGCCCGGCGTTGCGGACGGCGTGGCCATGCGACCGTGCTTGAGGTAGGCGTCCTCGCCGCCGACCTCGACCGCGTCGACGATTCCGCAGATCACCGCGTCGACCGGCTTCTCGCGGGAAACCTCGGTCATGCGCGCCGACGAGCCCTGGGCGAGCAACACCAGCTCGCCCTCGCCCGCTCCCACCGCGTCGGCGGCCACCACCAGGTTGCCGGTGGGCTTGAACGTGGCGTCGACTTCACGGGTGAGCAGCAGCTTGAGGCTCATCAACCCGGAATCCTTCCGGGTCGAGACCACGGTCCCGAGCACCTGCGCGAGGATCACCAGGCGTCCTACTTCTTGCCCGCCACCTCGGGACGGCTGATCGGCAGCACGTCTTCGAGCATGCCGTGCGGCCGCGGGATGACGTGGACCGACACCACCTCGCCGACCTTGGCCGCGGCCGCGGACCCGGCCTCGGTGGCCGCCCGCACCGCCGCGACGTCGCCGCGCACGATGGTGGTGACGTAGCCGCCGCCGATCTTCTCGTAGTGCACGAGCTGAACGCGCGCCGCCTTCACCATCGCGTCGGAGGCTTCCACCATCGCCACGAAGCCGCGCGTTTCGATCAAGCCCAGAGCTTCTTCCTGCATGGAACTCTCCTTAGATTGACGACGTGGCGTCATCCGGGCGCCGGGGCGGCGCGAGGGCGACCCCTTCGAGATCGGGTTCGGGCGCCGGAATGACGTGGCGCGTGAGCAGCTCGCCGACGCGCGCCGCCGAACGGGCGCCCGCGGCAACCGCGGCTTCGACTTCGGCCAAGGCGCCCCGCACCACCACCGTCACCAGCGCGTCGGGCGTGACTTCATAACGAGTGAGACGCACGCCCGCCGTCTTGCACATCGCGTCCGCGGCCTCGACGGCGCCGATGAACCCACGGGTTTCCACCAGTCCCAACGCCTCGCGCGCCACAGTCGATGAGGGCCCTCCGGGTCAACGAGATGGTTGTGGACACAGGACTTGCCGTGCGTGCGCGGCAAAGTATCAGGGATCGAAAAGGGGGTCAATCGAGCGGGCGCGCGGGAAGGGCGCTCGAGGGCTCGTTCGATCCGTGCGCCGTCGCGGCCGAGGCGCCACGAGAGCCGCGGAGCGGAACCATCGAACGCGATTCACGGGGCCGTGGGCGGCGCGGTGATCCGGCGCGAAAAACAGAACGGGCCGCGCGTGGAGCGCAGCCCGTCGTGCTGGAAGATCATGGGCCCTGGCCGCGGTGGAGGTGTTTGGCGCTGTTGCGGAAGCCGCGGGCTCAGGGCCCTTCAAAAAAGTTCCCCGTATCGACCGTGTGCCGAACCATGTGACTCCTTCGCTCGCGATAGGGGGATCAGCCCACAGCCGGTCAATCACGAGTCGCACAGGGAACACTGCTATTCGATTTTTTCGTTCCGCGATGTCGCCCACGTCGATCCGGCTTCACCGCGTCGCTGCTTGTACCGGGAGCTATCGCAATCGCGGTGCCGAAGTGCGGGCACCAGGCCGCGTGCGCGCCGAGTGGTGCCGAAGCGATGAAGTCCCGGCGAGTTACGCGGCGGGCGAGCGAAGGCGCGCGAGGTCGCGACCAGCGGCACGCGCGGCGCGCGGGGCTGGGCCTGGGGTGATTCCCCCGGGGTGGGTGCCGGCGGTGGGTGAATCCCCGCGACCGGCCCCGAAAGGAGGCCGGCACGGCGGATCAGGCGACGGCGGGTGGCGGAGGCGCGGCGCTCGCCGGGGATCTCGCGAGCGATGCCGCGTCGGGGGTTTCCTGCAGCAATTCGTCGGCGAAGTGGCACGCCGACCAGTGGCCCGGTTTCACTTCGCGCAGCAACGGCTCCTCGCGCGCGCAGACGTCACGAGCCATGAAGCAGCGCGGATGGAAGCGGCATCCGCTCGGCGGATGCGCCGGGCTCGGCACGTCGCCCGTGAGCACGATGCGCTTGCGCTTCCGGTCGGGATCCGGCACCGGGATGGCCGAGAGCAGCGACACCGTGTACGGGTGGAGCGGGCGACGGTAGAGCTCGATGCTGTCGGCCAGCTCCGCGATCTTGCCGAGGTACATCACGGCGACGCGATCGCTGATGTGCTCGACCACCGACAGGTCGTGGGCCACGAACAGGTAGGTGAGCGACATCTTGCGCTGCAGGTCGCGCAGCAAGTTGATGATCTGCGCCTGGATCGAGACGTCGAGCGCCGAGACCGGCTCGTCGGCCACGATCAGCCGCGGGTTCACGGCGAGCGCGCGCGCCACGCCGATGCGCTGGCGCTGGCCGCCCGAGAACTCGTGCGGATAGCGGAGCGCGTGGTCGGGCGCGAGACCGACCAGCGTGAGCAGCTCGGCCACGCGGTTTCGCGCCGCGGCGCCGCGCGCCAGCTTGTGGATGGACAGCGCCTCGCCCAGCATGCTGCCCACGGTGAGCCGCGGGTTGAGGCTCGAGTACGGATCCTGGAAGACGATCTGCATCTCGCGGCGCAAGGCGCGCATGTCGCGCTTGCCGAGTCCGGTGATCTCGCGACCGTCGAACTTGACGCTGCCCTCGGTGGGCTCGATCAGGCGCAGGATGCAGCGCCCCGCGGTGGTCTTGCCGCAGCCGCTCTCCCCCACCAGCCCCAGCACCTCGCCCGCCTTGACCGAGAACGAGATGCCGTCGACCGCCTTGACGTGTCCCACCGTTCGCGCGATCAGCCCGCGCCGGATCGGGAAGTACTTCTTCAGTCCCTCGACCTCGAGCAGCGCGTCAGCCACGGGGCGCCTCCACCTTGGGGACGGGGTCGAGCCGGCCCGCCGCGATCTCGTCGCTGCGCCAGCAGCGCGTGAGGTGGCCGTCGAAGCTCGTCACCGGCGGATCCGTGAGGCAGCGCTCCTGCATCACCGGGCAACGCGGGTGGAACCGGCAGCCCTTGGGAAACCGCGAAGGGTTGGGCACGTTGCCGGGAATGACGCGCAGCTTCTCCTGCCGCGTCCCGAGCTTGGGCAGCGAGGCCTGCAGGCCCGCGGTGTACGGATGGAGCGTGCGCTTGAAGGCCTCGTTCACCTCGCAGTACTCGACCACCTGGCCCGCGTACATCACCGCCACGCGGTCGGCGGTCTCGGCCACCACGCCGAGGTCGTGGGTGATGAGCAGCACGGCCATGCCCAGCTCGTCTTGGAGCGAGCGGAGCAGCTCGAGGATCTGGGCCTGGATCGTGACGTCGAGCGCGGTGGTGGGTTCGTCGGCGATCAGGATCGACGGCCGGCACGCGAGCGCCATCGCGATCATGACGCGCTGGCGCATGCCGCCCGACATCTGGTGCGGATACTCGTCGACGCGCTGCTCGGGGGCGGGAATCCCGACCAGCTTCAGCATCTCGATGGCGCGCGCGCGCGCGGCGCGGCGGTCGAGCTTCTCGTGCAGCACCAGCGTCTCGATGATCTGCTCGCCGCACGTGTAGACCGGGTTCAGCGACGTCATGGGCTCCTGGAAGATCATCGAGATCTCCTTGCCCCGGATCTTGCGCATCTCGGTGGGCGACAGCTCGAGGAGGTTCCTGCCCTTGAAGAGAATGCGTCCGCCGACGATCCGGCCCGGCGGCTCGGCGACCAGGCGCAGCACCGAGAGCGCGGTGACGCTCTTGCCGCTGCCCGACTCGCCGACCACCGCGAGCGTCTCCCCCGGCCACACCTCGTACGAGACGCCGTCGACCGCGCGCACCACGCCTTCGTCGGTGAAGAAGTGGGTGCGCAGATCCTCGATGCGGAGCAGCGGCTCGCCGCGTCGATCGATCCGGCCCGTCGGCGCTCCCGCCGCCGCGCGCGCGACGTCCATCGGTTCCGGGCTCATCCGCTCTTCGCCCCCAGCAGCTTGCGCGGGTCGAGGGCGTCCCGCAGCCCGTCGCCCAGCAGGTTGAACGCCATCACGGTGAGGAAGATCGCCGTGCCCGGCACGTAGAGAAGCCACGGGAACGAGCTCAGCACGCGCAGGCTCCGCGCCTGGTTCAGCATGTTGCCCCACGACGCCGCGGGCTCCTGCACCCCGACGCCGAGGAACGAGAGCACCACCTCGCCCAGGATGTAGCCGGGAATCGAGATGGTGGCGGCCACGATCACGAACGAGAGGGTGTTGGGCAAGATGTGGCGGGCGATGATGCGCAGGCGGCTCATGCCCAGCGCCTCGGCGGCGGTGACGTATTCCGCACGCCGGATCGACAGCACCATGCCGCGGATGACACGCGCCAGCGCCGCCCAGCCGATGAACGCGAGAATCGCGACGATCCCCAGGTAGACCTGCTGGCTCTCGAGGTTCGTGGGAAAGATCGCCCGCAGCGCGATGATCAGGTAGAGCCCGGGAATCGAGAGCAGCAGCTCGGTGGAGCGCATGATGACCGTGTCGATCCACCCGCCGAAGTACCCCGAGATCCCGCCGAGCAGGAGCCCGAGCGTGAACGAGATCGCGATGCCCACCAGCCCCACGGTCAGCGAGATCTGCGCGCCGAACAGGAGACGCGAGAACACGTCGCGGCCGAATTGGTCGGCGCCGAGCAGGAACACCCGCTCGGGAGGCTTCACGAGGAACAGGTGGCGGTCGGCGGGAATCACGCCGAACAGCCGGTAGCGCGCCCCGCGAGCGAGGAACTCGAGCGGCACGATCGCGTCCGGGACCTCGTGGTAGGTCAGGTTGCCGGGATCGACGAGCGTGGTGGGCCGCACGAACGGGACCGGGTGGAAGTGTCCCCGCGCGTCGAACCAATGCAGGCGGTGCGGCGGGTGGAAGAAGCGGTCGCGGTCCATCTCCTCCTGGGAGTAGGGCGCGATGAAGGGCGCGAACAGCGCGATCGTGTAGAACGCCACGAGCAGCGCGGCCCCCGCCACCGCCAGAGGACTGCGACGGAACTGGCGCCAGAACAGCCGCGCCGGGGATTGCGGCGCGGGCGCGGAATCGGCGCGCGGATCCGCGTGGCTCGGTCGCGCCGCGACGGGCTCAGTCATAGGCGATGCGCGGATCCGCGACGGCGAGCAGCAGGTCGGCCGCCAGGTTGCCGAGGATCAGCACCAGCGACGCCATCAGCACGGCGCCGAGCACGAGGTACTGGTCCTGGCTCAGGATCGCGTCGAAGGTGATCCGACCGAGCCCCGGCCACGAGAAGATGATCTCGGCGATGAGCGAGCCGGACACCAGCGCGCCGAGCGTGAAGCCGAACAGCGTGATGAGCGGATTGATCGCGTTGCGCACGGCGTGCTTGAAGACGACGGTGTTCTCGTCCAGCCCCTTGGCGCGCGCGGTGGTCACGAAGTCGAGGCGCAGCACGTCGAGCAGGTTGCCGCGCATCTGTCGCATGCGGCCCGCGAGCGGCGTGAGCCCCACCACCAGCGCCGGCAGCGCCAGGTGGCGCGCCAGGTCCACGGCCTTGCCGAAGACGTCCATCTCGTCCCAGTCGAGCGAATGCATGTTGCCCACCGGGAACCAGCCGGTGCGGGCGGCGAGCATGAGCAGCAGGAGTCCCGACAGCACCTCGGGAATCGAGAGCCCGATCACGCCGAACACCGTGAGCGACTTGTCGAGCCACGAGTACTGGCGGACCGCCGCGAACACGCCGAGCGGGATCGCCAGCGCCCAGGTCACGATCGCCGCCGAGACCGCGAGCAGCAGCGTGTTGAACAATCCCACGCGCAGCACCGCGAACACCGGCTGGTGGAGCGCGAACGACTCGCCGAAGTCCCACCTCAGGAACACGTTCTTGAGGTAGAGCAGGTACTGGACGTACCACGGCCGGTCGAGGCCGAAGCGATGGCTCATCGCCGCGAGCGCCTCGGGCGACACCGACGGATTCTCGGCCATCGTGTTGAGGAAGTCCCCGGGCGCGAGCTGCAGCAGCAGGAACGTGAGCGCCGAGATGCCGAGCATCAACGGGATCACCTGGATCAGGCGCCGGAGGACGTAGGTCCGCATCGCGCGTGCGTCAGGCTCCCTGGCCGGAATGCTTCACGAACACCCGATCGATGTTCCAGATGATGCGGTGCGGGATGATCGAGGGATGGAGGTTGCCGAAGCGGTTTCGGATCGGAACCTTGTAGACCAGCACCGGCAGCCACTCGATGAAGCACGCGTCGTTGCAGGCGTTCTTGAGCTGCGTCCACGCGGCGAGGCGCTTGTCGAAGTCGTTGGTCGCGGTGAGCTCGTCCATCAGGTGATCGATCCGCGCTTCGGCCTCGGTCTCGGGCTTGGGCTGCTTGACGTTCCAGTAGTGCGTGAGCCCGCTCGACCGCCACACGTTCTGCCCCATGCCCGGATCGGGCGGCGTGGCACTCTGGAGACCGAGCAGGATCGCGTCGTACTGGAAGTCCTGGCGCAGGCTGGTGATGAGCGTGTTGAAGTCGACCGGGTCGGTCTTGACCTTGATTCCGACCTTGGCGAGATCGTCCTTGATGAAGTTCGCCATGTTGACCCGCAGCAGGTTGCTGCTGTTGGTCTTCAGCGAGAACGAGATGGTGTTGCCATGGGTGTCCTCGAGGTACCCGTCGCCGTTCTTGTCCTTCCAGCCGAGACCGGCGAGCAGCTTGCGGGCGCCGTCCGGATCGTAGTCGGCATGGACGATCGAGTCGCTGTGCCACGGTTTGTTGCCGGGCGTGAGCGTGGACCAGTTCTTCACCGCGAAGCCGTAGAACACGCTCTTGATGATGGCGTCACGGTCGATGGCCTTGGACACGGCCACGCGGAAGTCGCGCTGGCTGAACCACGCGTACTTCACCGGATCCACCCAGGGAGTACCGATCTTCTTGCCCGATTTCGAATCGCGCACGCGATTGAGGTTGAACCAGAAGAAGTTGGTGTTGAGCGTGGGCCCGAGATCGTGGAACGTGAAGTTTCCCGTCTTCTGCTCGTTCAGATAGGTCTGGTAGTTCTCGGGCTTCACGTCGTCGAGCGCGTCGACCTCGCCCGCCTTGAACTTGAGCGCCGCGGTGTTCTGGTCGGGCACGATCACGAACACCAGCTCGTCCAGGTAGGGCATGCGGTGCCCCTGGGGATCGACCCCGCACCAGTACGGGTTGCGGGTCAGCACGGTCTTCTCGTTGGGCACGTACTGCTTGAGCATCCACGGACCGCTCGTGACCAGGCTCTCGGGAGGCGTGCTCACGTTGTAGGCCGAGGCGAACTTGCCGCTCTTGTACGCGGGTTCGAGCACGTGCTTGGGCATGATGTACATCGACCCGATCACCGGGACCACCATCGAGTAAGGACCCGCGATCTTGACCACCACCGTGTACGAGTCGGGTGCGGTGAACTCGAACTTCTTGCCGTCGACCTTGAAGAAGTCGTAGAGCGACACGTGCAGCGAGTCGTCCATGTAGAGCGCGGCCGTGAACAGGACGTCCTCCGCCGTGAGCGGATGTCCGTCCGAGAACGCGAGTCCGCGCCGCAGATGGAAGGTCCAGGTGAGCCCGTCGGCGCTCGATTCCCAGCTCTTCGCGAGGCGCGGCACCTCCGACTGGCTCTCGTTGTCGAAGTCGGCCAGGGGCGTGAAGAGCCGGCCGTCGGTGACGTCGCTGCTGGACGTCTCGTTGGCCATCACGGTGTTGAACGTGCGGGGCGGCGTGGTCTGCGCCAGCACGAAGCGGCCGCCGTAGCGGCCGATCTCGGGAACGTCGATTCTCAGCGTGTCGATCGGGAGCGGATGCTGGTCCTTGTAGGTGGTCGCCGCATTGCCCCCGCCGCCGCATCCGTTCTGGCCCAGCAGAAGCAGCAGTCCCAATACTGACCAACCCGAAACACGGCCGCTGAGTCTCATCGCGATGTTCCCCCCGCAAGTCATTGTCATTCGCCTCGCTGCGAGGCCGACGGAGTATAGCTCAATCGGATTTCGCGAGGGTCAACCGGTCCAGGCCCCGCTCGCCGTCGAGCCGCTCGAACCCGGACCCGAGCACGCCGGCGAGCGCTCTGGCCCAGCGGTCGAGACCGAGGTCCGCGCCGAGCCACGCGCCGGCCGGAGTCGCCGAGAGATGGAGCGCGCGCCGCTCGGCCGCGCGGCGCTCGTCGGACAGCGCCAAGTAGTCGGCCAGGCGCAGGTGCCCGTCGCCGAGCAGCACGCTCCCCTGCTGGAGCAGCGCGTTCGACGTGCGGCGCTGGGCGCAGCCCATCAGCTTCCGTCCGTCGAGCAGCAGCTCGTGGCGCGCCGCCGACGCGAAGCACGCGAGCCCCGGTCGCGCGGGGACCGGCTGCGGCGCGCGCGCGAATTCGGCGGGCACGCCGAGTCGCGCGAGCGACGCCAGTATCAGCCGCGCCGCCGACTCGTACGCGCGCGCCAGGCTCCCGCCCCAGACCGGGTCGTCGAGCGCGGCGCTCAGCGAGAACGTCCATTCCTCGGCGTGGAAGATGGCGCGGCCGCCGGTGGGGCGCACCGCCCAGCCCACGCCGTCGCGGCGGCAGCGCTCGAGGTCGAGATCGCGCTCCGGATCCTGGGCGCGGCCGAGCGTGATGCCGGGCGGATCGAAGGCGAACAGCCGCAGCACGGGAGCCGAAGGCGCGGCCGCGACGCGCTCGAGCAAGCCGGCGTCGCGCCGCATGTTCTCGGCGGCCGAGTGCGCGCCATCGACCCACAGCACGAGCGACCCGCGCGGGATCGCGGGCGCGCGGCCTTCGAGCGAATCGAGCGGCGCCACGCCCACGCTCAACGGAGGCCGAGCCAGTCCTCGAGCAGGAACTGGAAGCGCCCGATCAGGAGCGAGACGCGCGACATCACGGTGTATCCGTAGCCGGCTCCGAACGACACCATCAGGAAGAAGATGCCGAGCTTCGAGGCCACGCCCAGCGCGCCCTTGTGCTCGCGGCTGTAGAAGAAGAACAGCAGCGACGTGATGATGCCGACCGTGAACACGATCGCGTTCAGGCTCGAGACCAGGTGTCCGGTCCACAGCGGCTGGAGGCTGCCCTGGACCTGGGCGATGAAGTCGCCCTGCGCGAAGCCCGTGGTCTTGAGGCCGGCGTAGACGCCGATGATCACGGCCAGCGACCAGCGCGACATCCACGACACCTTGGGGACGAGGCGCGTGAAGAGCAGCAGTCCGAGCAGCCCGGGCAGCAGCAACCAGCCGCGATAGTCGCCCTGCTCCGCGGCGAACATCCCCACGTTGGCGGGGTCGACGCCGTGGCCCGAGAACGACTTCTGCAGCGGCTCCCACAGATTGGCGACGATCACGGTCCAGAGGCGGAGCACGATGAAGTAGCCGGCCGAGACGCCCACGAACAGGTGCTCGGCGAACTTGTAGAAGGGATTGTCCCTGTAGAGGAAGCTGTAGACGCACAGCGTGAGCAGGGCGCCGACCCAGATGCCGAGGTCGTGGCTGGGATGGAAGCTCATGACGCGGCCCCCCGGCGCTTGGTCCACTGCACGAGGTTGCCGAGCAGGATCATGAACGCCACGAAGAAGTGCGCCATCGACTGCGCGTCCATGCCGCGCGTGGCGCTGCCCTTCTCGTTGCGCATCTTCTCGTACTCGGCCGCGCCGGCCATGCCGCCGAGCAGGCCGAGGAGCTGGCCCGACTGGAGGTACGGGTAGTACTCGGGCGCGCTGACGGCGGTGCAACCCGAGACCATCGGCAGGTGGAAGCGCGACTGCACCTGCTGCACCCACTCCTTGGTGCCGGGATAGCCGGCCGAGATGTTGACGAGCAGCGGGAAGCTCGAGTAGTCGCGGACCCGCGCCATGATCGGCAGCGAGCGCGATTCGTTGCCGCGGTAGTCGCGCGGGAACGCGTTCGCGACGCCCTGCCCCATCAGCACCATGACCGCCTCGCGTCCCTCCTTGTAGCCGAGGTTGACGTAGTCGACGCCGTACTCCTTGTGGAACTCGCCGGCGATCTGGCGCAGCACGCCGTCCACGAGCCCCGGGCCGCCGTCCCACAACACCGTGACCACCACCTTGCAGTTCTTCTGGAACAGCTGTCGCAGCGCGGTCTGCGTCATCGGCACCAGCTCGGGCTTGCCGCCGGGATCGTAGTCGCACGACATGAGCACCGTGGAGCCGTCGGGGATCTTGGCGATGGCGTCGTAGAACCCCTTGACCGGCGGCGACACGTAGAGCGGCAGCGCCAGCGGGAAGATCAGAGGGATCATCACCAGCAATCCCATGATCAGGAAGATCCAGCGGCGGTCGAGCCTCTCGAGCGAATCGTGCCAGGCCATCGATCAATCCTCCCCGCTCAGATAGGAGCGCTCGACGCCCAGGATCACGCGCAGCCCGGTGGCCATCACGCCCAGCGCGGCGCCGATCAGGATGGCGCGCTTCGCGGCGTTCTGAGGCACCTCCATGATCCATTCCTGGATGGCCGGAAGGCGCGCCGGTTCGGGAAGCCAGCTGCTGATCACCGCGCCGAGCGGCACGCGGCCGATCATCACGATCAAGGCCGCCACCGCGAGCAGGCCCGCCTCGAGCGTGCGGATGCGAAAGGCACGGAACGCCGCGGAGGCGATGAAGAACGCGAGCAGCGAGAACATCGTCGACTGCATCGGCGAATAGATGAAGTCGTAGATCCACTTCGACTTCTTGCCGGGGTCGAGGAACCCGTGGCCCTCGACGACGCCGATCACGATGGTGGCGAGCAGCGCCACGATCAGCACGATCTTGTAGGGCCAGCCGGGCTGGCGGCGGTAGATGACGTCGACGTTGATGCGCAGCAGGTTGGCGCCGCCCAGGAAGTAGCTGAACGCGAGCACGATGATCACGCTCTGCTGGAGGAAGTCGGCCGGCACGCTCACCACCTGGTGGGGCACGAAGAACGACAGGATCATGAAGATCCCGATGACCGCGGTGATGAACAGCGGAAGCTCGCGCTTCATCGCGGATCCACTCCCGGTGCCGGGAGGTCGCGGGCGGGGCCCGTGACGCCTCGGCAGTGTCGCGCTTCGTTCATCGCGTCCCTCCTACTGGGTGGACATCCATCGGGTGAGCCCGTGCTGCCCCAGGGTCTCGAGCATGCACCCGACCACGATCACGACGATGATGACGATCTTGATCAGGTCGGCGCCCTTGAGCCCTCCGACCAGCTTGGGCTCGCCCGACAGATAGGCGCTCGCGGCGTACAGCTCCTCGCCGATCAACGTGTAGTCGCACGCCACCACGAAGAACGGCAGCTGGTGGACGTTGGCGGTGCCCGCCACCTGGATGGCGCCGGTCGAGAAGCCGGTCTCGGCCAGCAGCAGGGATTCCGCGTAGAACGAGCCCATGAAGATGTGCGCGGCGGGGCGGTCGCGCAGCATGATGCCCGTGACGGTGGCGACGTAGGCGAACTGCTCGGGCGAGACGAAGCGCACGCTGTTGGGATCGTACGCGTCGGGCCGCCCGGCGTGGAGGTAGCCGCCCTTCACCATCTCTTCGGCGATCGCGAACGGGATCGGATAGCTGACGGGCACGGTGATCGGCGTCTCGTAGCGCGCCGTCATGCGCGCGACGCTCTCGAGGATCACGAGCCCGGCGACGGTCTGGAGATCGTCGATGTCCTGGATGCCGGGAATGTAGAGGACCGGTCGGCCCATCTCGGTGGCGCGCCCGATCGCCTCCTCGATCGCGTCGACGCCCGGAATGCGCCGCACGAACGGCTTGCGGCCGGACTGGGCGCTCCACATGAAATAGAGCACGAACGCGAAGAACAGCAGCGTGAAGAGCAGCACGCTCCAGCGCGTGTCGTTGATCCATTCGGAGCGCGCACGCACCGGACCGGTGACGCTGCCCGGCGGCGTGAGCCCGAGCGGGCCCTGGGTGCTCACCCGATAGAAGTAGTCGGTGTCGCGTCGCACCGACTGATCGGTCTTGGTGGTGGTGCCCGCGGCCACCGAGTCGATCAGCGTCCACGGGCCCGCGGGCGAGGTCGCGCGCTCGACCAGGTACTGCTTGAGTGCGCCGGAGGCGTCGTCGGGCGAGGCGGTCCACGACAGCTCGAGCGCGCGCCCCGCGTCGTTCTTGACGTCCTTCACCACCAGCCCGCTGGCGGGCGCGGGCCCCGTGCGCGGAGCCGCGGCCGCGACGGAGCGCGCGGCGCCGGCGGTGTCGGGAATCACCACGTACTCGGGATTGCCTTGGGACTGCGCCGGCCGCGGGGTCGCGGCCATGAGGAAGAGAAGTGCGAAGGCTCCCAGGCTTCGGCGCCCTCCGGCCAGCCTCGCTTCGCGCACCCACTCTCCTCGGTTCTGGGAACGACTCGGGCGTCGCTCGAGGGAGCGTGCGACGCGCGGCACTTGAGATTGGCCGCGAAGCTAACGACGGGTTGCCACGGGTGTCAACGAAAAGCTTGCCAGTGCAGCAGAAAGCGGCCGGGGCGCGCGCACCGCTTCCGGGATGGCTCAAGAGACGGCTCGGAGCGAAAGTGTGGTGGTTCGGGGCGGTGATCGCAGGATCACGCGGCGGCACTCGGAAAAATGGCGGGCCACGACGTCGCTGGAGAGTCGGTGAGGAGGAGGCGTTGCCGGCGTGGCCCTTCGACGGCTCTGCTACCCCGGACCCGCGTGCCGGGTTCCGCCGGCGGCTCCTCGAAGCATCACGCGGCGGTTCAATACGGCCCGAACGAAGTGCTCTCGCATCCGCTCGAGCCCATCAGAGGCTCCTGGGAGAAACTCGTCGCCGCGGTCCCGACCACGACCACGTCGGCGACGAGCCCGACCACGAATCCGTTGCGCGCTCCGTGGCCATGTCCGGGCGCCGTCACCAGCACCACTCGATCCACCGGCGTGACGCGGTCGCCTTCCGAGGTCTCGAGGCGCATCGCCGTCGTCATCGGCACGTTGCCGGCGTCCACGGTTGCGCGCAGGCGTGAAAGCGACAAGGGCCGGCCATCGGCGCGAAAGACGTATCCCTTGGCATCGAAGGGAGCGTTCCGAATCTTTCCCCGCTGTTCCGTCTCGACGCCGTTGTGTGCGATTCCGACGAACGAACCTTCCCCGACCAGGAACAGGCTGCTCGGTTCTCCAATCGAGACGAACTCGCCGATCCTCGGAAATTCGGCGCCGCGCGGATCGGACGCGCGCCACGCCTGGTAGCGCGCACGGTACTCGTCCTCGGGCATGCGAACCGCCCCTCGATAGACGCCGTCGACAAGGCTGCCGTCGTCGAGCGTCAGCGTCATCTTGTCGCCGGGATAGAAGCGCACGAAGCGGGTCGGGGGCAGGGTGTGAACGTGTTTGTGCGTGGCGTCCCAGGCGGCCCCGGCGCCGAGGCCGATCAGGCTGCAACCGGTCACGTGAATCGCGAAGAACGCGCCGAGCAGCGCGATGGCGACGAAACCACGAGTTCTCGACATGATCGAGTCTCCGAGGCAATCACGGGGGCGCCCGGCCCTCGAATTCCCGAGCGGCCGGGCCGGCGAGATTCACCCCGATCGTCGCCCGTCACGAGCCCGGTGTGAGATTCGGCGCCCAAGCGCCGCGCCCGCCGCGGCTTAGCCCGCGATCAGTTCCACGTTCGCGCGCGGCACCACGGCGCGCGCGCCGTCGTCGGCGAACTCCACGGCCAGCACCCGCACCTTGGCCTCGCTGTCGAGCGCCTGCAGCTCGGGAGGCAGCTCGAGCACGCGGCCGATGCGCCCGAAGTACGGCTGGCGGATCACACGCAGCAGCGATCCGATCTCGAGGCCCGTCGAGTGGTCGTCTTCGGCGCGACCCTGCGCGGTCTGCTGAGCGAGCGGAATCACGAGCTCGGGGCGCATGACGCCCGCGCGGATCTGGGTGGCGCCGCTCACCGACGCGAGCGCACCGCGATGCTGCTCGAGCAGCCGCCAGGTGCGCTCCGCCATGCGGATGTGTCCGAAGCCCTCGGTGAGCACCAGCGTGATGCCGAGATCCTCGGAGCCGGTGATCGCCACGCCCAGATCGCGGCCGAGGAGCTGGCGAAGGTCGCGATCGTCGAAGCCGCCCACGACCACCGCCGCGGCGCCGACGTCGCGCGCCTTCATCAGCGCCGCGTGCGAGGCGTAGGCGCCGCCCACCACCACCTTGCCGCGATGCACCGGCCCGAGTGCCGGGGGCTCGAGCGGATGGTCGGGCGAGGCGACCGCGCACACGATCTCGCCGAAGGTCTCGCCGCCCACGCCGAAGATACCCTGGAGGAACGCGCCGCGCGTCTCGATCACCACGCCTTCGTCGGGCAGGACGTCGGCGACCACGCCGTGCACGTAGGCCGCGACCTCGACCGGAATCGGCGGCTCGCGCAGGATGAGCTGGCCGCTGATGTGGGAGACGCTCTCGACCACTCCATCGCACGGCGCGGCGGCCTGGTTCTTCACCAGGCCGAACAGACTCTTCGCCCCCGCGATCGGATCGCCCTTCTTGACCGCCGTTCCGACCGGCACCATCAGCGACTCGGGCGCCTTGGCCGGGTCGATCCCGAGTTTGGCCGCGAGGTTGACGGTCTGCACGTTGCCCGGCAGCTCGGTGCGCGCCACCACGTCGTGGGCCGCGACCACGTCGCCGCGCGCCACCAGCACCTTGCCCTTGAGCGGCAGCCGCCGCTCGCGGCGGAGCACGGCGTCCTCGGCGACGCGCAGGCCCGGCGTGTAGGCGTGCGCCATCTCACACCTCCCGCGGGTACAGATCGAGCGCGCGATTCCACGCGCGCAGCTTCTGGATGCGCTCCGCCGGATCCTCGGGCAGCGTGAACGGACGGCGGCCACGCGTGTCGACGATCAGTCCCACGACGCCGCCGTGGATGTCGGCGGCGAGCGGCTGTCCCTTGCCGAGCCCCAGATCGAAGCCGCGCTCCGGCGTGACGCGCAGCTTCGCGGTGCCGCTCTCGGGCAGCGGCAGCAGCTGCACTTCGCCGCACGGCACCTTGCGCTCGACCCGCTCCCGGCCCGCGGCTTCGATCGCGACCGTGAGGCACGGGCTTCCGGGCTTGCCATGCCCGATCGGCGCGACCACCGCGCCCAGGCGGATCAGGCAGTCGCGCTCGAACACCTGCGCGGCGGCCTCTTCGTGCACGGTCGACAGCACGCCGAGCTGGGGGGCCATGAAGATGCTGTCGACCGCGAGCTGGGTGAGCCCCTCGGGAAGGAACGCGTCCACCATCATCAGCGCCGACTGCGCGCGGCGCGGCGCGTGCGAGAGCACGCCGCCCGAGCCGACCAGCAGTCCGAGGTCGAGCAGGTTCACCAGCGTGGATCCGCTCTCGGACTGAGACATGATGTCCGAGATGGTGCGCTCGGTCTGGACCCCCTTCAGGCCGACCGCGAGCGCCTTGTGCTGCTCGAACGCGAGACGCAGCGCCTCGCGGGCGATCGCCTGCTCGATGACCAGGTCCTCGAGCTGCTGCGGGATGGTGGTGGGCCGGATCATCTTGTTCTTGATCCGGTTCCTCAGCTCGACCTCGTCGACCGGGAACGGCACCCAGCGCAGGATGTTCTCGACCCCGGCCTCGGCCATGACGTTGCTGACCGAATAGCTCATGCCGAGGTTGGCCGACACGGTGCGGTTGAAGACGCCCTGGAACACCGAGAACACGTCGGTGGTGGCGCCCCCGATGTCGACGCCCACCACCGCGAGACCGTCGCGCTTCGCCACTTTCTCGATGATGATGCCGACGGCGCCCGGCGTGGGCATGATCGGCACCGGCGTCCACGTCATGAGCTTCTTGTAGCCCGGAGCGTGCGCCATGACGTGCTCCATGAACAAATCGTGGATCGCGTCGCGCGCCGGCTTCAGGTTCTCCTGCTCGAGCTTGGGCCGCAGGTTGGGCACCACCGTGAGCGCCACGCGCCCATCGAGCAGATCGCTCACGATCTTCGCGGCATCGGCGTTGCCGGCGTAGATGACCGGCAGCCGGTAGTCGGCGCCGAGCCGCGCCTTCGGATCGGCCGCGACCAGCAGCTCGGCCATCTCGACCACGCGCTTCACGTCGCCGCCGTCGGTGCCGCCCGAGAGCAGGATCATGTCGGGACGGAGCTGTCTCAATCGCTTGATCTTCTCGTGCGGCCGCCGCCCGTCGTTCAGGGCGATCACGTCCATCACGATCGCGCCCGCGCCGAGCGCCGCGCGCTGCGCGCTCTCCCCGGTCATCTGGAGCACCAGCCCCGAGACCATCATCTGGAGTCCGCCGCCCGCGCTCGACGTGGACACGTAGAGGTCGACCCCCTCGGCGCCGCTCTGCGGGGTGACGATGCGCTCGCCGTCGAGAATCCGGCGCCCCGCCAGCTCCTCGACCTCGCGCACCGCGTTCAGGATGCCGCGGGTGACGTCCTCGAACGGCGCCTCGACGGTGGTCGGCGCCTCGCCCCGCACCACCAGGCGGAAGCCGTCGGGCTGTTTCTCGATGAGGATCGCCTTGGTGGTGGTCGAGCCGCAGTCGGTGGCGAGGATCGAGCGGATGTTCTTGGGATCGACCGCCATCAGGATCCGCGCGCGGCGCGACGCGCCCGCGCCGCCGCGCGCCGCTCGGCATGCACCGCTTCCGCCCGGGTCTCGATGCTCTGGATCAGCGCCTCGATCGCCTCGCGACGCTCGATGAGCTGGGCGAAGCGGCGATAGTCGGGAAGCCTGAGGAACGCGGCCACGATCGGCTCGAGGAAGATCATCGTCTGCCCCGCCAGCACCGAGAGCGGCCGGCCGGTCTCGAGCGTGAGGATGGCGGGCAATTCCATTCTCAGCTCGACGAGGCGGCGCGCGACGCGCTCGAGCAGGTCGAGGTCCTCGGTGGTGAGCCCGGGCGTCCTAGAGGTCATGCGTTCCGAGCCGCTGCCTGAGCGCGGAGCGCAGATCGTCGGACTGCTCGGGCCGCACGGCCTCGAAGGGCAGCCAGAGCGCGCGCACGACCGACAACCACGAGGGAAATCCCGGCGGATACACGAACAGCCCCTGGCGGGTGAGCTTCGCGTGGCCGATCCGGTCCCACGGCCGCCGCTCCCACACGAACAGGAGCCGGCGCGCCACGCCGCTCTCGTCGACGCGACAGCGCAGCACCCAGAACGCGGGCGACAACGCGAGCATGAACGCGAGCCACAGGGCCACGGTGGTGAGCGTGGCGATGCCGAGCCGCATCATGAACGCGCCGAACAGCACGATGAACAGCACCACGAGCGCGGCACGGCGTGGATCGCGCCGCCACGGATTGACGCTCCATTCGAGCGCGGGCTCGGTCGGCGCCAGACGCTCCCGGGCCTCCGCCGCCGCGGGCGCTGCGGGTCGCGGCCCGTCGCTCATCGGCGCGCGGCCTCTTCCTCGGCGGGGCTCGCCTGGGTCTTGCGCGACGCGTCCCAGGTGAGCCGGAGATCGCGCGCGGCGCGCGCCTCGTCGAGGCGGCTCACCGGCGTGGCGACCGGCGCGTCGTGGAGGATTTCCGGATGGGTCCGCGCCTCTTCGGCGATGCGCTCCATGCACGCCGCGAAGTGGTCGAGGCGATCGAGCGTCTCGGTCTCGGTGGGCTCGATCATGAGCGCCTCCTCGACGATCAGCGGGAAGTACACGGTGGGCGCGTGGACACCGAAGTCGAGCAGCCGCTTGGCGACGTCGAGGGTCTTCACCCCGTACTTGCGGAGGCCGCGGCCCGAGAGCACGAACTCGTGCATGCAGTGCTCGGGATGCGGCAGCTCGTAGGTCTTGGCCAGCCGCCGCATGAGCCAGTTCGCGTTCAGGATCGCGGTGCGACTCACCTGCGCGAGCCCCGCCGGGCCGTGGAGGAGGATGTACGAGAGCGCGCGCACCAGGATTCCGAAGTTGCCGTTGAACGAGTGAACGCGACCGATCGACTGCGGCCGTTCGTACGAGAGGCGCAGCGCGCCGCCCTTCTCCTCGATCACCGGCACCGGCAGGAACGGCTCGAGCGAGCGCGCCACCGCCACCGGCCCGGCGCCCGGTCCGCCGCCGCCGTGCGGCGTGGAGAACGTCTTGTGGGTGTTGATGTGCATGACGTCGAAGCCCAGATCGCCGGGGCGGACGCGGCCCACCAGCGCGTTCAGATTGGCGCCGTCCATATAGGCGAGCGCTCCCGCCTCGTGCACGCGCTTCGTGACGTCGGCGATCCGCGGCTCGAACAGGCCGAGCGTGTTGGGCACGGTCAGCATGATCGCGGCGGTGGTGTCGTCGAGCGCGTTCTCGAGCGCCTCGAGGCTCACCGTGGCGTGCTCTTCGGACGGGATCGTCACCGTCTCGTAACCGAGCAGATGAACGCTCGCGGGATTGGTGCCGTGCGCGGAGTCGGGCACGATGACCTTGCGGCGCTTGTCGCCCTCGCCGCGGGCGCGGTGGTACGCGCGGATCATCAGGAGCCCGGTCATCTCGCCGTGCGCGCCGGCCGCCGGCTGCGTGGTGACCGCGGCGAAGCCGGTGATCTCGGCGAGCGTCCGCTGCAGCTCGCGCAGCAGCTGGAGCGAGCCCTGGTTGGCCTCGTCCGGCGCCAGCGGATGAGACTGGGCCAGGCCGGGCAGCGACGCCAGCTCGTCGTTGATCTTGGGATTGTGCTTCATCGTGCACGAGCCGAGCGGATAGAAGCCGCGGTCGATGTGGTGGTTCAGGATCGACAGCTCGACGAAGTGACGCACGACCTCGGGCTCGCTCACCTGCGGGAACGCGAGATCCTCGCGCAGGGAGGCGCCCGGCAGCAGCTCGGCGAGCGGACGCGCCGGCACGTCGAGCGGCGGCAGCGCGGGGCCGCGATGACCCGGTCCGCCCTGCTCGATCAGCAAGCGGCGTTCGAGTCTCATCGCGCCTCCTTCGCCGCTCCGAGCGCCTCGACCCAGCGGTCGATCTCGGCCCGGGTGCGCTGCTCGGTGACGGCCACCAGCAGCCAGCGCTTCCACTCCGGTCGGAACTGGCCGAGGTCGACGCCCGGCAGGATCCCGCGGCCGCGCGCGGCGTTCACCACCTGGGCCGCGTCGATCGGACACTCGAGGACGAACTCGCGGAAGAACGGGCCGCCGTGGGCGAGCCGAAACCCAGGCAGCGCGGCCGCGCGCTCGGCGGCGTAGTGCGCCTTCTGCACGCACGTGGACGCCACGTCGCGCAGTCCTTCGCGCCCGAGCAGGCCCATGTAGATCGTGGCGCGCAGCGCGAGGAGACCTTGGTTGGTGCAGATGTTCGACGTGGCCTTCTCGCGACGGATGTGCTGCTCGCGGGTCTGGAGCGTGAGCACGAAGCCGCGTCGCCCGTGACGGTCGACGGTCTCGGCCGCGAGACGCCCCGGCATGCGCCGCACCAGATCCTTGCGACACGCGAAGAAGCCCAGCAGCGGCCCGCCGAAGCTCGGCGGGTTGCCGAGCGCCTGGCCCTCGCCCACCACGATGTCGGCGCCGCCGCCCGCGCCGGGGGTGCGCCCCGGCGGCTCGAGCAGGGCGAGCGCGATGGGATCGCACGACGCGATCGCCAGGGCGCCGGCCTCGTGCGCGAGCGCGTGGATCGCGGCGGGATTCTCGAGCAGGCCGAAGAAGTTGGGGTGCTGGTAGAGAACGCACGCCACGTCGGCGCCCATCGCGTTCTTCAGATCGTCCGGCGCGCACGGGCCGCCGCGGTCCGGGACCACGGTGAGATCCTTGCCGTCGAGGTAGGTGGTGAGCACCTGGAGCGTGTGCGGATGCAGGGCGCCGGCCACGACCACGCGCGCGCGGCGCGTCTGGGCGCGCGCCAGCAGCGCCGCCTCGACCGCGGCGGTGGCGCCGTCGTAGAGCGAGGCGTTGGCCACGTCGCACCCGGTCAGCTCCGCGATCATGCTCTGGAATTCGAAGATGACGGTGAGCGTGCCCTGCGCGACCTCGGGCTGGTAGGGCGTGTAGGCCGTGGCGAACTCGGAGCGCATGGCGAGCGCGTCGACGGCGGCGGGAACGTAGTGGTCGTAGAGCCCGCCGCCCATGAACGACACCGCGCGGTCCGCGTCGTTCAGTCGCGACCAATCGCGGAAGCGCCGGCGCAGCTCGATCTCGGAGAGCGGGCCGCCGATCGGCGGCGGGCGATCGAGCCGCAACGCCTGGGGCACGGCCTCGAGCAGGTCCTCGAAGCGCGCGACCCCGATGTCGCGCAACATGCGGCGTTCTTCGTCGGCGGAGAGCCCGATGGTGCTCACGCGTGCTGCTCCTCGGTGAGCTTCTCGTATTCGACGTGCGACAAGAGCTGGTCGAGATCCTTGGGGTTCGCGGGCTTGATGCGGATCATCCAGCCGTCGCCGAACGGCTGTTCGTTGACCATGCCGGGCTGGTCGACGAGGTCGTGGTTGACCTCGACCACCTCGCCCGTGATGGGCGCGAACAGATCGCTCACCGTCTTCACCGCTTCGACCACGCCGAACGGCTTCATCTTCTCGAGCTGGCGGCCGACCTCGGGCAGCTCCACGAACACCACGTCGCCGAGCTGCTCGGTGGCGTAGCTCGTGATGCCGACGGTGACCAGCCCCTCGTGGAGCCGGGCCCATTCGTGCTCCGGCGTGTAGCGCAGGTCATCGGGGAACGCCACGTGTCCTCCTTCAGTTCGAGCGACGTGAGCCGTGCTGGTAGAACGGAAGCGGCGCGACGCTGGCCTCGAGCCGCGTCTCTCCCGCGACGATGTCGAGTCGCGTGCCCGGCTTGGCGAGCGCGGTCTCGACGTATCCCATGCCGATCGGCTTCTGGACGCTCGGCCCGTGCGATCCGCTCGTCACCTCGCCCACCGGCCGGCCGCCGGATTCGATGATCATCTCGTGGCGCGGCGCGCGGCGGCCGGGCAGCTCGAAGCCGACCAGCTTCCGCAACAGCCCCTGGGCCTTCTGGCGCTCGAGCGCCGCCTTGCCGATGAAGTCGGGCTTGCGGAGCTTGACCGTCCATCCGAGCCCGGCCTCGAGCGGCGACGTGGCGTCGTCGATGTCGTTGCCGTAGAGCATGAAGCCCATCTCGAGCCGCAGGGTGTCGCGGGCGCCGAGCCCGATCGGCTCGATCCCCACCGCGCGTCCCGCGTCCATCAGCGCCGGCCACACGCGAGCGGCGTGCTCGGGCGCGAAGTAGATCTCGAAGCCGTCCTCGCCGGTGTAGCCGGTGCGCGCCAGCACCGCGTCGACGCCGAAGATCTTGCCCTCGGCGAACCGGTAGTAGCCGAGGTCGAGCACGGCGTCGGGGACGTGGCCCTTCAGGACCTCGGCCGCGCGCGGGCCCTGCACCGCGAGCAGCGCCGTGTCGTCGGATCGATCCTCGAAGACCACGTCCTTCGGACAGCGCTCCTTGAGCCAGCCGAAGTCCTTGAGGATGTTCGACGCGTTGACCACCACCATGAAGCGGTCGCGGAAGCGATACACGAGCAGGTCGTCGACGATGCCGCCGTCCGGCCGGCACAACGGCGAATAGAGCGCCTGGCCGACCTCGAGCGCCGCCACGTCGTTGGTGACAGCGTGATTGAGGAAGTCGAGCGCGCCCGCGCCCGCCACGTGGAACTCGCCCATGTGGGAGATGTCGAACAGGCCCGCGCGCTCCCGCACCGCCTGGTGCTCGCGGACGTCACCGGTGTAGCGGAGCGGCATCTCGAAGCCGGCGAATTCCACCAGCTTGGCGCCGGCGGACTGATGGAACGCATGAAACGGCGTGCGCTTGAGCGTGGTGGCGCGATGCACGGAATGGGCTCCCCTCGGGTGGAGAAACGCACGGAACCTATCGAATGGCGCGCATAGGGGTCAAGCGAGGGGCCGTCCCGCGTGCCGCGGAGTCGATGCGGTCGCACGAGGAAACGTCGCGCTCGCCAGGCGCGTCGGCGTGGCGGCCTGCGCTACCGGGCCGCGGTCTTCAGCACGCCGAGCTCCTGCCCCACCTTGGTGAACGCCTGCACCGCGCGATCGATCTGATCCGGCTCGTGCGCCGCGGACAGCTGCACGCGAATGCGGGCCTGGCCCTTCGGCACCACCGGGAACGAGAAGCCGATCACGTAGATGCCTTCCTCGAGCAGGCGCCGCGCCATCTCGTGCGCGAGCCGCTCGTCGTACAGCATGATCGGAACGATCGGATGCGTGCCGGGCTTGAGCTCGAACCCCGAGGCCGCCATCGCCTCGCGAAAGCGTTTCGTGTTCGACTCGAGCCGGTCGCGCAGCTCGGTGGTGCGCGTCAGCAGGTCGAACACCGCCAGGCTCCCGCCCACGACCGCCGGCGGCAGCGTGTTCGAGAACAGGTAGGGGCGCGAGCGCTGGCGCAGCAGGTCGACGATCTCCTGGCGCCCGGTCGTGAAGCCGCCGAGCGCCCCCCCCAGCGACTTGCCGAGCGTGCCGGTGGTGATGTCGATGCGACCCTGCACACCCGCGGCCTCGGCGCTGCCGCGTCCGGTCTTCCCCACGAAACCCGTGGCGTGGCAGTCGTCGACCATCACCATCGCGCGGTAGCGGTCGGCGAGATCGCAGATCGCCGCGAGCTTCGCCACGTCGCCGTCCATGCTGAACACGCCGTCGGTCGCGATCAGCCGGCGACGCGTGCCCTTGCCGACCGCCTCTTTCAGGCAACGCTCGAGATCGGCCATGTCGGCGTGCTCGTAGCGCCAGCGCTGCGCCTTGCACAGGCGCACGCCGTCGATGATCGAGGCGTGGTTCAGGGCGTCGGAGACGATCGCGTCGTTCTCCTGGAGCAGCGGCTCGAACACGCCGCCGTTGGCGTCGAAGCACGCGGCGTAGAGGAGGGTGTCGTCGGTGCCGAGGAACTCGGCGATCCGCTTCTCGAGCTGCCGGTGACGATCCTGCGTGCCGCAGATGAAGCGCACCGAGCTGAGGCCGTAGCCGCGCTCGTCGAGCGCGCGATGCGCGGCCTCGATGACCTTCGGGTGGCTCGAGAGGCCGAGGTAGTTGTTGGCGCAGAACACCAGCACCTCGCGGCCGTCCTCGAGCGTGACGCGCGGACCCTGCGGCGAGGCGAGCACGCGCTCGGCCTTCCACAGGCCGTCGTCCTTGATCTTCTGGAGCTCGGCACGGAGCGATTCGCGAACGTCGTCGAACATCGGCTTCTCCTCGAGGACGCGCCGCGCTCGGTCGTCCCGGGTCGTGGGTGAGCGCGACGGCGCGCCGCGCCCGTGGTCAGCGAACTTCGGTGGCCGCTCCCTTGGGTGGCAACTTGAACTCGACGCGCGCCTCGACCCACGCCGCGATCGACTCGCCGCCCAGCGTGGCGGGATGGAAGATCCATTGGCGAACGGCGTCGACCGCGGCCTCGTCGAGCATGGGCACCGAGCGGACGACGCGCGTCTCGTGGACGCCGCCGTCGGCGCAGATCAACACCTCGATCACGACGTCGCCGTCGACGCCGGCCTCGAGGGCGTTCTCGGGATAGGTGGGCGGCGTGCGCTGGACGATCTCGGGAAGCCGGTCCACCTTCTGCGACTGCCAGCCGGCGATCTCGGTCTGGTGGGCCCCCGCGCAGTCACCGGCAATGGCCGTCACCGTGGCGGGCGCGGACGGTCCCGCGGTGGGCGCCACGGGCGCGCAGCCGCCGAGCGCCATGGCGATCGCGAGCGAAACCCACGCCCCTCGCCGGCGCGTCATGGCCGTTATCCCTCCTGTCCCCACGGGATCAGCACGACCTTGCCGGCGTGCCCGGTGCGCAGCAGTTCGATCGCTTCGTCGAAGCGCTCCATCGGCATGACGTGCGTGATCGCGGGCCGGATGTCGAGACGACCCGAGCCGAGCAGGTTGTCCATCTGGTACCACGTGTCGTACATGCGCCGGCCGACGATGCCGTGCACCGTGATGCCCTTGAAGATCACGAGCCGGTTCCAGTCCAGCTCGAACGGTTCCTTGGGCAGGCCGAGCAGCGAGAGGCGCCCGCCGTTGCGCAGCGCGTCGAGGCCCTCGCGCATGGCGTCGGGGCTTCCCGACATCTCGAGCACGCCGTCGAGACCGCGGCCGCCGGTGGCTTCGCGCACGCGCTTCGCCAGGCTCTCCTGGGAGGCGTCGATCACGAAGTCGGCCTTCATCTCGCGCGCCAGCTCGAGCCGGTAGGGCGACACGTCGCTCGCGAACACGCGCGCCGCTCCGGCCGCGCGCGCCACGCCGATCGCGAACAGGCCGATCGGCCCGCATCCCGTGACCGCGATGTTGCAGGCCGACAGCGGCCCGGCGAAGGCGGTGTGCACGGCGTTGCCGAGCGGCTCCATGACCGCCGCGACCTCGATGGGCACGTTGGCCGGCACGCGCCACGCGTTCTCGGCCGGCACCGCCACGTACTGCGCGAAGCCGCCGTTCACGTCGACGCCCAGGATCCGGGTGTTCTCGCACACGTGGCCGCTGCCGGTGCGACACGCGACGCAGTGATGGCACTGGATGTGGCTCTCGCACGAGACGCGCTCGCCGACCTGGAGCTCGAGGACGCCCTCGCCCACCGCCACGATCTCGCCCACGAACTCGTGGCCGAGCGTGACCGGCGGCTTCAACCGTCCCTGCGACCAGCGATCCCACGCGTAGATGTGCAGGTCGGTGCCGCACACGCCGGCGCGCAACACCTTCAAGAGCAATTGTCCCGGGCCGATGGTCGGCACCGGGACTTCGCGAATCTCCACGCCGGGCTGGGCGGTGGCCTTGACGATCGCGCGCATGGTGCGAGGCGTCGTCGCGGGCGTCGACGTTCGATGGGCCACGGTGGTGGGGGTGGTCTGGGTCAAGGTCGTCTCCGTTGTCAGCGCCGCGTGCGGCCGGCGTTTCGGTGGGTGTTCCTCTTCACGCTCACGACAGCACCTCGCGCAACGCCGCGCCCGTGTGCGAGGCCGCGATGCGCGCCACCGCCTCGGGCGACCCCGCGGCCACCACCCGCCCGCCGGCGTCGCCGCCCTCGGGACCCAGGTCGATCACCCAGTCGGCGCACTTGATCACGTCGAGATTGTGCTCGATCACGATCACGCTGTTGCCGCGCTCGACCAGCGCCTGCAACACGTCGAGCAGCACGCGCACGTCCTCGAAGTGCAGCCCGGTGGTGGGCTCGTCCAGAATGTACAGGGTCCGCCCGGTCTCGACCCGCGAAAGTTCGGTGGCCAGCTTGACGCGCTGCGCCTCGCCGCCCGAGAGCGTGGTGGCCGACTGGCCGAGATGGATGTAACCCAGGCCCACGTTCTTCAGGGTCTCGAGCTTGCGCCGCAGCGGCGGCACGGCGCCCAGGAACTCGACGCCTTCCTCGACGGTGAGCTCGAGCACGTCCGCGATCGAGCGTCCCCGGTACAGGATCTCGAGCGTCTCGCGGTTGTAGCGGCGGCCGTGACACACGTCGCACTTCACGAACACGTCGGGCAGGAAGTGCATTTCGATCTTCTTGAGGCCGTCGCCCTGGCAGGCCTCGCACCGGCCGCCCTTGACGTTGAACGAGAACCGGCCCGGCGCGTAGCCGCGCACCTTGCTCTCGGGGAGCTGCGCGAACAGGTCGCGGATGAACGAGAACGCGCCCGTGTAGGTGGCGGGATTGGAGCGCGGGGTGCGCCCGATCGGGCTCTGGTCGATCGACACCACCTTGTCGAGCTCTTTCCAGCACATTGGGATCCTAAGCTTAGAATTCCACGTGGACAAGTTGTCG